>Ga0209395_1000058_pt1 | contig 170952 bp, 144 predicted proteins | sample GOMGulsemesocosm_3_FD_184635 | JGI IMG/M metagenome (GOLD analysis project Ga0209395, IMG submission 184635) | Methane-oxidizing microbial communities from mesocosms in the Gulf of Mexico - GOM9D Gulf of Mexico (SPAdes) (version 2) | ecosystem: Environmental > Aquatic > Marine > Cold seeps... | reverse complement strand
AAAAAACTTAATAAAAATAGTACTACAAAAGTGTATTTACTCATTTGTTGTTTTAATTTGTTCGCCTGTTTTACCAAAGCGTCGTTCTCTATTTTGATATTCTATTATAGCGTCAAAAAAATCACTCTTTCTAAAGTCTGGCCAAAGCACATTTGTAAAATATAATTCGGCATATGCCATTTGCCATAGCAAAAAATTACTAATACGTTGTTCGCCACTTGTGCGAATCATTAAATCGACATCGGGCAAATTAAACGTATATAAATGACTATTAATAACATTTTCGTCAATTTCTTCTATTGTAAGTTGGTTATTAACAACTTTTTTAGATATGTTTTGGATTGTGTTAACAATTTCTTCTCTAGATCCATAGCTTAAAGCAAATGTTAAAACAATTTTACTGTTTCCTTTGGTTGCATCAATTACTTCTGCTAATACTTTTTGCGCTTTTATTGGGAGGCTTTTTAAATCTCCAATAGCATTTACTTTTACGCCATTTTCCTGAAAACCAGGGAGTTCTTTTTTAAGAGAAGTAACTAATAAAGTCATTAGTGCTTTGACTTCTAGTTTGGGCCTGTTCCAATTTTCGGTTGAAAAAGCGTATAGTGTAATCGCTTTTACTCCAATGTCAGTTGCAGCAGCTACAGATTCTCTTACAGCTGTTAATGCATTTTTATGGCCAAAAATTCTTTCCATCCCTTTGCCTTTAGCCCATCGGCCATTGCCATCCATAATGACAGCGACATGCTGAGGAACTCTCTGTAAATCTATTTGTAACTTTTTATCCATAAATTATCTTACCTCTGCATAACAAGAAGGTCTTCCGAAGGCATATACCAAAGAAAATCCAGTAAACACATACCAATCATTAGAGTTTCCTCCAAAATTTAAAGATGATATTTTGCTAGTTGTATAGTCTAAATCATCTTGAAAAGTATAGCTTATTCTTGTTTCAATCGCAAAACCAATATTATCAGCCAATCTTCCTTTAAAACCTAATCCGATAGGTATGGAGTATGCGATTTTTGATTTTAAACGATAGTGCCCTGTTGTTATTTCTGACGATACACTATCGTAATTAAATCCTGCTATTTCTAACAAAATATATGGAGTGTATGCCTGATTGACAGAGGTCATGTCGTATTCAAAAAAATTATACTCAATTCCTACAGCTAATTCTTTAATAGAATTGTTAAAATTAAAGTTTCTGTTCTTTCGTATTTCATTTGATGATTGTGCATCATTTCCATACAAAGGAATTAAACTTAAATTACCTCTTAAAGCAATTCTTGGATTTAAATTGTATTTATAAATAAGGCTTGCTCCTATTTTGTTGGGAGATATGTAGTTTGTTTTTCCTACATCCCCAATATAATTAGTACCTCCAATAAATACTCCAATTTCATTTATTTGGCCCCAAGAAATACTTGTAACACAAATAAATACTATTGCTAAAAGTTGTTTCTTCATCTTAAAAAATAGCGTGCAAATATAGTTAATTCAATTTGCTTTATAAAGTTAATAACTAGTCTTTTTTGAATAACAACAAATTTGAAGAAATATTGTTGAGTTTTAGGATTGATTATATAGGTTTCTAGTGTCTTCTCCCCATAATAATTTACTTCTAAGAGTTTTTAAGAAAGATTGATTTGTTAGTTCAATGGTCTTTATTGTGAAGGGAGCTTTTTCTATAAATATTTGAGTATTCTCATTTATGGTCGCTATACGAGAGTCTAAAGACATTAAAAATTCATTTTCTCTTCCGCTAACCTCTAGCTTAATTTTTGTGTTATCTGAGATAATTAATGGCCTGGCATTTAAGTTGTGTGGAGCAATTGGAGTAATTACAATGCTTTTTGAATTAGGTAAAACAACAGGGCCATTGCAGCTTAATGAATAGCCTGTTGATCCAGTAGGTGTTGATATTATAAGTCCGTCAGCCCAATAGTTTGTTAAATACTCGCCGTCTAAATATGTTTTAACACCAATCATAGATGTCGTGTTTTTACGAGCTACTGTAACTTCATTTAAAGCAAAATTAATATCAGAAATAACTTCAGATTTTGGGGTGGTTTTAACGCTTAATAAAGTTCTTTTTTGAATTTTATATTCTTTTAACAATAGCAATTCAATAACGTGTTTAATTTTGTCTTTCTGAATTGTAGCTAAAAAGCCGAGTCTTCCCGTATTAATTCCCAAAACAGGAATATTTAAGTTTCTAATAAATGTCACAGATCTTAATATGGTTCCATCTCCGCCTATTGTGAAAAATAAATCAAAGGAATTGTTTAAATCGTCAAAATGAGAAAAAGTAGGATATTTTTTAGAGAGTAAATTGTCTTTTTGATACAATTCATAAAACTGTTTCTCAAAAAAAACAACAATTTTTTTTTCTTGCAATACATCCAATAAAAGAAGCACTTCCTTTAACGCATTTGTGTTAAAAGCTTGACCATAAATAGCGACTTTTTTCATCAATTAAGTATTTAAGTATTTCTGTAAATAATCTGATCTGTTTTTTAATTCTTCTAAATAAAAATCATCTCGATGCTCGGTGATAATTGTATAGTTATAGCGTCTAAAAGATTGAATAATTTCATTTATTTCTTGTGATGAAATTTTTAAAGTAAGTTCTGTTTTATCTCCTGAATTATTTGAAATATAACTACCTAAAAGTGTTCCATTATTAGATTCAACAATCTGAGCAATTTCACTCATTGAATATTCTTTATTATTTTTTTGTAGGATAAGAATAAAGCCATCAGAATTTAAAAATGGACTTTGAGAGAAAACATCTAAAATGTCGTTAAGTTCAAAATAGCCGATGTATTCTTGTTTAATTATAGCGGGTAATATATTCGTGTCATTATTCGCAAATATATTTAACAATTCGATAATTGACTCTTCGCTGTTCACTTGAAAATGTTCTAAAAAATCTTGTTGTTCTTTTAGCAATTCATCTTGATTGTCAATTGTTAAAATGTCACTTTGAGAAATACAACCAATATAGGCGTTGTTTTCTGTAACTGGTATGTGAGTAATTGGATATGTTTTAAAAAGCTCTAAGGCTTCTTTAACAGAGCTTTGCAGTGTTAAAGGATTAAAATCATTTAGTATGTATTCTGTAATATTCATCTGATACGAATATAAGGTAAAAAGAGTAATAAATTTTATTGAATTGAGTACTTTTGCTGTTTAGTTCTATAATATGGCAAAGTTAAGTGTAAATGTAAATAAAATAGCAACGTTACGTAATTCTCGTGGAGGTGATGTTCCTAATTTGGTGAAAGTAGCAAATGATATTGAATCTTTTGGCGCAGAGGGAATTACAATTCATCCCAGGCCCGATGAAAGACATATTCGATATCAGGATGCATACGATTTAAAGAAAACTGTGACGACAGAATACAATATTGAAGGGAATCCAATTCCTAAATTTATGGAAATGGTACTGGCGATTAAGCCAACTCAAGTAACCTTGGTGCCTGATAGTATAGATACATTAACCTCGAATGCTGGTTGGGATACGATTACAAATAATTCCTATTTAAAAGAGGTAATTTCTGAATTTAAAAAAGCAGGAATACGAACGTCTATATTTATAGATACTAATTTAAAATTGATTGAAGCAGCGGCCGAAACAGGAGCTGATAGAATTGAATTGTACACAGAAGAATTTGCAACTCAGTTTGACCTAGGTAATAAAGAAGGAATAATACCATATACTAAGGCTGCGACTTTAGCACATAATTTAGGATTAGGGATTAATGCAGGGCATGATTTAAGTTTAGAGAATATTAAATATTTTAAGGAGAATATACCAAATCTAGCCGAAGTCTCAATAGGGCATGCTTTAATTTCTGAGTCTTTATACTTAGGGTTAGAAAATGTTGTAAATATGTATTTACATCGATTAAAGTAGTATGCAAGTTTTACATTCAAGAATACTTGGAAAAGGCGCCCCGTTATTGGTGTTACACGGTTATTTTGGGAATGGGGATAATTGGAAAACCATTGCAAATAAATTATCAGACAGGTTTCAAGTGCATTTACTTGATCAGCGTAATCATGGGCGAAGTTTTCATTCTGATGCTTTTGACTATGAGTTAATGGTTGAAGATTTGGAAAACTATATTGCGTACCATCAATTAGAAAATGTAACTCTTCTTGGGCATTCTATGGGCGGAAAAACAGCCATGTTGTATGCTGTGGAAAATGCTGAAAATGTAACTAAATTAATTGTTGCAGATATTTCTCCAAGAATGTATCCACCACATCATCATGATATTTTACAAGCATTAAATACAATTGATTTTTCAATTCAAACTTCTAGAGGTTTAGTCGATGTGAAATTGGCTGAATTAATTCCTGAAGCTGGAATCCGACAATTTTTAATGAAAAATATTTATTGGAAAGAAAAAGGGCAATTAGATTTTCGATTTAATTTAGAATCTTTAACAGAAAACAACGATGAAGTTGGAGTTGCCTTGCCTTCTTTTACTGTTTTTGAAGGAGGAACTTTATTCTTAAAAGGGGAAAACTCGGGATATATTTCTGCACATGAGGAGCCTATTATTAAAGCGCATTTTCCAAATTCTAAAATTGTAACAATTAAAAACGCTGGACATTGGTTGCATGCAGAAAATCCCACTGACTTCTTAACGGCTGTAAGAGAATTCTTGAATTAAGTAAACGTTTAACTTATTTTTTGATTAAGGTTTTTTGGAGCTTATTGGCAAGTTCTTTTGCCGATCCTAATTTGCTATATTGTAATTCTTCAAGCATGCGTTTTATTGTTTCAGGTGATTCTGAGATAATTGGTTTTGAAGTAAAGCGTTCTTTGGGTGCTAGTGAAAAAAATAAGTTGTCAGACCATGTATTTCTTTTTCCATCAATTACAAGATGTACACGATCAATTGTTCCATTATTAGAAACACTATGTGTATAATTAACATTCGTATACCAGCATTCTCCGGGGTGCATTGTTAATTGATTTCCATCCAATATAAAGCAAACATTTTTATTTGTCACAATTGGAATGTGTATTCTAAAATTGCCATCTTCATAGCCAAGTTCATGGTCTTTATGAGGCTTTATTTGAGCTCCAGCTTCTAGCTTAAGAATGCGCGCAGATAAAATATCACATTTAAAAACTGCGATTACTTCTTTAAAATAGGGGCATTTTTTTAAAATAGAAGTTTCTTTAATTTCTGAAATGCCATTTGGCAGGGCAAAAATATTGGAAGCATTTCCGCTTGAGGCATATAAGGGAAGGGCTTTCCAATTACCTGTGTACCCGAAAGTGTTAAAATGTGGAATCCATTTAGTATTTGTTAATGCCGATAAATCTTTTAACAATTTCTTTTCATTAAATAGAAAAGGGAGTATCAGGGATGAAATGTTCTTTACTGTTTGCATCTGGTTTTTTTATCAAATGTTGGTTAAAACTAAGTAAATCAAAGACATGTTAACGTAATTTTGGCAGAAAAACTGAAAAATAGGCATTTATACCTATTAGACTTCTGCCGTTTTAGCAGTAAATGTTGTTTGGTAGGATTTTCGTTCTACTCATTTCAAATACAATAGTATATGAATTTTATTCTGAAGATTGTTTTAACTGCTTTTGCAGTGTTTGCTTTAGCAGGAATTTTACCTGGGGTAGAAATCGCAACTATATCTACGGCGATTTGGGTGGCATTTGCGATTGCCGTTTTAAATATGTTTGTAAAGCCGCTGCTGATTTTTTTTACACTGCCAGCCACAATTCTAACACTGGGATTGTTTCTTTTTGTGATAAATGCAATCATCATTTTGATGGCCGCTAATTTAGTTGGTGGATTTGTTGTAACAAGTTTCTTTTCGGCATTGTTGTTTAGTGTGCTATTGTCAATATTTAGATCCGCTTTATTTAAACTAATCAAAGACGAAAAAAAATAAATAATTAAATTAACTGAAATAGAAGTATTTAAACCTTTGTATAAATTAGTAAAAATCACTAATTTTGCAGCCAATTTTTTAAGATTAATTGAACCATGAATATTACAAAAGAAAATGTAGATGCATTAAATGCAGTTGTAAAAGTTGATATCGTTGCTGAAGATTATCAAGCTAAAGTATCGGAAGTTTTACAAGATTACCGTAAGAAATCAGACATCCCAGGATTTAGAAAAGGTCATGTACCAATGGGGATGGTAAAGAAACAATATGGTAAATCTGTAATGATTGATGAAGTAAACAAATTATTACAAGAATCTTTAAATAAATTTTTAACAGAAGAGAAATTAGATATTTTAGGAAATCCTTTACCTAGAGTTCAAGACGATTTTTCTTGGGATACCGAAACTTTTTCTTTTGAATTTGAATTAGGATTAGCGCCAGAATTCACTGTTGATTTATCTGCAAAGAAAAAAATCACACAATATAAAATTGTTGCAGATGATGCTTTAATAGAAAAGGAAGTTGAGAATTTACAATCCCGTTACGGGAAAATGAATGCAGTTGATGTTGTGTCAGCAACGTCTAATGTAACTGGAACTTTTGTAAACGAAGAAAAAGAGATTAATAAAAAATCTACCATTGGGTTGGCCGATGTAAAAGGAAAAGCTAATTTAAAGAAGTTTGTAGGAGCTAAGGTAGGAGATGTAATTGAACTGAAAACGAAAGGATTATTTTCTGATGACCATAAGCTAGAAGGAACTTTAGGTTTGTCTGACGATGATATTCACGGTTTAGATATTGTAGTATCTTTAACTATTGAAGAAGTTACTGAAACTGAATTAGCAGAATTAGATAAAGAGTTATTTGATAAGTTATTTACTGACGGAAGCGTTACTACAGTAACTGAATTAAAGGATAAGATTAGAGAAGATGCTGAAAAGCAGTTTTTAACGCAAGGTGATCAACAATTGTTAAATGCTGTAACTGAGTATTTAGTTGAAAATACGAAGTTTGATTTACCATCAGAATTCTTGCAAAAATGGTTAGCTACTGCTGGTGAAAAGCCAATGACAGAAGAGCAAGCTGCAGCAGAGTTCTCGAAATCAGAAAAAGGATTACGTTACCAATTAATCGAAGGAAAGATTATGAAAGATAACGATATTAAATTAGATTATGCCGAGTTGGTAGACTACGCAAAGGGGTTTATCAGAACGCAAATGGCTCAATTTGGAAATATGAATCCAGAAGAAAAAGAATTGGATGATATTGCTGGTAGAATTTTGGCAAACCAAGATGAAGCGAAACGTTTACAAGAACAATTAGTTTCTCATAAATTATTAACTTTCTATAAAGAGAATATTACTTTTAAAACAAAAGAAGTTTCTTATGAAGGGTTTATCAAAGAAGTTTATAAGTAAACATAAAAGAAAGAATGTTATTTCGAGCGGAGTCGAGAAATCTCATTCATTAAATTAAATATGAAAACTCCTTTAACCTTAAAGGAGTTTTTTTAGCTTAAAACTGTAACAAAATATTAACTTAATAGTTATTATATTTACAGTTCAAACAATAAAAAACAAATACCAATGGATTACGGAAAAGAGTTCGAGAAATACGCGACAAAGCATCACGGTATAAGCAGTACATATTTAGGGAAAATAACAAGTAGTTTAACGCCATACATCATGGAAGAACGTCAAATGAACATTACACAAATGGATGTTTTTTCTCGTTTAATGATGGATAGGATTATCTTTTTAGGAACAGGAATTAGCGATCAAGTAGCGAATGTAATTCAAGCGCAATTGTTGTTTTTAGAAAGTGTAGATGCTTCTAAAGATATCTCAATTTATATCAACTCTCCTGGAGGAGGCGTGTATGCAGGATTGGGTATTTATGATACCATGCAATTTATAAAACCAGATGTAGCAACAATTTGTACGGGAATGGCAGCGTCTATGGGAGCTGTGCTAATGTGTGCTGGACAGAAAGGGAAACGTTCTGCGTTACCACATTCTAGAATTATGATTCACCAACCCTTAGGCGGAGCACAAGGACAAGCTTCTGATATCGAAATTACAACAAGAGAAATTTTGAAGTTAAAAGATGAATTGTATGAAATTATAGCAGATCACTCTGGACAAACCAAAGAGAAAGTACACAGTGATTCAGATAGAGATTATTGGATGAAAGCTTCTGAAGCAAAAGAATATGGAATGATTGACGAAATCTTAACAAGAAAATAAGTCAACAAAAATAATCGTAATAAAGAAAAGAATCATGTCGAAAGAAGAGAACTTAGAATGTTCGTTTTGTGGTCGTCAAAAAGCCGAAACCAATTTGCTGATTGCAGGAATTGATGCACATATCTGTGATAAGTGTATTGAACAAGCAGGCGGAATTTTAGAAGAAGAAGTTACTGAAAAAGAAGCAGCTGGTTTGTCTAAAGATGTAATGTTGAAAAAACCTTTAGAGATTAAAGAGTTCTTAGATCAATATATTATTGGGCAAATTGAAACTAAAAAGTCGATGGCGGTTGCAGTTTACAATCACTATAAAAGATTGTTGCAGTCTAAATCAGACGACAATGAGGTTGAAATTGAAAAAAGTAATATTGTTTTAGTTGGAGAAACAGGTACAGGAAAAACATTGGTGGCACGTACTATTGCAAAAATGTTAAACGTTCCTTTTTCTATAGTTGATGCTACGGTTTTAACGCAAGCTGGTTATGTAGGAGAAGATGTAGAAAGCATTTTAAGCAGATTGTTGCAAGCAGCAGATTACGATGTCGCTAAAGCGGAACGTGGAATTGTATTTATTGATGAAATTGATAAAATTGCTCGTAAAGGGGACAATCCGTCAATTACTAGAGATGTTTCTGGAGAAGGCGTGCAACAAGCGTTATTAAAATTGTTGGAAGGGTCAGTTGTAAATGTTGCTCCTAAAGGAGGAAGAAAACACCCAGATCAAAAATTTATCGAAGTAAATACCAAAGATATTTTATTTATCGCTGGTGGAGCATTTTCTGGAATAGATAGAATTATTAGCAAGCGTTTAAATATGCAGGCCGTTGGATATTCTGCTTCTGTTGCTGAAGATAAAATTGATGAAGACAATTTATTGCAATACATCATTCCTTCAGATTTAAAAGCTTTTGGGTTGATTCCTGAAATTATTGGACGTTTGCCGGTATTGAGCTACATGAACCCGTTAGATGCTGAAACATTAAGAGCAATTTTAACAGAACCAAAAAACGCAATTATTAAACAATACACAAAATTGTTTGGTATGGATGATATCACTTTTGAAATTAAAGAAGATGCCTTAAACTATATCGTCTCTAAAGCAGTAGAATATAAATTGGGTGCTCGAGGGTTGCGTTCTTTATGTGAAGCAATTTTTACAGATGCTATGTTCGAAATGCCGAGTTCTGATGAAAAAGAGTTTGTAGTGACTAAAGAATACGCAGAAAATAAATTAACAAAGACAGCGCTAAAGAAAATGAGTGTTGCTTCTTAAGAATATGTCATACTGAACTTGATTCGGTATTTCATTATAATAAACGGTAAAGACCTCACAAAATCATCTTTTGTGAGGTCTTTTTTATCTATTTTTGTTTTATGATATCTAAAGAAACTATTGATCGCGTTTTTGAGACTGCTCGAGTGGAGGAAGTGATAGGAGAGTATGTGAACTTGAAAAAGGCGGGAAGTAATTTTAAAGGGTTGAGTCCTTTTACAGATGAGAAATCACCTTCCTTTATGGTTTCTCCGGTGAAGCAAATTTGGAAAGATTTTAGTACCGGCAAAGGGGGGAATGCGATTTCATTTTTAATGGAACATGAGCATTATTCTTACCCTGAAGCAATTAGGCATTTAGCAAAAAAGTACAATATTGAGATTGAAGAAACAGAGCAGTCTGATGAACAAAAGCAACAACTAAACGAGCGTGAAAGTATGTTTGTGGTGTCTAAATTTGCCTCAGAATATTTTCATGATTTAATGTTAAATACCCAACAAGGGAAAGCGATTGGATTGTCGTATTTTAAAGAGCGTGGATTTAGAGATGATATCATTAAGAAATTCGATCTAGGGTATTGTAGAAATGAATGGGATAATTTTACAAAAGCGGCCTTGAATAAGGGATATGATCTAAAATATTTAGCTTCAACCGGATTAACAATTGTAAAAGAAAACAAACAGTTTGATCGTTTTAAAGGACGTGTGTTGTTTCCAATACATTCTATGTCTGGTAGGATTTTAGGTTTTGGAGGACGTATATTAACCGCTGATAAAAAAGCTGCTAAATATTTAAACTCTCCTGAAAGTGATATTTACCATAAGAGTAAAATTTTATATGGAATTTATCAGGCCAAAAAGGAAATAGCAAAACAAGACAATTGCTTTTTAGTTGAAGGGTATACAGATGTAATCTCTCTTCATCAATCGGGAATAGAAAATGTTGTAGCCTCTTCTGGTACCGCTTTAACTTCAGATCAGATACGTTTGGTTAGAAGGTTAACACAAAACATTACCGTACTTTTTGATGGGGATGCTGCAGGTTTAAGAGCATCAATTCGTGGAATTGATTTGATTCTAGAGCAAGGAATGAATGTGAAAGTAGTGTCGTTCCCTGAAGGAGAAGATCCAGATAGTTTTGCGAAATCACATTCTGACATTGAAGTAAAAGAGTATTTAGAAAACGCTGCTCAAGATTTTATCAGCTTCAAGGTTTCTTTATTGATGAGAGAAGCAAAGAATGATCCTGTTAAAAAAGCAGGGTTAATCAGAGATATTGTGACAAGTATTTCTAAAATCCCTGATGGAATTCAACGCGAAGTATACGTACAAGAATGTTCTAGAATCATGGAGATTTCTGAACGTGTATTATTTAGTGAATTGGCACAACTTTTAAATAAAGAAACAAAACCTAATAAAGGACAAAGCAATGCCAATGTAGATCCAAATCAGCCACCTCCAGAGTACTTTATGGAGCAGGAAGCAGCAATGACAGCCGTAAAAGGAGGGGTAGTTTCTTCTGAGAAAATAGACCAATTAGATCTTCTCGAAAAAGAGATTATTAGAATTTTATTGCTATATGGCAATGAGAAAGTAGCCTTTATTCAGCACATAGAAGTTGAAAATGAAAATGGAAAAATATCCGTAGAGGAAGAAGAGTATACAAATCAGATATCTCAAGAACTTTATGTGAACTTACAGGATGATGAGATTGAATTTACCAATACTATTTTTAAAACGGTGTACTATGAGCTAATTCATCAAATGAATCAGCAAGAGAAAATTGTGGTAGAACGTCTGATAAACCATGAGAATAAACAAGTTGCCCTTGAGGTTACAAATATTTTAATGGATGAAGAGAAATATCAGCTAAGTGATTGGGAGCGTAAAGATGTCTTTGTGAAAGAAACAAAAAAAATTCTTCCAAAATTAGTTACGGATGCAATCTTAAACCTAAGGAGAGTTTTAATCGAAAAGAAGATTGTAGAAATAATGAATGAAGCTCGAAATGGAAATTCAGTAACTTTAGATTTAGAACTTATCACCAATTATACTGCCTTAAAAAAGCGCCTATTTGAAAAGTTAAATAGAGTAGTCTAAGTTGTTTTTATTAAAAGGGTGTTTACACCCTGGCTTCTAATATTTTATTTTTTGTATATTGGTACCCGCTAAGAAAAAAACATGAAAAGAATATTACAGATTTTAAAAATCATTCAATTGCTAATTATACTCCCATTTTCTATTGTTAATGGGTCAAAAAAGAGGTCGTATCACAAAATCAAAAGAATGATGATTGCTGCAAACTTACTTTAAATCATTGTTGATTATACAAACTGGTATTGGGTTCATTTTATGTTGGTTAAGCATGTTTAGTCGTGTGTAAATCGTGAATACTTCTAATTGTCTTCCTGAAAAATCTTGAGGTGTTTTGTCTTGAACTTTCATTTTCATTGCCCATTCTAATTCGTCATAAGAAGCTCCAATTTGATCTTCATCTGTTCTGCTATCTCCAAATAATCCATCAGTTGGTGCAGCATTTTGGATAGAATTAATAACGTTTAGATGTGTAGCTAATTGATAAACTTCAGATTTTAATAAATCGGCAATTGGACTTAAATCAACACCGCCATCGCCATACTTCGTGTAAAAACCTACGCCAAAATCTTCAATTTTGTTTCCCGTTCCTGCAACTAATAACCCATGTAGTCCTGCTAAATAATACAAAGAACTCATCCTTAATCGTGCTCTAGTATTTGCAAGAGCTAAATCGAGTTTGGGTGTGTTTTGTTCTTGTTTATTTGCGTTTTTAAATGCTTCAAAAGTACTTGTTAGGTCAACTTTAGTTGCGCTAACATTTTTAAATTGACTTTTTAAATGCTCAATATGCTTTTGTCCTCTGATAACTTGACTTTCTGATTGATGGATTGGCATCTCTACACATAAAGTATGTAAACCGGTTTTTGCACACAAGGTAGAGGTAACAGCAGAATCAATTCCGCCAGAAACTCCAACAACAAAACCAGTTACATTTGCTTTTTTTGCATATTCTTTTAACCAACTTACAATGTGATTTGAAACTCTTTCGGTATTCATTGATAAACTATTTTAGTACTTTTGTCGTTCTTTAAATAAAGCAACTAATATACGAAGATAATGGCTAAATACTTTTCGGTAATTTTACTTTTATTAACTATGTTTTCCTGTACATCAGGGCAAGAAAATTTAATAGATGTACGTGAAATAATAGTTGACTTTTCTTTGGATCGATTTGATGTGGACTTTTATTCAACAACAGAAAAAACACTTGAACAAACTAAAGGAAAATATCCGTTCTTTTTTTCTGCCAATGATCCCGATTCTATTTGGATAAACAAAATCAACAATAAAGAAGAGAAAGAGCTGTTTTTTGAATCACAAAAGTTATTTAAGGATGTTTCATTTTTAAGTGATGATTTAGAACAGTTGTTTAAACACATAAAATATTACAACCCGAAATTTAAATCTCCAAAAGTAATCACCCTTTTGAGTAATATTGATCATCAAAATAAAGTGGTTTATACAAAAGAGTACCTATTAATATCTTTAGATGTTTATTTAGGTTCAAGTCATAAATTCTATGCAGATTACCCTAATTATATTAAACAGAATTATAATAAAGATCATATAATTATTGACGTTGCAAATGCAATTATTGATACAGAAGTTAAACGTTTTAATGATAGAACTTTTGTTGGTAAAATGGTGAAAGAAGGAATGAAATTGTATTTGTTAGATAGGTATACTCCAAAAACAAGTAATGCCAATAAAATTGGATTCACTGTAGAAAAGCATACTTGGGCTATGGATAACGAAGAGCAAGTTTGGAAATATTTTATTGAGAATAAACTATTGTTTAGTACCGATACAAAATTAAATAAACGCTTTATAGAGCTAGCGCCGTTTTCTAAATTTTATAGATCGGAAGACAATCGCTCTCCTGGAAGAATCGGTGCTTGGATTGGGTGGCAAATAGTCAGGTCTTATATGAAGCATAATGATGTATCTTTGCCGAAATTATTAGAAACTTCACCTGAAGAAATTTATAAAAAATCAAAATACAAACCAAAAAGATAATGGCTGTAAAACATACATCACAAATAAAATTTAATATAGGATTGGATGAAAATAAAATTCCAGAAACCATTTCTTGGTCTGCCGAAGATGGGGGCGTTGATAATTCTGATTCTAAAGCTTTAATGATTTCTGTTTGGGACCATAAAAAGAAAGATACTTTAAGAATGGATCTTTGGACAAAGGACATGCCGGTTGATGAAATGAAACAGTTTTTTCATCAAACATTAGTGTCAATGTCCTCTGCATTTCATAGAGCAACTGATGATCAAAAAATGACAGATACTATGCGTGATTTTTGTGATTATTTTGCAGAAAAATTGGAACTTAAAAAATAATAAAAACTGTTTTAAACAGGTATTTACTTTTTTTTTATTAACTTTAACTCTAGTTTAACTCCAATTCCCCCCCCAAATGAGAGTAATTAAGTTCTTAAGTGTGTTGTTTTTAATATCCGTTATCAACGTTTCGTGTGAAAATCAAACGGATGAGAATGTCGTCTTTTATTCTAAAGATCTTCTGACAAATAATCTACCAGTACAAATTAAAGATACTGAAGGAGCGAAAATATCAGTAAATTCAAATACTGTTATTAGTTTAGCATCTTCGTTGTTCTTTAAAGAGAATATGATCTATTTAAGGGATTTAAGTGTTCCTAAAATGTCCTTCAAAATTATTAACTATAACGCTAATTCTTCCGCATTGTCAAATGTAAAAGTATTTCTTGATGAAATACAAATTACAAATGATTTAGGAGTCAATTTTTTGAATGTTGCCAAAAACAATGTTGAGTTTGAGATATTAAATGAACAGTTATTAAATACGATAGCTGCTAAATTATTACAGAATAAGCAAGTGGTAATTTCCTATAATAGTGATGCTGTTACCCAAGGGAAATTGGATTTTGATTTTAAGTTTTCTATAACTGCTAAAGGTACATTTGTCGATTAAAAATATGGATACAAATAAAAAAAGAGCGTACTAGAAAAGTACGCTCTTTTTTTATTTGTAATTTATTGTTGGTTAGTTTTTGTTTATGTCTTCAACTTTTAGTTTGGTCTTGTTTTCGTAGTATCCTACAGATTTAATTTCTACTCTTCTGTTAAGCTGTTTTCCTTGTTCAGTACTATTACTGTATTTAGGATTTGCTTTACCGTATCCTTTGGCAGAAATTCGATCAGCCTCAACACCCCTTTCTATAAGGTAGTTTCTCGCTTCATTAGATCTTCTTTGAGATAATTTTAAGTTGTAGTCTTCAGAACCAACATTATCGGTATAACCAGATACACTAAAAGTAACATCTTTATTTTTTAGCATAATTTCAGCCACATCATCTAGCATGGTATAATAGAACCCACTTCTTATAGAGTTACTATCTGTGTTAAAATAGATGTTTTTAGAATAGCTCATTACAGTGACCAACTCAGTAACTCTCAATGAGTTTGCATCTGGGCAGCCTTCAAATCGCTCTAATCCTTTTACTTCAGGACATTTATCGTCTCTGTCAGGTATTCCGTCCCTGTCTTTATCTCCAATAAACGGGCATCCATCATTATCAACCCTCCCTTTTTCGAAGATACATTTGTCAATATAATCAGGCACACCATCTTGATCGCTATCAACAGGAGTCCCATTTCCATATACTTGTACTCCCAATGGTGTATTAGGGTCATTATCCAATTCATCAATCACACCATCTTTATCTGTATCAACAATTTTAAACTTGTTTTCAGGTTCTTTCTTATTATCACCCCATATGGTAAATACTTTTTTCTTTCCGAGCTTTACAACAACTCCAACATGAGTTACAAAAAAGGTTTCCCAATCTTGTTTGTTTGAAATTGTAGCATCTAAATGGTCTTCATAATTAAAATACCAAGAGGGTCTAAATTCTAAATCTACTCTTTTGTTAATTCTATATTTCACCCCTATTTGAGCAGATAAATAGATAGAGCTAGCCTCATTTATACTATTTCTAGCGGGGTTTTTTCCAAAGTCAATTAATAAGCTATTTGAACCATCTGATAATTTCTCATATAAAGCAGAATCGTATTGGTGATATCCTGCCCCAAAGTACCCGGTTACGTGCCATTTATCAGCATTGGCAATGTATAAGTTAGAGAAGCTTAATATGAAATTTAACTCAGCTCCATATGCGGTTCCTTTAAAGAATAAGTTGTTTGTGATTTTTTGTTGGTTTAGATATAAGATATCATAAACGTCAGAAAAATATTGTGCTCCACCAGAAATCTTTGAGTAATTCACCTTAAATTCTAAACCCAAAAGAGGATTGAACATTTTATCGATATAGGCATATGCTCCAAAATTCCAGAAGTTCCCGAGATTCCCTGTTCCTATAGAGCGCAAATCTCCGTGCATTACGAAATTACTGAAACCTGCAGAAACGGCCCAACTGTTACTGTTTTCTAATTCAATTTTATTGTTCTTAATGATATCATTTAGATTCGTTTGACTATATATCGTACAAGATAATAATGATACAAAAAGAAAGAAAAGAATTCTTTTCATTTGTAGGTATTAAAATTTAAAACTTAAATTGTTGGGGAACTAATTACAGCAAAAATAAAAAAAATACTTAATGATTGTTTATTTTATCTATGATAAATTGATAATCAGTAGGATTGTTGACAAAATCTAACTCAGATACATCTATTATTAGGGTGTTCAAATCTTGTTGAGTTTTGATGAAGTTACTATAGCCATTATGAATTTTGTTTAAATACTCATGAGAAATATTCTGTTCATATGCTCTTCCTCTTTTTTGAATATTTTTTAACAACCTGTCTGTATTTTGATATAAATAGACATATAAATCTGGTTTTGTAATCTCTTTGTACATTAAGTCAAACATTTTTCTGTATATCAAATATTCTTCTTCCTGTAAAGTTACCTGTGCAAATATTAATGATTTAAAGATATAGTAATCAGATACTATTAAATTTTTAAATAAGTCAAACTGAGCTAAATCATCGGTTAATTGCTGATATCTATCGGCCAAAAAGCTCATTTCTAAAGGAAAGGCATATCGTTCTTTATCTTCATAGAATTTGGGAAGAAAAGGGTTGTCAGCAAAACGTTCAAGTACAATTTTTGCGTTAAACTCATCCGACATCATTTTCGATAAAGTTGTTTTACCTGCGCCAATATTACCCTCAATCGCTATGTAGTTATACTTCTCTGTTAAAGGAATTGGGCGGGTTAATGTCTTGGTAGTTCTTTCAATTTTAGAAATATCAGTACAAAAATCTAGACATTTACTTATGTGTTTTTTCTCAACGGGGTGAATGATGTTCTTAGCAATATCATTAAGAGGAAATAAAACAAATTTTCGATCTAACATTCTAGGGTGTGGAACTATTAATTCTTTTGAAAATATAATTTCATCATCAAAAAGTAGCACATCAATATCGATAGTCCTATTTGCATAATTACCTGAAACTTCTCTAACTCTCCCTAACTGTTTTTCTATGCTAAGAACCCTGTTTATTAAAGCCTCAGGAGGTAAGTATGTCGTTACCTTTACACAGGTGTTTAAGAAATCATTTCCTTTAAAGCCTAAAGCAGGGGTTTTATATATGCCCCCAACGTTTAATACTGCGCCAATTTTTTGTGCAATTAGGTTTATTGAATTTTGGAGGTGTTCAAGTTTATTTCCTTGATTACTTCCAAGAGATAAATATATAATTCGTTGAATTTTCATAAATGGAATACAAAGAAAATAAATCTTAAAAGAATGGCAAGGCTAAGTTTGAAAAAAGAATTAACAATCTATAACTTCTGTTTTTAAGTAGGGTAAAAGGTTGTTGAATTGTTTTATAATAAACAGTGTAGCATGCTTACAGATAAAAATACAAGAATAAAAAAATTAAAAAAAGCTATTTTAATACGTAAAAGGATAGTAACTGCTTTAAAGGAATGGTATTATGCCTTATTTTTTTTAGTACTCGTTTTGGGAGTTTTGTATCTGTTGTTTTCAAATTTTAATACTGTTATTTATTGGTGCTTAGTTGGCGCTTTTGTTTTTAGTATACTATTTATTATGAAATGTTATTTTTTGATTCAGCGGTTTGAGAAAGAACAGACTGTATTGAGTACTGAATTGTATCGAATTCAAAAGCTTTAGTAAAAATATTCCATAAAAAAAGCACCTAATAAAAAATTAGGTGCTTTTCGTTTTATAAAGAAATCTAACTTAGATTAATCTCTTTTTTCTCTTGGTTTTCTATCGTCTCTTCGGTTGTCGCGACTACGATTATCTCTACCTCTGTTGTTGTCTCTTGGTGGTCTTGCTACATATCCTTCTGGCTTCTCTAGCAATGCTTTACGAGATACTTTTTCTTTACGTGTTCTTGGGTCTAATCCAAAGTATTTTACATCAAATACATCTCCCATTTTCACAACATCAGAAACATTTTCTGTGCGTTCCCAGGCTAATTCACTTACATGTAATAAAACCTCATTTCCAGGAGCTTCTACATATTCTACAACAGCACCAAAATCTAACATTTTGATTACTTTTACTTCATATGCACTACCAACTTGTGGCTTAAACATCATTGACTCTATACGAGCAATTACTGCTTCGATTCCTTCTGGTTTAGTACCTAAAATCTCGATAATTCCCTCTTCAGTTTCAGCATCTTCAGTAATTACAATTGTAGTTTCTGTTTCTTTTTGTAACTCTTGAATATGTTTACCTCCTGGTCCAATAAATGCACCAATTAATTCATTAGGAATTCTTCTGTTGATCATTTTTGGAGCATGTGACTTCACCTCTTCATTAGCTGAAGCGATTGTATCTGTCAATTTACCTAAAATATGTAAACGACCTTCACGAGCTTGTTTTAATGCATTCACTAAAATTTCGTAAGACAATCCTTTTACTTTGATGTCCATTTGACAAGCAGTAATTCCTTTAGAAGTACCTGTTACTTTAAAGTCCATGTCTCCTAAGTGATCTTCATCACCTAAAATATCAGACAATACAGCATAACGATCACCATCAGAAATTAATCCCATTGCAATACCAGAAACAGGTCTAGTCATCTGAACACCTGCATCCATCAATGCCATTGTACCCGCACAAACAGTTGCCATTGAAGAAGAACCATTAGATTCTAATACTTCAGATACAACTCTTACTGTGTATGGGCAATCATCAGGAATCATCCCTTTTAATCCACGTTGCGCTAAGTTACCATGTCCTACTTCTCTACGAGAGGTACCTCTTAAAGGTCGTGCTTCTCCAGTACAAAAAGGAGGGAAGTTATAGTGTAGGTAAAAAGTTTCTTCACCTTCATAAGAAGGCATGTCAATTTTATTTGCTTCTCTTGATGTTCCAAGAGTTACCGTTGCCAATGCTTGAGTTTCACCTCTTGTAAAGATAGATGAACCATGTGTAGATGGTAAATAATCTACCTCACACCAGATCGGCCTAATTTCATCAGTCTTACGGCCATCTAAACGTAAGCCTTCAGCTAACGTTAATTCACGGATAGCCGATTTTTGAGCCTTGTTGAAATATTTTCCAACTAAATCTCCGTAATCTGCTAATTCTTCTTCGGTAAATGAAGCTTTTACTTCTTCTTTTACTTCTGCAAAAGCAGCACTACGCTCAGCTTTTGAAGTTCCTTTTCTAGCGATAGTGTAACATTTGTCGTAACAAAGGTCATTTATTTTTACAGCTAATTCTTCATCTTCTCTTTCTCCTTCGTATTCTCTAGTTTCTTTCTTTCCGAAAGCTTCAGCTAAACGAACTTGAGCGGCACACTGAATTTTAATCGATTCGTGTGCAAATTTAATTGCATCTGCCATTTCTTCTTCAGAAACTTCATCCATTTCTCCTTCTACCATCATTACAGAGTCTGCAGAAGCACCAATCATCATATCTAAATCAGCCTCTGCCAATTGAGCTCTACTCGGATTGATAACAAATTCTCCATTTACTCTAGCAACACGTGCTTCAGAAATAGGACATTCGAAAGGGAAATCAGATAATTGAATAGCTGCTGATGCAGCTAAACCAGCTAGTGCATCTGGCATTACATTTTCATCATGAGACATTAACTGAATCATAACTTGCACTTCTGAATGGTAATCTTTTGGGAATAATGGACGTAAAACACGGTCTACAAGACGCATTGTTAATACTTCTCCATCACTTGGTCTCGCTTCTCTTTTAAAGAAACCACCTGGGTATCTTCCTGCAGCAGCAAATTTCTCTCTATAGTCTACCGTTAATGGTAAAAAATCTACAGGACTTTGTTTGTAGTTTGATACTACTGTACACAATAACATTGCGTCTCCCATTCTTACAACAACTGAACCGTGCGCTTGTTTCGCTAATTTACCGGTTTCTAATGAGATGGTTCTTCCATCTCCAAGGTCTATTACCTCGTTAAATACTTTTGGAATCATAAAATTTTAATTCTAAGTTGATACTTTGTTTTTTTGTTGTGTTGTTTGTTGTTTTGTTGTTGTTTTACTTCCAATGGAAAATCAAAATTGCTGTTACTAATTTTGAATTTTTATATATGAATTCTATTTGTTAAGTAGAATTGAATATTCTTTAAATAAAAAAGAGGCACATTTATAGCGCCTCTTTTTGTTGTTAGGTTTTATTTTCTAAGTCCTAATTCTTTGATAATCGCACGATATCTGTTGATTTCAGTGTTCTTTAAATATGCTAATAAACTTCTACGTTTACCTACCAATTTAACTAATGAACGCTCAGTGTTATAATCTTTACGATTCTTTTTTAAGTGCTCAGTTAAGTGGTTGATTCTAAAAGTGAACAATGCAATTTGTCCTTCTGATGTACCAGTGTCAGTTGCTGACTTACCGTGTTTTGAAAAGATATTCTCTTTTACTTCTTTCGTTAAATACATGCCAATATAGATTTAAATGATTTTTATGTATATCAATGATTTTTTCATTGAAGCTGCAAATATACATTATTTTTTATTTCTGTGACGAATTTAAAGGGCAATTTCGAAATCAAATAAGTGGAATAAATGATTGGTTTAAAAGGATTTAAACAGAAAAGAGCCCGAAGGCTCTTTTTTTATTTTCTAATAGGTAGATTTTGAATTAAATCTATATACAAGTTGATTTGTTCTTTTAAGTTTTTACGTTCGTAAATTCCATCTAAGAATCCATGTTCTAGTAAAAATTCTGATCGTTGAAACCCTTCCGGTAACTCTTTACCAGTAGTGTCTTTTACAATTCTAGGGCCAGCGAATCCAATTAACGCATTGGGTTCTGCAATATTAATGTCTCCTAGCATTGCATAAGAAGCAGTAGTTCCTCCAGTGGTTGGATCTGTACATAAAGAAATATACGGAATTTTAATTTCTGCTAATTGTGCTAGTTTAGAAGAGGTCTTTACTAATTGCATTAATGATAAAGATGCTTCTTGCATACGTGCCCCACCAGATTTAGAGATCATTAAAAATGGAATCTTATTTTCAATTGAATGATTAATTGCTCTCGCAATTTTTTCTCCTACAACAGATCCCATAGATCCCCCTATAAATGTAAAGTCCATTGCAGCAATTACTAAGTCTTTACCTAAAGACTTCCCAACAGCTGTTCTTACAGCGTCATTTAAGTTGGTTTTCTCTTTCGCTGCTTTCAGTCTATCCGGATATTTTTTAGTGTCTTCGAATTTTAAAGCATCAACCGAAGTTAATTTTTCATTTAATTCTTTAAACTCATTGTTATCGAAAAATAAATCGAAATATTCTTTACTTCCAATCCTTACATGGTAGCCGTCTTCTGGGCTCACATATAAGTTGCTTTTTAATTCTTCTGTATCTATGATTTTACCACTAGGGGTTTTATACCATAATCCTCTAGGCGTATCTTTTTTATCTTCAGTAGGAGTGTGAATTCCTTTGTCTTTTCTTTTAAACCAAGCCATATTATGCAGTTGTTTTAAATTTTATAATTATCGGCTAAATTAAACTATCTTATGGATTAAGCAAGAGTATTCACATTGTTTAAATCTTCAAATGAAGTTTTTAAACGGTTTTTAAAGGTGATTTCTCCAGCTCTCATCCATTTTCTAGGATCATAATATTTCTTGTTAGGGATTTCTGCTCCTTCTGGGTTTCCGATTTGAGTTTTTAAATAATCGTTCTTATCGTTGACGTAATCTCTTACACCTTCCGTAAAAGCAAATTGTAAATCAGTATCAATATTCATTTTAATAACACCGTAGTCAATCGCTTCTCTAATTTCTTCTAATGTCGACCCAGAGCCACCATGAAATACAAAGTCAATTGTGTTATGGGGTACTTTATATTTTTCTGAGATATGTGCTTGTGAATTTTTTAAAATCTTTGGAGTTAATTTTACGTTTCCTGGTTTGTAAACTCCATGTACATTTCCAAATGCAGCCGCGATTGTGAATTTAGGACTGATCTTTAATAGCTCTTCGTAGGCAAAAGCAACTTCTTCAGGTTGTGTGTATAATTTTGATACATCTACATCTGTATTGTCAACTCCGTCTTCTTCTCCCCCTGTAATGCCCAATTCAATTTCTAAAGTCATACCTATTTTGCTCATTCTAGCTAAGTATGCTTTACAAATTTCAATATTCTCTTCAATTGGTTCTTCAGATAAATCAATCATATGAGAACTGTAAAGCGATTTCCCTGTTTCAGCAAAGTGCTTTTCACTAGCATCTAATAATCCATCAATCCATGGCAATAACTTTTTTGCTGCATGGTCTGTATGTAAAATAACAGGAACACCATATGCTTCTGCCATTAAGTGTACGTGTTTAGCACCTGCAATAGCCCCTGCAATTGCAGCTTTTTCATTTTCATTAGATAAACCTTTCCCTGCGTTATAATAGGCTCCTCCGTTGGAAAACTGAACTATTACTGGAGAGTTTAACTCTTTTGCAGTTTCCAATACTGCATTTACTGTAGTAGATCCAGTAACATTGACAGCTGGAAGTGCGAATTTTTTTTCTTTTGCTAATTTGAAAATTTCTTGAACTGCATCTCCTGTTGCAACTCCTGGTTTTATTAAATGATTCATGTAGTGTTGTTTGAATTTTACGAAAATTTGTTATCACAAAACTAGGCATTTTTTAAATAAATGGTTTGCCTTTTTTTCTATAAATAACGAAAACGTTATCGCCTGGATATTAATTTAAAAAGGATAATTGATTCCGATATTGTAAACAGCATTGTTGAAATTGTAATTTTTAAACCATTTACTACCTGATAAATAGGGTTCGTGAGTTTTAAACCCAATATCTAGGCGTAAAATTAAAAAGTTAAAATCGTACCTAGCTCCAAACCCAGATCCAACAGCAATCTGTTTTAATGAAGAGAAACTGTTAAATTTGGCTTTTTCGTCTGTGAAACTCGAATTAGAAATATCCCAAATATTACCAGCATCAATAAATAAAGCTCCTTTTAAACTGCTAATTAAATCAAATCGATATTCTAAACTAGTTAAAAACTTAAAGTTACCAACATTGTATTCTAATCCAGGCGGAGATGAGCCTAACCCTAATTCATAAGTTTTCCATGCTCTAATGTCATTTGACCCACCAGCAAAATAGCTTTTAGTGAATGGGATTCCAGAATTTCCATAGGCCATTATAGCACCTAAAAATGATCTAAATCCTAATACAGAGCTTCGAGAGACATTCCAGAATTTTTTATATTCAAGATCAATTTTAAAATATTGGGCAACTGGTGTGTCTGCAATGGTTTTTACACCGTTTTTATTTTTCTGATTGCTTACTAAAGAAACGAAATTACCTGCATTTGCAATTCTAACTTTAAAGAATGAAAAATTATTATCTTTATAGGTTGTTTGGTTGTTGTAGGTGTATGTATATGCAATTGTAGGGATAATGAAGTTAGATGTAATTATGGCATATCTATTGTTTACATTCAAATTGTCGCTATATTCTGTGGGATGGTTTGTTTGAAAATCACGATCGGTTTTAACCAAATTCATAAACTCTGGAGCATTCGATGTTGTTAAGGTAAACGGTGAAACGGTTGGGTTTGTAGCATTGAAATTATTGTATGCAGTTGCAATGGGTCTAAGTTTGTTGTATTCAGAACTATAAATATTAAAATATTCGGCATTATTTAAATTTCGAATGTATTGCACATTAAATAGCTCAAGGTTAATGGATTTTCTTTTATTAAATTTCCAACTATAATTAAAATTAGCATTTATAGTCTGCCTGTCTAAGCCAATATTTTTTTGAATCCCTGTACCGATAGAGAAGAATGTTTTGGGAGACATTCCTTTTGGGACAAGCCTGTTTAAACCAAATGGCGCAGAAAATCTTGGTATTTCTAATGAAAGATCAACGCCTAATTCCCATGCATTAAAAAAACCACTATTGCTGCCCGGTTGTGTTGAGGTGTTAAAAAAAGAACCTGTAAATGAGAACTTAAATAATTCTGCCCCTTTAAAAGAATTTCTATTTATTACAGAGAGTTTTCCTGAAATTCCAAGTTTTCTAATGTTAGAATGAGTAAGCTCTGTCTCTGCACCAATTGAGTATTTTTTTTGTGGGGTTAATCTTATATTTGCGACTAATAGAGAATCTTGAATAGTTTGGTAATTAATACTTATCGCCTTAAAATTATTTAAAGACTTTAGGTGGCTTCTAGTAAGATTTCGGAGTGTGTCTGAATATATTTGATTCGCTCTAATAAATATTGATTGCGCTAAATATTTGGGGTTGTATTTTATCTTTTCATGTGCAATAAACGTAATTCCATTATAGGAGATTGAATCTAAGTAGGGGGCATTCTCTTTATTAAATGTGTAATCCGTATAGACATTTACCTTGCTAATTTTTTGTATTTGAAATGGAGTCCTTTCTATCCCATTAGCGGTTTCAATTGCATTTTCTGCAATTGTTGTGATTACATTCGTTTTTTGAGCTAATGTATCAGTATCATTAACATTAAAATAGAGGTAACTATCAGAAAAGCTATATACACCAGAATTTCTAAATAATTTAATGATTCTATTACCTTCTTTTTCAAAATTGGCTTGATTGTATTGGTCTCCTTTTTTTAAAAAAGTATTTGCGGTGTCGCTTAGATAAATTGCTTTTAAAGTTGAAGATGGGATGTTAATTAATAAAGAATCAAGAAATATGGGCTTGTTTTTTGTGATGTGATATGTGATTGCTGCTTTTTTTTCTTTTAAAGAGTCTTTTATAGCGACAACCGTATTGTTCCAGAAACCAATGGTTTTAAAATACGTATTTAAGGATTTAACGGTCTTTTTAGTTTTAAAATCATTAATAATTACAGGTGATTCTCCGTTTTTTAAAAACCAGTTATTGAGTTTTATGTTTGTATTAGCAACTCCAATACTCTGTTTTTCTGAGAATAATCTTTTGAAAAAATTGTATTTTTTAGGATTTTGTATGCCCCATTCTTTTGGGGTTTTAGGCGCATTTGGATTTCCGATGTTGTGAAAGTATACAGACACTGGGATTCCTAAAAGTTTCGAATTTGGTTTTTGAATTACATAGTCGTTTAACTGAAGGTTCCTGTTTTTTTTGCCATCTACAATAATGGTAGATGTTTTTAGTAACTGTTCTTTTTCTGCAACTCTTTTAACAGAATTACACGAAGATATTATTAAGATTATAAAAAAATAAAAAGAAACTTTTTTCATTAGCTTTGTACAGACAATTACTCGTTCCAAAAGTACTGTTTTTAGACGGGTTTTCTAATTTAAAATTAATTAATGAGTTTATCAAAAAATCATATAAAACTTATAACAAGTTTACAGCAAAAAAAGTATAGACAAAAACATAATTTATTTGTTGCAGAAGGTGTTAAAGTTGTAGCCGAATTACTGAATTCCAATTTTAAAGTTGAAAAACTGTTTGTAACCCAGGATTATAGTTCTGGTCTGAGTGAATCTCAGTTGGTAAGTATTTCAGAGATTGAATTAAAGAAGATTAGTCAACTGAAATCGCCAAATAAAGTGTTGGGATTATTTAAAATTCCTGAAACAAATTCAGATCCAAATAAAGGGTTAATCGTTGCTTTAGATGAAATCAATGACCCCGGTAATTTAGGAGCTATTATTCGATTATGTGATTGGTTTGGTGTTTCTAAGTTGGTTTGTTCAAAAAACACGGTAGATTGTTTTAATCAAAAGGTTGTGCAGGCGTCTATGGGGTCTTTAACAAGGGTAAAAATTGTGTATGATGATTTAATTCCTTTTATAGAAGCTACAGGGTTGCCAAGTTTTATTGCAGATATGGAGGGGGAAAATGTATATGAAAGTAATTTGCCAAAAGAGGCAATTTTGATTATGGGAAACGAAGCAAACGGTATTTCTAATGAACTTAGAGAAATAATAGATTCGAAAATTTCGATTCCTAGGTTTGGCGGTATTCAACAAACAGAAAGTTTAAATGTTGCTACAGCTACAGCGATCTTGTTGAGTGAGTTTAAGAGAGCTTAATTGCCTTCAAAGGAGAAGTTGAGAAAAATGCCACGAGTTCCTAAAAAGTTAATAGGAGACGTCCATTGACTGTTAGCGTCAGCATCGTATTCTAATTCATTATTTATGGCAAAAACACCTCTAATTGATGGAGAGAACTTGAAGTAATTTAAGTACAGGTCTATGCCAATTCCAACCTCGTACATATAATTAAAAGCTTTCATTCTAAATTCGCCACCAGAATTGTCATTTGCATTTTTCTGATTACTAGAAAAATTATAATCCAAAGAAACCCCGGCTAAAATATAAGGTCTAATATTGTCCATTCTGTCTGTACTAAACTTTAGTAGTACAGGTAAATGTAAATAGGTAGAGCCTATTTCTCGTATGCTATCTCTTTTTGTGTTAATATGTGTAAAAGCTAAAATTTTAGAGTTGCTAACCAATCCGGGCTCAAAACGAAGATTGATGTTTTTATGTATGCGCAAATCAGCAATTAAGCCAACATTAAAGCCGCTTGTTGGTGTAATACTAACATCTGGGTCTGCGTAGTTGCTGTTTTTGTAGTTTACCTTAAAATCATTTTGATTTAGTCCTAAGTAAAATCCAAAATGTAATTTTATTTTATCAAAGTTAGGTTTATTAATAACTCTGTCAGCTTGAGCAAATAAAGCACTCGAAGCTAAAGTTAATAGGCCTAAAAATACAAGTTGTAGTTTTTTCATTTTTACTTAGTAGCTATGTAAATAGAGGCTACTCCAAAAGTTACTGGTTTATCTGTTGCTGTAGTAAACCCGTTTTTTAGTAAAATATTGTTGAATTTTTCTCCGAAAGGAAAAGAATTTGCAGATTCTGATAAATAGGAATATGCAACTTTGTCTTTCGAAAATAGTTTTCCAATAATTGGTAAAATGACTGAGGTATGAAAACGATACCCTTGCTTGTATAGGAATTTAGTAGGTACAGAAGTTTCTAATACCACAAAAGTTCCGCCAGGTTTTAAAACACGTTTAATTTCTTTTAACCCTTTATCAAGATTAGCGAAGTTTCGAACACCAAAAGAAACGGTAATGGCATCAAAGGTATTGTCGTTAAAAGGCATTTTTTCAGAATCACCAACGATCATTTCTATCATGTCAGATAAATTAGCTTTCGCAATTTTCTGCTTTCCAACGTCTAGCATTCCTGCAGAAATATCTAATCCAACAATTCTGTCTGGGTTTAATCCCGCCATCATTATTGCTAGATCTCCAGTTCCAGTAGCAATATCTAAAATTTGTTTGGGGTTGTTTTTTCCAATAATAGCAACTACTTTTTTACGCCATTTAACATCAATTCCAAAAGAGATAACTCGGTTTAGGCCGTCGTAGTTTTTAGAAATAGTATCAAACATTTGAGCTACTTGCTCTTTCTTTCCTTTGTCTGAATCTTTATAAGGTTTAATGTGTTCTGCTGACATAATTTTATCCGTTAATTGCTACAACTTCATTAATTTTATTTGGCAACATGTCTTTTAACATTGTCTCAATTCCGTTTTTTAAGGTAATTGTAGATGAAGGACACCCACTACAAGCACCTTGCAAAATAACGCTTACAATTTTACTTTCTGGGTCATAAGACCTAAAAGCAATATTACCACCATCAGAAGCAACAGCAGGTTTTATGTATTCATCAAGGATACTTACAATTTTTGCAGAAGTTTCATCTAAATTTTCAATTGGTGTTTGTGTAATTTCTTTTGTTGAAGATTCTTCTTTTGGTAATTGTTTTATAATTGTTTTGTTCTCTTGTAGGTAATTGCGAATAAAATTTCTTATTTCTGGGTGAATTTCATTCCACTCTACCATTTCAAATTTTGTAATAGAAACGTAGTTTTCAGAAATAAAAACTTCTTTTACAAATGGAAAATGAAATAGTGCTTGAGCTAATGGGGATGTTTCATTTGCTTCATCAATGTTTTTACACTCAACATCAGTTGTTGTTAAAGATTGCGTAGTTCCAAATTTCATTACAGAAGGATTTGGAGTTACTTCAGCATACACTTCTATAGCTTTCTTTTTGGTGGTTTCTTCTTTTACAACGATGTTTCCGTCTTGTAAATACGCTTCAATTTGTTCGCGTACTTCTTCTTTAACATCTGCCCAGTCAACAATATCATACTTTTGAATAGCAATGAAATTAGCGGTTACAAAAACCTTTTTTACAAATGGCAGGTAAAATAATTGCTGTGCTAAAGGCGAATTTTTAGCGTCATCTATATTGTTGTACTCGTAACTTCCTCCATTAATTAAGATCGTGTTACTTGTAAATTTTACAATAGTATCGTTATTTGTATTCTGAATTGAAATTGAAATTTCGCTCATAATGTTATTTAAGTTGTTCTACCGAATTCAGGGAACAAATGTTCGGCAAAATTAAGGTAAAAATATGAATGAATTGCAAAGACCTCAAAGGTTTATTTCCTTTGAGGTCTTTGTGATTTTTTAAGGTAATTATTTTTATAAATTGATGGTAAGGGTTGCGGTAATTATCCTGTTATCAATATTTAATTCAGCTGCATTTACTTGATTGTATTGAGGATAAAAATTGTACTGTTGGGTGCTTGATTTGTTTTGATAAGCAAAATCTAGTTTGGTATTGCCAAAATTATAACCAGCTCCAAATGAATATCCTTTGATATTGTCAGATTCAAATGCAAGGGCATCAGGACTTTGCTCGTAATGATAACCTCCACGTAGGCTCAAAGCTTTAATTCGCCATTCAGATCCTATATTTAGGGTGTAAGAGTTTTTTAACTCGTCGGTAAAGGATTGATTTTCTATAGTGAAGTCAGCATTAGAAAGTTTCATTTTTTTATATCCATTGATGGTGTAGTCAGCACTAATTAATCCATTACTTCCAAAAATATAGGCGATGCTTGCAGTGGTTTTAGCTGGGGTTTTTAATTTGTAAGAAAACCCTTGAACAGGAAAGGTGTTTCCTGCCGTATTATCATAAATAGTATTACTTCCTGTTACTTCAATTTCAGTGTCTCCAAAGAAGCCATCATTATTTAAAATGTTGCTTTCTTCATTTATTTCAGTATACCAAGTAGGAGATTGGTATGAAAAACCAATACGTAAACTTTTAGACGCTTTGTATATGGCTCCTGCACTTAAAGAAAATCCTGTGCCAGTTGTAATGTTTTCTTGATAAAATTTTGCCTGTAATACATTTCCGTTTCCATCATTGTTTTGTTCTCTTAAAGTTGATCGTTGGGCAAATTTTAAATCATAGGTGTTCACAGCGATTCCAAAATGTAAATCATTTTGATATACACCAGAGATGGCAATGTTGTATTCAGCTAATTCTCCGCTAGTAGTATTTGAGAATTTTTGAGAATCGGCATTGGTATATTGAGTAATGGGGGCTCCAGTATCGAGCGGAAATTCAGTGAAAGTAGAAAGCCCACTATTTCCGCTACTTAAAAAACTGTTATTGTAATTGTTTCTAATGGAGTAGTTGATGCTAAATGCAAATTTAGACCAATCGCTATTAGCGTATGTTTTATAAACAAATACAGCTCCAGCTTGTGAGAAATCAAAATATTCTTCTTGTGTAGTGATATTACTCCCATAATAGCTAGCCGTGATGTCTGTAGTTCTTGAATTTGCAGAAACTGAAAATAAACTGTTTTTAAAAATTGAGGCGCCGGCTGGATTTATTTTAATAGCAGAGACATCTCCACCTAATGCTCCAAACGCTCCGCTCATGGCATTAAATCTTGCTGTACCTGTATTATTGTCTTTAGAAAACAATAGAGCTAAGTCTTGGTAGCCCAAACTTTGTGAGAAATTAGGCAAGGATATTGCACAAAAGAGTACAAGTAATGTAGCTTTTTTCATGGTTGAAATTGTTGTTTGTTAATGTTAATTTCCTCTTTTTCTAGTACTGTTGCTTCTGTTGCTTGAACTGTTGTTTCTAGATGAGCTAGATCTTCTTGTTGAAGATGAACTTCTTCTTGATGAAGAAGTTGATTTGTAGGATCTGTTAGAGTTTGAAGAACTTCTCTTGTAGCTTTTAGTGTTAGAGTTTCTTGTGGATGATGATCTTCTTTTTCCAGTAGATCTTGTTGATGAGGGTTGTCTTCTGGAATTCGTTGAGCTATTTTTTACAGCGCTATTTCTTCTTCTGGTGTTGTAGTTTCTTTTGCTATAATCAGATCGTATGCTACTGTTTATTGTTGAAGATCTTCGGTTTGAAGTATAGCTTGATCTTTTACTGTTGTAATTAGAGCTTCTTCTAGTTGTAGAGTTTCGGTAATTGCTATTGCGTTTCGTATAGGTGTAATTTCTATTGTATCTGTTGTTGTAATATCTTACGTTTCTGTAGTTTGGTGCATGGTAATATGGAGAGTAATAAAAACCATAATGAATGTTGTTATTGTAATACCCGTAATAATAAGGTTGATACATGTAGTTTCCGTAATATCCATGACGAAACCCCCATCTATATCTCCAGTGGGGATTGTGGCCATAATAATTCCAGTTATTCCAATGTCTATTGTTAAAATTAATATTTACGACTACATTTTCATCCGAAGAGTAGCCCCATGGGTCGTTGTCGTCATAAGAATAGTCGTCATCTAGGTTGTCATAAGAATTGTAGTCGTCAACATCGGTGAAAATATCTTCATTGTCAATGTTGTTGTTAAGCTTGTCTAGTTCTCTTTTAAAATAGTTGTCTTCAATTTTTTTCTCTGATTGTGTAATAACAACTTCTTCTACAATTGGCTCATCATCATCATCATAAATTCCATCATTTGTGTATACACTTTGGTAGGTGCCACACGAAACTAAAAACACCGTAGATAAAAGTGTTACATATAAGGAGTAATAGTTTCTCTTAGTGAAGTTCTTTAGTTTCATGATGTATTAATTGATAGATTAATATTGTTTGCAAAAAAATTAAACTTTGATTGGGGTACTAATCTTTTTGCATTAGTTTTGTGCTGGATTTTAATCCACATTAAAGATAACAAGTTTTATGCCAAACTTTTAATATATGGGTAAGAAGTTAACAAAGAGAGAAGAAGATTATTCTAAATGGTACAACGAATTAGTTGTAAAAGCGGATTTAGCGGAGAACTCAGCCGTTAGAGGATGTATGGTTATTAAGCCTTACGGATATGCTATTTGGGAAAAAATGCAAGCAGAATTAGATAGAATGTTTAAAGAGACAGGACATGAGAATGCCTATTTCCCCTTATTCGTGCCTAAGAGTTTGTTTGAAGCAGAAGAGAAAAATGCAGAGGGTTTTGCAAAAGAATGTGCAGTTGTTACACACTATCGTTTAAAAAACGATCCAGATAACGAAGGGAAGCTTATTGTAGACCCTAATGCTAAATTGGAAGAAGAACTGATTGTAAGGCCAACTTCTGAAGCAATTATATGGAACACATATAAAGGATGGGTTCAATCGTATAGAGATTTGCCATTGTTGATAAACCAATGGGCTAATGTTGTTCGTTGGGAAATGCGTACGCGTTTATTTTTAAGAACTGCAGAGTTTTTATGGCAAGAAGGTCATACCGCACATGCAACTAAAAATGAAGCGGTATCGGAGGCAAAACAAATGCAAGAAGTGTATGCTGAGTTTGCAGAGAACTTTATGGCAATGCCTGTTGTAAAAGGAGCAAAGTCAGAAAGTGAGCGTTTTGCTGGGGCGGAAGAAACCTATACAATTGAAGCCTTAATGCAAGATGGTAAGGCCTTACAGGCAGGGACATCTCATTTTTTGGGACAAAATTTCGCCAAAGCATTTGATGTAAAGTATACGTCTAAGGAAGGGAAACAAGAATATGTCTGGGCTACTTCCTGGGGGGTGTCAACACGTTTAATAGGTGGATTGATTATGACGCATTCTGATGATTTTGGGTTAGTGCTTCCTCCAAAATTAGCGCCAATACAAGTTGTAATTGTGCCGATATACAAAGGAGAAGAGCAATTAGAGGCTATTTCAGCTAGGGTCGCTATTTTTGTGAAAGAATTGAAGCAGAAAGGAATTTCTGTGAAATTTGACAATAGAGACACGTATAGGCCAGGAGCAAAGTTTGCCGAATATGAATTAAAAGGTGTTCCAGTTAGAATCGCAATTGGGTCAAGAGATTTAGAGAGTAATACGGTAGAGGTTGCTAGAAGAGATACGCTAGAGAAAAATTCTATATCACAAGATGATGTAGTTGGGTATATCGAAAAATTATTGGAAGAGATTCAAGAGAACCTTTTTAATCGCGCAATTGAGCACAGAGCTACTCATACAACCGAGGTAGCTACGTTCGATGAATTTAAAGATGTTATTGAAAATAAAGGAGGGTTTGTTCTAGCGCATTGGGATGGCACTGAAGAGACAGAAGATAAGATTAAAGAAATAACAAAAGCAACGATTAGATGTATCCCTAATGATTCAAAATTAGAAGAAGGAACTTGTGTGTTTACAGGCAATCCGTCAACTAGAAAAGTGTTATTTGCGAAAGCGTATTAATTTTTTTAAAATAAATTAAAAAAGTGTTGCAGTATTTCAAAAACGTTGTATATTTGCACCCGCAATCACGATATAATATCTATCAAAGTTGTAATGGTCCGTTCGTCTAGGGGTTAGGACGCATGGTTTTCATCCATGTAACACGGGTTCGATTCCCGTACGGACTACAAGTTTTAATAAAAAAACTAAAATTAAAAATTATGGCAAATCATAAGTCAGCTCTTAAGAGAATTAGAAGTAACGAAGCGAAGAGATTAAGAAACAAGTATCAGCATAAAACAACTCGTAATGCTGTTAGAGTTTTACGTGCAACAGAAGATAAAACTGCTGCTGAAGCTTTATTGCCTAAAGTTATTGCAATGTTAGATAAGTTAGCTAAAAATAACATTATCCACCAAAACAAAGCAGGTAACTTAAAATCTAAATTAACAAAGCACGTAGCTGCAATGTAATTTACATTTTTAACCACATTAAAAAAAGCGTTCTGATTTTCAGAACGCTTTTTTTTGTGTTGTAAATTGAGCTGATAAAAGTATGGGGTGCGGTGATCGTTTCTTTGAGCTAAGCAGCTTTCAATGGTGGGTAAATGCATGTGGTTGTAGAACGTTCTTGGGTGCTCCTATAATGGCTGTTTTTATGCGTTGAGTGCCTGTTGTCTTTTGACCTATGTGTTTACCAGTCGTAACTTTTATTAGCGTCTAGCTTAATAAAGATAAAGAGAAGCAACGTAAATCCCCAAAGAGAAGAGCCACCATAACTAAAAAAGGGCAATGGAATGCCTATGGTTGGTAATAATTGAATTACCATTCCTACGTTAATTACTAAGTGAAAAAACAATATAGATGCGAGCCCGTAGCCGTAAATTCTTCCAAATTTATTTTTGTGAGTCTCTGCTAAATAGATAATTCTGTAAAGTAGCAGCATAAATAAAATGATTACAAAAGTGGTTCCTAAGAACCCCCATTCTTCTCCTACGGCACTAAAAATGTAGTCTGTGTCTTGTTCAGGGACAAATTTCCCCTGCGTTCTGTCGCCTTGTAAAAACCCTTTTCCACTTAGCCCTCCAGAACTAATAGCTAGAACAGACTGCTGCGTGTTGTAGCCAATTTTTTTAGTGTCGTTAGAAATTCCTAAAAGAATGTCAAAACGATCTCTATGATGCTGTTCAAACAGATTATCATACGTGTAGCTTGTGCTAAAAATAAACAGTGCTAGTATTGTGTAAATGCCAACTACTTTATGCCAGTTGAATTTTAAATAGCCTTTGTTTCGTTTTAAAAAGTAAAATACAAAGATCGTTATTATACTAAAGGTCGAGATTATTATGTTTATTGGGCCAAATAACAGCGTAAATAGAAATAATATAATAGCTAAAACACCAACAATTGTATAGTTTAATGTCAATCCTTCTCTGTTTAAAACAAAAAAGAATGAAAGGTAGACTAAGACAGATCCTAAATCTGGTTGTAAAGCAATTAATAGTGCAGGTGAGAAAATAATTGTAAAGGCTTTTATTTGGTTTTTAACGAGTTTTAGATTGTATTGTTTATCGCTTAACAGTTTGGCAACAGCTAACGCGGTAAATGCTTTTGCAAATTCTGATGGCTGCAAGCCCATAAAACCAAAGTTGAACCAAGATGTTGCTCCGTTAATGGTTTTTCCAAAGAGGAATAGGCCTACTAAAGAAAGAATTGAAATGAAATAAAGAATACTAGCAAATTTTTCATAAAATTTCGCATTGAAGAACAAAATGAATACAATTAATGGAATGCATAATAAAATCCATAATAGTTGTTTCCCGTATCTGGTAGATAGATCAAAAATAATAGTACTGTCTTCATTAATAGAAGCAGCATAAATATTCATCCATCCAAAACCGATTAGAACAATGTATAGAGTAACTAAAATCCAGTCTATCCCGTGAAATATATTATTTTTTTCTACTCTCAATTTTTCAGTTCCGTTTTAGGCAATATTATTTTTTGGTCATATATATCTTGTAAGCTTAAATTAAGCATTTTATTTTCGATCCATTTTCTTCTCGGGCCAGTGATTTTTTTTGTTAAATATTTTTCAATTAACAAACTTGTTATTGGACCTGCAATTGCAGATCCGTATCCTCCATTTTCAACAAAAACAGCGATTGCAATTTTTGGATTGTCTTTTGGGGCAAAAGCAATTAATATAGAGTGATCAGCTAATTGTTTTCTTATGCCATCGATGCGAATAAAATTTTCTGAAGTACCAGTTTTTCCAACAATATCAATTCCTTTTACTTTACTAGAGGAGCCAGTTCCTGTGTTAAAAACCTCATGCATTCCCTCTATAATAGGTAGAAAATACTTTGCGTCTATTGTTGTGTGTTTTGGAGTTGTGTATTTAGAATTGTTAATGTTCTTTCCGTTAATTTGTTTAATTATATGTGGTGTGTAAAAATAACCTTTGTTTGCTATTGCGGCAGTGACATTTGCAAGCTGAATAGGCGTTGTTGATACTTCTCCTTGTCCAATAGCATTAGAAATGTTTGTGGTTGGTCCCCATTTGTATTTGTTACGATCATCGTAGTACTTTCCGTTAGGAATTAAGCCTTTTTGACCAGAAGGCAAATCGTACCCTAAGTAATTTCCCAATCCAAAACTTTTAACATGTTTGCTCCAGTTATCCATTCCAATTGTTGCATCGCCCGGTTTGTTAATGATACTTCTGTAGGTTCCAGAAAAGTAACTATTACAGGATTTAGCAATGGCTTTATTTAAATTAATACCACCTCCATACGTATCACAGTGACATTTTTGAAATGCATTTTTTCCATATTTATACCCTCCAAAACAAGAAACGGAAGTTTGCGTGTTAATCACCCCTTCTTGTAGTCCAATTAATGCGTTAATTAATTTAAAAGGTGATCCAGGTGGGTAGGTAGCTTGTAGGCCTCTATCAAACATTGGTTTTGCTAAGTTTTTTGGATCCATTAAAATTACAGAATTAGCAGCTCTTTGTCTTCCAACCATCATGTTGGGATCATAAGTTGGGGCAGAAATAAGTGCTAAAATTTCGCCACTACTTGGTTCAATTGCTACAATACCGCCTCGCTTGCCAGCCATCAATAGTTCCCCGTATTTTTGCAATTCACTGTCAATAGTAAGTCTAATGTCTTGACCATTTTGAGCTATTGTGTCGTAAATACCATCTTTATAACTTCCAATAATTTTATTTAAACGGTCTCGTTGTAGAAACTTTTTTCCTTTGACGCCTCTTAAAACAGAATCGTATGATTTTTCTACACCAAGCGTTCCAATTAGTTCACCTTGTTGATACTTGTTGCCTTTTTTTCTAACTTCAGAATCTTTTACTTCGCTAATATATCCTAATACATTTGCGGCTGATGCAATAGGGTAGTTTCTGATGCTTCTTTTTTGAATGTAAAAACCTTTAAATTTATGTAGTTTTTCTTGTAGGAAAGCAAAATCTTCTTTGGCCAATTGTTTTAAAAAAACTGAAGGGAGCCAAAGAGAATACTTTCTAGCAGATTTGTATTTTCTCTTAAAGTATTTTAAATCTACTTTTAATAAGGAGCAAAACTCTAAAGTATCTAATGCTTTTACTTCATTTGGGATAACCATTACATCATATGAAAGTTGGTTTGCTACTAATAATTTGCCATTTCTGTCATAAACATAGCCTCTTTCGGGGAAATCAAATACAGTTTTTACAGCGCCATTATTCATTGGGTTGTTGTCTGCTCCTTTAAGAATTTGCAATTGAAATAGTTTTCCAATTAGAATAATTCCTACGAGGGTAATTAAAAAGTAAAGTAAAAAGCTGCGCTTCATTTATTTCTTCTTTCTGATAATGTATGTTCCAATAAAAAACAAAACGGAAGTGAAAACACTTGAGTATAATGTATTTGTGAATACACTAGAAAAGTTTTGAAAGCTAAAGTTAGCTAAAGAAAATAAAATGAAGTGATGAATAACTATTAAAGTTATCACATAATTAAAAACCTTTCCAAAAGGTTCTTGTTGTAAATTAAATAAAAGATAGTCTTGTTCTGTTTTCTTAAATATTACACGAACTAAAAATAATCGAATATATGCAACGAAAAGCAGTGAAAATGCGTTTATTCCGCCAGAATCAGAAAAATAATCTATTGAGAGTCCAAGGAGAAATGATAAGAAAAGAAAAAGATAACGTTCTTTCTTTAAGGGATAAAAAATAACAAATGCAATGTATACATATGGGTTTATATGCCCCAAAAATAAAACATTGTTAAAAACAAATACTTGTAAAAACAATAGTGGAAAGAATAAAAAGAGAACATAAATAGCTCTATTCATTGGTGGGATTGTTTAAAGAGTTGATTTCTTTTTTGTCTAAGTGGGTAACAACATAAACATGTGCTAAATTACTCATGTCGTTAAATAATTTAATGTCTATGAGGTTTTTATTGTTTTGGGTATCAATATTTTTAATGGTGCCTATTAGTATGCCTTCAGGGAAAATTGTAGATTTTCCATCGGTAATAATTGTATCTCCAATTTTGAGATTTGCCTGCCTCGGAATGTCGTGTAATTGAACAATATTATACTCTTTTCCATTCCATTCTAAACTTCCAAAATGATTGCTATTTTTTAAACGCGCATTAATTTTACTATTGCTATTTAAAATAGATTGTACCCGTGTGTATTTAGAATTAGAGTTTTCAGTTATCCCAATAATTCCTTTGCTATTTATTACAGCCATTTCTTTTTTAACACCGTGAGAAATTCCTTTATTTAGGGTTAAATAATTATTAGGGAGATGGTAACTATGTCTTATGATTTTTGCTTTAGCATAGGTGTACTTTTGATTGTACTGCACCGTATCAACAACAAAATTAGTTAGAATAGAATCGCCTGTTGAGTTGTATTTTTCTAAAAGGTTTTTTAATTTTTCATTTTCAGATGCCAATTCTTCATTCTGAGTTTTTAAATTAAAATAATCAGATAATTTTGAGAAATTTTCATACAAGCCTCCTGTGACTCCATTTGCAGAGCTAATAAATTTACTTTTATGAAAAGTGTTATTATTGATGATTAGAAATAGAGCAATAAACTCTAGCAAAGCAAAAAATAGAAAGTATCTATATTTCTGAAAAAAATAAATTAATTGCTGCATAGAAAAATAATAAAGTGTCCGTTATTTCATTAATACACTTTTGTATTTTTCAATCTCTTTTAGGGCGATACCTGTACCACGTACAACAGCTCTTAAAGGGTCTTCTGCAACATAAACAGGCAAGTCTGTTTTTCTCGATAAACGTTTGTCAAGCCCTCTAAGCATTGATCCTCCTCCGGCTAAGTATATTCCAGTATTGTAGATGTCTGCAGCTAATTCTGGTGGGGTTTTCGATAAGGTTTCCATTACGGCATCTTCAATTCTTAAAATAGATTTGTCCAACGCTTTAGCAATTTCTCTAAAAGAAACTTGTACTTGTTTTGGTTTACCACTGAGTAAATCTCTACCTTGAACTAGCATGTCTTCTGGAGGAGTATCTAGGTCCTCTGTAGCTGCACCAATTGTTATTTTAATTTTTTCTGCAGTAGTTTCTCCAACATATAAATTATGCTGTGTACGCATATAATACATAATGTCGTTGGTAAATACATCCCCAGCAACTTTTACAGATTGATCACAAACAATTCCTGCCAATGCAATAACTGCAATTTCGGTAGTTCCACCACCTATGTCAATAATCATATTCCCTTTAGGCTCCATGATATCAATACCAACACCAATTGCTGCTGCCATTGGTTCGAAAATTAAATAGATTTCTTTGGCATTCATATGACGAGCGGAATCTTGTACTGCACGTTTTTCTACCTCTGTAATTCCAGAAGGAATACAAATCACCATTCTTAAAGCTGGGGGGAAAAGTCTTTTCTTGATTGAGGGAATTTGTTTTACAAATTCTTTAATCATTTCCTCGGATGCTTGGAAATCTGCTATAACGCCATCTTTTAATGGGCGAATGGTCTTAATATTTTCATGGGTTTTTCCCTGCATTAAATTAGCCTCTTTACCAGTAGCTATTATTTTTCCAGAAATCCTATCTCGGGCGACTATCGACGGGCTGTCAATAACCACTTTACCATTGTGAATGATAAGTGTGTTTGCTGTCCCTAAATCAATAGCAATATCCTCCGTCATAAAATCGAAAAAACCCATAAAATATCGTTGTTTATTATTTTTTGATGTATTCTTACAAAGCTACTAAATTTCTGTCTTCAAAACACAGTTAATTTAGAAGTTATTTTTTAATGTTTAAAGTGTCTCGTTCCAGTTAAAACCATTGAAATATTATGGTCATTACAGTAATCAATACTTAATTGATCTTTAATAGATCCCCCTGGTTGAATGACACTTTTAATACCTGCAATATCAGCAATTTCCACACAATCAGGAAAAGGGAAAAAAGCATCACTTGCCATAACGGCTCCATTCAAGTCAAAACCAAAATTAGTCGCTTTTTCTATGGCTTGTTTTAAAGCGTCAACTCTACTTGTTTGACCTGTTCCACTCGCTAGTAATTGATTGTTTTTTGTGAAAACAATGGTGTTCGATTTTGTGTGCTTGCAAATTTTTGATGCAAACAGTAAATCATTTAACTCGCTGTTAGAGGGTTTCGTATGTGTAGCATACGTTAAATCATCTAGTGTATCTGTTTTAGAATCTTTGTCTTGTACTAAAGTTCCATTTAAGCAAGATCTTACTGTGGTGTTTGGTAGTTCAACTTGTTTCTGAATCAATAATACTCTGTTCTTTTTACCTTTTAACAGCGCTAAAGCCTCACTAGTGTAAGATGGAGCAATTACAACTTCGCAAAACAATTTGTGAATTTCGACAGCTGTTGCAGCATCAATTTCTGTGTTTGCGATTAGTACTCCGCCAAAAGCAGAAGTTGGATCGCCGGCTAATGCATCTACATAGGCTTGTTTAATTGTTTCTCTTTGTGCAAATCCACAAGCGTTGTTGTGCTTTAAAATGGCAAATGTAGGATCTTCACCAGTAAATTCATTCATTAGGTTTACGGCAGCATCTACATCTAATAAATTGTTATAGCTTAATTCTTTTCCGTGTAGTTTATCAAACATTGCTTCTAAATCACCAAAGAAAAAACCTTTTTGATGTGGGTTTTCTCCATAGCGTAAAATAGCGCCATTATTTTCACTGATCTTTAATGCAAATTCTTCATGATCTGAATTGAAGTAGTTAAAAATTGCAGTATCATAATGAGAAGAAATATTAAATGCTTTTCCAGCTAGTTTTTTTCTATCTGATAATGTTGTTACTCCGTTGCTTTCTGTAATCAAGTTTAAAAAGGCATCGTACTGTTCCATTGAAGAAAGAATAACAGTGTCTTTAAAGTTTTTTGCAGCTGCTCTAATCAAAGAAATACCACCAATATCAATTTTCTCAATGATGTCTTGTTCTGGAGCTCCTGAAGCAACTGTTTTTTCAAAAGGATATAAGTCGACAATAACTAAATCTAATTGTGGGATGTTGAATTCTTTTAATTGAGCAACATCATTTTCGTTATCTTGTCTGTTTAGAATACCTCCAAATACTTTTGGGTGCAACGTTTTAACTCTTCCGCCTAAAATAGATGGATAGGAAGTTACGTCTTCTACAGGTACCACAGGTATCCCTAAATCTTTTATGAATTTTTCTGTACCACCAGTGGAGTAAATGGTGACATTTTGTTCGTTAAGTTTTTGAACTAATGGTTCTAATCCGTCTTTATGAAAAACAGAAATTAATGCAGATTTAATCGTTTTTGAGTTGCTCATTTTGTTGTGTTGTTAAGCACACAAAGCTACTAAATCTCTGAGGTTATTACAACAGTAATTTTTTGAAAAATAAAAGACTAATGTAGTTCTATTTTTGTTCTGAAATTATTGACTAAACTGGTGTAGTTTTTGTAGTTTTTTGAAGTAGAGTCGCTCTTTTTTAAGATCGATATTTTGCTGACAAAAGCACTGATAATGTTGTTTTGTTTTTTCATTTTTAGGGGGAATTAATGATTACAAAATTGTATTCCAATAAATAATATGAAACAAACTTAGCGAAAAAAATCTGATAATCAATAGTTTAATAACTATTTTTTTACAGAAGTATTTATAGCTTTTCTGCTACTTTTTTACAGGTGAACTCCAATAATTCCTCATCTTTTTTAGTGAAAATATTGGCAGTATGTGAATCTATGTCTATCTGTCCAATGTTTTCTCCTTTTACAAAAATCGGAATTACTATTTCAGATTTGACTTTCCAACCGCAAGAAATATAATTGTCTTGATCTGTTACATCTTGCACTACAAAATTTTCATTGCTAACCGCAACCTGACCACAAATTCCTTTTCCAAACGGAATAATAATATGATCTGTAGGTTCTCCTGTGAACTGCGCAAGTTTCAATTCGTCTTTGTCCCCATTTTTAAAATAAAAGCCAACCCAATCATAATATGAAACCTGTGCTTCTAAATAATCACAAATTGATTGTAGTTTATTCTCTGTAGAAGTAGCTCCTTCTAATATTGCTGTGATGTTCTGTTTTAAATGTTCTAACTGCATGATAATTTTTATTGAATTTAATAGAAATAGTTATATTTGTTATGCTTCAAAAAAATGATGCTACAAAATAACTAAATTTTGATTTGAATAAGTACAAAAATATTACGGTTTTTTTAATTAAGTTTTTTGGAACTTATTTTGTGTTGGGTTTAATTTATGGAGCTTATTTGAACTCAAGTCAAATAAAAGAAGGAGGGTTTAAATGCGCTTCTTTAACTGAGCAAGTTGCCAGTCAAACAGTTTCAGTTTTAAATACTTTAGGTTATAACGTAACGAGTGTACAGCATGATAAAGAAATGTCGATAAAACTATTAGTTGGAGATACATATACCGCCAAAGTGATAGAAGGTTGTAATGCAATGAGTCTCATAATATTATTTATCGCTTTTATTATCGCATTTTCTGGTTCTAGAAAAGCTACAATTGTTTATGCTTTAGTGGGGAGTTTAATAATTTATGTCATAAATATTCTTCGGATTGCTTTTTTAACGATGATGTTGTATAAGTATCCAGAGGAGCAAATGATTTTACATAACTTAGTCTTTCCAGCAATTATTTATGGTACAACATTTTTGTTATGGATGATTTGGGTTCAAAAACTTTCACACTATAGAAAATGAACAAAATAGTAAGATACATATTGATATTCTTATTGGTGTCATTGCTTTTTGTAATTAGAGCTTTTGAAGGTGATTTGTTTTACGATCCGTTAATTGTCTATTTCCAGAACGATTATTTATATACCAAAATGCCTGAAGTAGATCTGTGGAAGCTGGTTGTTGATATTTTGTTTAGATATACGTTAAACGCATTAATAACAATTGGGATTATTAAGTTGGCGTTTGTGAGAAAGCGATTTGTAAAGTTTGCAGGGTTCTTTTTAATGTTGGCATTTATGTTGCTCATCGTTATATTTGTATTTCTTGTTAGAAATGAATTTGGGAATGGGTATTTATTTCCTTTTTATGTTCGAAGATTCTTGATACATCCTGTATTTTTGTTAATTTTATTGCCAGCCTTTTATTATCAAAAATTGAATAAAAATAAGTTTTAATAGTTTCTAAAATATAGATTGTAAGTTTATGAGAAAGTTTATGTATCGTTTGGTATCAATAGTGATGGCGATAATGGTTTTGCTTTCTACGATGTCTTTCACAGTAAAGAAACAATATTGTGGCGATTTTTTGATTCGTGTTTCTTTTGTCGCTAATGTCGAAAAATTTGATGTGAGCGAAAATTTAGAAGCCACTGTTAAGAAGAAAGATTGCTGTAAGCATGAAGTGCATTATATAGAAGGACAAGACCAATTGCAAAATGAGAGTTTCAAAAAAATGAATTTTGAACTTCAAAAAATACTTGAACCTTTTGTTGTTTCCTATAGTTTTAACTATTTTAAATCTAAAAAGTATAAACAATTTTCAAGAGCTTGTACAGCTCCAGACTTTCATTCAGATTTACAAGTTTTGTATCAGGTTTTTTTAATCTGATTTTTATAAAAATTTCGACAAGTAAACACTTCTTAATGGAAGTAATAAAAGTATAATTTTTATAAAACAGCATAATGAAAAAAATAATTATCAGTATATTTTTACTGATGTCAATAATGTCATTCTCTCAAAAAGAATTAAAAGGAATGATAATGGATAAAGAAAATCCAAAAGATAAATTAGGAATATATGGGGCTAATGTACATTGGTTAAATACAGCTGTTGGTACGGTAACGGATGATGAAGGAAGGTTTGCAATTCCTTATAAAAAGAAATATAAGAAATTAGTAATAAGTTTTGTAGGTTATAAAACAGATACCTTAACAATCAGTAGTGTAGTAGCGATTCGCCATTTTTTAATTCAAGAAGGGCAGCTAGATGAAATTGTAATTGCTACGAAAAGAAAAGCAATTCAAAAATCGTTTATACAAACCCAAAATACATTTACTGTAAATAAAGACGAGCTCTTAAAAGCGGCATGCTGTAACTTGTCTGAAAGTTTTGAAACAAACCCATCAATTGATGTTAGTTTTTCTGATGCTTTAACAGGCACAAAGCAAATTCAAATGCTCGGCTTGACCAGTCCTTATCTGTTGTTTAATCAAGAAAATATTCCTTCAATAAGAGGAGCGTCACAGGCATTTGGATTGACTTTTACGCCAGGAACTTGGGTGGAAAGTATTCAAATTACCAAAGGAGCAGGGAGTGTTGTAAATGGATATGAAAGTATCTCTGGTCAAATTAATGCAGAATTGGTAAAGCCATTTTCAGACAATAAGGTGTTTGTAAATGCCTACTCGTCGTTTAATGGACGTTTAGAGTTAAACACACATTTTAATCAGAAATTATCAGAAAAATGGCAAACAGGATTGTATGTTCATGGGAATTATAGAGGGGAAAAGTTTGATAAAAATAAGGATAACTTTTTAGATGCTCCAATCGCCAATCAAATAAATGTTATGAATCGTTGGCAATACACTGATGCAGAAAAAGGTTGGATTAGTTTTGTTAATGTTAGATATTTAAAAGATAAGAAGCAAATGGGGGAAGTCAATTTTGACCATGCAAACCACAAAGGGAGTTCAACCGTTTGGGGGAGCGAAATCAAAACCAGAAGATTCGAAAGTTCTGCTAAATTAGGGTATGTTTTTCCCGAATTGCCTTTTCAAAGTTTTGGGTTTCAATTTGCATATAGTACTCATAAGCAAGACTCCTATTTTGGCCTAAATATATATGAGATACACCATGAAAGCGTATATGGAAATCTGATGTTTAACTCAATTATTGGAGATACGAGAAATAAATTTAAAACGGGAATTAGTTTTTCGAATGATAAATATATAGAGTTAGTTAATCATACTAATTATAATAGATTTGAAGATTCTTTTGGAGCATTTTTTGAATATGCTTATGACAATCTAGATGATTTCAGTTTTACCGCGGGTTTAAGAATAGATACTCATAATTTTTTAGGAACATTTATAACTCCAAGATTACATTTGCGCTATGTGCCGTGGGCAGATGCTGTGCTAAGGGCTTCTGTAGGGAAGGGAAGAAGAAGTGCAAATATCTTTGCAGAAAATCAAAAATACTTTGCAAGTTCAAGACAGGTCAAAATAGATAATGAAGGAGGGAATGTTTATGGATTATCTCCAGAAGTCGCTTGGAATTTTGGACTTTCTTATTTGCAAAAATTTAAGCTGTTTGATAGAAAAGGAGATGTGACTTTAGATTTTTATAGAACCGATTTCTCAAATCAAGTGGTTGTAGATTTAGAGAATCCACAAGAAATTTCTTTTTATAACCTAAGTGGCGAAAGTAAGGCTGATAGTTTTCAGATTGAAGTGAATTATACATTGATAGACCGATTAAATTTAAGAACAGCGTATAAGTATTACGATGTGTTTACAACTTATAAACCAGGGAAATACCAAAAACCAATTCAAGCGAAACACAGGTTTTTTGCCAATATCTCTTACGATACAGAATTAACATTAGAAAATTCGCAATGGAAGTTTGATGTAACGTATAATTTAATTGGTAAGCAGCGATTGCCAAATACAGCATCAAATCCAGTGCAATATCAGTTGTCAGAATACTCAAAAAGCTATAGTTTACTAAATGCTCAAGTTACGAGAGTCTTTTCTAAAAGGCTTGAGATGTATTCTGGTATTGAGAATTTAACAAATTACAAACAAAAAAATCCTATTTTAGCCAGTGATGATCCTTTTGGAGCAAGTTTTGACACAACCATTGTGTATGCGCCAATCTTTGGGAGATCAATATATTTAGGAGCACGATTTAAATTAAATTAAAATGAAAAAAGGACTATTAATTGTTTTCGCAGTATTGTTAACGGTATCTGTGAATGCGCAGAAAAAAAAGAAAAATGCAAAGGTATCTATTGAAGTAGATGGTGTTTGTATGATGTGTAAAAAAAGGATAGAATCGGCTGCTTTAAAAACCAAAGGCGTAAAGTTTGCAAGTTGGAATGTGAAAACACATGCACTAAGTCTGATTATAGATGAACGTAAAACAAATATTAAAACTGTTCAGAAGAATGTTGCTTCAGTTGGTCATGATACAAAAGCTATAAAAGCAACTGAAAAACAGTACAACTCTGTGCACCCTTGTTGCAAGTATAGAGAAGAGAAAGTGATTGATGATCACAAAAATGAAGGAAAGAAAAAAAGTTAATATCTGCTAGATATAAAGAAAAAACCTCGAGAATTTCTCGAGGTTTTTAAAATAGTTATGTACCGAGATTCTCGACTTACATCATTCCAGGCATACCACCACCACCCATTGGAGGCATTCCAGCTCCTGGGTTATCTTCTTTAATGTCAATGAGTGCACATTCAGTTGTTAGAATCATTCCTGCTACAGAAGCAGCATTTTCTAAGGCAACACGTGTTACTTTTTTAGGATCAATTATTCCTGCTTCTAACATATTAACATAGGTTTCAGATTTAGCATCAAAACCAAAGTCATTTGCCCCTTCTAATACTTTATTGATTACAACAGATCCTTCTCCTCCTGCATTTTCAACGATTGTTCTTAAAGGAGCTTCAATGGCTCTTGCAACAATTTGAACACCTGTAACTTCGTCTAAGTTGTCGGTTGTGATTTTTTCTAAAACTTGGATCGCTCTTACTAAAGCAACACCACCACCAGCAACAATACCTTCTTCAACTGCGGCTCTTGTTGCATGTAAAGCATCATCAACTCTATCTTTCTTTTCTTTCATCTCTACCTCAGAAGCAGCACCAACGTATAAAACAGCAACACCTCCAGCTAACTTTGCCAAACGTTCTTGTAGTTTTTCTTTGTCATAATCTGAAGTTGTCGTTTCTATTTGCGCTTTGATTTGATTTACCCTTGCTTTAATAGTATCAGCATTTCCAGAGCCATTTACAATCGTTGTATTGTCTTTGTCAATAGTTACTGTTTCAGCAGTTCCTAATAAATCTAAGGTTGCATTTTCTAATGAAAACCCTCTTTCTTCAGAAATCACAGTTCCACCAGTTAAAATAGCGATGTCCTCTAGCATTGCTTTTCTTCTGTCTCCAAATCCTGGAGCTTTTACAGCTGCAATTTTTAATCCACCTCTTAATTTATTAACGACCAACGTCGCTAATGCTTGTCCATCAACATCTTCAGCAATGATTAATAAAGGTCTGCTTGATTGTGCAACGGGCTCTAATATTGGAAGAATTTCATTTAAGTTAGAAATCTTCTTATCGAATAATAAAATATATGGATTTTCTAAATCAGCAATCATTTTATCTGCATCAGTTACAAAGTACGGAGATAAATACCCTCTGTCAAATTGCATACCTTCTACAACATCAACATAAGTGTCAGTTCCTTTTGCTTCTTCTACGGTTATTACTCCTTCTTTACCAACCTTGCCAAAAGCTGTTGCAATTAAATCTCCAATTGTATTGTCATTATTTGCTGAAATAGAAGCTACTTGCTTTATTTTTTCTGAAGAATCTCCTACTTCTTGAGTTTGTTTATTTAAGTCAGAAACAATGGCAGTAACTGCTTTGTCTATTCCACGTTTTAAATCCATTGGATTTGCACCTGCGGCAACATTTTTCAAGCCTTCTTTGACAATTGCTTGTGCTAATACGGTAGCAGTTGTAGTTCCATCGCCAGCTAAATCGTTGGTTTTAGAGGCAACTTCTTTTACCATTTGAGCACCCATGTTCTCTAATTCATTCTCTAGCTCAATTTCTTTTGCTACTGTAACACCATCTTTAGTAACAGTGGGAGCTCCGAAAGCTTTAGAGATAATTACATTACGTCCTTTAGGACCTAAAGTTACTTTTACTGCATTTGCTAAAGCATCTACACCGCGTTTTAACCCGTCACGTGCTTCAACATCAAATTTTATATCCTTTGCCATTTTGATTCTTTTTAGGCTTTAGGCTTTAGGCACTAGGCTTTGAGCAAAAAGCGATTTTGTTATTTTTTTGTTTAAAAGTGTACTCGCTGCAATTGTTTATTGCAATTGTAAACTGAATGTTTTTTAGATGATTGCTAAAATATCGCTCTCTCTCATCATTAAATAGTCAGAACCTTCTAGTTTCAATTCAGTTCCTGCATATTTTCCATATAAAACAGTATCACCAACTTTTACAGTTAAAGGTTCGTCTTTTGTTCCAGTTCCAATAGCAACAACAGTTCCTTTTTGAGGTTTCTCTTTTGCGTTATCAGGAATGATTAACCCAGAGGCTGTTTTAGTTTCGGCGGCAGCTGGTTCCACAAGAACTCTATCCGCTAATGGTTTGATGTTTAATGCCATTATATATATATTTTAAATTTAATTAATAGTTATGTTCTAATTGTAGTCAGAAATTATGCCAGTTGGAAAAAACTGACAATCTTTCTAATTCTTGTTTTGAATGCAAATTTAGGGCATAAAAAAATGCCAACGTGTCATTTACGTTGGCATTTTTAATATATTATTATTCCTATTGGTTTGTGCTATCTTTTGTAGTCGTAACCGGAGTTGTTGTCTGCGTAGGAGTAGTCGTTACATTTTCTAATGTATTCTCTAATTGTGGGTTGTTGTTGTCTGTTCTTGGAATTGCAAAGTTTGCTAATAAAATTAAGGCAAACAAAGAAATTGCTAATGTCCAAGTAGAACGATCTAAAAAGTTATTAGTGTTTTGCACACCTCCCATTGATTGTGCTCCGCCACCACCAAATGATGATGATAATCCTCCTCCTTTTGGGTTTTGTACCATAACAATTAATATTAAAGCGACTGCTACAATTAATATTAATACTAGAAATAAGTTATAACTCATGATTTATTTATTTTGTAAAATTCTAATTCTTTTAATTTGGTCTGCAAAGAAACCACTTTTTTCTGGATATTTCAAACTTAATATTTCGTAAGCTTTGATTGCGTTTCCATATTTTTTTTGCTCTAAATATACTTTCGCCAAAGTTTCTGTCATTAAGTAAGATTCTTGTTTTTCAATGATGTGTACTTCTTTTTTGTCAGCGTCTTTTGAGACTTTACTTATTTTGGGGTTTTGTTTGATGAAATTGTCAATGATATCCGTTTTGTTTAGCTGCTTATTTTTTTCTCTATCAATTTTTTTATGAGAGGATAATTGTAGCCATTGATTAAACGAATGCGTTTCTGTCTGTGTAAAAGAAAAAGGCTTCCCTATTTCTAATTTTTCTTCAACGAGCATTGGTTCTTCTGCGCTAATTTTTGCTGTTATTTGTTGATGTACCTCTTTGAGACCTGTTTTCTCTTTGGTGAAACCTGCTGAGGTAATAAAATCAAATAAAACCGTTCTGTCTGTTGTGTATGCAGCTGTTTTTTTTAATTCAGAATTGTATTTAAAACTTTCATTGTTTTTTAAATTTTTAAGATGGATTGCTCTTGCAGCTTGAAAATAGGGGTATTCATCAATGATAGATGTAAGGTATTCTGTGTCCTTAGGAGTAATGTTCTGTGGTGATTTTAAAAGTTCAGTAAAGCTTTTCATGTTTATTGTTTATTTACCATTTCGCTACTGAGGCATTAAAAATATCTTGTGTAATTCTTTCTGTTATTTCGTCAAAAGCAGCTTCAAGTGGGCCGCCAATTAATTGTGTTGCTGCATCATAATCATAATAATGACTAAATGATTTTTCAAAATTATCTTTTTCTATAAATTTATTAAAATACCGAACATTGATGGTAATTGTTAATCGGTTTTGAGCTGCAGTTTGTTGTGCGGTATTACTCATTGGGTCAATTCGATACCCTGTAATTTCACCTTCAAAATGCAAGTCTCCTCCATTTGGTTCAGAAGTTAAGTTGGTTTGTCTCGCAAACAAATCTTGAAGCGCTGTTGTAAATTTTTGACTTAATGTAGGTTCTATTAAGGGTGCATTATTTCTGAAAAAATCGATCTGAATTGTTTTTGCTTTGCCGGTGTCTCCACCAGTAAAAGAATAAACGCCACAAGAAACTAACAGTGTAGTACTAATAATTAATGTTGTAATGTAAAGTAGTTTTTTCATAAGGATTTCAAATATAAACAAAAGAATGTTTTACAAATCGTATTGTTTTATTTTTCTATATAATGTTCGTTCTGAGATGCCTAATTCTTGAGCGGCTAGTTTTCTTTTGTTGTTATTCTTCTCAAGCGATTTTTTAATCATTTCAACTTCTTTGTCTTGTAAAGAAAGAGATTCGTCTTCTTCAATAGTTTCAATATAATCGTAGGTGTTTGTGTTTTCTATTGGGCCGGCTTGTGGAATTTGAAGCACTTCAATATTTCCAGATTCGGAAGGCCGCTGTTCTTGGTAGATCTTTTCTATTAATTGGTGATTTTCTTCTTTAATTTCATCAATATTGCCACTCTTCATAATGTCTAGTGTCAACTTTTTTAAATCGTTGATGTCATTTCTCATGTCAAAAAGAATCTTGTACATAATGTCGCGTTCATTTGCGAAATCACTATTTGAACTTGATGAGTTTCCAATAACAGCAGGTAGGTTTCCTCGGTTGTTAGGTAGATATTGAATTAATTTTTCTGGGGAAATTAATCTGTTTTCTTCTACGACCGAAATCTGCTCAGCAATATTTCGTAACTGTCTAATGTTTCCTGGAAAACGATAATTAGATAATATTTTTATAGCTTCTTCTGTAAGCCTAATTGTTGGCATACTGTATTTCTGAGCGAAATCTGCAGCAAATTTTCTAAATAGTAAATGAATGTCTTCCTTGCGTTCTCTTAACGGTGGGAGTGAAATTTCAATCGTACTTAAACGGTAATACAAATCTTCTCTAAATTTCCCTTTTTGAATGGCATGCTCCATCTGAAGATTTGTAGCAGCGACAATTCTTACATTCGTTTTCTGAACTTGAGAAGAACCAACTTTTATGAATTCGCCATTTTCTAAGACACGCAACAAGCGCACTTGAGTTGTTAATGGTAATTCACCTACTTCATCTAGAAAAATAGTTCCACCATCGGCAACTTCAAAATATCCTTTTCTTGCTGCTGTAGCACCAGTAAACGCTCCTTTTTCATGTCCGAAAAGCTCACTGTCAATTGTTCCTTCTGGAATAGCACCACAGTTTACAGCAATGTATTTTGCATGTTTTCTGTGTGATAATTGATGAATGATTTTAGGAATACTTTCTTTACCAACACCACTTTCACCTGTAACTAATACAGAAATATCAGTGGGTGAAACCCGTATCGATTTTTCTAAAGCTCTATTTAAAAGAGTGTCATTTCCAATAATCCCGAAACGTTGTTTTACTACTTGTAAATTCTCCATCTTTTCTCTTGAATAGAGAAAAAAGAATTGAGAGAAAAGATGTTGTCTTATTTTCTTTTCTCTTGCTTCTCTTTTCTAATTTTTAATTATTTTCAGAATAACCTACAGCAATTCCTTTTAAAGTTGCAGAAGTGCAATCTTCTACTTTTACGTCTACAAAATCTCCAACCTTATACTGTTCTTTTGGAAAAACAATTACCATATTTTGTGTATTTCTGGCTTTCCAATGTAAGTTAGATTTTTTAGATTCTCCTTCAATTAAAAACTCTTCAGTTTTACCTAAATGTTGTCGCGTTCTATATAAACTATGTTCTCGTTGTAATTGAATGACTTCCGCTAATCTTCTTTTCTTTACGTCTTCTGGTACATCATCCTTCATTTTTTTAGCAGCTAATGTACCTGGTCTTTCAGAATATGAAAACATGTACCCGTAATCGTACTTTACATATTTCATTAAGCTCAATGTGTCTTGGTGGTCTTGTTCGGTTTCACCACAGAAACCGATAATCATGTCTTGAGATAAAGACATTTCTGGAACAATTTTAAGAACATTGTCTATCAATTCCATGTACTCTTCTCTAGTATGTTGTCTGTTCATGGCCTTTAGCATGCTTGTGCTTCCACTTTGAACTGGTAAATGTAAATATTTACAAATATTTTTATGCTTAGCCATTATATGAATTACATCTAAACTCATGTCTTGAGGGTTAGAGGTAGAAAAACGAAAACGCATTTTTGGAAAGCGAGTTGCGGCCATATCTAATAACTGCGAAAAATCTACAGCAGTTGCTTGAGCCATTTCAGTTGCTTTTTTGAAATCTTTTTTCAAGCCGCCACCGTACCATAAAAAGCTATCTACGTTTTGACCAAGAAGGGTAATTTCTTTATAGTTAAGATCATGCATTGATTGTATTTCTTCTAAAATACTTTGTGGATCTCTACTGCGTTCTCTTCCTCTGGTAAATGGAACTACACAAAAAGTACACATGTTATCACATCCACGGGTAATCGATACAAATGCAGAAACGCCGTTGTTGTTTAAGCGAACGGGAGAAACATCTCCGTATGTTTCGTCTTTTGATAAGATTACATTTACAGCATCTCTACCTGCTTCAATTTCTTCTAATAAATTGGGTAAATCTCTATAGGCATCTGGACCAACAACCAAATCAACAATTTTTTCTTCTTCTAAAAATTTCTCTTTCAGTCTTTCTGCCATGCAGCCAAGAACCCCAACTTTCATTTTTGGGTTGATCTTTTTTACTGCATTGTATTTTTCTAAGCGTTTTCTAACAGTAAGCTCTGCTTTTTCTCTAATGGAGCAGGTATTTACCAAAACTAAATCTGCTTCCTCTAAATGTTGTGTGGTGTTAAAACCTTGTTCTGCAAGTATTGAAGCTACAATTTCGCTGTCGTTCATATTCATCTGACAACCATAGCTTTCTATAAAAAGTTTTTTAGTGTTTTCTGGTTTATTTTCTTTTACAAGTGCTTTTCCTTGTAAATCCTCATCTATAACCTTCTCGATTTGTTCCATATCCATATTCAAAATGAAGGGCAAATATACGACCAAATTCTATATTTTGTGACAAATTGGCAGAAATTTAACGGTGAAATACGTGTGCAAATGCATCAAAAAGAGATAGAATAATTTGATATAAAAAAAAACTTCCTACTTTTGCAATCCGAAATTACCTTTATATATAAGGAGTAACTATTTCAATTGAGAAGATTTATGGCAAAGAATTTAGTAATAGTAGAGTCACCTGCAAAAGCAAAAACAATAGAGAAGTTTCTTGGAAAAGATTTTCAAGTAGAATCTAGTTTTGGTCATATAGCAGATTTACCATCCAAAGAATTAGGGATAAATGTTGACGGCGATTTTATGCCAGAGTATATTGTTTCTGATGATAAAAAAGCAGTTGTAAAAAAGTTGAAATCACTAGCGAAAAAAGCAGATACTGTTTGGCTAGCAAGTGATGAGGATCGAGAAGGAGAAGCAATTGCATGGCACTTGAAAGAACAATTAAAATTGACCGATGATAATACGAAACGTATTGTTTTTCATGAGATTACAAAGAAAGCTATTTTAAAAGCTGTAGAGAATCCAAGAGATATCAACTACGATATGGTAAATGCGCAACAAGCACGTAGAGTATTAGATAGATTGGTAGGTTATGAATTATCACCTGTACTTTGGAGAAAAGTAAAAGGAGGATTATCGGCTGGAAGAGTACAGTCTGTTGCAGTGCGTTTAATTGTTGAAAGAGAACGTAGCATTCAGGAATTTAATACGAAAGCAAGTTATAAAGTAGTTGCACAGTTTTCAAATACCAATGGGAAAACTTTTAAAGCTGCTATTCCTAAGAGTTTTGCAACTAGGGAAGAGGCTGAGCAATTTTTAAAATCAGCTGCTACTGCAGATTTTAGCATTGCAGATTTGCAAAAGAAACCAGCAAAAAAATCTCCAGCGGCGCCGTTTACAACCTCAACTTTACAACAAGAGGCTTCTCGGAAATTAGGATATCCTGTTGGAAAGACGATGCAAGTTGCACAGCGTTTGTATGAAGCAGGTTTGATAACCTATATGAGAACAGATAGTTTAAATTTATCTGAAGATGCAAGAAATGCGGCTCAAGAAGCAATTACCGAGAGTTATGGAGCAGCATATAGCAATCCAAGAGTTTTTAAGACAAAATCAAAAGGAGCTCAAGAAGCGCATGAGGCAATTAGACCTACAGATATGAAACTCCAATCTGTAAGTGTAGAATATGATCAAAATCGCTTGTATGATTTAATTTGGAAAAGAACAGTTGCTTCTCAAATGAGCGATGCCAAATTAGAGCGTACAAATGTAAAAATAGAGAATTCTAAAAATGATAAAATCTTTACGGCTAACGGAGAGATGATCCAGTTTGATGGGTTCTTAAAAGTATATTTAGAAGGTGTTGATAACGACGAAGAAGAGCAAGCAGGAATGTTGCCTAACTTAAAAGTGGGTGAAGGTTTGGTTTATGAGTTTATTACAGCAACAGAACGTTTTACAAGTCCACCTTATCGATTTACGGAAGCTTCTTTGGTAAAGCAACTAGAAGAATTAGGAATCGGTAGACCGTCTACATACGCACCAACAATTTCTACTGTTCAAAGAAGAGGCTATGTAGAAAAAGGAGAGACTGAAGGTGTAGAAAGAATTTACGAGCAATTTTTGTTAAAAGCAGGAACTGTTGTGAGTAATGCTCTCTCAGAAAAAACAGGTTCAGACAAAGGGAAGTTAATTCCGACTGACATAGGGAATATTGTTACTGACTTCTTAGTGGCGAATTTTTCTAATATTTTGGATTTTGGTTTTACGGCGAAAGTAGAGTCTTCTTTTGATGATATTTCTGAAGGAACTGAAGATTGGATTGAAATGATTAAAGGATTTTATAATGAGTTTCACCCAACAGTAACTTTTGTTTCCGAGAATGCAGAAAGAGAAAGTGGTGAGCGTATCTTAGGAGATCACCCAGAAACGGGAAAAACGGTTTTAGTTCGATTGGGTAAATTTGGAGCCATGGCACAAATTGGAGATCGAGAGGATGAAGAAAAACTATTTGCAAGTCTCCAGAAAGATCAAAACTTAGGAACAATAACCTTAAAAGAGGCATTAGACCTGTTTTTATTGCCTAAAAACTTAGGAACATATGAAGCAGAAGAAGTAATTGTTTCAAATGGAAGATTTGGGCCTTATATCAAATTTGGAGCCATGTATGTTTCTTTGGATAGAGGAGAAAATCCAATGGAAGTTGATTTAGAAAGAGCTACAGAACTAATTGTTGCAAAACAAAAAGCAGATGCTCCTGTGGCCGAGTATGAAAACTTACCTGTTCAAAAAGGTGTTGGTCGATTTGGTCCATTTATTAAATGGAATAGCATTTTTATCAATGTAAATAAAAAATACGATTTTGATAATTTGACATATGATAACATTGTTGAGCTAATAGAAGACAAAAAGCGTAAGGAGATAGAAAAGGTTATTCACAATTGGGAGGAAGCAGGTATTAGAGTCGAAAAAGCTCGCTGGGGTAGGTTCAACATCTTAAAAGGAAAGGTGAAAATTGAAATGCCAAAAACTACTGATGCTAAAGCTTTGACTTTAGAGGAGGTAGAGCAGATTATTGCAGCAAAAGCACCAAAGAAAAAAACTACGCGAAAAAAAACCACTAAAAAGAAATAGCAATTAGGTATATTGCGTTCATATAAGCGATAAATAGTACATGAATTTCGATTTTTTAACCCCTATAAAAGATGCGATCATTGCTCACTTGGTGCTACAGCCAGCACAAAGTTTGGGTAGAAATATTGCAGTACATACAACTCAAAATGGATTTCCAGATTTAGAGAATGTGCAAATAGCAGTTTTTGGAGTGCTCGAAGATAGAAATGCACAAGACAATATTGGTTGTGGTGAAAACATAGAAGCTATACGTAAGCATTTGTATCAGTTGTTTCCAGGAAACTGGCATGCTAATATTGCTGATTTAGGAGATATTCAAAAAGGAAGCTCAGTAGAAGATACTTATTTTGCTGTTTCAGCATTAGCAACATACCTGCTTAAAAACAACATCATTCCGGTCATTATTGGAGGTAGTCAAGATATAACCTATGCTAATTATAGGGCGTACGATGCCTTAGAGCAAACCGTAAATATTGTTTCAGTAGATAGTAAATTTGATATAGGTTCTACAGAAGATGAATTGAATTCACGCTCGTATTTAAGTAAAATCGTAATGGATGCACCAAACAACTTGTTTAATTTTAGCAATGTTGGCTACCAAACATATTACAATTCTCAAGAGGAATTAGATTTGCTTACTAGTTTGTTTTTTGATGCTTTTCGTTTAGGAGAAGTAAAAGACTTAACAAAAGTAGAGCCTATAATGAGAGATGCTGATGTGGTAAGTATAGACATTGGTGCAATTCGCCAAAGTGAAGCTCCAGCAAATAATAACTGTTCGCCAAATGGGTTTTATGGAGAGGAAATTTGTGCCATCTCTAGATATGCAGGGATCAGTGATAAGGTTACTTCATTCGGAATTTATGAGTACAACCCAAGATATGACAGAAATAGTCAAACGGCACATTTAATTGCTCAAGTGATTTGGTACTTTATTGAAGGGGTGAATGTTAGGGCAAAAGATTATCCGTTTAGCACTAAAGAATCATATCAGAAATTTATTGTTTTAATAGAGAATGATGATCCGATAAATTTTTATAAAAGTGATAAAAGTGGAAGATGGTGGATGGAGATAAATATTTTAACAAATAATAAATATAAAAGACATGCGTTAATACCTTGTACCTACCAAGACTATTTGGAAGCTACAGAGCAAAAAATACCAGAGAGATGGTATAAAGCACTGAGAAAATTAATGTAAAAAGTTAAATCAGAAGTTTAAAGAACCTAAAGATTCTATTTAAAGTATTAAAAACGATTGGTTTTTATAAAAAAAAAGAATAGGTTTACGAACTTTTTGTGGAAAGATATTATAAAATATGAAGAGAGTAGCATTATTTGCACTGATAGTAACTATGCTTAACAGCTGTGGTTCTAATGATAGAGGGGAATTGACTGGTGTTAATTCTAAAAGGAAATGGTTTGCAGAAAAACCAACGGGAATGACCTTAATTCCAGGTGGTTCTTTTACCATGGGTAAGCAAGACGAAGATGTTATGGGGACACTAAGTGCGCCAACCAGAACCGTTACTGTACGCCCATATTATATGGATGAAACCGAAATTACGAACAGCGAGTATAAGCAATTTGTATACTATGTAAAAGACTCAATTGTAAGAACAAAACTAGCGTATAAAGCTGCAGAAGTGAACTTGCTTTCAGATGGGAATGCAGATGGAACACCGTTGTCTGGTGGTATTCACGATTTCTCTTTTGCTGTTATAGACACCACAGACGCAAGCCCATATCATAAATACATGTTAGAAAATTATTATGATATTGGTGGAGGTTTAGACTCTTTAAGACCTTTAAAAAAGCAGATAGACATTATCTGGGATAAAAATGAATATCCAGATGTGCATTATGTAGAAGTAATGGACTCTTTATATTTAAAGAAAGATGTGGCTGTAGATGGAAACAGGAGTTTCAATACAAAATACTTAAACTATAGGTATTCTTGGTTCGATAGAACCGTAGCAGCAAGAAAAGGTGGAGATAGAAGAGATTTTTTACGTACAGAAATGATTAATATTTATCCAGACACTACTGTTTGGGTGAAGGATTTTAATTATTCGTACAATGACCCTATGCACCAAGATTATTTTTACCACCAAGCCTATGGAGATTACCCTGTGGTTGGGGTAAACTGGTATCAGGCAGAAGCTTTTTGTAATTGGAGGACAAAAAATAAAAACGATTACTTAAGAGCAAGAAAAAATACAGTTGCCGTTCCAAGCTTTAGGTTGCCTACAGAGGCAGAGTGGGAATATGCTGCTCGTGGTGGCTTAGATTTTGCAAAATACCCTTGGGGTGGCCCAAATACAACAAGTGATAGAGGATGTTTCTTAGCAAACTTTAAACCAGTAAGAGGAAACTATGCTGTTGATGGAGCTTTATATACTATGGAAGGAAAGTCATTTAATGCAAATGATTACGGGCTGTATAATATGGCTGGTAATGTGTCAGAGTGGACAAACTCTTCATACAATATATCGTCTTATTATATGGGATCTACGATGAATCCAAATGTAGAAGATAGAAATAATAAAAGAAAAATTATCCGTGGAGGATCTTGGAAAGATGTTGCATACTTCTTAGAAGTAAGTTCTAGAGATTACGAATATGCCGATACTGCGAGAAGCTATATTGGTTTTAGAACCGTGCAAAATTATCTAGGTAAGATCTACGGTAAGTCAAATAACTAAAATTAATTAACCCCCTAAAATTAAATATTATGGCACAGTCAAAAAAAGGTAAAAAAATGATGAATATGGTATACGGTCTTGGAGCCGCAATCGTAATTATTGGAGCACTTTTTAAAATTCAACACATATCATTTGGACCACTTACCGGTGGTTTAATGTTGACAATAGGTTTGGTAGTAGAAGCACTTGTATTTGCAATTTCTGCCTTTGAACCTGTTGATGACGATTTAGATTGGACGAAAGTATACCCTGAACTAGGTGACGCTAATGAAGAAAATACTGGAGCAAACGGAATGTTATCTCAAAAATTAGATAACATATTAAGAGAGGCAGAATTAGACGGTGCTTTAATTGCTAGTTTAGGAGATAGTATTAAGAATTTCCAAGGAGCAGCACAAGGTTTGTCATCAGCTTCAGATACGATTGCAACGACAAATAGTTATAATGAGCAAATGTCATTAGCATCATCGCAAATGGAATCTCTAAACGGATTGTACCAGGTACAAATGGAAAATGCAAACAAGCAAACTGAATTAAACAGCTCTTTAGTTGAGAATTCAGAAAAATTAAAAGAACAAATGGAAACATTGGCCGAAAATATGTCTTCTCTTAACGGAGTGTATGGTGGAATGCTTTCTGCAATGTCAAGTAAATAATTAGTATTCATTTATATAACTAAAACTAATTAGATATGGCAGGAGGAAATATGTCCCCAAGACAAAAAATGATAAACTTAATGTATCTTGTGTTTATTGCAATGTTAGCAATGAATATGAGTAAGGAAGTGTTATCAGCATTCGGATTTATTAATGAGGATTTAGTAGAAAGTAATAAATCTACATCATTAAAAAATAAAAATGCTTACGAAAATTTAGATACTAAATCTCAAGATCAAAAAGAGAAATTTGGACCATTAAAAGTTAAAGCAGATAAAATAAAATCGCTGTCAACAGGTTTTTATTCATATTTAGATGGCTTAAAATCGAAGATGATTGAAGAAATTGAAGATAAGAGCGATTATGAATCTATGGATAAAACGGATTTCTTAGATTCCTATTTCTTTAAAGGAGACGGGTTTACAGCAGAAGGAAACGAGTTTTTAAATCAAATAAATTCGTATAGAACAGGTGTTGTAACAGTGTTAGGTGCTGATTTTAGCGACATTACAACTACTGTGAATAAAAGATTCAATACTGATGATAAAGGTAATATTCCTTGGTTAAAACATAGGTTTGAAGGTTTTCCAATGGTAGCTTCTTTGACAAATTTCACGAAGTTACAGGCAAATATTAAGAATACAGAAAATGATGTTTTATCTTCATTATTGAGTGGTCAACTAGAAAGTGATAGTAAATTGACAACAAACAATTATAAAGGAATTGTTCGTTTAGATAAATCTGCATACTTCTCAGATGAAAAAGTTACAGGACAAGTTGTATTGGGTAGATATGATTCGAATCTGATACCAAGTAAAGTAACGTTGAATGGTAGAGATATTACTAACAGTGTTAAAGACGGACAAGTATTGTTAAACATGGCAGCCGGTAATGTTGGAGAAAAAACAATTAAAGGTGTAATTACTTTTATACAAGATGGGAAACCAGAGGACATCCCTTTTGAAAGTAGTTATACAGTAATACCAGAACCAGATAAAGCGGTAATTTCTGCAGACGCAATGAATGTGGTGTACCGAGGAGTAGATAACCCTGTTTCGGTTTCATTACCAGGTGTAAGTAGCAATAATTTAAATGTTTCTGCAACTGGTGGTTCAATTACTAAAAATGGTTCAGGATATATTATCAAACCAGGGAGTGGAAATGAGTTAACAGTAAATGTAGGAGCAACCTTAAGTAGTGGGAAAAAAGTGAATTCACCTAAGACGTTTAGAGTGAAAGACATTCCACCTGCTATGGGTATGGCAAGAGGGCAATATGGTGTAATAAAAATGCCAAAGTCAAGTATTGGTAGAGTTACTATCAATGCAGCGTTGCCAGATTTTGTTTTTGATTTAAAATTAAAAGTAACGAGCTTTACAGTAAAAGTGCCAGGTAATTTGGCTGTTACTGTGAATGGATCGGTTTTTAGTGCAGCTGCGAAAAGAGTATTGGCAAAAGCTCGTAGAAGAGATCAGATAACAATTTATGATATTAAAGCAGTGATAGAAAACAATACTTCTTACACGCTTAATAAAGTATTACCTTTAATTATAGAGGTTTCTAACTAAGTTAATTATATAGTATGTATAGGAAATTTTATTTCATCGTGTTTTTAGCATTTATAACTTCTGGAGTTGTAAGTGCGCAAGCCAACTTGCTGAATTCTAAAAATGTAGATCAGATTGGTAAAAAGACAAATGAGCAGTTAATTGCTGATAATGATTCTCCATTAGCTTATGGCTATATTGATGATAGAGATATTCTATGGTCAAAAGTAGTTTGGGAAGTGGTAGATTTAAATCAGAAAATTAACCTTCCGTATTATTTCCCTATTGATACTGTGAATATTTCTAATGACCGTCGTTCTTTATTTGACACCTTATATAAAGGCATAAGAACCGGAGAAATTAAAGAAGCATATTCTGATTCTTTTTTCAATGGTAAAGTAACAAGGCAAGAAATTGCAAATATGCTTATTAATGTGCGTCAAGAAGGATCAAATATTGATACTTTTAGAGTGAGTACACAAGATATTACTGCTTTTAAAATTAAAGGTATGTGGTATTTTGATAAAAGGCAAGGTGAGTTAAAGTATAGACTATTAGCCATTGCACCATTAGGGCCAGATGTAAAAACCTTTGGTGTCTCTGAAATTGATGATGCAGATAATTTATACGAATTGTTCTGGGTTTTTTACCCTTCAGCTAGAGATGTATTGCACAAGGCTAAAGTGTTTAATCCAAAGAACTCTTCACACCCAATTTCTTTCGACCATTTGTTAAATGCTCGAAGATTTGCGTCCTTTGTGGTCAGAACGGAAAATCTCTATGATAACCGTAAAATTGCAGATTATGTAAGAGGGAATTCATTATTCCAATTACTAGAGGCAGATAAAATTAAAGAAGGTATTAGAAATAGAGAAATAGATATGTGGAATTACTAATCCCATATAAATAACATTATAAAAGCGTTTGCCATGGCAAACGCTTTTTGCATTTAATAGCTTATTTTTGTCCTATGAAAGTAGATTATATTGTTGTTGGTTTAGGATTGGCAGGTTTGGCATTTGTTGAAGAGTTAATTGCTGCTAAAAAAACATTTATCGTTTTTGAAGACGACTCGCAAACTTCCTCATTAGTTGCAGGTGGTGTTTATAATCCTGTTATACTAAAAAGATTTACACCGGTTTGGAATGCACAAGAACAATTAAAAGTTGCACTTCCTTTTTATAAAAAGATAGAAGAAAAACTGAATATAACTGTTGATGAGAAGTTCGTCATCAAAAAAGCATTTAAATCTATTGAAGATCAAAATACTTGGTTCGAGGCTTGTGATAAACCAAAGCTAATAGCGTATCTGGATCCTACATTGGATTCTCAAAAATATCACGGTGTTATTGCTGACTTTAGTTTTGGGAATGTACATGAAACAGGGAGGATTGATACAAAGAAACTAGTAGAATCTTATAGAAGCTATCTTGAAGACAGCCAGTTAATTCGATTCGAAAATTTCGAGTATCAATTGGTGTGTCTAGATAATCAACTAATTACATACAAAGATGTCAGCGCTTCAAGAATTGTTTTTTGTGAAGGATTTGGAATTAAAAAGAACCCCTACTTTAAGTACTTGCCTTTAAATGAAGCGAAAGGTGAGTTGTTAACTATTCATGCTCCAGAATTAAATATAGATTTCTTACTAAAATCAACACTCTTTGTATTGCCTTTGGGAAATAACTTATACAAGGTTGGCGCTACGTTTAATTGGACAGATAAAACATCAGACCCATCTCAAGAAGGAAAAGAAGAATTGGTTGAAAAACTAAAGAAGGTGCTTAATGTTCCATATACTATTGTTTCACAATCGGCTGGAATTAGACCTACAGTAGCAGGTAGAAGACCTTTGGTAGGTGTACACCCAACACATGAGCAATTAATCGTTTTAAACGGCTTAGGAACTCGTGGAGTTATGATTGCACCAACGGTGGCAAAAAACCTCTATAACCATCTAGAAAAAGAAGAGGAGCTCGATAAAGAAATAGATATTAGAAGGTTTTCAAAGTAAAAAAATCGGGGGACGATCTGTACGAGTTTTGTGGAAAAGTTAGGGCTTTTTACTACTACTCTTTAAATAGTAATACAAGCGTTGTGTGCTATTTGCTTGTCTTCGGAATTTATAATAGTGTAATTTTGATTTTATATTACCAACTATAATTTTGAGTGATTTCATAGACTACTGATTTCATTCGTTTTTAATTTTGACTTGAAATTTTCAACTAATTTGTTGTAATCAATTTGTTCTTTTTCGAGATTCGATTTTTTCTTAAAAGAAAAGCGATGCTGTAAAATGGTACTTAACATGTATTTGTTCTTTATCACAGATGTCAATTTTCAGAATTATTCTAGTACAAAAATGCCTATATTTTTTGTGATAGTTGTGGGTGTTAACACCCAATAAACGAGGTTATTTGAACAAATGCCTGTTTTTTTGAACCCAATTTAATAGGGCACCTGATTTTTGTTCTATGTCTAATTTTATAATCGCTTTACTCCGATGTTTTTCGACAGTTCTAGGTGAAATAAAAAGTAAATGACCAATTTCCTTATTGGTTTTGTGGTTGGCAATTAATTTAAGAATTCTTTTTTCTGTGGCTGATAGTTCTTTTAAAATGGTATTTGACTCTTCGGTGAATCCAATAAAATTTTTTATTTGCTTGCTAAAATAGGGAATGTTATTGGAGACAGAATTGATGCAATGTTCAATTTCTTCCAATGCAAATTCCTTTAATAGGTATCCGTAAATATTTAATTTTTTAGCTTGAAGATATAATTCAATCTCCTTGTGCAACGTGATTAAAATAATTTTTGTCGAGGAGTTGTTTTTCTTACACTCACTTGCAATTTCTATACCCGTTAAAAAAGGCATTTCTACGTCTAAAATAGCAATAGTGGGTTTTTCCTTTAGGATAAAATTCATCGCAGCTCTTCCGTCAGTAGCCGTACCTGTTATGGTAAACCTTTTTTCAGTTAATAAATCTTGAAGCCCCTTGACTAAAAGAGGATGGTCGTCTGCTATGAAAATTGTTGGACTCATTTAATAGGAATGGTTATATGAAAGTTAGCACCTTGATGCAATGCCGAATCGATTTTTAAAGTACCTTTTAATAGTTTAATACGATCTTTAATTGTTTTTAAACCCAAACTATGTACCTCTTTGTATTTTTTTGAAAAATCAAATCCAACACCATTGTCCTTTATCAGAATAGAAATGGTCTTTTCGTTTAGTTTTAATTCAATTTTTGCAGAGTCGGCCTTTGCGTGTTTCATAATATTAGACAAGCATTCTTGCATGATTCTGTATACATGCATTTCTTGATTTCTTGTTAATTTGGAATCAATATTCTCAATATCTCCAAAGATATAAGTTTCATTAAAATTTGTGTCAATTTGAAAAATAAGATTTTCTAAAGCTTTTGTGATGCCAACTTCGGTTAATTGGAAAGGGTGAATTACTCTTGAAATACTTCGCATTTCTTCAATGGCATTGTTCAATAATACCGCGATCTCTGGACTGTCCGACTCAGTAACTTTATTTTTTATTAATAACAGGCTTTGTCCTAAGCCATCATGCAAATCTTTTGAAATTCGTTGCCGATCTTTTTCTTGTGACAACAGTAGCTTTTGAGCATACACTTCTTTAAACCGTTTCTTTCTAGTTAAGCGTAAACGAATAATGAAGAGGTACATAATAAGTGCTGTTAATAGTACACCTACACTGCCAAAAAGCAGCAATCTTTTTTTTGCTTCATTTTTCTTCGCCAATATTTCAATGGCGCTTTGTTGCTTACTTATTTCTTTCTCTTTAAGCTCTGCTTCATACAAAGTCTGGTAATATGACAAAGCGTTTAGTTTTGTGATATTTCGCAGAGAATCTTTAGTCTTTGCATATATTTTGTGGTATTTAAATGCTTTTTTATTGTCGCCTAGAACTTCATAGGTTTTAGAAAGTAGCATGTTCATTTCCATACTAAAGTCGCCCCTGTTCGAAGAGCGCTCTTTGGAAAGCAATTTCAATATTAATGTTTGGGCTTGTTTGTATTCCTTAATTTTAAAAAGGTAGTAACTTTTAGCTTTGTAATAAAAAAGGAATGTATAACTGTCTTCATTGCGTCCTTTGAGTTCTTTAGAAGCCAAGTCTAAATATTTTTTAGATTCAATAAGGTTGTTACTCGTGGTGTGGAATTTAGATAATTGGCTGTATACAATTGGAAGTAAATGGGATGTTTTTTTTTCTTGTTGGATGTATTTTAATGCCAACAAGAGACAGTTCTTTTGTTCAAGGATATTTCCTAGTTTTTTATAATTTAAAGACTGATTGTAGTAATTTGAACCAAGCCCGTTTGTGAAATTCTCTTTTAGTTTTTTTGCAATTAATAGTTTTCTTTCTTGGATTGTTTTTTCTTCAAAACCAGTAACTCCATAGATGCTAATAACACTCTCTCTAGTGAGATACATGTATTCTTTGTCTCCTAGTTTTTCGTAGTAGTTTGCAGCAAGTTTGTATTGTTTAATTGCTTGTAAAAAATTGCTCAGTTCAAAATGTACTTGGCCTGAGAAAAAAATGGCATCGGCTTTGTAAATTGAGTCCTTAGCTGCGTAATTACGAATTGAAATATTGTAATTGATTAATGCCTTTTCTAATTGATTTAAATTGAAAAAGATGCCCCCTTTTTTAACGTAAAAACCACCTAGTAAATAACTGTTAGTAGTTGTGGAAGTATAATTTTCTACAGATGTTAAAAGCTTTAAAGCTCTTTTAGGTTGTCCTAATTCAATATTAATTGAATGGCAACCGTTAATGGCTACTTTGATTGCTTTTTCGTAGTCCTGAAGGGCAATAGCAAGTGCGACATATTTTTCCGTGTACCTAGCAAAAGATTCGAGGTTTTTGTTTTTAGTTAATTGAAGTAAACTATCTAAGGAAGAAAGCTGTAGTTGTTGGTTTGTGGTTGTATCAACAATGTTTAGAAAATGACTTTCTTTTTGTTGTGCAAACACAGAAAACTGTAAAACGAGAAAAAGATATTGGAATTTAAAAAGTTTCATTAGCGTCTAAAATATAGGCAAATATCAACAAAATTATAAGGACCTAATTTCGTGTCAATACCCAATTTTCAAATTGAAATCTGGGTTATGGTGTTTTTGGTGTGTAAGAAATAAACATATTGATCCAAAGTATTCTGGAAAGTCGAAGATTTAACGGCATTAAGAGAATGGATACAATTAGTATGGCCGCAAAAGATTCTAATAAAGTAAGCTTAAAAATTAAGGAAGTAATTAAAAATGTAATGACGCAGGTGGCAACTGTAATTCCGTAACCAACATACATTGCTCCGTAAAAAAAAGAAGGTTCAATCATATACTTTAAATTACAAACTGGGCAATTGTCGTGAATCTTAGTCACTTTGCCAGGAGTATACGTGTAGCCATGTTTAAAAAAATCTCCTTCTTGACATTTCGGGCATTTATTGTTAAAAATGCTATAGTTTTTTGTGCCTTTTTTAAACATTATTACGTTAATTATTTAATGTAGATTTGCAAACACAAAATTACAAAAAATATACATGCTTAACGTACATAATTTATCGGTCTCTTTTATGGGGACAGATTTGTTTTCAGGAATTACTTTTAAATTAAATAAAGGTGATAGAATTGGGTTGATTGGGAAAAATGGAGCAGGAAAATCTACGCTTTTAAAAGTGTTGTCTAAAGACATTGAGACCAGCGGTGGTACCATGGCTTTTGATAAAGATGTTCGCATGGGGTTTTTACGTCAGGATATCGATTTTGTTGAAGGAAGGACCATTTTGGAAGAAGCGTATCAAGCTTTTGAGGAAATCAAAGAAATTGAACTAAAGTTGGATGAAATCAACAATCAATTGGCCACTAGAACTGATTATGAAAGTGAAGGGTATAGCCAACTAATTATTGACTTAACAGACCTTACTGAGCGTTATGAATTGCTTGGGGGATACAATTATCAAGGAGATACGGAGAAAATATTACAAGGTTTAGGTTTTCAGCGAGAAGATTTTGATAAATTAACAGATACCTTTTCTGGAGGATGGAGAATGCGTATAGAGCTGGCAAAATTATTACTACAAGACAATGATATTCTATTACTCGATGAGCCAACGAATCACTTGGATATTGAATCGATTATTTGGTTAGAAAACTTCTTAAAAGGGTATTCTGGTGCAATTGTATTGGTTTCGCACGATAAGATGTTCTTAGATAATGTAACCAATAGAACGATTGAAATTTCCTTAGGACAGATTTATGATTATAAAAAGCCCTATTCTCAATTCTTATTATTAAGAGCAGAGATCAAAGAAAAGCAATTACAAGCGCAGAAAAATCAAGAGAAAGAAATTAAGCAGAAACAGCATTTAATCAATAAATTTAAAGCGAAGGCAAGTAAGGCTTCTATGGCGCAATCGTTAATGAAGCAGCTAGATAAGGTAGAGTTGATTGAAGTAGATAAAGACGATAATGCAGCAATGAATATTCGCTTTGCAATATCTAAAGAACCTGGTAAAATTGTTGTTGAAGCAGAAAACATGAGTAAGAGTTACGGTGATAAACACGTACTTGAAAATGTAGATTTACTAATTGAGAGAAATAGTAGAATTGCTTTTGTTGGCCAAAATGGACAAGGGAAATCTACCCTGGCAAAAATGATGGTTGGTGACATTCCTTTTGAAGGTCATTTAAAGTTAGGGCATAATGTAGAGATTGGATACTTTGCTCAGAACCAATCAGAACACTTACCACCAGAACAAACTGTTTTGCAAATTATGGAAGATGCTGCAACAGATTCTAATAGAGCAAGAGTAAGAGATATGTTAGGTTCATTTTTGTTTGGAGGTGACGCTGCAGATAAAAAAGCAAAAGTGCTTTCTGGAGGAGAACGTAATCGATTGGCCTTATGTAAGCTGCTATTGTCGCCATTTAATGTGTTAATAATGGATGAGCCGACAAATCACTTAGATATGGCTTCTAAGAACGTATTGAAACAGGCCTTAAAGAACTTTAAAGGAACCTTGATATTGGTTTCGCATGATCGGGATTTCTTGCAAGGATTAACAGATACCGTGTACGGATTTAAAGACAAGGTAATTAAAGAGTATTTAGGAGATATTGATTACTTCTTGGAGCAGCATAAGATGGAAAATATGCGAGAAGCAGAAAAGAAAACAGTGGTTAAAGTTGATAAATCTTCATCAAAAAAAGAAGCATATCAATTGAGTAAAGCAGATGAGAAAGAGCTTAAGAAACTAAAGAATAAGCTTTCTAAAATAGAATCTGAAATAGCAACGTTAGAATCTGAAATTGAAAAAACAGATCTAGAATTGGCCCAGAATTATGACGAAGTTTCTGGAAGACCAAATTTCTTTGAAAACTACAAGGCTAAAAAAGCAAGCATAGATGCATTAATGATAGATTGGGAAAAAGTTGAAGAACAAGTTTCAACGATTTCGTAACTTTAGTTCATGTTTAATTCTCAGATAGAAACAGAAAATCAAGAAGTCCATTTATCTATTTTAAAAGATAAAAACATACGACTGTTTGTAAAAAGAGAAGATTCTATTCATCCTTTTGTTTCTGGAAATAAATTTAGAAAACTGAAGTATAATATTCAAGAAGCCCAGCAATTAAAACAAGATACGATCTTAACTTTTGGAGGCGCTTTTTCGAATCATATTGTAGCTGTAGCCGTTGCAGGGAAAACCGCAGGACTTAAAACTATTGGAATTATTAGAGGAGAAGAGCTTGCAAAAAACCTTGATAAAACCATTGCAACAAATGCTACATTAAGAGAAGCACATCAAAACGGAATGAAATTTCATTTTGTAACTAGAGAGGCTTATCGAAATAAAACAGCTCCCACTTTCGTTTCAGATTTAAAAGAACAATTTGGAAATTTTTATTTAGTGCCAGAAGGAGGGACAAACAAATTAGCGGTAAAAGGTTGCGAAGAAATTTTAACCAAAGCCGATGCTAAATTTGATCAGATCTGTGTTGCCGTTGGTACCGGAGGAACTATTTCTGGTTTGATAAACGCAGCAAATACGGCTCAAAGAGTAGTTGGTTTTCCTGCATTAAAAGGAAGTTTTTTATCCAAAGAGATCTTGCCTTTTGTGAGCGGTAAACGAAACTGGGAATTGATACAAGACTATCATTTTGGGGGGTATGCAAAATACAATTCAGATTTAATTACATTTATAAATCAATTTAAAGAAGAAACAAACATACCGTTAGACCCAATTTATACAGGAAAAATGCTGTTTGGAATTGTTGATTTAATTAAAAAGAACTATTTTTCAGAAAATAGTACCATTTTGGCCATTCATACAGGTGGTTTACAAGGAATAGCCGGTTTTAATGAGAGGTTGGCTAAAAAAACTCAAAAATTAATTATCGTTTAATGAAATTACAATCTTACATAGTACTAGCATTTTTAGGCTTTTTTATCGTGAGTTGTGGGGCTAAAAAAAATGTAGTTAAATCTTCTAAAACAAGAAAAGCTAAGCAGACTGTTGTGGTGAATAAGTTGCCATCAGTACAGCAAAAGCAACATGTCAAAAAGCTTGTTAAAAAAAATCCTAATCTTAATAAATACACTTTAACTTACATAAAGAAATATGCGCCCTTAGCGGTTATTAAAATGCACGAATTTAAGATTCCTGCGAGCATAACATTAGCGCAAGGAATCCTTGAGTCAGGAAATGGAAGAAGTACGCTTGCATCAAAATCTAACAACCATTTCGGAATAAAATGTCATAGAGGTTGGACAGGTGAAAGAGTGTACCACGATGACGATAAAAAGGACGATTGTTTTAGGAAGTACCAGTATGTAGAGCATTCATACAACGACCATTCTGAGTTTCTAACAGGAAGAAAACGTTATGCGTTTTTATTTAAGTTAAGAAAAACAGATTATAAAGGTTGGGCAAAAGGGTTAAAAAAAGCGGGGTATGCAACCGATAAGAAATATCCAAAGAAGCTAATTAAAATTATTCAAACCTATCAACTATTTGCCTTTGATAAGGTAAAAAAGAAAGATATTAAGAAGTATAAGAGAGAAAAAAGAAAGCCCGTCGTTGTAACTGCTAGTACTAAGATTCGTTCAAAACCTAAGAAGAATTTTGGGAGATCATACACGGTTAAAAAAGGCGATACGTTGTATTCTATTGCTCGTAAGAATAACATCTCTGTAGGTGATTTGAAAAAAATAAACAGACTTAAAAATAATACCCTTAGTATTGGTCAAAAGTTGCGGTTAAAATAGAAAGTCCGTGAAAGGATCTTTTCTTTCACGAACTAACTTCAATCAACCAAACTGTGTTTTACCAACTATAATTTTTACGTGCAGCTTGCTTCTTAATTGCTTTAATTAGCACACTTTCTAATTCGTTGTTAATATTGTGTTTTTTTTGGTTTTCGGCAATGTGTTTTCTGCGTTTTTTATCTAGTTCTTTAATTTTATACTGAATTTCTTTTCTTTTTTTTGCTTGTTTGAGAACATACTTTTGAATTTCTTTTGCAGACTTATTTTGTAAATGTTTAGGGAGTTTTTTCTTTTCAATTTTGGTGTAGTCAATAGCTGTCTTTTTGTCTGCATCTACCAAGTCCCAAGCAGCGTTGTTGTATAGCCTAGAGCTTTTACTAATGGCTCTTTTTACAACCACAACTTCATCCAAAGTTTCTGCATTTATATCTTGTTCGTATTGCGTTTTAAATTTAGACGCCCCTTTGTTTCCATAATAAATATAAGTGCCATTTAATTTTTTGTTTAAAATGATAATTTCTGCATCATAAGGCGTTATGATGTGCACAATTTTCTTGTTATGGTTTATCGTCATGTATTCTCCACCACCAGTAACAGCACCATCTTTCCACATTCCAGAAACTCCTTGGCGATAACTACCACAAAAGATTGTGTTTACGATAACGTCTTTTTCTTGTGCATTGGTAATGGCATCTTGATAGTTTATTTTTCCTTGGGTAAAAGGTTCATTGCCCGCGATAAAAATCAATCGCAAATCATTTTTGTTAGCTCCCCAGTCCAATTCATCTAAAGAAGTTTGTATTACTTGTCCACAAAACTCATTTCCTCCATTTGTTTTTAAAGAAAATAATTTTTCAGAGATTTCGTCTAAGTCACTGCTAAACTGCAAAACCTGTCTGATATATCCTTCTTTAGAAGATAATGAAGAATTTCCATATTCATACAAGGCAATTTCTAACCCTGGCTTTCTCATTCCGTATTTGGCATAGGATAATTCATTTACAATTTCCCATAATTGTGCTTTTGCTTGATTGATTAAACCGTCCATGCTGTTGCTTGTATCTAGAAGTAAAGCTACTTTTATCGTTTGTTTTTTGGGGTTCGATAAGTTCTTTTGGGTGTTTGCATAGCCCATATTCATAAAAAGGACAAGTGCAATTGTAGTTCCTTTTAATATCGTCGTTTTCATAATTATTATTTTTAATGGTGGATAATTAAATGTATAGCATTACAGAAGCAATAATAATTCCAACTTTTATTTTAGAAAACGATAAATGCGTAAACGTATCGTTTCAATGAGTGAAATGGTACTTTGAATGTGTGAACGATACTTTTTAGAAGGTTTAGATGCTGTATAAATAAAAATCTGTTTTTTTAGTTCTGATTTTGTGTGTATGTTTACTGATATATTTTAAAAGGATGGTCAAAAAAACGTATCTATTAATTGTACTCATTTTTGTGGGTTTAACGCTAGGTTTTTCTCAGGAAAAAGAACGAGATTACAAAATATTTTCTATTGCACTTAAAGTGGTTAGTAACGCAACCAATCAGGATATTAAAGACGCAGAAGTAAAAGTAGATGGACGTTATTTTAGATATGATATTGTTGCGGATAATTATTTGATAAAGGCAAAAATTGGCGATCAACTAGTTGTTTCACATCCCCGTTTTGAAACTGTTTATTATACCGTAAAAAGTAATGAAGCAATTAAAATTAACGTTGAAAGTTTTGAGGAAGGCAAGTACCTGAAATTAAGAAAAAGAAACTCTAAAAAAGAGTTGGCTAGTTATCAACAAAACCTTGATTCTGCAAAGTTTTATAAAAAAAATAATATTGAGAAGAGCCTTTCATTTTTAGAAGAAAACTTAAAATCAACGAAAGACATTAAAAGAAACGCAACAACTTATAAAGTGCTGGGTGATATTTATTTTTTTTGGAAACAATACGATTTGGCAATAGAAAATTATTTAATATCGATAAAATTCTTTGATACGGTTCCTACGCAAATTCAATTGGCCATCTCTTATTTTTTAGATAAAAATTACAAGGAAAGTGAAAAAAACTATATAGAATTATTATTAAATAAATTAAATATTTATGAATCGCTACTTGTATATGAAGGCTTGGCTGACATATATGTTAAGACAAAAAAATATAATGAAGCAAGAATAAAATATACTAAAGCTTTAGTGATAGCTAACGAAAATAAAATAAACTCAAAAATCACGGATTTAAATTCAAGATTGGCAGAAGTGTATGCGGCAGAAGGAGACGTGTCAAAAGCAAAAGGTTATTTTAATAATTCATTAGATTTAGCAATAAAAGAGAATAAAACGAGAGCCTTGGTTGAACAAGAGAAAGTTGCCAATTTTTTTAACGCTAATAATCTCTTTGATGATGAAATTAAATTAAGAAAAGAAAGCTTAAAAGAAATTTTAAAAATTGATCCAAAGAAGAAAAAAATTCTAGGTTATTTGGGAGGAGATTTAACATCGACTTTTTTAAATGCATTTCTTGATGCAGAACTAAATGGAAAAGAGCTCTTATTGCCAATTGGCGGAATTAGTTCTCAATCAATCAACTATAAAATAGGAAGAGCATACATTCAAAAAGGAGCCTATAAAGAGGCTATTCCCTATTTGAAAAGTAGTATTAAATACGCAAATAAAAATGAAGATTTAATCATTCAAAAAGATGCCACGAGAAAATTATCAGAAGCCCATGCGAATGTTGGTAATGTATACGAAGCGAATAAAACCTTCCAAAATTATGTAGGATTGGTAGATAAATTGTATATAAAAAAACAGCAAGAAATTGCTCAGGCAAAACGATTTAATAAAAAGATTTCTGAAAATCAGAATAGAATTTCTAGTCTTGAAAAAGACAGAGAACTAAACGAAAGTAAAATGAATATTGCTTATAAAGATAAGCAATTAGCAGAGGAAATTAACAAGCGTCAATTGAACTTGATTTACACCTTAGTTGCAGGTATTTTATCATTAATTTTACTAGCCTATTTGCAAATACGAAATAGTAGACAGCAAAAATTAGCGAACAATTTATTAGCCTTAAAATCGATGCGTTCACAAATGAATCCGCATTTTATTTTTAACGCATTAAATTCTGTGAATAGCTACATAGCCTTAAATGACGAGCGAAATGCAAATAGATATCTGTCTGAATTTGCCATCTTAATGCGTACCGTATTAGAGAACTCAGATGAAGATTTTATTCCGCTAACCAAAGAAATAGAATTGATAGAGTTGTATGTGAAATTAGAGCACAATCGTTTTAAAGATAAGTTTGGCTATCATGTTTTTATTGATAGCAATATCAAATTGGAAGACTTTAATATCCCACCTATGTTGTTGCAACCCTATATAGAAAATGCAATTTGGCATGGATTGCGGTATAAGGAAGCAATGGGAGAACTATTGATTTCTATGGAAGTGTATGACCATGAGACTATTAGGATTGTAATTCAAGACAACGGAATTGGTAGAGAGAAATCAAAAGAGTTAAAAACAGAAAACCAATTGAAAAGAAAATCAAAAGGGATGATTACAATTAAAAATAGAATTGCTATTTTAAATGATATGTATAAAGAGAAAATTTCTGTAAATGTTACAGATGCGTTTGAAAATGGTGAAGGAACAAAAGTTGAATTGCTATTAAAAAGGATATAAATGAAATTAAAAGCTATTATTGTAGAAGATGAAAAAGTAAGTAGAGAGATTTTACGTAAATATATTCATAAATATTGCTTGAATGTTGAGCTGATTGGAGAAGCAAGTAATATAACTGATGGATTGGAACTGATCAATAGCAATGAATTGGATTTGGTATTTTTAGATGTAGAGATGCCGTTTGGAAATGGGTTTGATTTGTTGGGGAAGGTAGAAAACAGAACTTTTGAAACCGTTTTTGTTACGGCTTATGATCAGTACGCAATTGAGGCATTAAATAACCATGCCTCGTATTACTTATTAAAGCCAATATCAATTGACGAGCTTATTAAAGCAGTAACTATTGTTGCAGAAATTAAAGAGAGAGAGAATGAGTTGCAGGGCAAAATAATCTCTCCAAAAACAAATGGAATATCGGGTAAAATTACAATTCCGCAACAAGACGGTTTTGAGGTTTTAAATATAGATGATATAGTGTTTTGTAAAGCGGATGATAATTATACAGTTATCCATTTAGCAAATTCAAAAAAATTAGTTAGTAAAACATTGAAGTATTTCGAAGAAATTTTAAAAGAACATTCATTTGCTAGAATACACAAGTCATTTTTGGTCAATGTAAATGCAATTGTTAAATATAAAAAAGGAAAAGGGGGGAGCGTTGTTGTATCAAGCGGCAAAGAGATTCTTGTCTCCTCTTCTAAAAAAGCAAATTTATTATCTTATTTTAAGTAAAATGAAAATTATTAAAACTATAAACGGTAATACTCCACAAATTCCAGTGGATTGTTTTGTTGCAGAAAATGCGACAATTGTTGGAGAGGTTTCTATGGGCTCAGCATGTAGCATTTGGTACAATGCTGTAATCCGTGGTGATGTCCATTTTATAAAAATGGGAAACAAAGTAAATGTTCAAGACGGAGCTGTCATTCATGCAACCTATCAAAAATCACCAACTACTATCGGGAATAATGTTTCTATTGGTCATAATGCAATTGTGCATGGGTGTACCATTCATGATAATGTGTTGATAGGTATGGGGAGTATTATTATGGATGATTGTGTGATAGAAAGTAATTCGATTATTGCTGCCGGCGCTGTAGTAACGAAAAACACACATGTAAAAAGTGGAAGTATTTATGCAGGGGTACCGGCCAAAAAAGTAAAAGACATTTCTAAAGAATTAATTTCTGGAGAAATTGATCGAATTGCGAACAACTACGTAACCTATTCGAGCTGGTTTAAAGAATAACAAAAGCCCTGCTCTCGCAGGGCTTTTGACGGGAAACGATTAAAACCCAGTGGGAATTCCCACTGAGTTTTAGTGTCAATCAATCAAACAAATACATTTCTAAAAAAAGTAATTTATCTATGCTCTTTTCTGTGTATTCTTTTTTTATGCATTACTTTTTTCCTTTTGGCAACTTTAGATCTCATTTTCTTTTTCCCATGCTTTTTTAATTTTAAATACTTAGCATATTGCTCTTTGGTTAAAATCTGTTTCATTTTCTTTTGAAAGTTAATTTTAGCATCTAAGCTTTTATTCATTCTTTCAAAAGAATTAGTATGTACTCTCTTTTTATTATTGACTTTTTTCGTTTTCATTTTTTGAACTCTTAAAGCCATTGCTTCACCTTTCTTTTTGAATAAATTGGTGATTTTTCGAATTTGAGAATCGTCCAGGTCTAAAACTAATGCCAATCTTTTTGCACCAAGTGTCGCTCTCTGACTTGCCGTTAGCTTTTCTCCTTTGTGCATTTTTACGTTGCGTGAACCGTGTTGTGCTTGTGTGGTTATTGTAAACGCAAATACAAAAACTAATATGCTTACTACTTTTTTCATCTTTTAAAATTTTAATTGTTATTTCCTATGCTTCTATGACATTAAAAAAATCAAAAGGTTTAACTGTGAATGATTTTTAACATTCACTTAACAATTAAAATACTATTGAAAATGATAAGATTAGGCGTGTTTTTTATGATAACCTCTTTAGGGGTATAAAAGTCTTTAAGAAGTCTACTGGTGTAAATAGGAGGAGGTTAAATGCTAGCGCTTACACACTTATTTTTTGCAATCTGATTTTTATCAACGCGTAAAATCTGCAAAAATAATATAGCCTAATACGGCATTAGACATGTGGAGAAATTGCAATTGTACTGAAGTGAAAATGAACAGGTAAAGAAGGGGTTGATTCTTACTTTGCTTGTTTGATAATTTCTTTTACTGCAATTTGATATGTCTTTGTATTTGAAGCCTTCTTAATTTTTTTATAGGTTTTTTGAGGGTTTTCAAAACTTTTAGAAAAGAACTCCCAAAACCCTAACATTTTCATTTTTATTGGTGTTGGGCCAGAAAGTGCAGCATCGTATTCTTCAAAGATTCTATCGTGAAATTCTTTAAAGATTTCAAATCTGTTTTTAGGGTACTCAGTAGCGTCATTTTTAATCATTGAAGGTAAAAATGGATCGGCAATTAATCCCCGGCCAATCATCCAATGGTCAATAGTTGGAAAGCGCTCTTTTAATGTTTTAAAAGCACTTACAGATGTGATGTCACCATTATAGTACATTTTATGTTTGCTATTGTCTAGGCATCGCTGAAAGGCTTCTAAATTAGTTCCGCCTTTGTACAGTTGTTTTCCAATACGGGCGTGAATGGCAATGTTTTTTAATGGATACATATCGAGAATAGGTAATACCTCTAAAATTTCTTCCGGAGTGTCATAGCCCATTCGCATTTTCATCGATACAACGATATCCGAATCGTTGTGTATTTTATGAAGAATACTGTTTATTTTATCAGGATCACTAATCAGCCCAGAACCCATTCCTCGTTTTGTAACCATTGGGTATGGACAGCCTAAATTCCAATTCAGTTCTTTGTAGCCTAACTCTTGTACGTACTTTGATACAAATAAGAATTCATCAACATCATTGGTAATGATTTGCGGAATTACTTCTAAGCTTGTATTGTTTTCTGGTAGTATGTCTTTTTTGTACGAGTTTTTAATGACCATTTTTCCATTCAACCGAATGTAAGGTGAATAAAAGGTGTCAATTCCACCAAAGAAATGATTGAAGGCATTTCTGAATTTAAAATCTGTAAATCCTTGTAATGGAGAAGAAAGAAGTGTTTGGCTCATGAATAAAATTAGTCGTGCAAAGATAGTATACTTTTCAATGTGCTCGCTGTTTTCTGAGGCAAAAAGAAAAGCCTCTCGAAATGAGAGGCTTTTAATTTATAGTGTAAAATAAATAGACTATTTAGGATCTAAAATGTTGTCAATTCTTTCTGCAATATCTCTTAAGTGATATCTTGTAATTGTATTTGGTGCCGTTGCAATCGCTCTTTTAACATCGCGTTTGATTCTGTTCAACTCTCCTCTTACAATAGGCTTCACATCAGACAAGCTTGCATTAAATCCAGTAGCTTTAAAGTACCCGCCATTTGCAGCACGTTGACTTTTTGCTTTCATTAAGCTTCCTAATTGATCTATGTGCGCTCTTTGTAAGTTTCTTCTGTATACATCTACAGATTTTTTAGCATACAACTCAGACCAAACTCCTCTACGGACATCTCCCATTAAAGTTAAGATAGTATATGCTTTTGAACCATTCAACGTTTGGTTTTCAATCATTCTTGTCAATCTACCTTTCTTTAAGATTCTTCTTAAAGCACCACTCTGCATTCCCATAATTCTATCTGCATGACCAGAGAATTGAGTTTTAGCAATTAGATCTTTATCAATCATCCAAGTTGGCGTTGTAAATAATTGCTTATTGATAAATTTGAACGCATTTCTTTGGTGGTTCTTATCAACATGTGTGTAGACAGCTCCGTTTTGATCAGAAGTTTTGAAATTTTCATACACACCACCAATGTTAGAGCCAACATGTCCCATATAGCGGTTAAATTGACTTAGGACTTGCCCATACATCGTTTTTAACTCGGTATAGTTTTGCCCTTTTTCATTCGTCCATTCTTGTAATCTTGGTAAAATTCTTTTCAAGTTTTTTATACCGTAGTCACTAGCTTTTATAGCATCATCACCTAAGTCTTCAGTTTGAGAGCTTGGGTCTACAGTATTAACTACTTGTTGATGTCCAAAGCGATACATTGGATCTCCAGCATGCTTTAAGATCCAGCTATCTAAAGTCGCTTTTTCTTGTTTTGCAGTTTTTCCTAATATAGGACGGTATCCCCAAGAAATTGCATATTTATCATAGACACCAATGTTTGGCATTAATGCAACACCTTCATCTCCTGGTTGCGCTATATAATTAAAACGTGCATAATCCATAATAGATGGTGCTGTTCCAAATTTCTTTGTAAACGAAGCAGAACGTAAAGAGTCTACAGGGTATGCAGCAGAACTTCCCATATTATGAGGTAACCCTAAAGTATGCCCTAATTCGTGTGAAGAAACAAACTTAATTAACTCTCCCATCACTTCTGTTTTGAAATTGTTTTTTCTTGCATCTGGATTGATAGCAGCCGTCTGAATAAAGAACCAATTGTGTAATAAAGACATTACATTGTGGTACCAGTTGATATCAGATTCTAAAATTTCTCCAGAACGTGGGTCACTTACGTGAGGTCCGTTGGCATTTGGAATAGGAGATGCTAAATAACGAATTACAGAATAACGTACATCTTCTGGGCTGTATTCTGGGTCTTCTTCTTTTGTTGGTGCTCTTTTTGCAATAATTGCATTTTTAAAACCAGCAGCTTCAAAAGCAACTTGCCAATCGTTTACACCTTGTATAATAAACGGAACCCACTCTTCTGGAGTTGCTCTATCTACATAATATACTATTTGCTTTTTAGGCTCTACTAATTCACCGCTGTTAAATTTAGCAATGTCTTCATCTTTTACCTCTAAACGATACCTGTCTAAATACCTAAGCGTTTTACTTTTTTGAGCAGATTCACCATAGTCAACTTGAGACCTTGCAAACCATCCAACTCTTTCGTCAAAATAACGACGTTTCATAGGTACTTTAGGTAATAGAATCATTGAGTTACTCATTTCTAAAGAAATTGATCCAACACTACCATTAGAAGGTGCCGCACTTGCAGCATATGTTTTTACGTGGCGTACTTCAATGTTTCTAGGGTAACTACTTACTCTTTCTATAAACGAACGTTTAGCGTCCATTCTAGAAATTTTATACCTTCTTCTGCTTCTAGCAGGAAAACCAAGAGGTTTTACATCGGTAGAAAATAAAGTAGTAGCATCTATAACAGTTGAAGTTGAATCTTTTCCAAATGCTTTAATTGGAAATGAAAATAATACCGGTTCAAAGTTCGAGTTTACTACTGCTTCATGAACGGGCAAATCTTTATCTGCAACGACATTGTGAGAAACTACACGTAATAAGATTTTCTTGCCTTTTTTCTCCCAACGCAATACCTGAGTATTTTGTTTTCCACCACCAAATCCAATTCCGTTGGCAGTTTTAGCAATACGTGTTACCATTAACATTTCTCTTCCCATCAAAGAATCTGGAATTTCGAATAGGTATTTTTCATCCTTGGTATGCACACTAAACAACCCTTTGTCGGTTTTGTGGTTTTTAGTAACGACTTTGTTATAAGGCTGGATAGCTCCTTTTTTAGGTTTTGGTTTTGGAGCTGGCTTTACCGTTTGTTTAGCATTCTTTTTGTTTTTCTTCTTTTTACGCTGTGCGTCTGCGTTTAAAGAAATACCAAAAACAAATACAACAACTAGTATTCTCGAGAGTACTTTTTTGATCATAATATATTAAATTGAGTTTGAGTAATTAAAAATTAATTTTCGAAGTTAACCAATCTAAAAGTTTAGTTTCTTAAAGAAATGTTAAAGACTTTATAAATTGAGCCAATAAGAAAGCTTCAAATTGATAGATCTAAAGCGCGGACTTAATGAAGCATCTGTATTGTAGTTGTCATTATACGCAATAAATAAATCTGAAAGTGGTGCAAAACGCCATTGAATTCTTGAATTTATACTTACGCTTTTTTCTTGATTGCTATATTGAATCAAGGTATTCCAAAATAAACTTTTATTAAAGGTAACATCAAACCTTGGTCCAATTAGCCAAATAGAAGCAGTCGCATATGGACTTGGTAATTTGATGTAGTTGTAGTTTATTTGAACATTCGTTTGAAAATAGGGCTGAATTCTCCAGTTAAATCGTCCCTGAATTGAATATTTTTTTCCATTGTAAAATTGACCAATTGATGGTGCAATATCAAACGAAAACTGTTTTCTCATGTCTGAACGATACTTGGCTTGAAAACTTGTATACGAATACCCCTGATTTCCAAGTAGAGGAGTAGTGCTTGTCCTTGTTGGGTCAAAACTATCATACAAATAAGTATATCTGTTAAACATAGAAAATTCTAATTCAGATGAATTGTTAAAACTAATTTTCCATTGGCTAATAACGGTGTAATCCGAATTCTCATAGCCTAATTCTGGTTTCCAAACTACTATTGGCGTTACAGAAAGTGTATGCTTTTGGATCCTACCTTTTTTAGGATATGTAGTATATTCTATATTCGGATTTATCTTAAAAATATCTGTTCTTCTTATAAACCCTAAATCAGACCTAAAATCATCTTCAATATACAATCCACTTACTCTAATTTTAAAATTACGAGAGTTGTATTCAGTTGAAATTCCGGCAGAAATATCATTTCCGGTTGTCGTTGGAGAAAAAGATTTGTGCAGGTAATACCGTCCATTCCACGTGTTGTCTTTAGAAGCTAAATTGTAATCGACTCCAAGTACTCTATTGTATTTATTTTCATTTGATAAAAACGAATAGTCCTTTGTTGCTTGTTTGTTAATGAATAGAAAGCTAATATTAGACCTGCTAAATAACTTTTGTTGTACAGCTAAAACCGAATTATTAGTGGCCGGAATTTCATTAGCAATATCTTCTTCTGTTTGTACACTTAAAATTCCTAAACGAAGGTTTTTATTAAGTTTTCCGCTTAATCTAGCTCCTGCAACAATTCCGTTCTCAATCGAGTTTCCACCTTTGTCTTTTGCAATTCCAATTCTTCTTGAGAAAAATGGATTCCCATCCCTGCCGTTTCCGAAATCACCAAACAAATCACTATTTTCAATAAAAAATTGTCGACGTTCAGGCAATGAAACTTCAAAACGGGTTAGGTTTGTTGTTTGTTGATCTACTTCTACTTGAGAGAAATCTGGGTTTACGGTGACATCTAAATTCATACTGTTTCCAATGGCAAATTTGGCATCTCCACCAAATTTCACATCATTAACACTTGTGTTAGTGTCAAAATCTTTTCCAGAAAAAGCATTGATATATGGAATGATAGCTATTGGTGCTTTTGATTTACCAAGTGGTTTTTCAAAAATCATTTCACCCATATATGCTAAGCTAAATATCCATTGATTTTGTGGGATATTCATCCAGGTATTGCGTTCATTACTTTGCGTGTCGAATTGATAACTATTAAAACGCCATTTTGTTTCTCCTTCTCTAAATTTAAATGCGGTTAAAGGAATTGCAATTTCTGCGATATAATAGCTGTCATGAATTTCGGTTTTACAGGTCCATTTGGTATCCCAAGCTAAGTTAAACCCTCTTAGGTCAGTTCCGCCACCAGAAAGCAAGGCTTCTCGTTTAACTCCATGTGGGTTTGTGCCAAAGAAAAAGGCATTTGATCCATCATTAAATGTGTCAAAAAGGAAGGTGACATTGTCGTTTCCAGAAGCTCTAAAATCTCTTCTTAATGAGGGGACAATATAGTTGTTAGACTCGGAGTTTACTTTTATTCCAAGGTATAAATTCTTGTCGTCAAACAGCATTCTTATTTCTGTTTGATTTTTGGACTGTAAAGTATCTGTAGGAAAGTATTGCCAGAAATTTGTAGTAGGTTTCGCACTTTTCCAATCAAATTCATCTAGCTTACCATCAATAATAATCTTATTAAGGGTGTGTTTTACGAGTATTTTTTTAGATTCTTGTGCGTGTATAGTTAGGTAACTAATTGAGATAATTAGAAGTACATATTTTTTCAAAACGGTAGTAATGGTTAGTGTTTTGAAAGGTACTGAAAAATTGCCCTAATTTTTTGTTAAAAATTATAGCTGAGAAAATAAAAAAGATCTAATTTCTATGGCACACGAATTACAGTTTAAAAAAGCATCGTGTTTTCCGTTTTCAATAGTTTTTAGTTCACTACGAAGCCCAATTGACGTTGCATACGGATGTAATACGCCAGAGCCGTCAGTTAAAATACCTGTGCTATTTACATTACCATTTAAATATGGTACCACTAAATCTTCAGTTCCATGAATGCTAAATAAATTTGGTTCGTCGGAATTGATAAAGTTTTTATTGAAGAGTGCGCCAGAAATGTTAATAACACCCTTTACGGTAGATGAATATGTTTCGTTTCCACTACCTCCTATTAATCCTCCTTTAGAATTTACATACGCTACAAAGGTACTGCCTCCAATAGTTGTCAATTCGCTAGCGCTATTCACGTAGGCATAATGCAATGCCGTGATCGCTCCAGCAGAATACCCTCCAATAAAAATGGTGTTCACATCAATTTTGTATAGGTCCGTTGTGCTCGCGTCTTTGTTAAAAAAACGTACAGCAGCTTTCATATCCACGACAGCATTTATGACTACTTGTTTGAATGCTAATTGAGTTGGTGTAACATCTAATAATCGGTAATTAATCGATGCAACCACATACCCAGCTTTTGCTAAAAAAGAGGCCGTTTCAGTTAAGTCAGTTTTGTCTCCACTTGTAAAGCTTCCTCCATGGGCAAGTACAATAAGTGGCCTGTTAATTTCTGTATCATTTTCAGGTTGATAAATATCCATAAACAATGCCGTTGTTGCTCCATTTAAAGTAACATTGGCTCCGTATCGAACCTCTTTTGTGATGGTTATAGATTCAAAAATCTGACTGTCATAACGTTGTAGGTTTTCAGATTGATTGACATAGTTTATTTCACTTTCTGTACAAGAAAGAAAAAATAATGAAATACTTAAAAGAGTTATTTTACGCAGCATAATTGTTATTGATTGCCAAACTTAATTTATTTTTCTGACTCAGTATGTAATTCGGCATGGTTTTTAAACGAAAAAATAAGCACTAGATTGTGGAGCGTAAAAGTTCAGTTATTTTAAATGAATTGAACTTGTGTTTTTAGTTAGTAAATAAGACTTTTTAAAAGGTGTAATATCTATTATTACACGGTTTCTAAATTTTGTGTTAAATTCATAAAAACTAGTGTTGTTTACGTGAATATTTTGAATAGGAAGACTATGTATCTTTGATTTCATTTCTATGATAAGATGGTCTTTACGTGTATATGATTTTATGAAATCAAATACTAGCGCTTCTCCATTGATTTTTAATAATGTTTTTTGATTGATGTATTTTGTAGTGCAAAAGGCAGTCAATTGTTTTACATCACAATTTTTACTCAATTTAAAATCTAAAAGCTCTTGTTTTTCAATCGTAAACCTTAAATAGACGGTATTGTCTTTTAGTTGGTATTGATATTCTGCAATATGTCCCACATGAAAAAATGAAGAAAATGAAATGCATAAGAGTAGTAGCGCTGTTTTCATAAATACCTTATTTGATCATTAATTTTTTGGTGACTTGGTCTTGGTTAAAATGTAGTTGAATAAAATAAACTCCGGCGTTTAATTTATCTATCCTAATCATGCCTTTGTATTTGTTAGCCGCGTAGACGACAGTACCATTGGTGTTGTATATTTTTATGCCGGTTATTTTAGATTGATCAAAATTAGAGGGGAATTTAATTCTGAAAAAATCGCTTGTTGGGTTTGGGTATATGTTCATTTCAACTTCCAAATTTGTAAAATCTTCTACGTCTAAGGAGATTGTGCTGCAATCTTGACTTGCAGTTGAACTTGGACAGTTTGGCCCAATTTTAAAAGAGTTGTCTACGTTTTTTCCTTTTAGGCATCTCGGGATAAATGGCCAGTTATCTGTAAGAACGTAATAATACGTGCCATTGGGGAATTCTGGAGTTTTTCCAAAACGACCACCACATTCATCTAAATCAGATAATGCAGCAACGTATTCATAATCTTCAACATAGTTTCCGTCATAATTTCCATTAGGGGCAGTTATTCCATCACCCGGTCTACTACCAGATTTTAGTTGATGACTACTTTGATAGGCAGAAACACCCCCGTTTGGATCTGTTTTATCTGTATATAAATATTTGTAATAAATAGGGAATCCGTCTGCGGCATATCCTAATATAGGTGAATGATTACTCCCGTCAATGTTTAAAATAGTATCAAAATAATCCCTAGGAATATTATGATAGTGATATCTGCTTACCGCGTTTACATGTCCACCGTTTAAATCCATAGTCAATAAAAAATCGGCTTCAATATGCCAGTTTAAATTTTCTTCTGCTGTGTTTGGGTTTGAAAAATACAATCTTGCAAAAGGAGAATAATTAACCCCTAAGTTTGAAACTCCAAATATGATTCCACCACCACATGTTTGTGAGGTAACATCCTCTGTAAGTGGTGTAATTGTAGTGGTTAATTCAGGATGTACACAAACTGTATATTCAAAATCTTGACCTTGAATGCTATTATTTCCAGCAAAAGGGCCATATGTATGACTTGGAATGTTATTGGTGTATATTTTTCTAAGGTGGTCTACGGTTTCAAAACAAACAGCATGCGTAGTTTCATTGGCAAAAATTGATGCGGAATCACAGGTGTCACCTATGCTGGTATCACAAGTAAATGTAGAGCCTGATTCGATATAGCCCTGTGGTGTGAGTGTTTTCCCTGAGAAACCTGCGTATTCTGCGGGGTATTTTGTCACTCTAAACACATTGTTTTTGGTGAGTGTGGTGTTTTGCGCCATGGCTCCAGTATCATTTACAGGATTGACATATTCCCAAACCGTGTTGCCATTGGTGTCAATTTCAAAGAAACGACCTCCAACACCTTCACAAATAAGCGTGTTTCCATTAGGTAATCGTTGAACACCTGAGATAATATTAGAATAAAAATCGGTTGGATTTGCAGCTTTGTAGGTCCAGTCAAAATCGGTTGGACCATAAGAGCCACCTGCATAAGTATACACGCCGTTTCCATCAACTGGCAAACTCAAGGTATTAACCGTTGAGTAGTTCTGGTTTTCTAAGGTTCCTGCTTGATTGTTGTACATGATGATTTTACCTGCATCTGTCATTCCAGCAGGAATCCAATGTGTATCGTGCTGCAAAAAGAGTTTTTGGTCATTCGCAGATCCTTGATTGTATGCTTGTGCATTTCCCCAACGATATAATAAATCACCTCCTTTTTCGAAAGTTCCTCCAGTAGAGCTTGCGGCTTCAGAAGTAGAGGTGGAGTGGTCGATAATCCAAAACTCACTAAAATTATGAACGCTGATAATGATCTGATCAAATTCGGCATTGTAATCAATTCCGTTAATATGCAGCCAATCGGCTTTTGTGTGCGCTAAAAAATTAACAGCTATTTTTTCTGGGCTAGTACTTACGGTTCCAAAATTGTTTTTCGTGTTGTCAGACTCCTGAATCAAATGATCCCATGCTTTCCATTCCCAAACAACTGTAGCACCTCCATTGATAATGTCAGGTTGTATTTCTACAATTTGCTCAGAATTGATGTAGGACTGATTGGTTGAGCTTCCTGCTGTACTTACCTCTGCTTGTGAACGTTGATCCCAAACAATTAGTAAAATGTTTCCGTTTGGTAATAATTCAATATCATGGTGCTGTCTTCCATGTGTGTCATTTACAGAATAACTCCATAGAACTGTACTATCCCAGTCTAACAATTCTACAATTCCACTTCCGCCACCCATTCCAGTTACTCTTCCTGTTCTAAGTAAGGTTCCGTCTTCTAAAAAATAAGAAGACAAACCAGGTAAATAGGTGCTGGTCCAACTATGTACTTTTTCTCCACAATTATTAATTAAAAAAGTTTCTTTACTGTCTTGTGGTCCAAAGAGCGTATACCCATTATACGCATCTGTGGTGTTTTTGAATAGCCCAACTGTCTGTTGAGAAAAACAAAATAGGCTAGTGCAAAAGAAGAAAAAGAAAAGAATGTGTTTTTTTAACATACTGGTGTTTTTGTGTTGATGGCAGTAAGACTATTTAAATTATGAATAGTTTAAAAGCATTTTCTTAAATATAAAAAAAAGGAACCACATGACTGTGATTCCTTTCTTATTATTTTGTTGAAACTCTGAAAAATATTCAGAAAATCAGCTTTTTTACAATGCTTCTACAAACAAACCTTCGTCTGTTTTAGAAACCTTGGCAACTTCTTTCTTTGTTAGGCCTTTAATGGTTTTATCCCATTTTTTATTAGATAAACCAGAAACAGTTTTTAACTCGTTTAGGTCAATCTTTTCTGCTTTTGTGATGATTTCTAGTACTGCTTTTTCTTCATCATTCAATTCTACAGAAGGTGCTTTTTTCTCTGGTCTCATTTGAGGAAAGAACAACACTTCTTGAATTGATTGGTTGTTGGTTAAAAACATAATCAAACGGTCCATTCCAATTCCCATTCCAGAAGTAGGAGGCATTCCGTACTCTAAGGCTCTTAAGAAATCTTCATCGATAAACTCCGTAGCTTCATCATCTCCTTTTTGAGCTAATTTTAATTGGTCTTCAAAACGTTCTCTTTGATCAATAGGGTCATTCAATTCAGAATAGGCATTGGCAATTTCTTTACCACAAACCATTAATTCAAAACGTTCTGTCAATTCAGGATTGTCTCTATGTTCTTTACATAAAGGAGACATCTCTTTCGGGTAATCTGTAATATATGTTGGCTGTATGTAGTTTCCTTCACACTTTTCACCAAAAATTTCATCAATTAATTTTCCTTTACCCATGGTGTCATTCACTTCAATTCCCATGCCTTTTGCAGCAGTGCGAATTTCATCTTCAGACTTATCTGTAATATCAAAATCAGTAAAATGTTTAATAGAATCAGCCATTGTAATTCGTGCATATGGTGCTTTGAAATCTATTTCATGTTCTCCGAAAGTCGCTTTTGTGGTTCCGTTTACGGCAATTGCACAATGTTCTAACAATCGCTCACAGAAATCCATCATCCAGTTGTAATCTTTATAAGCAACATAGATTTCCATGGCTGTAAATTCTGGATTGTGTGTTCTGTCCATTCCTTCATTTCTAAAGTTTTTAGAAAATTCATAAACACCATCAAACCCACCAACAATCAAACGTTTTAAATACAACTCGTTTGCAATTCTCATATATAAAGGAATGTCTAATGAATTGTGATGCGTGATAAATGGTCTTGCTGCAGCGCCACCTGGAATTGGCTGAAGAATTGGAGTTTCTACTTCAAAATACCCAGAGTCGTTAAAGAAATTACGCATGGCGTTGAACAATTTTGTTCTTTTTACAAATACTTCTTTTACATGTGGATTTACCGCCAAATCTGCATAACGTTGTCTATAACGCATTTCTGGATCTGTAAATGCATCAAACACAACTCCGTCCTTTTCTTTTGGTAAAGGCAGTGGTTTTAACGCCTTACTTAATAAAGAGAAATCTTTTACGCGTACTGTTTTTTCTCCTACTTTAGTGGTGAATAACTCACCTTCAATCCCAACAAAGTCTCCTAAGTCTAGTAATTTCTTAAAGACTTCGTTGTATTTTGTTTTGTCTTCGCCTTCACAAATTATATCTCTATTAAAATACACTTGTATTCTACCTTCCGAATCTTGCAATTGTGCAAAAGAAGCTTTTCCTTGAATGTGTATAGACATTAACCTACCTGCAATTACTACCTGTTTATCTTCAGCAAAGCTCTCCTTAATCTGTTTCGAATTATGGTTTACTGGAAATAAGTCCGCTGGATAAGGGTTGATCCCTAACGCGCGTAATTTTGATAGCTTTTCTCTTCTTACAACTTCTTGTTCTGATAATTGCATAATGCCTTTTGTTTATAGGATGTTTTAATTAAAGGCCCAAAGATACAATCAATAAAAGAATAAAGCAATGCCCACGATTAGAGATTTTTTAATAAAATTGACATAAATACTTGTAGGTTCTAAAAAAGGGCGTATATTCGCAGGCTGCTTTTTAATAAGTAGCGTTTAGTTGTGTTGTTTTGGCACTTTCGTAAAAGTGTCGTGGTTTTGTTAACCAATGGAAAGCTTCCCTGAAATGGGACGCTTTTTTTTTTGCTTTTTTTTAAAAGAAAACTGCTTTGTGTTCCCAAAAAGAACTGATAAAAAACCAGAAATAGACTAAGCTAACGCCAAATTTTAAAGTGGCCGAAACAAAAAAGCCTAATAATGAGCCAAAGGATGCCTTCAGAGCTTTATTGGTGTCTTTTTTGTCAAATACAGTTTCTCCAATAAATGCCCCTGCAAAAGCACCAATTAACATTCCGAAAGGGATGGGAGAGAGTAGTCCGATTATAAGCCCTATGGTTGTGCCGTATACGCCGTATTTACTTCCTCCAAAACGTTTTGTACCTAGGGCTGGAATAAAATAATCCAAGACCCAAACGAATATCGCTATTGCTAAAGTAATTCCTAAAAAGGTCCAATCTTTTGGAACGGCATTTGTAAACCCAAGTAACAATAGTCCAAGCCAGCCAGTTAGTGGGCCAGGAAGAATTGGTAAAAATGCGCCTATGATTCCTAGAATCATACACATAAAGCCAAGAAAAAGTAAGAGTATGTCCATGCTGTTTTTATAGTAAGACGAAAATACAAAAACTTTGTTACGTTATTTTTTAAACTAAGAAATTAGTTTAAACTAAATATTTAGTTATATTTGCCTCGTAGAACTAAAACTATAGTTGAATTATGACGAAACAATTGACAAAGGCAGAAGAGCAGTTTATGCATGTATTATGGAGCTTAGAAGAGGCTTCTGTTAAAGAGATAATTGAGCAACTTCCAAATCCAAAGCCAGCGTATAATACTGTTTCTACGATTATAAGAATATTAGAAACCAAAGAATTTGTGAGCCATAGAGCTATTGGAAGAGGTTATGTCTATTTTCCTTTGGTAGCAAAAGATATGTATCGTAATCAGACATTGCATAAAGTTATGGATGGTTATTTTGGTGGCTCGTTTAAAAGTATGGTGTCTTTTTTTGTTAAGAAAAATGATATGGATATTTCTGAATTGGAGAGTATTTTGAAAGAAATTAATAAGAAAGAATAGTTATGATTACATATATCATTCAAGTTGTATTATTTCAGGTATTATTTTTGGCAGTCTACGATTTCTTTTTAAGCAAAGAAACATTTCATAACTACAATAGGTGGTATTTGTTGGGAACTCCAATAGTCTCTTTTGTGTTGCCATTAGTTAAAATACCCACGTTTAAGAAAGCGATTCCAGAAGAGATGATGGTGTATTTCCCGGAAATACTATTATCACCGCAAAACGTCATTGAGCAAACAACCTATTATACAGAAAGTTCTGTAAACTATTTTTCGTTGTTGTTTTGGTCTGGGGTAGGGGTGTTCACTTTGATTTTTTTAATAAAGTTATTTAAGATTTTTAGATTGATTACGAAGAATGAAACCATAAAAAAAACCTTTTACAAGTTGGTGTTATTGCCAAAACAAACCACTGCATTTTCATTCTTTAACTTCATTTTTTTAGGGAAAAACATTTCAAAAGAGAAACAAGAAGATATTATTCAACATGAGTTGATTCATTCAAAGCAAAAGCATTCATTGGACTTATTATTCTTTGAGTTTTTGAGAATTGCGATGTGGTTTAATCCAATGATCTATTTCTACCAGCAACGTATTACCTTATTACACGAATATATTTCAGATTCTGAAGTTGTAAAAACTACCGAAAAGCACGAATATTTCAATAAACTACTAGCCCACACTTTTCAGGTTGAAAACATTTCGTTTGTCAATCAATTTTACAAACATTCACTCATAAAAAAAAGAATTACTATGATGACAAAGAACAAATCAAAACACATTAAAAAAGCAAAGTACTTACTATTACTGCCATTATTGACAAGCATGTTGATGTACACGTCTTGTGGTGTCTATAAAAAAAGCACTTCAGTTGTTGAAGTAGAAAAGGTAGAGCAAGTTGTGCAAATTGAAGAAGTTGTAATTGAAGATGTTCCTTTTGCAATTATAGAAGAAGTGCCTGAGTTTCCTGGATGTACGGGAACTCGAAAAGAAAAAGGTGATTGTTTAAATATGAGTTTGAAAAAACATATTGTTAGAAATTTTAATTCAGAACTCGCTGGGAAATTGGGTTTAACCCCTGGTAAAAAGAAAATATGGATTATTTTTAGAATTGACGAAAAGGGGTTTGTTACAGATGTTGATGCAAGAGCTCCACACCCAAAATTAAAAGCTGAAGCAATTAGAGTTATCAATACAATTCCTAGAATGAAGCCAGGCAAGCAAAAAGGAAAAGCTGTGGGGATGAAGTATACTTTACCAATTACATTTAATGTTGCAGGAAAGGCTACTAATGAAAATACTACAGACTTGAAAGGTACTTTAATAAAATATACAAAAGGGAGTGCTGATGTTCCATTTACTATAATAGAAAATGTGCCTGTATTTCCTGGCTGTACAGGAACAAGAGAACAAAAAGCAGCTTGTTTAAATGAAAATATTAAGAAATTTGTGGTGATGAATTTTAATTCTAGTTTGCTAAAGAAATTGGGATTGCCTAAGGGAAGAAAAAAGATTTGGCTTGTTTTTAGAATTGATGAAAATGGAAATGTAACAAATATAAGCGCAAGAGCGCCACATCCAGGACTAAAAGAAGAAGCAATTCGAGTAGCGCGTTTATTGCCCAAAATGAAACCAGGAAAACAACATGGGAAAGCAGTTGGAATGAAGTACACCTTGCCAATTTCTTTTAATGTTGCAAATTAATAGTTGCTTATGAAAAAGATCTATATACTATTCGTAGTATGTATGAGCCTAAAAGTAGGAGCGCAAACTTCTACTTTTTCTCATGCAGATAGTTTGCTAGAAAAAGGAAGGTACCGATTGGCATTGGCCAACTTAAAAACGGTAGATACCTTACAAGACGTTTCTAATTATAAAATTGGAAGTATTTATGTTGCTATAGATGATTTTAAAAATGCCATAATATACTACAAGAAATCACTTGGTTTTAAAGAGTCATATGTGGTGCAGCTAGCTTTGGCCAAAGGGTATTATCGTGTAAAAAAATATAATAAAGCGATTCGTATTTATGAAGCCTTATTAAAGGGAGACACAAAGAATTTAATCATTCAATTTCAATTAGGAAAATTGTATATGGCTACCAATGCGTTGCGTAAAGCTTCACTAACGTTTAAAATGCTTTCTAAAAAAGACCCTCAGAATCCGAATTATCACTATCAATTGGGGTTGATTGCAGCTAGAAAAGCAGATGGAAACGGAATGTTAGACAACTTTTTAAGAGCTTATAAAAGTGATCACACACATCTAAAATCTGTGTATCAATTGGCAAAAACATTTGCGCTTTTCAAAAAAAGAGACTCTTCAAGATTGTTTACAGACAAAGGTTTGCTATTAGACAGTCTGCATATCAATCTAAATAAATTAAAAATAAACGAACTCTTTCGAAATAAAAAATACCAAAAAGCCATTGTAAAATTGAAAATGTTAGACGCATTAAGTTCAAATGATTTGTACACTAAAAAGATGTTAGGCAGGTCTTATTTTAATATTGATTCATTGGATTTGGCAAAGACCAATTTTAAAAAGGCCAAAATGTTGGATACCGAAGATTTTAAAATATGGACCTATCTGGGGCATATTTACAAAGCTAATAAAGATTATAGAAATGCATTTTACCATTATATGAGCGCTACAAGTGTTGGTAAAAAAGAAAGGAGTGAAGAATATTATAGTTTAGGAATGTTTTATTTGGAAAAGAAAGAATATATATCTGCTATAGGTATGTTTAAGAGGGCGTTACGAGAAAATGGTAAAAAGTATAGGATAAAATATCAATTGGCGCTTACTTCAGATTCTTTTTATAAAGACAAAAAGATTGCATATAACTTATACGATGATTACCTAATGCGCTTTGAAGAAAAAGATAAAGACATCACTTCTTTTGTGAAAAACAGAATGAAAGAAATTAAAACAAACGCGTTTATGAAGGGTGAAAAAGTGGAATAGACATTCGTTTTTTTGAATAACTTTTAAATTGTACTTTTACCTAGTAAAATTTAACAATGCGGTTACGAATACTATCTCTTTTCTTACTTGTTTTGGTTGGTACATCTTGTGAGTTTTTTAATTTGAAAAAAAAATCAGAGTTGCAACAAGTCGATACAATTATTGATTTTTCTTCTGTGGATTCTGCTCCAACTTTTGAATCATGTAAAAGTTTTATTGATAAGGAAGCAAAAAATAACTGTTTTAGAAATACAATCTATACGTATATTTCTAAGAGTTTGTCAAAACATGTGTTTGAAGTTCGAAAGCCTATTGAAGAAGTGATTAAAGTTGAAGTGCTCATTGATAGTAAAGGAAAAGCATCGGTTCAACGAATTATTTCTTCTGAAGTAATAAAGGGGGCAATTCAAAGTTTAGATAGTTTGGTAAAAGTAAGCGTAGCTAATTTGCCAAAGCTATTTCCTGCAACAAAAAGAGGAATTCCTGTTACGACACAATATCAAATTCCAATACAAATTCGCGTATACTAAGCTGTTGTTTCGAACTAAAGCGAGAAATGTCAAGAAGTGATGTTTTATTGGTTCGTATTCAGAATGAGAGATGTAGGTATAAAAAAATAGATTTCCGTTTCCGAAAATCTATTTATATATGGTAGTTTTTATTCTAAAAAGGGTAAGATTTGGTAATCGTTCCTCATTTAGAAATGACATTTATATGGTGCCTAGTTTAGCATTTGCCATAATTTGTCTTTCAATTCCATTAAACCTGTATGCGCTATAGATGAAAAGAAAATATGCGGCACTTCATTGGGTAGTTCTTTAGAGATTTCTGCTCTTAATTCATCATCTAACATGTCATCTTTAGAAATAGCAAGCAATCTATTCTTATCTAATAATTCTGGATTGTGTGTCTTTAATTCGTTCAATAAGATTTCATATTCTTTATTGATGTCTTCACTATCAGCCGGAATTAAAAATAGCAAAGTAGAGTTACGTTCTATATGACGTAAAAATCGATGTCCCAATCCTTTTCCTTCTGCAGCTCCTTCAATAATCCCCGGGATATCTGCAATTACAAAACTTTTATAATCGCGGTAATCAACAATTCCTAAATTTGGTTTTAGTGTTGTAAAAGCGTAGTCGGCAATTTTTGGTTTTGCAGAAGTAATCACTGATAATAACGTTGATTTTCCTGCATTGGGAAATCCAACCAATCCTACATCAGCCAATAATTTTAATTCTAATAAAAACCAACCTTCAGAGGCATCCATTCCTGGTTGTGAGTACCTTGGTGTTTGATTTGTCGAAGATTTAAAGTGCCAGTTTCCTAAGCCTCCTTTTCCACCGCGTAACATCACAATTTCTTGTCCTTCTTCAGTTACTTCAAAAAGAATAGTATTGGTGTCAGCGTCTCTAATAATAGTTCCTAAAGGTACATCAACATACACATCCTTACCGTCATGTCCAGTACTTCTACTTTTACTACCAGAACCACCAGGGTCTGCTCTAAAGTGTTTTTTAAACTTTAAATGAAATAGTGTCCACAAACTTTTATTCCCACGAATAATAATATGTCCACCACGTCCACCATCTCCACCATCAGGGCCACCTTTGGTAATAAATTTTTCTCTGTGTAAGTGCATAGATCCACTTCCACCTGCACCAGAAGATGCATATACTTTTATGTAGTCGACAAAATTCCCTTCAGTCATTATTTCTATTGTTTATATGTTGATTTGTTAGATTAGATATCTCAAATAAATAATCTAACGCATAAACAGTTGTTTACAGTTTGTCAAAAACAGCAGATAATCGTTGTGTTATATCATCAATAGAGCCCACTCCGTTTACGCCGTAGTAGTTTCCTTGTGCTTGATAATAATCCTTTAAAATGGCTGTTTTTGTATTGTATTCGTTAAAACGATTTCTGATTTTTCCTTCATCAGTATCATCTGTTCTTCCACTTGTTTTTCCGCGTTCTAATAAACGTGCAACTAATAAATCTTCAGCAACTTCTAAAGCGACCATTCCGTTTATTTGGGCATTTTTTTCGGTTAAGAAAAGATCCAATTCTTTTGCCTGTGATTCTGTTCTAGGAAACCCATCAAAGATAAACCCGTTTGCAGCGGCATTCTTATTTACTTCTGCTTTTAACATGCTAATAGTAACTGCATCCGGAACTAAATTTCCTTCATCCATATATTTTTTAGCAAGTAAACCTAAGTCCGTTTTGTTTTTAATATTGAATCTAAAAACATCGCCTGTAGAAATGTGAATTAGATCGTATTTTTCTTTTAATAACGTTGCTTGTGTACCTTTTCCTGCTCCCGGAGGGCCAAATAATACAATGTTTTTCATGTTTATTGTTGTGTTGTTGTTAATTGGTAAATGGCCGGATAGTTCCTTCCTAATCCATTGTAATCTAAGCCGTAGCCTACAATAAATTTATCTGAAATGCTTTTTCCGATATAATCTATTGGTAATTCTTTTTTAAATACGTCTGGTTTAAAGAAAAGGGTTGCAATTTTTAATTGCTTTACTTTTTTGTCTTTAAATATTTCGTAAATTTCTTGTAAGGTGTTTCCAGTATCAATAATGTCTTCCAAAATTACTACAGTTCTACCTTCTAAGTCTTCATTGATTCCTACAAGTTGTTTTACCTTTTCCGTAGAAGAAGTACCGTTGTAGGATGCTAGCTTAACAAATGATATTTCGCAGTCTTCCTTGTATGATTTTACAAAGTCAGAAACAAACATAAATGAGCCGTTTAAAATTCCAATAAACAACGGAATTTCGCCTTTACAATCGGATGAAACTTGCGTAACTAAAGATTGCACAATGCTATTGATTTCTTCTTCCTTAATAAAAGGTTTAAAATATAAATCATGTAGTTTAATAGTGCTCATTTTGCAAAGATACGTGCTTGATATTGAATGAAAAAACCGTTTTGAATTTTAGTTCAAAACGGTTAATTTATAATTGTCTTTATGAATTATTCTTTTTCTTCCTTTTTAGAAGAGTCAAACATAATTGGAGTTGCAATAAATAATGATGAGTAGGTACCTACTACCACACCAACAATTAAAGCAAACATAAATCCTTTAATTGAATCTCCTCCAAAGAAGAAGATTGCCAACATTACTAATAATGTTGTTAAAGAAGTATTAATTGTTCTACCTAAAGTACTGCTTAAGGCCTTGTCTACTACTTCTGTGTATTTCCATTTTGGATGAAGTCCTGTAAATTCTCTAATTCTATCAAAGATTACCACGGTATCATTCAAGGAGTATCCAACTACTGTTAAGATGGCTGCAATAAATGATTGCCCAATTTCCATATCAAATGGCATAAACTTATAAAAGATAGAGAAGATCCCTAATACAATTAATACATCATGGAATACTGCTACTACTGCACCTAAACTAAATGATACTTTTCTAAAACGCAATAAGATGTATAAGAATACTACAATTAGAGAACCTAATACAGCCCATAATGCTGATGTTTTAATATCATCTGCAATGGTAGGATCTACTTTTCTGTAACTCATAATTCCGCTAGCATTTTCAGCTTTTTCAAAACCAGGTTTAAAGTTTTCGTAAGTTGTATCTCCGATGTAAGGTTTTAATCCATCGAATAAGGCACGTTGTACTTCTTCATCAGCAGTTTTTCCTTCGTCGTCAATTTTAAAAGTAGTGGTGATTTTTAATTGATTGTCAGCACCATATGTTTTTACTTCTGGAGCTGTACTAAATACTGCAGTTAATTCATTTCTAACTTCAGCAGAATTCATTGTTTTGTCAAAACGAACCATGTAAGAACGACCTCCTTTAAAGTCTACACCTTGTTTTAATCCTAATGTTGCAATAGAAGCAATTCCTCCTAAAATAATTAATCCAGAAACAATGTATCCAAGCTTACGTTTTCTTAAGAATTCGATATTGATATTTTGAAACCATTTTTTAGTAATTGCCGTATTAAACGTTAAGTTGCTATTTTTAGCTACAGCACTATCAACTAACATACGTGTAATAAATACCGCTGTAAATAATGAGGTTGCAATACCAATCATTAATGTCAATGCAAATCCTTTAATCGGTCCTGTTCCAAAAACATATAAGATTACACCTGTTAATAGGGTTGTAATATTCGCATCAATAATTGCTGATAAAGCTCCTTTTACACTAAACCCTTCTTCCACAGAAAGTTTTAATCCTTTACCATTTCTTAAGCCTTCTTTAATTCTTTCGAATATAATAACGTTTGCATCCACAGACATACCAATTGTTAAGATAATACCTGCAATTCCTGGCAATGTTAATACCGCACTAAACGATGCTAAAATTCCGAAGATGAATAAGATGTTTACTATTAATGCAATGTTTGCGTAGATACCAGCTTTACCGTAGTAAAATAACATCCAGATTAATACCAATGCAATTGCTAAGCCAAAAGAGTTAAAAGATTTATCGATAGATTCTTGCCCTAAAGAAGGTCCAACAACACTAGATTCAATAATTCTTGCAGCTGCGGGTAATTTACCAGCCTTTAATACTGTAGCAATATCTTGCGCTTCAGTAACTGTCATAGATCCTCCAGAAATAGAAGTTCTACCACCAAGAATTGGTTGGTTTACAGAAGGAGCAGTATATACATAATCATCTAATACAACTGCAACAAACTTCCCAGCATTGTCTGTAGTCATTTTTTCCCATTGTTTAGCACCTGTGCTATTCATGGTCATGCTTACTTCTGGCTTATTTCCTAGTTGGTCAAATTCTTGAGAAGCATCTACAATAACATCACCTTCAATGGTTGCAACATCTTTTCTGTTAGATTTGATCGCATATAATCCAATAACTTCTGCAGATTTATCTACATTAGGCTGTGCTTTGTAATCCCATAAGAATTTTACATATCGTAAGTTATTTGGCAATAAAGCTCTTACTTCTTTTTTTGCTAATAGCATATTAACCATAGCGGTATCAGAAACTTTAGCTTGTGCAACTAAAGAACCAATCTGTTGTTGGTTTTGAGCTACGTTTGGATACAAATAGGTAAATAATGTTTTTTGATTGTTCGTTGCCGTAGAATCTTTAGCGCCTAATAAATTATCAATATTGTCTTTTTTTATTGAGTCGTTAGACGTTTCTGGAGCATCCACTTTTAAAAGTTCAGCAACTTTGGTGTTTGCAGCGAAGAAGAAGTTTTGTACTTCTGCATTTGTATACACTTCCCAAAATTGCAATTTAGCAGTACTTTCTAATAATCTACTTACACGGTCAATATCTTTGGCTCCTGGTAATTCAATTTGAATTCTACCAGAGTTTCCTAGACGTTGAATGTTTGGTTGTGTAACACCAAACTTATCAATTCTACTACGTAATACTTCAAAAGCAGTATTAATAGAATTGTCAATTTCAGTTTGAATGATTGGCTTTATCTCAGCATTCGTTTTGTTAAAGTTAATTCCTTTGTCAGCTAAGTTCTTAGTTCCGAAAATAGAAGGGTCACTTAATTTAGTTCCGTTAGCTACTTTTTCAAATTCGTCAAAGAATAAATTTAAATAGGTGTCAGAGCTATTTTTTAATGCGGCATCTGTAGCAACTAGAGCTTGTCTAAAAGGAGTGTTTTGAGAATCGTTAGATAATCCTATTAAGATATCTTTTACAGAAACTTGTAATACAGCGTTGATACCCCCTTTAAGGTCAAGACCAAGATTCATCTCTTTGTCTTTAATATCGTTGTAGCTATATTCAGCAAAACCTAAGTTTATGTTTTTGGTGTTTCCAATACTATCTAAGTATCTTTTTTCAAAACTAGCAAGTGCTTTACCGTCATTATCGGTAACTTTTGCCCTTGCGTAGGCTTTTGCATCATCCTCTACATTCCCTGCGAAATATGTAAATGATAGTTGGTATAAACTTACTATTCCAAAAAGAATAGCGAATAATCTGATTAGTCCTTTGTTTTGCATCTTCTCTATAAATTTTAATCGACTTCTTTGTAAAAACGTGCAAATATAGTATTTCAATAGTGAGTAACCAATTGTTTTGGCATATTTGTAGGATAAGAATCTTGTTTTTCAAACCTTTAAATAAAATGAAGTTTTTGAAGTCCCATTTTTTTATATATTTACTAGCCTAAAAAGGAAAATAAATTAATCTAAATATTTAAGAATGTCTCACCAATCTGATATAGAAATTGCACAATCTAAAAGATTACTGCATATTAAAGAAATTGCCGCAAAATTAAACGTAGAAGAAGATACTTTAGAAATGTATGGGAAGTACAAAGCGAAGTTGCCATTAGATTTAATTGATGAGAAAAAAATAAAAAACAATAATTTAGTATTGGTTACTGCGTTAACACCAACACCTGCAGGAGAAGGAAAAACAACAGTTTCTATCGGTTTGACAGAAGGATTAAATAAGATAGGGAAACAGGCAACTGTAGTTTTAAGAGAGCCCTCTTTAGGTCCTGTGTTTGGAATAAAAGGAGGTGCTGCAGGAGGTGGTTACTCTCAAGTTGTGCCTATGGAAGACATAAACCTGCATTTTACTGGTGATTTTAATGCGATTGAAAAAGCGAATAATTTATTGTCTGCTTTGATAGATAATAATTTACAAAGTAAAGTAGGGAATTTAAATATCGATCCACGTACTATTTTATGGAAACGTGTTATTGACATGAATGATAGAGCGCTGCGTGATATTACGATTGGGCTAGGAGGTACTGGAAATGGGATTCCAAGACAAGATGGATTTAATATTACACCTGCGTCGGAAGTAATGGCAATTCTATGTATGGCTACAGATTTTGAAAATTTAAAAAAACGTTTAGGAGATATATTTATTGGATTTACTTTTGATAAAAAACCAATCTTCGCGCGTGACTTAATTGCCGAAAATGCGATGGCAATTCTGCTTAAAGATGCTATTAAGCCCAACCTAGTGCAGACGTTAGAAGAAAATCCTGCGATTATACACGGTGGGCCCTTTGCAAATATTGCACAAGGAACAAATACGGTACTGGCAACCAAAATGGGGTTGTCTTTGTCTAATTATGTTGTTACAGAAGCAGGATTTGGAGCTGATTTAGGAGCTGAGAAATTTTTAAATATCAAATCTGCATTCGCAGGGTTAAACCCAAAATGTGTGGTTTTAGTGGCTACGATTAGAGCCTTACGTCATCATGGAGGCGCAAAGAAAGAAGCATACAATACACCAAATTTAGAAAGAGTAAAAGCTGGATTTGCAAACTTAGAAAAGCACATAGAAAACATTCGTAAGTTTAATATTGAACCTGTGGTAGCAATCAATTCTTTCATTTCAGATTCTGAGGAAGAGGTGCAATTTATAAAAGATGCCTGTGCGGGGTTAGGAGTGCAAGCGGTCTTGTCTGAAGGATGGGCGAAAGGAGGAGAAGGGACTAAAAAGTTAGCTGAGGCAGTTGCAGACGTGGTCGAAAATAAGGCAACACAGTTTAAACCTTTATATGATTGGAAAAGTCCAGTAAAAGAAAAAATTGAAATAATTGCCAAAGAAATATATGGCGCTGATCGTGTTATTTACGATAAGAAAGCGGAGTTAAATTTGCGTAGAATTGATCGTTTAGGATTTAATGAATTTGCTATTTGTATGGCGAAAACGCAAAAATCTTTTTCTGATGATGATAAATTAATTGGAAGGCCAACAGGTTTTTCTGTAACAGTTAGAGAAATTGAAATTGCAGCCGGTGCGCAATTTCTTATTCCAATTTTAGGGAAAATGATGCGCATGCCAGGGTTGCCAGTAAGGCCTGCTTCTGAAGGAATGACTATTGATAATAATGGTATTATTTCGGGATTGTCATAGTCGTTAGAAATAAGTACCAGATAAAAAAAACCAGCCAATTGGCTGGTTTTTTTTGTATAAAAGTTAGCATTACAATTCTAACAATCCATTTGTTGCTTTAACTCCTTTTGCCGAATCTTGCATTTGTGCTTTTTCAGTAGCACTCAATTCAATTTCAACAATACTTTCAATACCGTTTTTTCCTAATACAACAGGAACTCCAATACATAAGTCGTTTAATCCATATTCACCGTCTAATAGAACTGAACATGGGAATATTTTCTTTTGGTCACAAGCAATTGCCTGCACCAACCCAGAAACTGCAGCACCTGGTGCGTACCAAGCAGAAGTTCCTAATAATCCAGTTAACGTAGCTCCACCAACCTTAGTATCTTGTAAAACTTGTTCTAATCTTTCTTCAGTTAAAAATTGAGAAGTTGGAACAGAATTTCTAGTAGCTAAACGAGTTAAAGGAACCATTCCTTTGTCTGAGTGACCACCAATTACCATTCCGTCAACATCAGAAATAGGTGCTTCTAGTGCTTCAGCTAATCTATATTTAAAACGCGCAGAATCTAAAGCTCCACCCATTCCAATAATTCTATTTTTAGGGATTCCAGTTGTTTTGTGTACCAAATACGTCATGGTGTCCATTGGGTTCGAAACGACAATGATAATGGTATTTGGAGAGTGCTCAATTAAGCTTGCAGAAACCATTTTTACGATTCCAGCATTAATTCCGATTAATTCTTCACGAGTCATTCCTGGTTTTCTTGGTATTCCAGAAGTGATAACACAGATATCAGAATCTGCTGTTTTAGCATAATCACTCGTAGACCCAGTGATTTTTGTGTCAAATCCGTTTAATGAAGCTGTTTGCATTAAATCCATTGCTTTTCCTTCTGCAAATCCTTCTTTAATATCAAGAATTACAACTTCTGAAGCGAAGTTTTTAATAGCGATATACTCTGCACAACTTGCGCCTACTGCACCTGCTCCTACAACTGTTACTTTCATATTTTTTTATTTTGTGTTGAATAAATTTTGTGGTGCAAAAGTACTATAAATTATTGAAAACTAAGAGTCAAGTAAATTAAAAAAGGCTGCGAAATTCGCAGCCTCTTTATAATGGTATATTCATTGGGTATTATCGAATGCTTAATGCAATTCCAGCACTTAGCGTATTATATTCTTGTAAAGTATAATCTGCAAATATTTTAAAGAAGCCTAGACTTATTCTGGCTCCTACAGTTGTTTTTACACCGCTTGCATCAAACTCCATTCCTGTTGGTACAGATAAAGATTCGTTAACTGTAATTGTTTGGCCTCCTGATGTATATGAATATTGACCTGCGTAGGTTCCGTTAATGTCTAATGTCGCTTTTCCGCTGCTATAGCCAAAACCACCATACACATTAATAAATGGAAAGTTTAAAGAGGCAATTGCTTGTACTGTATATGCTTTTAAAGAGAATGCTGCTTCTCCGTTTGTTATTGTTATTGCTCCGTTTTGATTTTGAAAACCATAGCTCACATCCATAGAGGTATATGCAGCTAATAAGGATACGTGTAGTGGTAATTTGTCTAAAGGACCAAACCAGCTGGTAATTTCCTTTTTCAGTCCTAAACCTAACATTTTTGCTTTCCCGCCATCATCTCCAAAATCGGTTTCTGGAAAGAAACGTAACATAGCCTCCATTTTAAAAGGAAGACCGACATTAAATTGTGCTACAGGTGCTGGAACGGCCTTTAACGGTAAATCTCCAGCGATTCCATCTGGTAAAGATAGTGGGGCCGTAATTGTTTGAGGTTGGCCTCCTATGGTTATTGTTTTAGAAACGGTTAATCCTGTCGCTCCAGTTCCTTCTCCTGCTAATGTAGCGGATGTAATTGAGTTAGGCGAAATAGAAGTTAGTCCAGAGACTGTAAAAATTTCATCTTTTGTAGGTACCATAGAAGCGCTTAGTCCAACAGTTAAGTCGAAGCCAAGTACTTTGTGAACTTTAGCAGTATGATACCATCCGTTATTCATTCCATAAATAAACCCTTTCATTGCTGGGTTGAAATACCCATGCATTAATTTTGTTGCGTCTGCTTTGTCTGCGAGTAAGATGTTTTCAAAACCATCTTGTGCTTTTGCGCTAAATGAGATGCTAAGAGCGCCAATTAAAATTAAAAGATACTTTTTCATTATGAGTTGAGTTTTGGTTAGTGTTGATTATGAGGGGATATTATATAGCTAAGATAAGTAAAATTGTTTTGAATCGATGTCACCCGGTTGTATAATGGCTTATTAATAGTGTTTCCATGCGGGGCTTGTAGGGAAAAACACCTGCAAAAAAAAGCCTTCATAAATTTATGAAGGCTTTTTAAAATTAAATGTATTTATGCGTCAATATTGGCATATTTGGCATTTTTTTCAATAAATTCTCTACGAGGAGGAACTTCATCTCCCATTAACATTGAGAAGACTCTGTCTGCTTCAGTAGCATTGTCAATTACAACTTGTCTTAAGGTTCTGAATTCTGGATTCATGGTGGTGTCCCATAATTGCTCAGCATTCATCTCTCCAAGACCTTTATAACGTTGTATGTTCACGCTTCCTCCTAATTTTTGAGCAATCAAATCACGTTGATTATCATCCCAGGCATATTCTCTTTTTTGCCCTTTCTTTACTAAATATAAAGGTGGAGTGGCGATGTAAATATATCCTTGCTCTACCATTTCACGCATGTATCTAAAGAAGAATGTTAAGATAAGTGTAGCAATGTGACTACCATCGACATCGGCATCACACATAATCACTACTTTATGGTAACGAACTTTAGTTAAGTTTAATGCTCTTGGGTCTTCTTCGGTTCCAATAGAAACTCCTAAGGCAGTAAACATATTTTTGATCTCTTCGTTTTCAAAAACTTTGTGTTGCATAGCTTTTTCAACATTCAGTATTTTTCCACGTAGCGGTAAAATTGCTTGAAAGTTTCTGTCTCTTCCTTGTTTTGCTGTTCCACCTGCCGAATCTCCCTCAACTAAGAAAATTTCACATAATGCTGGGTCCGTTTCAGAGCAGTCAGATAATTTACCAGGTAAGCCACCAATACTCATCACCGTTTTACGCTGTACCATTTCTCTGGCTTTACGTGCTGCGTGTCTCGCGGTTGCTGCTAAAATTACTTTCTGAACGATTGTTTTGGCATCGTTAGGGTTTTCTTCTAAATAATCAGTTAACATTTCTGAAACTGCCTGGCTTACAGCCGAAGTTACTTCTCTGTTTCCTAATTTTGTTTTTGTTTGTCCTTCAAATTGCGGTTCTGCAACTTTTACAGAAATAATAGCTGTCAATCCTTCACGGAAATCATCCCCTGCAATTTCAAATTTCACGTTTTTTAATAAACCTGAATTTTCTGCATATTTTTTTAAGGTTCCTGTTAATCCTCTACGGAAACCAGATAGGTGTGTTCCTCCTTCGTGGGTGTTGATGTTATTTACATAGGAATGTAAATTTTCAGAATATGACGTATTGTATACCATGGCAACTTCAACAGGGATCCCATTCTTTTCGCCTTCCATAGAAATTACATTCGCAGTCAATTGCTCACGTGTACTATCTAAATATCTAATGAATTCTGGTAAGCCTTCTGTACTTGTAAACGTTTCAGTAACATGATTCCCTTCGTCATCAGTTGAACGTTTATCCGTTAAAGTAATGGTAATTCCTTTATTTAAGTAGGATAATTCACGTAAACGCGCAGACAACGTATCATAGTTATATTCTGTTGTTTGAGCAAAGATTGATTTGTCTGGTAAAAAAGTAACGATTGTTCCAGTAAAATCTGTTTCTCCAATAGTTTTTACAGGATACAGTGCCTTTCCTTCAGAATATTCTTGTTGCCAAACTTTTCCTTCTTTATGAACCGTAGCTGTTAAGTGTTCAGATAGTGCATTTACACAAGATACACCAACTCCGTGTAATCCTCCAGAAACTTTATAAGAATCTTTATCAAATTTACCACCAGCACCAATTTTTGTCATTACAACTTGTAATGCAGAAACGCCTTCTTTTTTGTGAATTCCAACAGGGATTCCACGTCCATTATCTTTGGTTGTAATAGAATTGTCTTCGTTGATAGTGACATCAATTAAATCACAGTAACCTCCCATTGCTTCATCAATAGAGTTGTCTACAACCTCATATACTAAATGGTGTAAACCTCTAACTCCAACATCTCCAATATACATGGATGGACGCATTCTAACATGCTCCATTCCTTCTAAGGCCTGAATACTGTCAGCAGAATAATTGTGTTTTTTTTCTTCGCTCATTATAAAGTGAATTTTAAAAATTAATTTCAAAAAAAATCGTCTTAAAAGACGATATATAACCTAACAAATTTAATGAAAAATTAATAGTAATAAAAGAGAATTGATGAATTACTCTTTAATTTATCAACATTTGCTAATTGAGTAAAAGTGTCTTAAATCGTTTAAAAACAGCCTTGTGTTTGATTTTTAAATTCAGATTTCTCGTTGGAATTAAATAAATTGACAAAGCCTCTAAAAAGAGCATTTTTTAAAATTTATTTGACAACAAAAACGGCTTAATTATTCTTTTTTAAGTCGATTTAGAAATGAGAAATCATTCCACTTCCAAATGATAAAAGTGACAAAAAGAAAGAATAAATTCCACAATAGAATAAATACAATAAAAGACGTCCAAGTCTCAAAACGAGCATTGTCTGTAATGTATAAAATACTTTCGCCATCGTTATTGGTTGTTATTAGATGTCTTGTAGCCCAGTTATTTCCTAAATGAATTCCGATTGGGAATAATAAGGACTTTGATTTGAGTAAAGCGGTTGCAAATAATAAATGACCAACGGGAATACTAATCACTAGAAAAACTATCATAGCGGGATTGTTTATGACACCACTATCAAAAATATGGATGCATGTAAATGCAATTGAAAAAAGAATATTCGCTTTTAGTACCGAACTTATTTCTATGGTCTTTTTAAATAAATACCCTCTAAATAAAAATTCTTCAACAGCAACTGTTGGTCCTATTGTGTACAATCCATATAAGATTGTATTGTAATTGATAGCAGTACTAAATTGAAATGTTTCACCTGTATAGATTGCTCTTAGGTATTTAGCGGTTATAAAAGCCGTTGCTCCAATGAGTATTCCTAACGGGAGAAAAGAAAGGTTTTTTAAGTTGAAATTTAAACCCATGTCATCTAGCGATTTGTTATCGGTTTTACATAAAATCCAAGTAGCCGTTAAAAGGAAAATAGTAGAGGCAAATGGAAAGTAGTATTTAATACTGCCTTGATTTACAAAACCACTACCAAGAAGAGCAAGGCTGAAAAGAAAAATTGCAAACGTGAAACGAAAGGTAACCGGGTATTTATTAAGTAAAGTTTTCATTTTGAGATAGGTGTTATTAGAGCTAATAACGTTTTTAGCTCGAGTTGGTGATGTATGTTAATGGAGTAGGTTACTTCCTTTTTAAGAAGCGAATTGATAGTGGGTAGTTATGGGTGCCGTCACTTAAAGCCGAAAATATATTTACGATGGTTGTGATGATTCCAAATAAAACCACTGCGGCAGTTAAGAAAAAGTTTATGCCTGGGAAAGGAAAAAAGAGGAGCAATGATATGATAAAATAGAACATGATAGAACTGTGAAAGTTGATCACTGCTCTTCCGTGAATATCATATGTTTTATTGTCATTTGCTTTATGAATCCAAAGAAATATTGGAAATAAAACATTTCCAAATGGAATGATGAGCCCCAAAAAAGGGATGGAATGCATCAATAGCATCCATTTTCTTTGAATGGATTCTTCTTTAGGGTTATCAAGAATAATTAAATCAGCGACTTCAATATCTAGTCCAACAGCTAATAATTTTACGGTTTGTAAATGTGGTTGTACTTCGCCTTTTTCAATTCGTTGAATAGTTCTGACGCCAACTGTTGTTTTTTCGGAAAGCTCATCTTGCGTATATCCTTTTAACTTTCGTTGATATATTAAGTTCTCTTTAATGGTTTGCTGTTTCATGTTACATTATTTTTGTTGGTACAAACCTACGGCGTATTCTTGGTTTTTAACACGCCATTTAAATGTCACCTATCTGTCAGTTTTCAGCAGGGATAGGTATGTAGCTAAGGTAAAACAAAAAATCCTGCATATGCAGGATTTTAAGTATTAGAAATAAGTAGTCTTATTTAAGATAATTGAATTATGAGATCTTCAGAGTTTACCATTACCCCAGATTTTAAAACAAGGTGCTTTATGGTGGTGTCTTCAATCGCAGTGATGGTTGTTTCCATTTTCATGGCTTCAATAATAAACAAGGGTTGGTTTTTAACAATTTTATCACCTTTTTTAACCAAAATTGCCGAAAGCAGTCCTTGTAAAGGAGCTCCAATATGTTTGTCATTGTTTTTGTCAGCTTTTACATGTTCAATTTTATCTATTTTTATAGAAGTATCTTTTATTTGTACATTTCTAGCTTGTCCATTTACCTTAAAGTAAATAGTTACCATTCCATCATCATTTGCTTTTCCAATCGAATCAAGCGTTATTAAAAGCATTTTTCCTTTTTCCAGTTCTACAATAATTTCTTCTCCTCTTTCCATTCCATAGAAGAAATTCTTGGTAGGTAAGTTTAGTAAGCTGTCATATTTTAAGTGCTTGTTGTAAGCATCAGTAAATACTTTTGGGTATAGTTTGTAGGATAAAAAATCTGTAATGTCAAGAGGCCTGCTTAAGTCTTTTTCAAATATTTTTCTGAATTCTTTGTATTCTGTATCAATATCGAGCGGTTCAATATGAGCATTTGGTCTATCTGTATACGGTTTTTGATCTTTTAAAATTAATTTTTGAAGTTCTTTTGGAAAACCTCCAACTGGTTGGCCCAAATCGCCTTTAAAGAAATTCACTACAGACTGTGGAAACGAAATAGTATCTCCTTTTTCTAAAACATCTTGCACGGTTAAGTTGTTGCTGACTAGATATTGCGCCATGTCTCCAACTACTTTTGAACTTGGTGTTACTTTTATAATATTTCCAAACAAGGTGTTTACATCGCCATACATGCTAGTAATTTCATGAAAACGATCTTCTAAGCCCAAAGCTTGTGCTTGTGGTTTTAAGTTTGAGTATTGCCCTCCTGGAATTTCGTGTTTAAAAACTTCGCCAGAACCTGCTTTTAATCCAGATTCAAAAGGATAGTAATATTCCCGTACGCTTTCCCAATAATTTGAATATTGGTTTAAAGAGTCTACATTAATATCGCTTTCTCTATCTGTAAACTTTAGCATTTCTGTAACCGAATTAAAATTTGGTTGTGAAGTTAATCCAGACAAGCCTCCAAGTGCAACATCTACAACATCAACACCAGCTTCAATAGCTTTTAAATAGGTGGCCGATTGGATAGAAGAGGTGTCATGTGTGTGTAAGTGAATCGGAATGTTAATTTCAGATTTTAATGCCGATATTAGCTCATAAGCGGCATATGGTTTTAATAAGCCTGCCATGTCTTTAACACCTAAAATATGTGCTCCGGCACCTTCTATCTGCTTGGCTAAATTCACATAGTATTTTAAATTATATTTTGTGTTTTTAGGATCTAAAATATCGCCTGTATAGCAAATAGATCCTTCTGCCAATCCGTTTGTTCTTGTGCGCACGTGCTCAATGCATGGAGCAATTGATTCCATCCAATTGAGCGAGTCAAAAATTCTAAAAATATCGACACCATTTTCCCAAGATTGTTCAACAAATTTCCCAATTAAATTATCGGAATACGCTTTGTACCCTACGCCATTAGAACCTCTGATAAGCATCTGTAATAATACGTTTGGCATCGATTGTCTTAGTAAGCGTAAACGTTCCCACGGATTTTCTTGTAAGAAACGCATACATACGTCAAAGGTTGCACCTCCCCAAACTTCCATGCTAAATATATTGGGGTGATTCTTTGCATAACTCTCTGCAACTTTAAGCATGTCGTACGTTCGCATTCTAGTTGCTAATAAACTTTGATGCGCGTCGCGCATTGTAGTATCGGTAAAGTGTATTTTTTTTTCTGCTTTTAGCCATTTCGAAAATTCGTCGGGGCCTAATTTAGTTAATAGGTCTTTTGTTCCTTTAGGGAAACCTGCAGTGCTGTCAAATTTTGGAACGATTGGTTTACCGAAAGATTTTGTCGGATCAATTTTTTTAACATCAGAATTCCCATTGACTATAACTTCTCCTAGATATGTGATTAATTTGGTTGCTCTATTTCTAGGGATTTTAAACCTAAATAAATCAGGATTTGCCTTGATAAAATTGACCGTAACTTTTCCTTCCCTAAAAGTATCATGCTTTAAAATGTTATCTAAAAAAGGCATGTTTGTTTTAACACCTCTAATTCTAAATTCGGCTAAGGCCCTTCGTACCTTTCTACAAGCTCCATCTAAGGTTCTACTATTTGCTGTTACTTTAACTAGCATAGAATCAAAAAATGGAGAGATTATTGCGCCTTGATATACACTTCCTGCATCTAAGCGAATACCAAACCCAGAGGCACTTCTATATGCTGAAATGGTGCCGTAATCTGGTTTGAAATCATTTTGAGGGTCTTCGGTAGTTATTCTACATTGCAAGGCAAAACCAGTAACTTTTATTGCATCTTGATGTTGTATTTTTATTTGTTGATCAGATAGCTTATAGCCGCCAGCGATAAATAACTGCGTTTTTACCAAATCAATATTGGTAACCACTTCTGTTACTGTGTGTTCAACTTGAATTCTAGGGTTTACTTCAATAAAATAAATGGAGTCATCATCATCTACTAAGAATTCTACAGTCCCAATATTATTATAGTCTACGGCTTTACAAATTTTAATAGCATACTTGTAAAGAGCCTCTTTGATTTCTTGTTTTAAATTGTACGAAGGCGCAAATTCAATTACCTTTTGGTACCGACGTTGTACGGAGCAATCTCTTTCAAATAAATGAACAGTATGTCCATAATTGTCTGCTACAATTTGAATTTCTATATGTTTTGGGTTTTCTACAAATTTTTCAAGAAAAACAGTATCGTCTCCAAAAGCATTTAATGCTTCTCGTTTACTTTCTGCAAATGCACCTTTTAATTCGGTAGCCTCTCTTATTACTCGCATCCCTCTACCACCACCACCAGAAGCAGCTTTTAGCATTACAGGGTATCCTATTTTTTTAGCCTCAATTAAAGCTGTATCAATACTGTTTAAAGGTTTTGTATTGCTTTGAATGATAGGGATATTGTTGGCAACTGCTACCTTTTTTGCAGTAATCTTATCTCCTAAAGCTTTTAATACAGAAACTTTTGGCCCAATAAAAATAATGTTATTCTCTTCACATTTTTTAGCAAATTCTGCATTTTCAGAAAGAAATCCATATCCGGGGTGAATGGCATCTGCGTTACTTTTAAGTGCTGCATCTATAATTAAATCAATATTCAAATAAGGTTTTAAAGGGGCATTGTCTTCTCCAATTTGATACGATTCATCTGCTTTATACCGATGAAGCGAGTACCTGTCTTCGAATGTGAAAATTCCAATGGTTTGTACATTTATTTCTGTACACGCTCTAAAAATCCGAATAGCGATTTCTCCTCTGTTTGCGACAAGTACTTTTTTAATCTTCATTTGTGAAATTTATTTTGGTTGCAAATGTATCTGTTTGTTATAAAGCGAGTTAATTTTTATGAATTTACAACAAGTTGATTGAAATTGTGTTATTTTTTTTTATTTCTAACATTTTAATACGCGTCAGCATGCACGTTTAAGATTGCTCTACCCGAAGGTTCATTCATGTTTTTGAAAGCTTCATCCCATTCCAATGCAATTTTTGTACTACAAGCAACACTTGGTTCTTGTGGAACACTTAGTGCAGCGGTATCACTGGGGAAATGTGCTTCAAAAATGGTTCTATAATAAAACTCTTCTTTGTTCTGTGGAGTTTGAATAGGGAATCTGAATTTAGCGTTTGCCAATTGTTCGTCTGTTACTTCTTTGTCAACAACTTCTTTTAAGGTGTCTATCCAGTCATACCCTACTCCGTCAGAAAATTGCTCTTTTTGCCTCCATGCAACACTTTCAGGTAACATATCTTCAAAAGCTTTTCTGATGACCCATTTTTCCATGCGTTCTCCATTAATCATTTTATCTCTTGGGTTGATTCGCATAGCGACATCTATAAACTCTTTGTCTAAAAAAGGTACACGTCCTTCAATTCCCCATGCCATTAAACTTTTGTTGGCCCTTAAACAATCGTACATGTGTAGTTTGTCTAATTTACGTACTGTTTCTTCATGGAATTCTTGGGCGTTTGGGGCTTTATGAAAATATAAATAACCTCCAAAAATTTCATCAGCACCTTCACCAGATAACACCATTTTTATTCCCATAGATTTAATAACACGTGCCATTAAGTACATTGGAGTAGAAGAACGAATTGTAGTAATATCATAGGTTTCGATGTTGTAAATAACATCTTTTATCGCATCTAGTCCTTCTTGAATGGTAAATTTTATTTCGTGATGAATAGTTTTGATATGATCTGCAACTTTTTGTGCAGCGGCTAAATCAGGCGAGCCTTCTAGTCCTACGGCAAAAGAATGTAATTGTGGATACCAAGCTTCTGATTTGTCATCAGATTCAATTCTTTTTTGTGCATATTTTTTAGCGATTGCAGAAACTACAGAAGAATCCAATCCGCCAGAAAGTAAAACACCATATGGAACATCAGACATTAATTGCCTGTGTACTGCTGCTTCCAATGCTTTTTTTACATCTGAAATACTTGTTTCATTTTCTTTTACAGCATCATAATCAGACCAATCTCTTTTGTACCATTGTACTAATTCTCCGTCTTTGCTAGATAAATAATGTCCAGGAGGAAATAATTCTATTTTAGAACAAACACCTTCCAATGCTTTTAATTCTGAAGCGACATAAAACGTTCCGTTTTGATCCCATCCAATATATAAGGGAATAATTCCCATATGATCTCGAGCTATAAAGTATTCGTTTTTTTCTACATCATACAATGCGAAACCAAAAATGCCATTCATGTCATCTAAAAAATCAACCCCTTTTTCTTTGTATAAGGCTAAAATTACTTCACAGTCAGAGGCTGTTTGAAAATTATACGTGCCATCAAGTTGTTTGCGCAATTCTCTATGGTTGTAAATTTCACCATTGGCAGCTAAAATTAGTTTCTTGTCTTCACTGAATAATGGTTGTTGTCCAGAAGCTGGATCAACAATCGCCAAACGCTCATGCGTCATAATTACGCTATCATCACTATAAACACCGCTCCAATCTGGACCTCGATGTCTAATTTTTTTAGACATTTCTAATAATTGAGGTCTTAGCGTTGCCACTTTTTCTTTCAAGTCAAACGCACATACAATTCCACACATAATCTTCTTTTTTTTGTAATTCTCATTATATTTATGATGCAAATAAAGGGCGTTAATGAATAAATGAAAACAAAACATGTATTATTGGTTAAGAAAGTAAACTTTAATCATGTTATTTGTTGTAATGTGTAATCGTTTTGGTAAGAAAATATGAAAAACCTGTTAAATTGTTACCTTTTGAATAATTTTCTTAAAATTTATTTGGTCATTTAAAAATCTATTATACATTTGTACCTCAATGATGAAACAACAAAACATATGGTGGTGGAACTCTCTTAACTGATAAGTGAGGAAAATCCTATATGTATATATAACATAATTAAAAAGGCTTATCTCACGATAAGCCTTTTTTGTGTTTAATGAATAAAAGACACCGAAATAAGTTCGGCATAAGATGAAAAAATTACACTTTAAAACGATTAGTTCTACTCGAATATCAGATACTGTAACTCCGGTTGGTTTGTATTTAAGATTTAGAGACAAATACGCCAATTCTTTATTACTAGAAAGTTCTGATTATCATAGTAAAGAAGAAAGTTTTTCTTTTATCTGTATAGAACCAATAGTGACAATGAAAGTAGAAAACCATAAATTTTCTGTATCTCAAAAAGGGGAGACTATTGACGAACAAATAATAGATAAGAACTTTTATCAATTATTTGATGGTTTTACAAATGCTATTGATTTGGATTGTGACGTAAAACTAAAATCATTTAATGGGCTGTATGGGTACACCACCTATGATAGTGTTCAGTATTTTGAAAATATTGAATTGACGGTAAAAGATGCTCCGTCTAAAATTCCATTAATGCAATACAGTTTTTATCGCTTTATTATTGCAATCAATCATTTTAATGATGAAATGACTCTGATAGAAAATGTTGAATTAGGTGCTGAATCTAGAATTTCTGAAATTGAAACAATTATTACAGCGCAAACGTTTAATACGCAGAAATTTGAAATACAAGGGGAAGAAACTTCAAACTGTACGGATGAAGATTTTAAAGAATACGTAGTAAAAGCCAAAGCCCATTGTAAACGAGGAGATGTTTTTCAATTGGTGTTATCGCGTCAGTTTCAACAAGAATTTAAAGGAGATGAGTTTAATGTATACAGAGCGTTGCGCTCGATTAATCCGTCACCCTATTTATTCTATTTTGATTATGGTTCTTTTAAATTAATGGGCTCTTCACCAGAAGCACAAATTAAAATCAATGCAGGAAAAGCAATTATCAACCCAATTGCTGGAACCTTTAGAAGAACTGGTGACATGGTAGAAGATATCAAATTAGGAAAGCAACTTTCTGAAGATAAAAAAGAAACAGCAGAACATGTGATGTTAGTTGATTTGGCTAGAAACGACTTAAGCAAACATGCTGATAATGTAAAAGTGGAGGTGTTTAAAGAAGTACAATATTTTAGCCACGTAATACATTTGGTGTCCACAGTGCAAGGAAAGATAAAAGGAAATCCTATTGAAATAGTTGGAGATACTTTTCCTGCTGGAACATTGAGCGGCGCACCAAAATACAAGGCGATGCAATTAATTGATCAGTATGAAAATCAATCTCGTGGGTTTTATGGAGGAGCCGTTGGAATTATTGGTTTAGATGGTTCTGTAAATTTGGCCATTGCAATTCGTTCTTTTGTGAGTAAAAATAATGTTTTGTATTATCAAGCTGGAGCAGGAATTGTCATTCATTCTGAAGAGGTGAAAGAATTACAAGAAGTAAATAATAAATTAGCAGCGTTGAAAAAAGCGTTGTTTTTAGCAGAAAAAATATAAGTAATAAAAGTGAAAAGTTCGTAAAAGTAGATAAGGATATTTCAATTTAAAAAACTAAATACAACATGAAAATATTAATAGTAGATAACTACGATTCATTTACCTACAATTTGGTACACATGGTAGAAGATATTACTGGGGATGTACCGGATGTTTTTCGAAATGATGAAATAGCATTAGAAGACATAGAGAGATATGATGTAATCATGTTGTCTCCTGGGCCAGGAATCCCGGATGAAGCAGGTATTTTAAAAGAAGTAATTGCGACCTATGCAGGAAGAATTCCGATTTTTGGAGTTTGCCTTGGTTTACAGGCTATTACAGAGGTGTTTGGTGGACAGATTGAAAACATGGGAGAGGTATTTCATGGAGTGGCAACAGAGATGGAAGTAACCGTTGAGAATGCCGATATTTTTAAAGGAATCCCACAAAAATTTGAAGCAGCAAGATATCATTCTTGGATCGCATCAACTAAAAACTTCCCTAGAGCAATTGCTATAACGGCTGTGGATGAAGATGGAGGAATACAGGCAATACAACATAAAGAGTTTGCTATTTCTGCGGTTCAATTTCATCCAGAATCGATTTTAACTGAAGTTGGTGAGCAAATAGTAAGAAATTTTTTAGATAGTGTAAAAAAATAACGTCATTACGAGTGTATCGAAGTAATCTCTTGATAAATAAAAGATTGCCACAGCAAATATTCATTCGCTTCGCAATGACAAACAAATCAAAATGAAACAAATACTAAACGATTTATATCAGCAAAAAAAGTTATCAAAATCTCAGGCTAGAGCGATTTTGATAAACATTGCAGAAGAAAAATACAATGACGCGCATTTAGCCTCTTTTATGACGGTATTTATGATGCGCCCAATTACTGTTGAAGAACTTTCTGGTTTTAGAGATGCTTTAAAAGAGTTGGCAATAAAAGTAGATTTATCTGATTTTAATACCATTGATATCGTTGGAACTGGAGGAGATGGAAAAGATACCTTCAATATTTCAACGCTAACTTCATTTATTGTTGCGGGGACAGGACAAAAAGTTGCGAAACATGGAAATTACTCTGTGTCCTCTCAATCGGGTTCTTCAGATATGTTAGAAAGTTTTGGGTACCAATTTACAAATGATGAAAGTATTTTAAAGCAACAATTAGAAACCACAAATATTTGCTTTTTGCATGCGCCAAAGTTTCATCCAGCAATGAAGGCTGTTGGACCAACTAGAAAAGCGTTGAAGTTAAAAACATTTTTTAATATGTTAGGCCCTTTGGTTAATCCTAGTTCGCCTCAAAATCAAATGTTAGGGACTTTTAATTTGGAAGTTGCCAGATTGTACAACTATATTTTGCAAGAAGAAGGTACTAACTACGGAATTGTACATGCATTAGATGGGTATGATGAAATCTCTTTAACAGGAGCGTTTAAACTATTTACAAAACAAGGAGAGCAATTAATTACTCCAGAAGATTTAGGGTTTAAAAACATTGCACAATCTGATATATTTGGAGGGAGATCAGTTGCAGATGCAGCAAAAATTTTCAAATCGATTATTGAAGGAAAAGGAACGGAAGCGCAAAACAATGTCGTGTTAACAAATGCTGCATTTGCATTGAAAATTGTTGATAAAAATAAATCTTTTCAAGATACCTTTGCAGAAGCTAAAGAATCGCTTTTTGGGTTAAAAGCAAAGCAAAGTTTGAGTAGATTAATTACAAATTAGTAAGTGCGAATTATAAATTGTTAACTATGAAAAAGGATAATATAATTCAGATTAAAAGCTATGATTTTGCAGTAAGAATAGTGAAATTATACAAGCATTTATCGCAAGAGAAAAAAGAATTTGTTTTAAGTAAACAATTATTGCGATCCGGAACTTCAATTGGCGCAAATGTAGAAGAAGCTATTGGAGGACAAAGTAGAAAGGACTTTTACGCAAAATTGACAATATGCTATAAGGAGGCAAGAGAATCACATTACTGGATTCGTCTTTTGAATGATACGGAATATTTAACAAGTAAAGAGGCAGATTCATTACTGTTTGATATCGATGAAATATTGAAAATCATCGGAAGTATCCAAAAGTCAATTCGTAATTCATAATTTAAAATTCATAATTAGTATGACAATACTTGATAAAATAATCGCATTTAAAAAGAAGGAAGTTGCAAAAATTAAAGCAGAAGTTCCGGTAAAGAAATTAGTAGAAAGTCCAAACTTTAAAAGACAACCACTTTCGTTAAAGAAATCTTTATTAGAAGTTGGTTCTACTGGAATTATTGCAGAATTTAAACGTCAATCTCCTTCGAAAGGAATTATTAATGATAAAGCGCTAATCACTGATGTAACCAATGGGTATTTGGATGCAAATGTAGCTGCTCAATCTATCTTAACTGACACGTCATTTTTTGGAGGAACCATGGCCGATTTAATGGAGGCAAGAGTCGTAAATCAAATCAAACCAATCTTGCGTAAAGATTTTATTGTAGATGGTTTTCAGATAGTTGAAGCCAAAGCAATTGGTGCTGATGTAATTTTATTGATTGCTGCTTGTTTAACCAAACAAGAATTGAAAAATTACGGACAACTGGCAACCGATTTAGGATTGGAAGTCTTGTATGAAGTGCATACCCAAGAAGATTTAGATAAGATTGATTTACATAATAAAATCATCGGAATCAATAATAGAAACCTAAACACATTTAAAGTAGATCTAGAGAATTCTATTGCATTGGCAAATCAAATTCCCGATACCTGTGTAAAAGTTTCTGAAAGCGGAATTTCAGATCCTAAAATTATTACAGGGTTAAAAGAATATGGGTTTCATGGGTTCTTAATTGGAGAAAATTTCATGAAGGAGGAAGACCCAGGAACTGCATGTCAAGAGTTTATTAGTCAAATTAGATAAGTATGAAACTTAAAGTTTGCGGAATGAAATATCTAGAGAATATCCAAGAGGTTGCTGCATTGCAACCAGATTATTTGGGCTTTATTTTCTATGAAAAATCGAAGCGAAATTTTGAAGGAATTATTCCGGAACTTCCAAAGTCAATTAAGAAAACAGGAGTTTTTGTCAATGCTACATTGGCGTTTGTAGTTGATAAGATTATAAAATATGATTTACAAGCAGTTCAGCTACATGGAGATGAAAATACTCAATACATTAAAGAATTAAGACAAACTGAACTCGTTTCAGCGTCACATATTGAGATTTCGAAACAAGTTCGAAAGGAGATTGAAATTATCAAAGTATTTGGAATCAAAGAGTCGTTCAATTTTGAAGCTCTTAAACCGTATGAGGCAGTTGTTGATTATTTTTTATTTGATACCAAAGGAAAAGAAAGGGGCGGAAACGGAATCACATTTGACTGGTCTGTGTTAGAGAAATATCCATACGCGAAACCTTTTTTTTTAAGTGGAGGAATTGGATTAGAGCAACTAAAAGAAGTACAACAAATTAGAAAAACAAAGTTGCCAATTTATGCATTGGATGTAAATAGTAAGTTTGAAATAGAGCCTGGCCTAAAGTCAGTAGAAAATATTAAAGAGTTTAAAAAATCATTATAGTTTTGAATGTTTCAGATATTGAATATTACATCATTAAGCTTCAAATTAAAAGAGTAACGGTGTTTGTTATTTGGTTTTCATTAGAAAATGAAGATTTATTGCTAAATGCACAGAATAAATTGAAGGCTTTTTTAACGATTGATGAGGTGTATAAGTACGCTGACGAGAATAATTTGAAACTTAATTTAGCGCATGGCATCTCGTACTATAATTTTGACAAAGAAGGTGATTTTACTAAGAAAGAGATTTTAAATTATTGGAATTTTATTTCTGACCTATCAACAACAATGAAGGTCTCCTTTATGGGTGATGATAGAAGTAATACTACTAGAAATGGCATATATGACAAGCTCTGTGATTTGGATATTTGGAAAGATAAAGAAATCAATTTTTCTGAAAGAGATGCATTGTTTTTAAAAGAAATTATGAATGAAGGAATAGAAATTGTATTTAAAGAAGTTAAAAAATCAACACTAATGAAATCAAAATTTCAACCAACTAAAAAAGGCTATTATGGGCAATTTGGAGGGGCTTTTATTCCCGAATTGTTACATCCAAACGTAAAAGAATTAGAAGATAATTATTTAGAGATTTTATCTTCTGATACATTTCAAAAAGAATACAAAGACTTGTTACAACATTATGTTGGTAGGCCTAGCCCGTTGTATTTGGCAAAACGTTTGTCAGAGAAATATGGTGCAACTATTTATTTAAAGCGAGAAGATTTAAATCATACAGGGGCACATAAAGTAAACAATACGGTTGGTCAGATTTTGGTTGCTAAGTATTTAGGGAAGACCAAGATTATTGCAGAAACAGGAGCTGGGCAACATGGCGTTGCAACAGCAACAGTTTGTGCATTAATGAATCTAGAATGTGTGGTTTTTATGGGAGAAACAGACATCAAACGTCAGGCTCCAAATGTGGCTCGTATGAAGATGCTAGGCGCAACTGTTATTCCTGCAACTAGCGGGAGTAAAACCTTAAAAGATGCAACAAATGAAGCGATCCGGTATTGGATTCAAAACCCAGAGACGTATTATTTAATTGGTTCAGTGGTTGGACCGCATCCATACCCAGATATGGTAGCGCGTTTACAAGCTGTTATTTCTGAAGAGATGAAGGTGCAATTAAAAGCACAAACAGGAAAAGAAAATCCAGATACGATTATTGCCTGTGTTGGAGGTGGGTCTAATGCAGCTGGTGCTTTTTATCATTATTTAGAGGATGAAGAAGTGGAGCTAATCGCTGTTGAAGCAGCTGGATTAGGAGTGGATTCTGGCGAAAGTGCTGCAACTTCTCAATTAGGAGATGTAGGCGTAATTCACGGTAGTAAAACCATCTTAATGCAAGATGAATACGGTCAAATTGTAGAACCATATTCTATATCTGCAGGATTAGATTATCCAGGAGTAGGACCTTTACATGCGTATTTGCATGAAACAAAACGAGCTAAATTTATGAATGCTACAGATCAAGAAGCGTTAAATGCAGCCTATGAGTTAACAAAAATAGAAGGAATAATCCCTGCCTTAGAAAGTGCACATGCATTGGCCGTTTTACCAAAGATGAAGTTGAAAAAAGACCAAATTGTAGTGGTGAATTTATCAGGTAGAGGAGATAAAGATTTAGAAACATATATCAATCATTTAGAGGCATAAGCAATGAATAAACTACATCAACTATTTGAAGAAAAAAAGAACTTGCTTTCGATCTTTTTTACTGCGGGTTACCCAAACTTAAATGATACGCAAATCATCATTTCGGAACTGAGTAAAAGCAATGTGGATTTTATAGAAGTAGGGTTGCCCTATTCAGATCCACTTGCAGATGGGCCAACAATACAAGATAGTAGCCAAGTTGCATTGCAAAACGGAATGAATTTGGACATTGTTTTTAAACAATTAAAAGCAATTAAAGAAGCGAATTCAACACCATTAGTTTTGATGGGTTATTTAAATCAGTTACTGAAATATGGAGAAGATAAATTTTGTCAGGCTTGTGTGGATTGTGGAATAGAAACGGTAATTCTTCCTGATTTGCCAATGATAGAATACGAAAGTCATTACCAACAATTATTTAAAAAGTATGGATTGACAAATGTATTTTTAATTACACCACATACTTCGGATGAGCGAATTCGTAAGATTGATTCTTTAACTGAAGCATTTATCTATGTAGTTGCTTCGGCATCAATTACGGGTGCAAAAGGAGAGATTTCTGAGCAGCAAATAGGCTATTTTGAACGTGTCAAAGCCATGGATTTAAAAAGTAAGTTAATTATTGGCTTTGGTATTTCTGACAAAGAAACTTTTAATACCGCTTGCGAATTTGCAAATGGCGCAATCATTGGATCTGCATTTATTAAATATCTGACTAAAAATGGAGTTGATAAAATTGATAACTTTATCAATCCAATAATTTCATATTAAAAAAAAAGCGAAACTTAAAGTTTCGCTTTTTTTTTAAATTTATTTTTAAGTTAATAAACACTGATCAATTTCACCTTGAAAATTAACACAGAACCACCTGGTATTCTATCAGTACTGTTAATTCCATATGCTAAATGTGCAGGTATGAAAAAGGTTGCTTCACTGCCAGACTTTAGATAAGTAAATCCTTCTTGCCACCCAGAAATCACCTCTTGTAAGTTAAAGGTAATTCCTCTAAAGTCACTCTTGTCAAAAATTTTTCCGTTTAGAAAGCTACCTTTATAATAAGCAGTAATCTTTGATCTTCTATGAGGAGTTCTTCCTTTTCCTTTTTTGCGAATGATATAATATAAGCCCGAACTAGATTTTTGTGCTTTTATCTTGTGTTTTTCTAGGTGTTTTAAAATTTCAAGATCATTAGAAATCTTAGTATTTGTTATGAGAATATTGCTGCCACAAGAAAAAAAGAGCGCAATTATAAAAAGAGAAATGTATTGTTTTATCAAAATTTGTTTTGGTGTTTATTACTTTTTTTTAGTATACCTTTTCTCCATTTACATAGGTTCCAGTGACTTTGGTATTTGGAATTTTTGAGCCTTCAATTTCCATAATGTTTTGATTCAGAATTACAAAATCAGCAAATTTACCTACTTCAATACTTCCTTTTTCATTTTCTTCAAAGTTAGAATGCGCCGCCCAAATAGTCATGCCTCTTAAGGTTTGTTCTCTGGTCAATACATTCTCCATTTGAAAACCTCCTTCTGGAAAATTGTCTGTGTCTTTTCGGATAGCTGCTGCGTAAAAAGTTAAAAAAGGACTTACTCTTTCTACAGGGAAATCGGTACCTAAGGCAACACTTCCATATTTATTTAATAAGTCTTTATACGCATAGGCTCCTTTCATGCGTTCTGCACCAACTCTATCTTTGGCCCAATACATGTCTGAAGTTGCATGTGTTGGTTGTACAGAAGGAACAATATTATCAAACATGTCAAAATCTTCTGGAGAAATAATCTGCGCATGTTCTATTTTCCATCGTCGGTCTTTTTGTCCTTTTAAAGCCAGCTTATAGGTCTTTAAAATATGAGTATTCGCAGAATCTCCAATGGCGTGTGTGTTCATTTGATACTTAGATTTAGCAATTTGGGCTGCAATTTCGGAGTATCGCTTAGGCTTAAAAATCATCGCTCCAAAATGATTATCTCTATCGCTATATGATTTTCTCATTGCTGCGCCGCGAGAACCTAAGGCGCCATCTCCATATACTTTAAATGAACGCACATTCAATCGGTCAGTTTTTATAATTCCTTTTCCTAAATAGTAATCAAGGTTTTCTTGGCTTACAGAAACCATTGCATACACACGCATTTTTAAATCTCCAGTTAGTTGCAGGCTGTCCATTAATTCTATTGCTCCTTTACCAAGGCCTGCATCATTAACAGTTGTTAAACCATAACTAAATGATACTTTTTGAGCATCTAATAATCCTTGAATGGCTTCTTTTTTTGTCGAATTGGGTGTTTTTATATACCCCATGGCAGCATCAATTAATACACCCGTTAGTTTTCCATTTTTCTGAATAAATTCACCACCAGTAACTTTTTTAGGAAACATTGTGCTGGAGATGCCTGAGTGCTTTAACGCTGCTTCATTTACCAATAATGCATGTCCGTCAACTCTGCGAATAGCGACTGGAGTATTGGGAAATAATTTGTCTAATTTTTCTTTTGTTGGGAATACTTTTACTTCCCAATCATTTTGATCCCAACCACGCCCCGTAATATAATCGGCGTTTTTTTCTTTTTTAAAGGCAACTAGTTTCTCTAAGATTTCATCATAACTTTTTGTCCCTCTTAAATCTACTTTTTGTAGGCTTAAGCCCAGTCCAAAAAAATGACAATGTGCGTCAATTAAGCCAGGTACAACGGTTTGATTTTTTGCGTCAACAGTTTTCAAACTTGTGTATTTAGACTGTATTTCTACATTGCTACCAACAGCGATAAACTTTCCGTCTTTAACAGCAAAACTCTCGGCTTTGTCAAAATTAGTATTTACCGTATAGGCATTAGCGTTGATAACAATAAAATCTGCTTTTTCTTGTTGTTGACAAGAAAAAAATGAGGCAATTATTGCAAATGATAAGATGATTTTTTTCATAAGTATTATTGTTTAACTGAATCTGGATTTTCTAAATATTTGTCCATTAAGTAAATCATACTAGCCATAGAAGCACTTCCTAATTCTAACTCTCTTTTGTTTACTTTATCAAAAGTGTCAGTTGCTGCATGATGATAATCAAAGTAACGTTGCGAATCAGGTCTGTACCCAACCAATGTGGTTTCTTCCGCTTTTAATGGACTAATATCTGCACCGCTTCCTCCTTTTGTGATATCATGTAATCCATAAGGGGCTAATAACTTTTTCCAGCTTTGTAAAAGTTTCCTGTTTCCAGCATTGGCGTCAATTGTAAACCCTCTTGGTGTATGGCCTCCAGCATCAGATTCTAAGCCACCTAAATGATTTTCATTTGTTAACTTTACAGCATCAGCATATGCTGTTGCTCCACCGCCACCTTGTTCTTCATCCATAAAGAAAACAACTCTAATTGTATTTTTAGGTTTGATATTATTGATTTTGAAAATGTGCAAAACCTCTAAAGCTTGTACAATTCCGGTTCCATCATCATGAGCACCATCCCCTAAATCCCAAGAATCTAAATGACCTCCGACGACAATAATTTTTTCTGGGTTTTCAGAGCCTTTAATTTCTCCAATTACATTGAAAGATTTTTCTTTTGGTAAATTTTTACAGCGCTGCTTGAAGTATACTTTAAGCGTAGGGTCTTCTTTTAATTGGTTGCTTAAGTTTTCTGCCGCAACAGTACTTAACGCAGCCGTAGGTATGTATTCGCTTTTAGGAATGTCTTCATATCGCATGGTTCCTGTATGTGGGTAATTATCAAGTCTGTTTGTCATAGAACGTACTAAAACGGCTAAAGCACCAAATTTACCAACGGCTTTTGCTCCAAATACACGTTGTCCAACACAGCCACCATATGCTTGGAATGTATTGATAAGTGTGTCATCAAAAGGTCTGTTAAAGAAGATTATTTTGCCTTTCGCTTTTTCTCCCAAAGCTTCCGCTTCTTCAATACTCTTTACTTCTATAACTTCAGCAGTAATTCCGTTTTTTGGAGTTGCAATAGAACTTCCTAGAGCTGCGATAGCTAAGTCAACTTTTTTGCCATTAGAAATATAATAAGCAACTTCTTTTTCTCCACGAACCCAATGAGGTACTGTTGCTGGTTGTAGCCAAACTGAATCTAAGCCTGTTTCTTTCATTACTTTTTCGCCCCACTTAACAGCCAGTGCGGCTTCTGGAGATCCAGACATTCTACCACCAATATTTGAAGTTAAATCTCTTAGCCATTCATAAGATTTTCCATGAAGTAATGCACTATCAAATATCTTTTTGATATTGGCTTTGTCAGTTTTTTCTTCTGGAGTTAATTCAGTTGAGGTTGTTTTAGAATTTGTAGTTTCGTTACATGCTAGACATAGCATTGTAAAAATAAAAAGTAGGGACAATTTTTTCATTGGTTGTTGTTTTATACAAGGTGATAAAGCTACATAAAATGTTTAAGATTTCTTTGTTTGAAAGACTAATTTATACCGTTTTAGTACTTTGCATACCTATACGATTTGTATTTGCGATATAATGAAGTCTTTTTTTATGCTTGAATCCAATCGTAAGGATGTCTTTTATACACCATGTAAAAACGATCTATTCTGTCTTAAATAATAGCCTCAAGATCTGAAATTGAAGATTTTTTATCCTGTTTTTATTTTGGCACCGAATTAAACAGTACAGGAGTAAGATTAAAATTATATATCGGTACTAAGGTTTTCTGTTTTTTTGCGATTAAATAATTAATCCCATACAAATTTCCATTCACCATTTTTTTGCCGTTTCCAAACAGTATGATAGATACTCGTTTTTACTTTTTTGTCTCCTTGCGAGTCAATGAATGCAAAAGTGGCATCGCCATAAGTATATGCTAAATCACCAGAATTGCTTACCTCAACAAAAGTAGGTTTCCAGGTAAGCGTTTGATAAGGCCTAGTGTCATTTTTGATCCATTTTTGAATAGCAGCTTTCCCTTCGATCAATTTTCCGTTTTTTCTAATCACACCATCAGTTGCTGCGTATGTATAGAAGGCATCTGCAAGGCCTATTTTTTGAGCCAAATCATTAAAATCTTGTTCAACTTGTAGGATTTCTTTTTCCCATTTTTCGACGTTCTTTTCTGTTTTATGATTTTTACAACTAGTTAAAAATATTAAAAACAAAAAAGCAATGATTGCCTGTTTATGCATGCGTAGTTTTTTATAAAGTTTCATGTTATTTATTCTGAATTGCTGATGTATAACGTTTCAATTCCTCAATTACTTTTGGAGCTAACAATACCAAGCCAATCATATTGGGAACCATCATTGCAAAGATCATAGCATCAGAAAAATCTACTACAGAGTTTAAAGTTGCCGCTGCTCCTATTACAGTAAAAATACAAAAGATGATCTTGTAAATATTTCCCGTTCTTTTTTTTCTTCCAAATAAATAAGACCAGGCTTGAAATCCATAATATGACCAAGATATCATTGATGAAAAAGCAAAAAGAATGACAGCTACAGACAGTAAATATGGAAACCATGAGATTCCACTTTCTAATGCTTTAGAAGTTAGTATAACGCCTTGCTCGAAAGAGATTTCACTTCCTGCTGTTAGTTGCCCAGTTATAATTAATGCCAGTGCTGTCATGGTACATACAAGCACCGTGTCAATAAAAGGTTCTAATAATGCGACTAAGCCTTCGCTAGCTGGATACTTTGTTTTCACTGCAGAATGTGCAATTGATGAAGAGCCAATACCTGCTTCATTTGAAAATGCTCCTCTTCTAAACCCTTGAATTAGCACGCCAACAAATCCACCAGCTACTCCAGTTGGATTAAAAGCTCCATCAAATATTTGATAGATCGCATTTGGAATTTGAGTGTAATTCATGCCTAGAATGGTTAGAATAGCCAATACATAAACTAATACCATTACTGGGACAATTTTATCTGTCACTTTTGCTATTTTTTTGATTCCGCCAATAATTACAATTCCTGCAAAAACAGCCATCACCAAGCCAAATAGCCATCCTTTCCCATAAATAAAACTTTCTTCGCCTCCAGTTACATATTCAAATAGTTTAAAGGCTTGGTTAACTTGAAACATGTTTCCTCCTCCAAAGGAGCCCCCAATACACATAATTGCAAAAAGTATAGAAAGGACTTTTCCAAATTTGCTAAAACCGAGCCCTTTTAATCCATTTTTTAAATAGTACATCGGTCCACCATAAACGGTTCCGTCTGCTGCAATTTCTCTATATTTTACCCCTAATGTACATTCAACAAATTTTGAAGCCATTCCTAAAAAACCAACGAGTATCATCCAAAAAGTAGCACCTGCACCTCCGATTGAAAGTGCAATGGCAACGCCAGCAATATTTCCCAATCCAACAGTTGCAGACAAGGCTGCAGTCAGGGCCTGAAAATGGGAGACTTCTCCTTCTCCTTCAGCGTTAATTGTTTCTGAAATATCGGTTTGTACTTCATGAGAATCTATGGCATCATATTTCCCTCGCACTACGTTAATTGCTGTAAAGAATCCTCTAAAATTGATGAGTTTAAAATAGATGGAAAAGTAAACAGCTCCGGTAATTAATACGATTAATACCCATGGAATGCCGATGTTTTCTGTGATTGGAATTTCTGCTAGAATTGCATCCGTAAACCAGCTTGTGGCATTGCCAAAAGAGGCATCGATTTGTTGATCTAAAGAGTGTGTTTTCTCTTGGGCAAAAAGAAATAATGGAGTTCCTAAAAACCCAAATAGAGTGATCGCTTTTTTCATGGTATTTAAAATTGATTTTGGCTAAGTTGCTTCTAATCAACTGAAAATTAAAGGTTACGCACTAGTGAAGTTTTTAAGAATGCCTGCTTAAGTACTAATTAAGTAGTCGTTATGAATCGCAAGAAATTGTGGCAAAAAGGAGTAGGTTTTTGTCAGTTGCATATTGCATTAATTGCTCTTTACCTCCCGAGCCAGAGATGTTTAATGCTTTTTTAATTTGATAAATATGTGCTTGAAAGCCATCTGCACTAATGTGCATTTCTTCAGCTATTTCAGTATAAGATTTTTGAGTTCCGCAAACAGCTAAGTTGGCCAATACTTCTTTTTGACGATCGGATAATGCTACAATAGATGCCTTTTTTAGCTTTTTATATTTCTTTTTTTTCTGATTTAGTTCCGTTTTTAAATGTTTAATGGTGTCTAAATGACTTTCATTAGCAATTAATAATGTCTCTTTGTCTTTTTCTAAAGATCGTTTAGAAGCGTTCATTTTTACGAATTCAGATTGCTGCTCTTCTTTTTCGGCTAATAATTTCCAGCTATATAATAAAATGGTAAATAATAAAATGAATAAGAATTTAAATGATAACCCGGTCACAACTCCTACTAATTGCCACGTAGTTTCTGAAAACCAATGTACGGCCTGATCAATTGGAATGATCCTATGTGTTACTGCAATAATAATTAATAAAAATAGTGCAAAAGTTGGGATATACATAAACCGCATTCCACGGTTTTTAAATGCTTTATTTAATTCTTGTAACAAGGCAAAAGCAACGATTAAAGATATTGGAATGTCTATTAACCAAATTACATTGTTACTCGCATTGTCTTGATTATTACTGTAAAATGAAATCAAGAAAACTGAAGAAATCATGAGTAAGATTCCGCCAAAAATGATAAAAACCTCTTTGTTTGTAAAACGTTCAATGATTCGGATGACTAAGTTTCTTTTTCCGGAATGTTCTATTGACGGAATAGATAGTAGAATACATAACGAATTTAATAGCGAAAAGAAAACACCAAAGCTCACGATTAACGAATCTTGAATAGGAATATTAAAAAATCCGCTAAGTAGTATGTTCACTAGTGCACCAATTCCCCATGAAAAAATCGCCAGTGCAAACCATTTTATTCCTTGAACAGAAAAAGAAGGGTTGTTTTTACTTTTCTCTTTGTAATAAATACGTTGAATTACAAATGCTGAAATACAACAAACAATTGCGGTTATATAATACGAAACGGTAGCTAACATTCGTCTAAAATAAGACTTTTTTTAGCAACTTTTTAGAAATCAAATTTATAACTGAATCCACCTAAAACTTGAAACCCTTGTACATTGAAATTACTGAAACGATGATAGTCGGAATTCATTATGTTGTTCATTTTAACAAAAGCTGTAAACTTATCATTAAAATGATATCCTCCATTTAGATTTAGATCTACAAAAGATTTTAAAGTTGTTATATTGTTAACCGCAGAAGGATACATACCACTATATTCAATATCTTTTCTGTCAGACACAAAGAAGATATTTGTGCTAGCATACCATTTGTTTCGTTTGTATTTGGCAAAAACTTCTCCTGCAAGTTGAGGCAAATTCCAAGCTTCTGTTTGGTTGGTCATCGTATATGTGTTGAATTCTCCATTTGCGCCAACGACTAAGTTTCTGTTAACATCAACGGTTAGTTCACCAGAAATTGAAAGCGTTGTAACATCATCATAGATATATGAAAAAGAGTTTCCATATTCATATCCTAAAAGTCCAGTAGTGTTTATTCCATCAGATTTCGAATTGTTTCTTATAAATAAAGCTTTGTCATCTTCATCACTGTAACTTGCTTTAATATCATAACTTACATCTGGTGAGAATTTACCATTAAAACCTCCAAAGAAATTGTATTTCATATTGGTTTGGGTAATAAATTGCGTTGGTGATATATATGGGTTTTCTGAAGCGAAGTCTTTATACGTATTTGTGTTTAAATCGCCATTTGCACCCAAATAGAAATTCACATAATTGGCAACTAAAGGATAGTGGATATTTACATCTGGATAGGCATAAAGTTGACTAATTTTGTTTTCTAAATCTGAAGTGAAATAGATTTTAGCCCCTAAATTGAAGGTAAAATCGTTGTATTCAAAATTGTATTTAGGCAACAAACCCACGGTAAAGAAACTATGCTCTAGTTTTGTTGTAGCACTGTAAGATTGTGCAAACTCTCCGTTTACATAATCTATAGAAGTGTCTAGAATTAGATCGTTGAATTTTCTTCCAATTCTTTTTAGCGGAATTTTAAACTGAGGATTCATTGTAAAACGGATTTCTTTACTTGATAGCCCATCAGAAAATAATGAGAGATTCATTTTGCTAGAATTCATATAAAAATCTTCAAAAATAAGTGCTCCTTCAATGGCTAAACTCGTGTACGATTGTTCTTCGTTAATTGCCGTAATAGTTGGTGCAGTAAAAGTTGTTGCGCCAGGTAATCCATACCAATTATAGGTGTTCTTTTCAAAATCAGCACCAATTTTCCATGTATAGTAGCGTTCTTCTTGCTTGTAAAATGCACCAAAATTCATATTGGAGAAATTGCTGTTCAACAACGTATCATCAATACTGTTTTCTGATGAAATGTATTTAGCATACACGCCAAAATCGTTTTCAAAACGAGTAGCATGGTGTAAAAAAAGTTCAATAAATGGAGTCGTGTTATTCCCAAAACCAGCAGCTAAATAGTTGTTGTATAAACGTTCTTTAACACCCATGTTTATTCCTTTAGCAACACCACTTTTAGGAATGAATGTTGAGGCAACAGGGGCTGAGAATATTTGGTATTTTAAGTGCTTCTTTTTTATTTTAGCTCCTAACAGAATTTTTGGATTCTTTTTTATTTTAAAAGCATCAGAGATCGTAGGAGTATAAGAAGTAACAACATTAATTACTTCGGTTTTTATCGTGTCTTTTACTTGGGTATTGTTTTGAGAAAATACCATAGCACTGAAGGTACATAAGCAAAGTGTGAATACAATTTTTCGCATTTTAAATCTCTTTAGTTGTTGTTAGGGGTTACAGATTCGTTTGTTTTTGCTTCGTTCATTTTTATGTTTGATAACTCTTTTTGAGCATCCAACATTACATCGTCAAACTGTTTAAAGTTTTTAATGATGTTTTCTAAAATATAGGTTGCTTGGTAGGCATCTTTTAAGCCGTAATGGTTTTTAGCCATAATAATGTAGCTCTTTACACCCCAATATTTATAGGTAGAATAATCAGCAATTAAGGTTTGAATTATTTTATTTGATGCCTTGTATTTTTTATTCTGATTTTTAAAATAGGCATTAAAGTACAACGCTTCCGCTTTTAATTCTCCATTTGCATTGCGTTCAACTTCGCTGTAAAATTCTTCAGCTCTAATTAAATCGTCTGTTTTAAAAGCAGCACGTGCAATAATAATTTTTGCATCGAATTCTACATTTTCATCTAGCTTGTCTTTTTGCAGTACTTTTTCTGCATATGCTACTGCCTCTTCAAATAGGTTAGATTGGTAATACCCTTTCATTAAATTACTTTGTGCAAATAAAATATTTTGTGGATAATTCGCTTCTTGCTCTAATCGAACTAATAGTGGTGTGGCGTTTGTCCAATTTTCTTTTTCTAAATAGATCTGAGATAACTTGTTTAAAGACTCTTCACTAAATTCACTTTGATCTTGATTGACAACATGGCTGTAGTAGGTAGCAGCTTTCTCATGCTGATTTGTTTTAGTTAGCAATTGTGCCAAGTAAAAATTGGCTTTTAAAGCATGTAATCCAGTTGGGTGATTGTTTACATATTTAGTAAAGCCTTCAATCGCTTTTTCTGTATTATTCTCTAAGAACTTGTTTTCTGCAGCTTCATAAGCAGCATTGTCAATGTCTGAATTGGTAACTTTGGCAAAACTCACTGTTTTTGCCCAAGTAGCGTACACATCTACTTGCCCTAAATCAACATACACGTTTTTAGCATTTATAAAGGCCTCTCTAGCTTCACTAGAATTTGGATAAGAGCCTACAATTTTCTTGAATTTCGTCAGTGCTTTTGTATTCTCATTATCGTTATAGTACACCAACCCTTGTCGTAATAAGGCTCTTGGAATGTATGAACTTCGTGTATATTTAGAAGTAAGTGTGTTAAATGTTTTGTGGGCTTCTACATTGTTTTTTGTAGCGACATATGTATTTGCCAATTGAAATAAAGCATCGTCTTGTAAACTGGTGTATTCGTAATTAGCAACCAATTCTTTTAAGTTGTCAATCTTCTTAGTGTTATCTCCTAAAAACCCAAAACTGATAGCTTTTTGATACACTGCATAATCTGAGCCAACACCTAAATTATTAATTACTTTGTCATAAGCAGTAATTGCATTTGCATACTTCTTAGTTACAAAATAACAATCGGCCAATCTAATATTAGCGTCATCTAATAACGAATTGTCTTCTTTTGCTTTAGAGGCAAAAGCACTAAATGAGTTTGCAGCTTTATCATAGTCCTTTAATTTAAAATAACTATACGCAATATTGTAGTTAATGTTCTTGTATTCTTCAATGTTTGAAGCGCCAGAAGTGCCTTTGAAATCTGTAAATCCATCTAGAGATTTCTGGAAATTTGAGTTTTGAAAATCTGTTTCAGCCTTCCAATAGAGTGCCGAAACTTTAAGCGTAAGATCTTCAGATTTTGTGGCTACCTCAAAATATGGATAGGCTTCCTGAAGTTTTTTTAAATTATATAATTGAACCCCTCTGTAGAAAGAAACGTCTTTAATAAGTTTTCTGTTTTCTTTATTTTTTTTCTTCTCTAAATAAGCCAATGCACCTTGGTAATCTTGCTGAAATAAATAGGAAGTAACCACCAATTGATTAATTTCTTGATAATACTGGGATTTAGGATATGCAATTAAAAAATCTTGCAATACTTCTGCAACACTTTTGTATGGGTTTCCTTCTTCGTAACTTAATTTGGCATAGTTTAAAAAAGCATCTTCTTTTATTTTTAAATCGAAATCCATTTCACTAGCACTTTTAAATGCATTTAAAGCTTCAGGTTTTCTTTCTAAATACAAGTAGCTTTCTGCTAAATGGTAATAGGCATTTTGAGAAACATTATTTTGATCTCCAATAATTCTATTGAAGTTCTTTACCGCATTTTCAAAATCATTTTGCTTGTAATAGGTATATCCAAGTTGGTAATAATCGGTGTTATTCCATTTGCCTCGTTTTCCCTTGTAAGCTCTTAAATAGGGTAGTGCTTCATTGTATTTTTTAAGATTGAAATAACTCTCTCCAACAATTTTTGAAATGTCAGAAAAATTCTTATGCTTTTTATTTACCAATAATTTTTTCCCTATTTCAATACATTTATCAAAACGGCCGTCTTTAAAACTAATATCTAATAAATAATAGGTTGCCTCGTTTTTGTAGGATGCTTGCTTTGCAATTTCTGTTAAATGCGTTTCTGCGGTGTCATAATCTGCTTGTTTATAGGCGATAAACCCGTAATAATATCTTGAGTCGTTTCCATAACGAGCATCATTAATTAAGGGTAAGAATTTTTTTCTTGCTAATTTCAAGTTCCCGGTAGTTAACATTGCATAGCCCATTTTAAAGTCGAGCTCTTTTTTATTCTCTGTAGATAGTACATCTCTATTCACTTTAGAATACCATTTTAATGCATAGGAAGCTTTTTTATTTGAGAAATAATAATTCCCAACATTTAAAAAGGCTTTTTCTTTTTTGTTGCTATTCGGATTATTCTCTACAAAATTCAATACCTTTTTGTCGGCTTCTGTCTGATGTAGTTTAATTGCACACATTGCTGTGTAATATTCAGAATCTGATTTTAAGTTTGAGTTTTGAACCGTTTTTTGAACGATCTCACTAAATGTTTTTTGAGCTGCAGCATATGCCTTATTGTTGTACAGTTTTACTGCGTGATTATAGGCTGTAAAACTATTGGCATTCATTTCGGTTTGTTGGGCCGAAACAAAAGTGGTGCTTAAAGAAATAAGGGTTAATAAAACGAAGTTTTTAAAAAAGCGAATATTCATTTTGTGCTGGGGTTTTGGGCTATTTGAAAACTATAACGCAGTTTTTTTTATTTTGTTTGATGCAAAATTAAAAAAGGAGTTCTAGTCTAAAGTCCAAAGGTAAAAATTGTAAAAGATTAAATGGGATAATATCTATATAAACTCACAAAAAATGAGAACGCCAAATGGATTTTAAAATGAGAGATGTCAAGTTGAATTTTTTTTTTGCTTAGCTAAAACAGAAAAGGCAAGCATTGTTGTAGTTTGGTTTTGTTGGCTATTAAAATTGGCGCTAAAAAGAAACAAAGTCAATAGTTTGTTTTGATGTTTATTTGGTATAGTTTTGTGAAAACTACTTTCTTATGGCAGATGCAATAATACATTTAGAAGAAGCAGATATTTATCAAAGAGACAACTTGGTGCTTTCTAAAGTTAATTTAAGAATTGATAAAGGGGATTTTTTCTATTTAATTGGAAAAACCGGAAGTGGAAAAAGTAGTTTAATGAAAACACTTTATGGAGATTTATTGTTGAAAAATGGTAAAGGAGCTATAGTAGACTTTGATTTAAGACAATTAAAAGAAAAAGACATTCCTTTTTTAAGAAGAAAAATTGGAATTGTTTTTCAAGACTTTAAATTGTTAAATGATAGAACAGTTTTCGATAATTTGTTGTTTGTATTGAAAGCGACAGGTTGGAAAGACAAAGCTAAAATGACTGCTAAAATTCACGAAGTTTTAGAAAAGGTAGATATGAAAACCAAAGACTACAAAAAGCCTTTTGAGCTTTCGGGTGGAGAGCAACAGCGTATTGCAATTGCGAGAGCTTTGTTAAACGATCCTGAGTTAATTTTAGCAGATGAACCAACTGGGAATTTAGATCCTAAAACCTCTTTAGAGGTAATGCAATTATTAAATGAAATTCACCAAAGTGGAAAATCGATTTTAATGGCAACCCATGATTATGCGTTGATTGTAAAGTTTAAGCAGAAAACAATTAAGTGCGAAGGCGGTGAGTTGTTTGAAGTAGTACAGCAGACTACTGTTTAAAAATAATGGACGTTATTTTTTTAGCCGATTGACTTGGGCTAAATGATGTTAGTTTCTCTCTTCGTTTTTCAGTTTCTGATTTAGAAAACTCCTTAGAAAATAAGAGTTTTGTTTTTTGTAGAATTTGTGCTTTCGTATTTGCCAATTCACACAAATTTTCCAACCCCGTATCAGCAATCATTTTAGTATTTGCAATGATAAATTTACTCTGATACAAAGCATTCAATAACTTTAATTTTATACCTGTTTTTTGGAATGTTACTAAGGTGTTTATGTGTGCTTTTTTAAAAAGAATTTCTAATTTTTCTTGCGTGTTAATTGTCTCAAAAAAAATGTTTTGGTAGCGCTCTGTTTCGGCGATTATCGATGAGTTATTGCCGCTTGCAATGACCAATTTATACGAGCTGTTTTTGTAAACATCGATTAAAAACAATGCAGCTTTTATATTGTCAGAGATTCTTAAATCTCCATGAAACAATATGAAATCGCCTTTAGTCTCCTGATTTTCTATATGTTTTGCCTTGTGGAAAACTGGAATATACGTGCATTTTTCACCATAAGTTAACGCGAAATATTCCTGTTCATAAGGAGAAATTGAAAAAATTCCATCGACCTTGTTTAAGATAGTTTCATACTTCTTGAGTTTAAAAGATTCTGCCAAATAGAATATTTTCTTGAAAACATTGGATTCACTTTTAGCCAATCCTTTAAAATAATCATGTTCAATATTATGAGTTCTAATGTATGTTTTAGATTTGAATACAGTTTTTGTAAGCGGAAACGTAGTGTGCAATCCTTCAAATAAAACGGGAGCTTCAATCTTTTTTAATTGTTTAATTAATAACTGATTTTCTCTGTTTTTAGTAATGTACGGAACAGATGAAAATATGCTTCTTATTTTAGAAGCTCTTTGGTAATAAAATACTTTTTTACAATATTTTTCTAATTCTATTTGTTGCGGTCTATCATATTCAAAACAATGCAAATAGATGTGAATGCCTAAGTGATGTAGTTTCTTTATTTTATAAAAAACATCAATTATTCCTCCGTAGTTTGGTGGGTATGGAATGTTAAAAGAAACAATATGAAGTTGCTTGTTATTTGGCATTTTTAAATATTGAAATTAACTTCTGCTCTTCGTGTTCCCAGTTCAAACTCTTTTTTGCATTGATGATTTCTTCGGAGTGTTTTTTTAAAGAAAATTCCTGTATCTGTTTGGCCAATAATTTTGGGCCCCTATTGCGTACAACTTCGCCAAATTTATACCTGTCAATGATCTTTTTCATTTCTGGCAAGTTAGAAACTAAAACAGGGATTTCTGCATGTAAATAATCAAATATTTTATTGGGTAAGGCATATCTATAGTTTAAGCCTAAATCTTCTTCTAAAGAAATGCCAATATCTGCAAGTGGTGTTAATTTTTGCATTTTAACCGGAGAAAGTTTTCCTAAGAAATATACTTTGTTGGCTTTCACTAGTTCTAAAGATTGCTGTTTTAAAACCTCAAGAATATCACCCGAACCAATAAGTACTAATAGGTGGTTTTCAAGATGTTTCATGGTGTTAATCATCAATTCCAGCCCTCTTCCCATATTAATAGCTCCTTGATAGATAATTATTTTTTTCTCGCTTGTTGCGAATGGGAAAGTGCCAGATGTGATGGCTTTTGTCCTAGGCAGGTTTCGTATTGTTTTAAATGGAGTACTGTATTTGTTTGTGTAATAGGTTGCGATAGAATTACTAACGGTATAACAGTTTTTTAAATTCGGAAGAATTCTTTTTTCGATGCCTGTCCATATGTTTTTGATTTTGGGCCTGTCAACCAATTCAGGGATTTCAGTAAACAACTCATGACTGTCATAAATAAGTACTTTTGATTGTAATTTTCCAACCATATAATTTGGCAAAAGCGAATCTAAGTCATTTGAGAGTAGAAGATCTTTTTTGAGGAAAAGTAGCCTTAAAAAAAGGCGAATATTATATTCGGCATAGAACAAAAAACCGTTGTTAAAAAGCAAACTCATTCTAAGCGTTTTATATTTTCTAGAAATAGGAATACTGGTCTTTAATTTTCTTCCTATAAGTAGTACCTTGTAGTTGTGTTCAACAAGAGTATCGCAAATCTTGGCTACCCGTTGGTCGGTAGAAAGGTCATTGGTAACAGATACAATAATAGTTTTCAAGAAAATTCTTTTTCCGCAAGATATAAAAAAACCCGCTCCAAATAAATGGAGCGGGAAAATTGCTATGAAAAAGAATAATACTGATTAAATCAATATTATAATCAAATGTAAAAGGAATTCCTTTTAGAAGTTGTGGTTTTTAGTTGGATTGCACTTTAGAAGATGTGGGTAGCGCTCTAAAGGATATGGGCAACATTTTTGGTGAGATAAAAAAACCCGCTCCAAATAAATGAAGCGGGAAAATTGCTATGAAAAAGAATGATAAGAAACTCTTATCAATTATATAGACGTCGTTGTGCTTGAAAAATTACAGTATGCTACCCCTTTTAACATTTATTTAAGTTTGTCGGCATGCAATTGCCTTAACTTATTTAATTTTGGTGTAATTACATAACTGCAATACCCTTGTTCTGAGTTTTCCTTATAATAATTCTGATGTTCTATTCCTGCTTTATAAAATGTAGACATCGGGCTAATTTCAGTGACAATATTGTCTTCATAAATTTCAGATAATTGTTTAATTACTTTTTTAGAAATTGCTTGTTGAGTTTCATCTTGATAAAAAATAACAGATCGGTATTGAGTACCTCTATCTGCTCCTTGTTTGTTTAAGGTTGTCGGATCATGAGTCGTCATAAAAATCAGAATAATTTCTTCAAACGAAATAATACGCGCATCAAAAGTAATCTTAATAACTTCTGCATGTCCTGTTAAACCAGAACAGATTTCTCTATAGGTAGGTTCTCCGGGTACAGTTCCACCAGCATATCCAGAAACCACGTTTTCTACACCTTTTACTTCTTGGAATACAGCTTCTGTACACCAAAAACAACCACCACCTACAATGGCAGTTTCAATGTTCTTATTCATCTTTGTCTAATTTGATGGATGCTGAGTTTACACAAAATCGCAAGCCACTGGGTTCTGGGCCATCTGGAAAAACATGTCCTAAATGTGCATCGCAAGTATTGCATAAAACCTCAACACGAATCATACCATGTGTTGCGTCTTTAAAATACTTAATGGCATTTTCTTGAATAGGATCTGTGAAACTTGGCCAACCGCTGTTCGAATTAAATTTAATACTCGAATCAAAGAGTGGGGTGTCACAACAAATACAAGAATATTTTCCCGAATCATAGCTGCTACAAAGCGCACCAGTAAATGCACGTTCTGTTCCTTTTAAACGGGTAATCTGATACTGTTCTGACGTTAATTGTGCTTGCCATTCTGCATCTGTTTTAATGACAGTTCTGTCTGGTGTTGGATTCCCTCTTGTCGCATACTGAATTACATCTTTCCAAGTCATTTTGTATAATTTAATGTTCGATGGTTGGTCGTAAAATAAAGGAACAAATTACATAAAATAGTTGAAAACTTTTGAGACTTTTTTTAGCCCTTCAATAGGTGTATCTTGTTTCCTTTTTTTTTGAATTTAAATCCTATTTGTTCATTTTTTTTAAGTAGATTGCTGTAGATATTCCCCCTAAGCCTTTAATTATACTAATTTAATAAATTACTTATTGGAGGATATCGAGTTGTCAGGAATTAACAATGTATTTGAAATATTCCTGTTTGTTATGGGGCTTATTTGTGGGGTGTATTTCTTTGTTTTGGGTAGAAAACAGTTCACACATCTACGTTTTTTAGGGATGTTTTTAATGAGCTATAACTTTTTTTACTGTACCAATATTGCGACGTATTTTGAACTTGCAATTCGGAAAGTTGGGCTGTTGCCCTTGTATTTTTTATACCTGTCTTTACCTGTTTTTGTTCTATATATTAAGAAAATCTCTATTTATGGATTAAAAAAGAGGGATTACCTCGTGTTACTTCCAGCACTGCTAGAGTTTTTGTATGTGTTTTATCTTTGGTGTTTTAAGGATCCCGCGATAATTCGTGAAACAACCTTGTGGACGCTCTATATTTTAGGAGCTTTTATATTTAACATAGTACTGGCATTGGTTGTGACCTTTTACTTGGTGCGTCATTTAAGAAAGCACAAGAAAATGTATACCCATCAGGGAAGGGTGCAGCTGCAATGGGCAAGAAATGTTGTCATTACTGTGGTGGGGTCGTTAATTTTATTAGCCAACTTACGGTATTTAGGACATACCAAACAGGTTTTTATAATCAATCATTTGTATGATTTTTGCATGCTCTCTTCATTTGTTTTTTTTGGATACCTTACAAAGAACACTACAAGTTTTACTAAGAAAATAAAAGATTATTCGCTTACGGAAGCAGCATCTTTTGAAATTCGGAAAAAAATACAAGACTATTTAATCCAATCTGAAGATTATTTGCAAAAAGAGTTTACCATCCTCCAATTGCACAATGCCATACAGATAAGTCCTCATAAAATATCAACAGTTCTTAATTTGTTAGAAAATAAAAGCTTTAATAGTTATATCAACGGGCTTCGTGTAGAAAAAGTGAAAGAAATTTTTGACAAAGTGCAGTATCAAAAATACACCATAGAAGCCATCGGGATGGAAGTAGGGTTTAATTCTAAATCTGTTTTTTATAGAGAGTTTAAAAAATATACCAGACATACACCCTCTGAATACCGAAAATTAATTGCGCAAAAAAGTACGCTCATTAAAAAGAAAGGATAGACTTTATCCCGAAACTAAATTTTCTAAGCACTATTCTAAAGTGCTGTGCATTGTCACTGAGAAATCAAAATAAAAAAGTTTTTTAGTAGTAATGATAGGCCTTTAAGGCTTTTTTATGTTCTGTTTTTACAATAAATGTTTGAAGTAAGTTTGTTCACATTTCTAAAATGTGAACAAATTTAGAGGTAAATTAAAAGCCTAGCGTACAAAATACAAGTAATTTTAATTTCAATTCGTTGCAGCTTTAATAGTAGGGTTGTATTTGAATTTTTTAGACCTTAATATAGAGTCATGTGAATCTATTAGTAGGTCTTTTCTAAAATTAAAATCATGAATAAAAACGCTCAACTTCAACCCCAATCCCCTATTTTTTTTAAATGGACCTTTAAAAGCATCTTTGAATGGGTACTGGTAGTGCTCCTTTTTGGGGTGTTGCTTTTGGAAGGTTGTAAATTTAAAGCGGTTTCAAACAGCCTATTTATAGATCAAAAAGTGCAACTTGAAACGCCACTATTGTTAGATTTGGTAAAACAGAACAGGGAGTATCCTAAAGATACTTATTCGGTGTTTTCTCATGGTAGGTCGGGACAATTGTATATAGAAGGAGCCTGGTTAGATGCTCCAGAAATTTCTCAATTTTTAAAAGAAAGATTAGGAACAGCAAAAAATCTACATATCTATGGTTGTGAATTTGCCAAAGGAAAAAAAGGGAAAGCAGCCGTGGTGTATTTGCAACAAACTTTGGGAGTAGAAATAGCTGCATCTACAAATATTACAGGCCAAGATGGAGATTGGGTATTAGAGATGCAAACCAAAAATCAAACGACCAAAAACCTCTCTTTTCCCGCTCTTAATATTAGTTTGCAAGACACAGATAACGATGGGGTTGATGATGCCGTGGATATTGACGATGACAATGATGGAGTGTTAGATGCTACAGAAGGTTGTTATTCTGGATTATATACCACAGACCTTTCTTTTATCACAGTTGCTGGAACTGGCTTTATTTTTCATAATGGGGGTAAAACTATCTATTTTAATGGAGGGGATGCAGGCTATGTCAATAGTGTACACTCTCCTGGTTTTTTAAGCTATGGAGGTTCCTCTGATTTTGAAATTAGTTTTAGCATTACTGGAACTTATCCATATTTTGGTAGTGGTAGAAGAGTTTATATTGGTATTAACGAAACAGGTACCAATACTACTAATGGTACAGCAGATATAGATTATGCTTTTTATATAAATAAAAGTACATCAGAGGCTTCGATTTATGAAAATGGGATTAACGTAGGAAGTGCAGGAGTAGATTCAGCAATAAACCTTACACAATTTGCCATAAAAAAAGAGGGAACCCTTATCACATATTGGGTGAATAATTCCTTAGTATATACAAGTGATAACTTGGCAAATGGAGCAGATTACTATGTAGACAGTTCTTTTTATGGTCCAAGTTCTGGGGTTACTATCAAAAATTTTGAAATAGTAAAAAACGGGCTTATTGATATGGATGGAGATGGAATTATTAATTGTTTGGATTTAGATTCTGACAACGACGGTATTCCAGACAATATAGAAGCGCAATCCACTGTGGGGTATATTGCATCCTCGGGTATAGATAGTGATGGAGATGGGTTAAACGATGCCTACGATACAGACAACGGTGGGACTGCCATTACTCCGGTTAATACAGACGGAACAGGAGGAGCAGATTATCTAGATTTGGATGCCGATGATGATGGCGTATTTGATATTGTAGAATCTGGAAGCAATCTTATAGATGCCAATACCGATGGTATGACAGACGGAACGGTAGGTATTAATGGATTTGATAATAGCCTAGATAATGGAGATACCTATGCCGATGTCAATGGAAGTTTTGATGCGACTCAAACCGATAACTTTACAGATGTAGATAGTGATGTGCATATTTTCGGTGGAGACCTTGATTACAGAGATATCCTTTTTGGAACAGATTCTGACAATGATGGGGTTCTTAATAGTGAAGATATTGATGATGATGCTGATGGTATTGTAGATGCCGATGAAATAGGGGATACCGACGGTGATGGTTTGGTCAATTCCCTCGATTTAGACTCTGACAATGATGGGATACCAGATAATATAGAAAGCCAGTCTACCGTTGGGTACATTAGCCCATTTGGGACGGATATAGATGGCGATGGTTTGGATGATGCCTACGATTCTGTGAATGGACCTGCAAGTACTTTCGCTTCGGTAGCAACATTTAACTCCATTCTTTTTCAGATTGTAAATACCGAGTATATAAAGTTTGATCAAGGGAATACGGCCGAATATTCCATAACCTATACAAAAGATGATGGTTCAATAGTCAATTTTACTTTCCTGGATAGCAATACTTATAATAATATTCCAACCATACATGCAGCATTAGATGCCCAATTTGCCAACAGTGAACTGTCTGATTTATTTATTCTAGCCCTCGATGGATCTTCCTCTACAAGAAGAGGATGGTTCCACATCCAGGCTCTAGATGGAGTTGGTCTGGATGTTTCTAGGTTGGTGATAACGAACACCTTCCTTTTGTTCTCTGACCCTAGTAAAACCTATGATGAAGCCATCGCTGACGAGACTGTTTCTAATGGAGGGTATACCCATTCTTATCAAGGCATGGCAAAAGGGATTGAAAAAGACAACGTTCAAAATGATCGGATAGAAATAACTTTTGAGAACGGTGTCGCTCTTGGAAACGTTGCTGATTGGACAGATTGGTCAGTTGTTTTTAAAGATGCTGGTGGTGGTAATGGACACAGTGTCTCTGATTTATTTGGTTCCCTTTCCAATTTTAATCAAACGGCTTCTGAAATCTCGGTAGATGGAGGCGAAGGAAGAGTCCTCTATTTAGTAAAAGACCCAACGGATTCAAATATTGTTATTAAGGCAATTCTCGATTTGGGAAGTGCTGGAGACAGGGGGCTTTTAAAAGGAGGAAGCTTTACATTCACAGATACAGCAGGTGAAGAGGTTGTTGCTCGTATGCCAGATCCGTATTATGTAGATGTGACAGGTTCTGGACCCTACAACGATGGTATGTCTATTATCCCTTTAAATACTGATGGAACAGGCGATGCAGATTTCTTAGATGTAGATGCAGATGATGATGGCGTTTTTGATATTGTTGAATCAGGTAGTGGTCTAGATGATGTGAATGCTGATGGAATGACCGATGGAGATGTAGGAAATAATGGATTGGATAATGCACTTGATTCTGGGGATACTTTTTCAAATGTTCGTGGTGTTTTTGATGCCACTCAAGCCGATAACTTTACCGATACAGATGCAGATGTCTTAACTTTTGGAGATGTTGATTATCGAGATGTGTTTTTAAGTGGAACGGCGATGATTACGCAAATGTATCAGTCTGCCACCGATGCCTGGATAGAAATAACCAATGTGCATGCGAGTAACACCATAGAAGCCAATGCAATTCAGTTATGTTTGTTTAGCAATAGCACAGGAGATCAGACGGGGAATACACCCTCGACATCCTATATCTATTCGGGATCTTTAGCGCCAGGAGCTTCGATATTGATTCACAATAGTGCAGCATCTATTAGCAATACCCATGCAGGGGCTGTTTTAATCGTCGACAATACGATGACTTCTTTTGCTGGAGCCAATGATCTTTTTGTGTTGTCTTCAGAAATCAATTCGTTGGCTTATGAAAAGCGTTATGATGTACTATCAAACATCACAAACAGCAGTTCGTATGTACGTAATGATAATATTTTGTATCCTAATAAAGATTTTAATAGTAGTCAATGGACTGTTTTTGTTGACGATGGGCTGGATCCAGATGCCGATCCTCCAGAACGACATGCACTGGCTCCATTGCTTTCAGAAATAACGACTGCAAATACCGATGCCAACATACAGTTGGGCTTGCATCGTAATGGAGCAACTACAAGAACAGGAAGTGTATGGAATAATGGGTTTCCAGACCCTTCTAGGTACGTCATTATTGCGGAAAATTTAGAGCAGAGCACCGTTTTAAATGCAAAAAAACTGCAAATGGACTTAGGCGCAAATCTTACTATCAATAACAATGTTTTGGTTGTAACGGATTCCATTGTGAATAATGGAACGATACGAATGTCCGGAACATCACAAATAGTACAAACACATGTCAATACATCTCAGGTAAGTGGGAGTGGAAATTTGCAGATAGATCAACTAGGAACCTTAGCAAGTATTTACCGATTTAATTATTGGAGTGCTCCGGTTGTAGAGAATGGGAATGCTACCTATCGAATAGGTACGGTATTAAAAGATGGAACCATCCCTACGTCTTCAAGTTCAGAAATTACAGCTATTAATTTTGTGGGTGGCTATGATGGGGCCAAAACCAGTCCTATTTCTATCGCCAGTTATTGGCTGTATAGTTATACTAACGGGGCTTGGAATGCTACCGGAAATACCGGCGTGTTAAATCGTGGAGATGGCTACCTTTTAAAAGGACCTGGTGTGGTACAGAATTACACATTTGTAGGAAGTCCAAATGATGGCCTTATTACCACAGCCATAGGTGCAAGCACGAGTAAGTTAATAGGAAACCCGTACCCATCTGCATTGGACGCTACTAAATTTATTCGCGATAATAGCGATGTTATTGATGGGACTTTGTATTTCTGGGAACATACCGGAGAACTTGGTACTACTGGAACACAAGGACACAATAGCGGAGGGTATTTAGGTGGCTATTCTACTCGGAATTTAACCATGGGGATTGCTGCAAATACGGGTGTAGTAGGTACGGGAGGTTTGGGAAATGCCACCTATCGGGCACCAGGCCTTGATATTGCGGTTGCTCAAGGTTTCTTTGTTGGAGGCTCAGAAGTTGGAGGTACTATTGTGTTTAACAATGCCCAACGAAAATACCAAACCATCAATGGCTCAAATTCCCTGTTTTTTAAAGGTAGACCTAAGGTTTCAAAAAAAACAGCGCTTCCAATTGTAAAGTTAGGATTAGATTATACAAATACCGAAGCACAAGCATTGCACCGCCAAATAGGAATTTCTTTTAAAGAAGGGAATACCTTCGGATATGAAAGTGGGTATGACAGTGAAATATATGATTTAAATACCCAAGACGACGACATGTATTGGAATTTTGGAGAAGAGAAAAACTACGTAATTGCTGGAGTTGAAGCATTTAATATTGCAGTTGAAATTCCGATTAGCCTACAAATAAAATCAGAGAACTCAGTGACTATTAGATTGGATGCTTTTGAAAATATACAAGGCCCCATTTGTTTGTTTGATGCGCTCACAAATACATTCACAGATTTAAAAAAATCTTCAGGCGTTCAATTAAACTTGGCAAAAGGAATCTATAGCAACCGTTTTTATTTGAGTTTTAAAGAGGCAACTTTAGAAGTAGAAGATTTCAAAAAGGTGCCAGATGTACAGCTTTATTATTCAAAGGCCACCAATAGTTTGTGCCTCCAAGCGAAGAATGAGATTCTTAAAAAAATTACGCTCTACAATATTATGGGACAGCAATGCAAACAATGGATTTTGAAACCTACTGATGAAAAGAAATTAGCCTTGATTGTGAGAGACATTCCTATGGGTGTGTATATGGTAAAAGTAGAAACAAGTGTACAAACAGTGTCAAAAAAGCTAATCGTTTATTAAAATAATTCCGCATAATTAAATGCCTCTGAAGTACAGGACTTTTTCATAAACCTTTTTTTTAATGGGTAAACGAACAATGCACCTATAAAAGAGTTTCAAAATAAAATTAGACATCCCCCAAAAAAAGATAATTCTTGTGATTTTGATTCACAGGAAATAGATATTCATTTTAAAAAAAAAAGATTTGGTCAAGCTATTGTTTATCCTAGGATTACTGGTTGGAAGTTATTTTATGATTGCAGGGGTGCTAAAAAAAAATCACCTGCTATTTTTAGCGACAACCTTGTGTAGTTTTAGCTTTTTATACATTTCTAATGTTGATATGTATAATGCTCTTGACGCAAACTCATGGACATTTTTGCCATTTCATTTTCTGTATGTATCCTTGCCGCTCTTTTTATTATACATAAAAAGTGTTTCTATAGTCGCTATTAAAAAAAGTGATTTTTTAATTCTTATTCCAGGAGTTTTAGAAATACTATATCTGTCTTATATGTGGAGCTTTAAACAATCTGATGGGATGTTGTCTTTTTTAGGTTGGAGAATATACTTGTTATTGGCTTTTTCTTTTAATGTTGTTTTAGCGCTCTACGGGGTGTGTAAACTGAATGGACATTTTAAAAATAGGTTTTATATGTATTCTTATTTTGGGAAAAGACATCTGAAATGGTTGAAGAAGATGCTGCTATCAGTGCCTATTTCATTGGTTTTGTTTGGGCATCTTAGCTACTTAGGCTATGGAGAGCAAGTGAGTTTTTTAAATAATATCTACCTTCTTATCTTGTTGCTTTTTATTTGTTATTTAGGAATTATCTCTAGAAATATTGATGATTTTGAGAGCAAACAGGATTATAAAGAAGTGTGTAAAAAAGAATTGTACATGACCTTGGGCATCATTAAGGAATACTTACTAACCACCGAAGATTATTTGAAAATTAATTATTCTCAATTAGATTTATCTCAATCTATAGCCATTTCTCCACATAAAATTTCAATGGTAGTAAACACCTTAACAGACAAGAGTTATAGCAGCTATATTAATTGTTTACGTGTACAAAAAGCAATTGTTTACTTAAATGATGAAAAATACAAACAGTATACCATAGATGCAATTGCAAAAGAAGTAGGATTTAACTCAAAATCTGTCTTTTATAAGGCATTCAGAAAAACAACAGGTTTTACACCACTACGCTACAAAAAGTTGTTTTTATAAATAATCAGATGTAGAGCTTCCTATATTCAGAGGTTTTGCATTAAAATGGGTACAGAGATTTACGCAATAAACACTAATAATTGTTTTTTAGAGAAACAAGGCAGTACGCTGACTTTTAGTACTTTTTGGAAAAGTAAATTTGTTCACATTTTAGAAATGTGAACAAATTTACAGCAAAATACAGCAATTAAGATTGGGAATATCCAAACCTTTGTGCCGGAAGCCAATAGATAGTTTGGCTCCTTTTTAGAAGTTCAGATAGAGAAAGGAGCTTTCAATATCAATAGGATAAGAAATAAGATTGATAAAAAACAGTAAGGATGGTAGGTGTAAATATAGATTTAAAGAGATGGGGGTATGCAATGAGAAGCGTGGTTTTTGTATCGATATTAATACTCCATTTTGGAGTTGGTTTTTCAGCGCCCAAGAACGCTCATATACCTTTTGAATATGTAATGGAAAAAGGTCAAAAAAAAATCAATTTTCAGCAGTTCACTGAGCCTGGTAAGAGTTTTTATAAAATACCATTGCATGATGGAGATCTCACTGTTTTTATTGGTGCAAATACATTTAAGAAATTGGTAAATCCGTATCCTTCTAATTTAAATGCGTTAAAGTTTATGAAAGACAATGCAGCCATATTAGAAGGCAGTCTGTTTTTTTTAGCATCGAATGATTCAGAGAGCCACCCTAGTTTTACAGTCCGAAATTTGGTAATGGATGTTGCAACGACAGCGAAAGATGTATTTATTAGAAGAAAAAGAACTAAGACAGGTGACCACACAAAAATTGCTGTCGGCCAGGTTTTTTATGTGATGGCAAAGAGGCAAGATGGGTTTATTCTTTTTAATAACAGTCAACGGATACGTCAAGCTCAAAATGAAAATAAGGGAATTCCAATACTTAAAATAGGACTCGATTATACTAATAACAACGGTGTAATCATGCATAGACAACTTGGTCTTTCTTTTAAAGAAGGAAATAGCCATGCCCATGAAAGTGGTTATGACAGTGAACTTTATGATTTGCATACATCCGAAAGTGATATGTACTGGGATTTTGGAAATGGTAAAAAATATGTAATCGCAGGGCTGGAGAAGTTTGATGCTCGGTTAGAAATTCCTTTGGTACTCCAAATTGAATCTGACGAGGTCATTCGCTTGTCTTTAGATTTGGTTGAAAATATTAAGCAAGCCGTGTATTTATATGATAAAGTTACCCATAAAAAAGTAAGGTTGTCAAATTTGGGAGTTTCTTTAAATATAGCAAAAGGAATGTATACAGATCGATTTTACATTGGATTTCAATCAAGGTTAGTTGCGGTAACAAAAGAATTGGATCATCAAATGCAGGTGTCTTATTAAAAAAAGAATAAATTAAAATGACAGGTGAATTGCTATGAATTGAATGTTAATTATTAAATAAATTGTTGTGATTCTAAATGCAAGTTTTTTAAAGGTGGAAAAGGGGTTCATCTTTTTAAATTAGTTTTAATTCTTCCTCATGAATTAAAGATTTCATTTAGAACACATACAATAAAAGCTAGAAAATATGTATGTACAATTCCCTCCGCCGCCGGTTCCGCCACCGCCACCGCCAGGATTGCCCATCGATGATGGTTTGTGGATTCTGATCTTGATTGCAGTGGTGTATGCCATTAAAATTATAAATGTTAAAAACAGGAAGAATGTTAGCCTAGAAAATAAGTGCTAGCTGTAATCGTACAAGTTAATTAAGGGGAACTTGTATTTTCAACGCAGTTAGTGTCTTTTTGGTCAAAATAGGTTTTGTGAAGAAAAGAAGTATTTCGAGATGTATTTTTTGAGCACACAATTAATTTTCATGTGTTGAGTATGAGAAACCTATTTAGGCTGATATTTATAGTTAAGATATTTGTAGTGTAAAAAGAAATTGTTATTAAAAAGATAGTTGTTGTTTAGAGTAATGCGAAAGTTGCTAGAAAAAGGATAATTCGTGAAACAACTATTATTTTGATTCTAAATGTGAGTTTTTTAAAGATGGAGCTAAGGTGTTTTCATCTTTTAAAATTAGTTTTAATTCCCCTAAGAATTAAAGATTGCATTTAGAATCTTATATATAAAATGGGTAAAAAAATAGAACCGTAATTAGGGCTGTGTGTTGGTACTTACAGTATTTGATGAGAGGGTACTTTTTGTTTGGTAGTGCTATTTGGCATTATGGTGTTGTATTTAAATTAAGATATTATATGTTGGATTGGTTGTATTATGTGTTCTTGGGTATGTTCGGGGGGACTATTTTTGAGAAGGAGCATAATACGATGTACCCAAAATAGGTTTTATAGGTAGTTGTATAGAGTCGTTTTCTACCTATAATTAATTTCCCGGTACTCTCATATTTCGGAAAACCTATTTTGGCCAACATTACTAAATAAAACCATGGCTTAATGAATGTGTATTCTTTTTAAAGTTAATGATGGAACATAGAAATATAATCGTAGTAAGCGTAGTCATTATTTTGACGTACTTTTTTATAAGGATGTGGCATGCTTTAAAAACAAATGTTAGGGCAGACAGTTGTGAGATATGTGATTCTAAAAGGAAGTATAAAATAAGACGAGGTGCTTTCATAAAAGTATTGCCTTTTACTTCAAGGAAAGAATTTTGTAAAAATTGCAAAAACAAATATCTAATCTTAATCATTTTTAATATAAGAATAGTGGTTCTCTTCAAAGAGAAGGAGAGGGTTTCATATTTAAAAGAATAAAAAAATTAAAGGAGGAAAGCAGACTTTATAGAAATTCTATTACCGGAGTATTGCGAATAGGCTGCGGAAATTCAAACTTATTTGGTGGGTATTGCATCGCTTAACTATAGAAAAGGTTTAAAGAGTTGTGATTGGTCAATGGCATGAACATTTAATGTTTGTATTGGTTGGTGTTTTTCTTTTAACATTCCATGCATGAATTTCTCTTTGTAATAGATGCAAGCATTAAAAAATAAATTTGGAAGTATAAAAGCTTTATAAAATGGAAATACTATTACTCATACTCATTGTTCTAATTATGCTTATTAGAATGTATAATAAGAGTTTTGATTCTAATTATGACTTTGACAAAGAACTATGGATGAGAGATCGAGAGCATAGATATCGAATTGTGAAAAAAATGATAAAAAACAAAATACTACTAGGGCTGTCTAAGAATGAAGTTGTTGCTGTTTTAGGAGATGAATTTAATGATGTGTATAGTAATAAATGGGCATACTATATAGGGTCTAAACCAGGTATTCTTACGTTTAGAAAAGCGCCATATTTATATTTATTTTAAAGAAGGTAAGGGGTGTTTGGTTAAATAAAAAGGTTTCAATAAAAATGGTGAAATAAGTTGAGTGAATAAGTACAAAGCTAAAAATAAAAAATCTGCTCAAGTGAGACTTGGCAGATTTCTTTATTTTAATTCGTGTAGGTCATTGTGCTAAATCGTGGAGACGCCGGGAATGACTATCGTCTTTCCCTTGTATCCCGTTGGGTAAATACAGGGAACTGTTCTTTCAGAACAGACATCTTAAAACGAAAAAAATTGCACAAGTTAAAATACTTGGCAATTTTTATCTTATTTAATCTGTACTCTTTAGCTGTGCTAAATCGTGGAGACGCCGGGAATCGAACCCGGGTCCAAACAAGCGGCCAAAAGGCTTTCTACATACTTAGTTTTTACTTAATTTTCGACAATTAGCTGATTAAAAACAATCCACTAAACGCTTATCTTCTTTAGTTTCAAAATTTTGTCGAAGCGCCAAGATTTCTATGTTTATTTTTACGATGTCCAAAAAAGAAACGCCATAAACCAAGGCTTTTCGTGGACATAAAGCATGCACACCTAGTGTGCCGAGGCTAAAACCGTACTGTAATTCGGGTTATTAAGCTGCTAAAGCGTAGTTATCTTCGCCGTTTAAAAAGTGTGAAATAAGTTTTACGAGTCTTGATCTCATTCCTCGGTATGCTTACATTCTAACGCGTCTCGCTGTCAAAACCAGTCGTCCCCGTTGTGCTGAATTTATTCAGAACCTGTTCTAAAGAACAGTTGGCAAATTTAAAAATAAAAATGACAATACTAAGGTTTGTGCAGCATTATAAAATGAAATATCTTCGAGCAAAATTTAGCACACTAAGAATTATGAAGTTTGGAATCATAAAAGAACGTAAAAACCCACCGGATAAAAGAGTGGTTTTTTCACCAAAAAAATTACAAGAGTTTAAAAATACATTTCCCGAAGCATTTATAAAAGTAGAAAGTTCTGATGTTCGCATATTTTCTAATGCTGAATATGAAAAGGTTGGGATAGCAGTTGTAGATGATATTTCTGACTGTGATGTCTTAATAGGAGTAAAGGAAGTGCCGTTAGATGCCCTGATACCGAATAAAAAGTATTTTTTCTTCTCACATACCATTAAAAAAGCGGCTTATAATAGAAAGTTATTGCAAGAAGTTTTAAAGAAGAATATTGAGCTATATGATCATGAAACCATCATGAAAGAGAATGGAGCACGTTTGATTGGTTTTGGACGTTATGCTGGTATTGTTGGAGCTTACAATGGATTTAGAGCTTTTGGATTGAAAAATGAAACCTTCAGTTTGTCAAAAGCAGAAAATTTGGCTGATCAAAAAGCATTGATTGCTGAGTTGAACGCAATTGAGCTACCGAATATTAAAATTTTATTGACAGGTACAGGTAAGGTCGCTTTAGGAGCAAAAGAAATGTTGGATGCCATGAACATGGAAAGAGTTTCTATAGAAGCTTATTTAAATGAGGTATTTGATAAACCAGTATATTGTTTGATAGATGTGTTGGATTATAACAAACGCATTGACGGGCAAATACTACCTAGAAAAGACTTTTATAACAATCCAGAAAATTATGAATCTGACTTTATGCGTTTTGCTAAAGTAACCGATTTTTTTATCGCAGGACATTTTTTTGGAGATGGTTCTCCTTTTTTGTTTACAAGGGAAGATGCAAAATCAGTAGATTTCAATATTAAATATGTTGCAGATATTTCTTGTGATATTGATGGACCTGTTGCAACAACAATAAGATCATCAACAATTGCAGATCCAATTTATGGGTATCATGCAGAAACAGAATCTGAAATTGATTTTAAAAACGAAGAAGCCATTGTTGTAATGGCTGTTGATAATTTGCCAAGTGAGTTGCCGAGTGATGCCAGTGAAGGTTTTGGGGAATTATTTTTGGAACATGTGATTCCTGCTTTTTATAATGCCGATAAAGATGGGATATTATTACGAGCAAAAATGACGAATAACGACGGAACGTTGACAGATAGATATGCATATTTACAAGATTATGTAGACGGTAAAGAATAATGCAAGACAGACAATTCTTAATAGAAGTTTCAAAAATGAGAATGCCCTATGGTAAATATAAAGGCAGGTTTCTCATTGATTTACCTGAGCATTATATGGTTTGGTACCATAATAAAGGGTTTCCTAAAGGGAAAATGGGACAAATGCTAGGCTTGGTTTATGAATTGCAATTAAACGGTTTAGAAGATATGATTAGAGAGATTAGGAAACGGTATTCTTGATCTCTTTTTTATTTAGCAAAAAGATGCTGTAAACGAAGTGTCCAATACCTAAAATAATTAATGAGTACAGTCCAGACCCATCAACAAAAAGAGGCATAAACCCAATTAAAAAGCATGCTATTGAAAATAGATATAGTGGCGTTTTCTTAGAAAAATTTAAAGCTAATAACAGGATTCCATATCCCATAATAAATGTTGGAATGATAAAAGCTTCTTCTCCAGTTCTTAAAAGATAATATTCAATTAGGTAAAGTATAAATACAAGTATATATAAATACCACATTAATTTTTTTGAGTTCTGATTCCAAACTTTATTCCCTATTTTTCTAGCGTATCTTCTACTGTCAATAAAAATAGCTAGTGTAGAAAATAAAAAGACTAAAAAGGTGATCAAAAAAATAAAGAACTCCAAAAAGTTAACCGTAAGAAAACTAAAAGGAGAGTCAACAGTACTAAAACCAGAAATAACAGTTTTAATTAATTGTGTGCCAAGAATAAAATAAGTACCAATAAAGAAATTGGGTCTGCTTCTTAGCTTAAAATTATATCTGGTGTTTTTAATTAAATTCCTATTTTTAGCCATACCAAATGCTAATATACAAAAATGAAACCTGCAGAGCTTTATATCCTAAACAAGCCAGAACCCTTTAAAACAATGCTAATGCATTTGCAACTATTGGTGGAAAGTACCATTTCAGAAGTAGAATTGAAGTACAAATGGAAAATTCCGGTGTACTACATTGGAGAAAAACCACTCTGTTATTTTAATGCTTCCATAAAGAAAGGATTCGTAGATGTTGCATTTTGGACATCAACTGATTTATCTAAATTTGAAAAGTATTTGGTTACTGAAAACAGAAAAGTGGTAAAATCTTTACGGTATTTTTCTTTAAATGAAATCGATGAAAATGTATTGATTGAGATACTTCAACAAATTAGACGCTCAAATCAACATGGGTTTTACAATAAGTAAGTCTACTTGATCTTATATTCTAAAGCAATTTCAGAATCAATAAAAAGATACAGCTCAGAATTTTTTTTCCCGGTTAGATCAATAGAAAAGCTACCAGTTCCATTTTCGATAATTGCTATTGCTCTTTTGCCGTATTTCTGCCCTTTAAACAAGTAGCCAACGATATGGTTTTTTGTAAGGTTTTTAATTAGGAATTTTGTTGGTTTTGAGTGTATTACACCTGTATTAGGACTAATTAACTGCAGGTTTTTGCTAAAGAATCCTTGACCAATTATTGGTTGATTTGCAAAACTTTTTTTTGAAATGGACTTATTCACCAATTGCCAATTTGGAGCATCTGGAAAATGTGTACGTAGTAATTCTGATGGCTTTGGATAAAAATAATATTCAGTAAAGTGTTTTTTCCATTGATTATTAATCGCATATCCTGCCGCCCAAGTAGCATCAACCAATTTCCATTCCAATCCAACTTTTACAGCATTCCAAGCATGATTTGAAGCAGTTGGTATTATGCCAATCTCTCCAGTGGTATTTCTTGCATATCCTTTTATAACAACAGCTTCAATTTTAAGTATATCACATATCTTTTTAAACGATTGTGCATAGCCTTCGCAAACAGATTTTCGAGAAGAAAACATGTCATCAACAACTTGATCTTTTAGTTGTTGTAGTTTTAGCTGTTTATCTGCTTCGTTACTGTATTTAAACCTAATTTGTTTAGATGTTGGGGTGTAATATTCTTTTAGATCGTATCTGATATTGTGCGTTAACCATCTAAATGCCGCTCTAATTTTATCTGCATCATTTGTAAAGTCAGCGTTTATTTTATTGGCTAAATGTTGAGCAGATGAATACGCAGGATATCGCATAACTTTTGTATCAACACTAGAATAATCTTGCGCTTTAACGGTAAAATTAATAAAAAGAACTAAAGCAAAAAGTTGTTTCATCTGTGTGAATTATTGTTGTTTTTAATTTATTAGATGTAATTCACTATCAATGACCTTGAATGACATTGCTATTTTTTGTGACATCGTTTATAAAACCTATAACAACTTAATAAGATAAAAATTGCTTTATAATGTATTGATAGTTTTTCGAATCGCAACAAGGTTCGTTAATAAGCCTTCTAAATGGTCTAAATGTAGCATGTTTGCACCGTCACTTTTTGCATTGGCTGGATCAAAATGTGTTTCTAAAAACAATCCATCTACATTGTTTACAACTCCAGCTCTCGCAATTGTCTCGATCATTTCAGGTCTTCCGCCTGTAACTCCAGAGGATTGATTTGGCTGTTGTAAAGAATGGGTGATGTCTAATACTGTAGGGGCGAATTCACGCATTTCTGGAATCCCTCTAAAATCAACAATCATATCTTGGTAACCAAACATGGTTCCTCTATCTGTAATTAAAACTTGATTGTTGCCAGAGTCAGTCACTTTTTTTACTGCGTGTTGCATGGCAGAAGGGCTCATAAATTGTCCTTTCTTTAAATTAACAACTTTCCCAGTTTTAGCAGCCGCAACAACTAAATCTGTTTGGCGTACTAAAAAAGCAGGAATCTGCAAAACATCTACATATTGTGCAGCTCTTTCTGCATCTGATGCTTCATGAATATCTGTAACCGTTGGAATTTGAAAAGTTTCAGAAACTTTTCGTAAAATTTTTAACGCCTTTTCATCTCCGATTCCCGTAAAACTATCCACTCTACTTCTGTTGGCTTTTTTAAAACTCCCTTTAAAAATAAAAGGAATTTCTAGTTTGTCGGTTACCTCTAGAACTTTTTCGGCAATACGCATTGCCATTTCTTCACCTTCAATAGAACAAGGTCCTGCAAGTAAAAAAAAGTTATTAGAATTGGTGTGTTTTATATTCGGAATTAAAGATAAGTTCATTGGATTGAAAATTTTAGCAAAAATACAAAATAAATATTGCAATTGAATTCATATATTTAGCCTTTTAAAAACTCAATCATGAAAAAAATTTGTACACTTCTTGTTGTTTTCGTTTTATTGTATTCTTGCAAAACTGATAAGAAAAAAGTAGCCGTGGCTAAAAAAAATACAGTTGAAGATATTGATACTACAACAGTTAGAAAACATTTGTATACGCTAGCTTCTGATGAAATGGAAGGCAGAGGTACTGGAAGTCCAGGCATTGAAAAAGCGGCGCAATATATTGAAGGCGAATTTAAGAGAATAGGCCTTAAAACCTATGATACATTAAAAGATTATAGACAAACGTTTACATTCACAAACAGAAGAACTAAAAAAGAAATTACGGCATTTAATGTAATTGGGGTGTTGGAAGGGAAAAGTAAAAAGAATGAGTACGTTGTTGTTTCTGGACATTACGATCATTTAGGAATTCGGAAAAAAGAAGGGCAATTAGATAGCATCTACAACGGAGCCGACGACGACGCTTCAGGAACTACAGCGATGATGGTGTTGGCTGAATACTATGCGAAGAAAAATAATAATGAGCGTACTATTATTTTTGTTGCTTTTACAGCAGAAGAGATGGGGTTAATAGGATCTACACATTTTGGAAAAGATGTTGATGCAAGTAAGTTTGTTGCAGGTATTAATATAGAAATGATAGGTAAACAATCTAATTTTGGGCCAAAGACAGCATGGTTAACAGGTTTTGAACGTTCCGATTTTGGGAAAATTATTCAAAAGAACTTAGTAGGAACTGGGTACACATTATTTCCAGATCCATTCAAGAAATTTAATTTATTTTTTAGATCTGACAATGCTTCTTTAGCACGTTTAGGAATTCCTTCTCATACATTTTCTACAGGTCCAATAGATGTAGATGTGCATTATCATAAAGCGTCAGATGAGCCAGAAACATTAAATGTTTCTAATATTACAGAAACTATTAGAGCAATTGCTGTAGGTACGGAGAGTATTATTAATGGAAGTGATACACCAACAAGGATTCAATTGACGGAAAAAGAAATGGGAGGAAGAAAAAAGAAGAAGAAGTAATATTTCATTAGAAAAATAGAAAGGCTGTCAATTGACAGCCTTTCTATTTGGTTAACTTTGTAGTTCTTAATTGATAAGAAAAAGTAACTAGGTTTGTTTTTTAAAATTGATATCTTACACTTAAAGCGATATCAGTATTATATCCTTTGTATAGATCGCTTAGGCCAAATTCTGGCCTAAAATCTAACGATACTAAAAGTGGAATTTCAAAGTTATATTCAATTCCAATATCTCCAGTCCCAAAAATAAATGTATCTGAGATATTTGAAGTTTTCTCTTTCCAGCTTCCAATACCTCCACCAACACCAGCATACCAATTAAATCGGTTTTCTATAGACCAAACCCATTGGTAAATTCCGGTTGCTTTATACGAATTAATATTTTTGTTATTTCTCAATCCGAGATTAATTTCAAGCCTATTTGAGTCTTCAAATTTACGTTGGTAAGATATTTCTGCTCCTAATCCACTGTTGTCTCCAAGCCGAAACCCGATGGCATGTTTTGAAATCTCTTGAGAGCTTACTGTAAAGGTAGTGCTAAGTAATAAGCCGAAAAGTAAAAATATTTTTCTCATAATTTTATATTGTTTTAGATAGTTATTGGTTAGGCAATAAGTATGCCTAATTTTTTATTGAGGATTAGCAGGTGCCGTTAATTGTAGCTTTTAAGGGAGCAATTCTATTTTCGTAAACTAGAAGCAAACATTTTAATAAAGTTAATTATTAGTAGCGAAAGCTTTCGTATTTTTACCACTATAATTTTTGAAAATGAACATACATTTTATAGCTATTGGAGGAAGCGCAATGCACAACTTAGCAATCGCATTACACAATAAAGGATATCAAATTACGGGTAGTGATGATACTATTCATGATCCTTCAAAATCTAGATTAGAAAAATACGGGTTATTACCTACGGAATTTGGTTGGTTTCCAGAAAAAATCAATCATGATATAGATACCATTGTTCTTGGCATGCATGCGAAAGCAGACAACCCTGAGTTATTGAAAGCTCAAAAATTAGGGATAAAGATCTACTCATACCCAGAGTTTTTATATGAGCAGTCAAAAGATAAAACACGCGTAGTAATTGGTGGATCTCATGGTAAAACAACTATTACCTCTATGATTTTACATGTATTAAATTATCACGATAGAGCGGTAGATTATATGGTTGGTGCACAATTGGATGGCTTTGAGACGATGGTACATTTAACAAAAGAAAATGAATTTATTGTTTTAGAAGGCGATGAATATTTAAGTTCACCAATTGATAGAAGACCAAAATTCCATTTATATAAACCAAATATAGCGTTGTTAAGTGGAATTGCTTGGGATCATATTAATGTTTTTCCTACGTTTGAGAATTATGTAGAGCAGTTTTCAATATTTACAGATTCCCTAGTAAACGGGGGTATTATGGTATATAATGAAGCAGATACTACTGTAAAAAAAGTAGTAGAGAACTCCACCAATTCGATAAAAAAATACCCGTATTCTGTTCCTGAACATTTTATAGAAAATGGAATTACCTATTTACAAACTTCAGAGGGAGATTTACCCCTTGAAATTTTTGGAAGCCATAATTTAGAAAACTTAGCAGGAGCAAAATGGATTTGTCAACATATGGGAATGGATGAAGATGATTTTTATGAAGCGATTGCTTCTTTTAAAGGGGCAAGTAAAAGGCTTGAAAAGATTGCAGAAAATTCATCAACTGTAATTTTTAAAGATTTTGCACATAGCCCAAGCAAAGTAGCTGCAACAACAGATGCTGTTAAGAAGCAATACTCAGATAGAGAGGTGATAGCATGTTTAGAATTACATACCTATAGTAGTTTAAATGCAGCGTTCTTAGCTGAATATAGAGGGGCGTTGGATAAAGCTGATAAGGCAGTTGTTTTTTATTCTCCACACGCAGTGGAAATTAAAAAACTAGCAGAAGTAAGCGCAATACAAATTGGAAAGGCTTTTGAACGAGAAGATTTGATTATTTATACAAATCCAACTGAGTTTAAGGAGTTTTTGTTCGCTCAAAATTTTGATAGTACAGCAGTTGTTTTAATGAGTTCTGGAAATTATGGTGGTTTGGATTTTGATGAGGTTAAGGGGTTGGTTTAAAACCAAATTTTCTTTTGTACCAATTGATGTCACTCATTTTGTTTAGCACAAATAAACAATGACTTTTGCTGTAAAGAGCTCTTATTAACAGTTTTACTCTGAGTTCAGTTATAAGAAATAACCTTAAAATTTCTGTTCTGTTTTGGTGTTTTTTTGGTGTTTCTAGTAATTTTATAGTCGAGTTTTGATAACGAATTACATTCTCGTTTATTTCAAAATGAATCCTTTGTGTTTTTTGGAAAATAACTGAAGCGATTGCTAAAAATGAGTTTAATTGGGTAAATATTGTCGGAAATTTACCAATACTCTTTATGGTGTCGGCTTTAAATGACAGTAAAAATAAATCATAGTAATTTCTTAATGCAATATTTTTATATATATATCCATTGTCATTGAGTTGTTTATTAATGATTGTATGAGCAATTTGATGTTCGTGGGATAATAATTTATACGTACCTACTTTCCTTAATTGTGGCTTAATAATTTGATAGCTAAAGATTGAACTAAATCGTTTTGAGGTCATTTCAATATGTACTTCAATAGCATTAATACGTCCTTTTTTAGCCATTCTAGGATAATGTTTAGTATATATAAATTGTTTTGATGATTCTGTTAAGTAGGTGTATTGATTGTCTAATAATATTTTTAACGTTTTATCCGCAGCATTCTTGTCTATGATAAAATCAATATCTCCCACCATTCGTTCGGCAATATCTTCGTAAAGACCTTCTAATAAATTCCCGGTTCCTTTTAGAAATATCGGGGTAATAGCATTCGCTAATAATAATTCATTGACCTCTTTTGCTTGCTCAATAATCTGTTTATTTCGTTCACGGTTTAGATCCGTAATATGTTTCATGTAGAGTACCAACTCTTCTGGTAGGTAATGTAAGAAGTTGGCCCTTTTTAGATTGCAGTAAAGTGCAGGGAAAACATAATGTTTAGTACTTAGTTTTACGACATTGTCCCAGTCCACTTTACCCGATTTTAGTCGCTTCTCTACTTGAGCACGATTGCCTTTTTCATGAGTAATTGTCAAACATTTTCCAACAAAAAACAAGGTGTCTTTATAGGTCATCCTTAAAGAGTTTAGACACGGTTTCTAGCATTTTATTAGTATCTGAATATGTGAGTTGATAACAAGGGAGTTCTAAAAACCAGTCAAGGAAAACAGTTGTGTTTTTTTCTAGTGGAGAAATCCACGAATCAGGAATCAATTGCTGAAATGCATCAATTTTCGAAATTGATTTGACTTCTAATTCGGTATCAGAATTGTATTTTATAAAAACCAATGCCTTGCATTTTAGCTTTTGGCTGTAGTTGTTTTTTTGTGGTGGAAGGTATCGGACAATTTTATGAAGCTTTTTATAATGATATTCTGCAGCTTTTTCTAATTCAGGGTAGAAAGGAAGCAAGGTTTTAACACTGTTCTTTTTTATAGATATTGCTGCAGGATAGGTGTAAATATTTTTGTGTGAATCAATGGGAACAAAATCATCTGCAATGCTATGATATCCATTCGCATTGAGTAGCGCAAGAGAAGTACTTTTTCCATTTCCTGAATCCCCTAAAAAGAGTAGGGATTCTTTTCCGTTGCTAATAGCAGATGCATGAAAAACACCTAGCCAATCTCTTTCAGGTTTGTTATACATATCTATTAAGAGATGCATGGATAATTTTCCTTGAAATAAATGAACCTCATTTTTAGTCCATGAACCAATAAAATCATTGTTTTTTAGAAATACAATCGAATTTCTGGAGTCAAATATCTGATAGTTAAAGTTGTAGTTTGAAGAGGTGTCTGTTTCTAAATGTGCAAAAACTGGATGAATTTTTGATTCATGATATTCGGTCTCAAACTGCATTTGAAAAATATACCCATTTATTGCGTATTGTTTTATTGAATAAAAATATGTGGGTACATTAAAAGAGGCCTTTTTTGTTTCGTTATCTTTGGTTGGAATAGTATTTTTAGAATAAATTTCATGAATATTATTTACAAATTCTGTACTAATTTCTTTCGGTACCTTGAGTTTATTAAAACACCAATCCTCAATTTCAGATACGGGAGTTTGAGCATCTATTTTAGAAATTATTTTGGCAACTACTGGCTCAAAAACTAAATAGGAATTAGAATTTTTAAACCAAACAATGTTCTTGTCTTCAATCTCTTTTACGGTTATTCTAGGCATTTTTGCTGTTAAATTCTTAAATTAAAGTGCTTTTTTTATAAAGGTTAAAAACTAAAAAAAAACCTCGAAATAACGAGGTCTTTAATTTTTATTGAAGGTTTTTAAAAACCATCTCCAGGAGCTTCTGGACTTCTAGCTTGGGCTGTTTTTGGATGTAATAACATATAGGTTCCAATAGCTGTAAGGGCAGCGTATTTTCCGTAATTACCAATTTTTTTAATTGCTTCTTTTCGAGTGATATCTTCGTTTTTTTTCTTCATTATCCGTATACAATAGAGAATTATTTAATAAGTATTTTCTTGTTGATATTTCCTTTTTCTGTTTCTAATTTAACAATGTATATTCCTTTTTTAATACTAGTTGGTAAGGTTAAATTTAGTACCGTATCTGTAGGCATATTTCTGTTTAGAATCCTTTTACCAAGAATATTGTATAATTTAATATTGGTATATTCACTGTCAACACCTGTTATTTGTAGATTTCGTTTTGATGATAGATAAATGCGTACATTGTTTAAATTAAATGTGTTCGTGTTGAGCGTTTTTGTTAAGTCTGTTGTTGAAGTTCTTAGGTAAAAGCGCCCAATGCCCGAATTATCTGAATTCAAAATAATTTTGTAGTTGCTGTTTACTTCATCAATTCTAACTATTTTACGTGCAACTTTATCCTCTAGAAAAACCATTAAGCCTGATGGTAAATTTTGATGATTAATAGAAAATGTAATTTCTTTTCCAGAAATTGCATTAAAACCAATAGGGATAGTGGTAGTTTCAAATTCACTATCGGGTAATGCTTGCAGGGCGAAATTTGTACCATTACTATTGGCTACTAAATGTGTATAGATGCTAAATGAATTTGAAACTCCAGTAAACATTCCGGCATCATAACCAAGGTCCAACCCAGCGGTTGTTCCGGGAATATATTTTATATCTGTGGTTTTATTTGAAGAACCATCGGTCATTTTAAATGTGATTGCTGTCCAACTAGCCGTGGTCTTGCTAAATACATCAGTAGACTGGTGACTTTGCATTTCTTCTGTAAAATCAACCGTAGCACCACTAGCAATTGAGTTAACAAAAAATCCTTGCCCTGGAGCGATAAATCTCGAGCCCGAAGCATGGTTTATTGGTGTATAAGAAGAACCATCCCAAAAATACACCGCTTGATATGATGCGTTTAGATCAGCAGTATTTATGGTGATAAAGTTATTTGTAGCATCGGCTCCGGAATTTGCAGGAATATAGGAAGGATATGGATTTCCAATTAAATTCCATTCATTTGAAGTTCCATCTGTAATTGCAATGGAAACATCACTTGTTGGGAAGGTTCCTGTAAAAGTAACATCCCCAGAAGATGTTCTTAGGGCAGAATACCCTTTTCCTTCGGTAAAGTTTCCTGCTCCTGCAATGGTGCCAGTTGTAAAATATGACCATGCAGTACCATTGTTATCATATGGTGCTACACCGTAATTTGTTCCGCTTGTTGCAATGGCATTGGTGGCTACATCGGTAACTGTAAATGTATTGATGTCTTGTGAACCCACAGGACTAGATAACAAATGCCAGTTTGTTGTTAAGGTTCTTTTATAGGTTAAATTACCCGTAGCAGTTCCATTCACCATGATTGAACTACCTGAATTATTTACTAAGTCTCCTGTAACTGTAAGTGTACCATTTATTGTTAGTGAATTTGCGGCGTTAATAGTTAAAATTTCACTGGCATCAATGGTTAAATTGCCCACTTGAGCTTCAGTACCTGAACTAATGATTGGAGATGTTGTTACATCTGGTATTGTTACTAAAGAAGAGGTTGTTGGAATGCCATTACTCCAGTTTCCAGCTAGATTCCATACAGAACTAGATCCTCCGGTCCAGTTTGTGGTATTGATGGTGAAGGTTTCTTCAGAAATGGGTAAAATATTTTCACCATTTGAGGTGTCATGAGTCCAACTATAATTAACATCTTCATCATCTGCTACCAAAAACGATAGATAATTTGAATACGATGTTTGGTTGGATTTAGAGCCGCTATAATAACCTCCATCTGGACTTGCAGTTGGGCTAAACTTCATGAAATTAGTTTCAGAAGTTAATCCAGTATTATCCAATTCACCCGCTTCTAGCTCTGCATTTCTAATTCCAGTTAAAAATGCATCTGGAGCGCCAAGAGACCCCCTATATGCTAATAAAGTGTCACCTGATCCGGATAAATTAAAACCAGAATCTGGAGTTGTTATAGACCCGATATTTACCCCGTAATTTGTGTTTCCATCACTATCTACATCAGTGAAAATAATAATGGATCCTGCTTTAATGGTAGCAAGTCCAGAGTCCCATGCAATGGTTCCTTCAGAAGCGGCAAAAGCGCTTACTCCATCCCAGTTACTATCGGTGAAGTAAATAGTTGTACTAGCATCAATATCTACTAAAGCAACAATGGCAAAGTCATCATCACCATCAGCGTTAAAAGCTACAAAAGCGATATCACCAGCTGACAATTGAGCAAATGATGATGCAATTGTAATGATGCATGTAAAAATAATTGACAAGTATTTTTGTTTCATAGTTTGGGTTTTTGAATGCTAAAGTTAATAAAAAAATCGGCCCATGAAAATGGTAAGCATTTATTTTACAGTAGTATAACTTTTTATTTAAATGGATGGTAAAATAAAATTAGGCCCCTAATAATATTACGTGCTATTTGAATTAAACATGATGCAAACCATGTTGCTTCAGATCGCGATAGGCTTTGGTGTCTATTAAAAAAAAAATCACCAATATGAGTAACACGAATCGAGCAAAATATGATTGTTTACATTATACAATGTATGTGTTTTTTTATGAAAAACTACTCATTTAATACCCATCACCAGGGGTATCTGGGCTTCTCGCTTGTGCTGTTATTGGATTTAAAAAAAGATACGTTCCAATAGCAGTTAGTGCGGTGTATTTGCCAAATTCACCGATCTTTTTTAGGGCTTCTTTTCTTGTTGTTTTTTTGATTATTTTATTCATAATATGTGAAAATTTTGATGGTTATTGTATGTGAATTTTCTTCTTTAGTATTCCTTTTTTAGTCTCTAATTTGACAATATAAAAACCGGCTTTTATAGAATAAGGAAGGGGTAGTGCAATCATTGAATTTGGAGTGAAGTTTTCATTTAGTATTTTTTTTCCTACCATATTAAAAAGGGTGAGCTTTGCAAAGCTATCATTGATCCCCGTTATTTTCAATGTACGATTAGAGCTTATATACATATTGATTTGTTTAGAGCTAGAATCAGCGATGTTTAAGGTTTTTCTTAAATCTGTAGTTGAAGTTCTTAAATACAATCTGTCTATTCCGTTGCTGCCTTCATTTATAATAATTTTATATGCTGAATTTGATTCGTCAATTCTAATTATGTTGTTTTGTGTTTTGTCTTCAATAAATACCATCAATCCATTTGGTAAACCTTGATGGCTTATTGAAAATGTAATTTCTTTACCAGCAATTGTGTTAAAGCCTATTGGAACAGTTATGTTTTCATAATCATTATCTGGTAGTGCTTGAAGTGAAAAGGGAGTGCCATTACTATCGGTTACCAATAGCGTGTAGATATTAAAGGTGTTTGAAGGACCAGTAAACATGCCAGCGTCGTATCCTGGATCTAGGCCTGTGGTAGTGCCTGAAATGTATTTTATTGTCGTGTTTTTATTGGTTTCTCCAACGGTCATATGAAGAATGATTTCTGGCCAAACAGACTTCGATTTATAGAATACATCAGTAATTTGATGCTGCTGCATTGCTTCTGTAAAATTAATTATGGATCCATCAGAGATCGCATTTACAAAAAAACCTTGACCAGGGGCAATAAATCTAGGATTGGAAGCATGATTTATTGGTATGTATGCCGATCCATCCCAGAAATACACTGCCTGAAAATTAGCATTTATGCCTGTTGCATTAGTAGTTAAAAAGTTGTTAGTAGCATCAGCGTTGGAGTTTACAGGGATATAGGATGGGTATGGATTTCCTATTAAATTCCATCTGTTAATTGTTCCATCTGTAATTGCAATTGGAATATCTTTAGTAGTTATTGCTCCTTTAAAAGTAACATCTCCTGCAATGCTTTTTAATGCCGCGTATCCGTTACCTGTTATAAAATTCCCCGATCCTATAAGGCTATTATCGGTGTAGTAATTCCAAGCGGTACCATCATTATTATAGGTGGCTAGGCCATAGTGTGTGTTATTTGTTCCAATTGAATTAGTTGTTGTAAAGCTGTAGATGTCTTGTGAATTAACAGGGCTTGTCAATAAATGCCAATTTGTAGTTAGATTTCTAAAGTACGAGATATTACCTGTTGAGGTTCCTCTAACGATTATTGAGCTACCCGAATGCGCTCGTAATTCTCCAGTCACCGTTAGGATACCATGTATTGTTAACCCATTTGCAGCAAGAATGGTTACTGATTCACCTGCTTCAATTGTTAAATTGCCTACTTGAGCTTCGCTTCCTGAGCTAATTATAGGTGCTGTATCAACATTTGGAATTGTAACAAATGATGAACTTGTTGGAATGCCGTTATCCCAGTTTTCTGCAAGACTCCATGCGGCACTTGATACTCCAGTCCAATTTGTGGTATTGATGGTGAAAGATTCCTCTGAGTAAGGAAGTAAGGATTCTCCGTCTCCTGTAGAAGATACTGTTGCCCATTTTGTCTTGTCGGAGATGGAAACTCTGTAGTCAGAAAATACATTTTTATTAGACCTCGAATCAATATATTTTCCTCCGTCGGGTGAAGCTACATTGTTTATTACAACAATTGTCGAACCAATTGTTAAGCCTGTATTAGTTAAGGTAATTCCATCCCCGTCAAAAGGACCAAGAACCGTGTCTGCATTTCCGATTTGAATGGCTGCTAAATAAGTAATAGGCGCATTTTTATTAGAGTGGGTATAGGCTATAATACCATCTTTCGAAGCAGAAAGACTAAAAGAACCACTCCGAGTAATTGCTCCTATAGAAGCATCAAATTTGGGGTTTGTGTGATGATCAATGTCTGTAAATATGACTACGGACCCTGCTGATATTGATTTTGCACCTGAGGACCAAGTTAAGATTCCTTCACTTCCGATAAAACCGCCATTTCCATTTGTTTCATCATCTGTGAAATATATGATAGAATTAGGTGTGATTTCGGCTAGTGCTACTATAGCAAAGTCCTTGTTGCCGTCAGTATTGAATGCGATAAATGCAATATCACCTGCTATTTGAGAATTGCTAATGATGGAATTCAGTAAAAATAGGCATAGCAGGATGCCTCTCAATGAGTGATTCTTTTTCATAGCGTTGAAAATTTCCATTAAAGTTAGTAAAAAAAAACCAATAACCACTTAATTAACTGTAAATCAGTTATTAAAGTTTGGGAAAGGGTTTAGTTTTTTCTCCAGAAGAATGGGGAAAACAAAATCAAAACAGTAAACAATTCTAAACGTCCAATTAGCATTAAAAATGAACAAAACCATTTGGCGCCGTTTGATAAATGTGCATAATTATCTACAGGGCTCACAGCACCAATTGCAGGTCCGATATTTCCTAAAGAAGAGGCTGCTGCCCCTATGGCAGAGATGAAATCTAATCCGAAAAATGTTAAAACTACAGATGAAACAATAAAGATAAACATGTAGATTATAAAGAAAGAGATGATGTTGAAAACAATAGACTTAGGTACTGTTTTGTTGTCGTATCTAACGGGAATAATTGCATTAGGATGCAGGGCTTTTTTAAATTCTAAAAAACTACTTTTTAACATTATTATATGCCTCACAATTTTCACCCCTCCACTTGTTGAACCGGCTGAACCTCCAACAAAGAACAACGAAAAGAAAATTCCGGTAGCAAAGAAACTCCACATGGTGAAATCTGCAGTCACAAAACCGGTGGTTGTAAGAACAGAAATGACTTGAAATAACGAATGTCTAATTGCACTTTCAACTTTACCATAAACCATTGGATGCTCTATGGTAGTTATTAGACGGGGATCTTGATAGAAGATAATTAGTATGGCTATTAATGCTGTTAAGAACAGGGTGCCAAAGAAGTAATATTTGAATTCTTCGCTTTGGAACATTCTTCTTACTTTTCCTTTCAAAGCAAAATATGATAAAACAAAATTTGTACCGGCAATAAACATAAATATGATTACAATATATTGTACAAAAGGCATTGCATTATAATGTGCTAAACTTTCATTTTTGGTAGAAAAACCACCAGTACTCATTGTTGACATTGCATGGTTTAATGCATCAAACCAAGTCATTCCAGCAACTTTTAAAAGCAAGAACTCTGTAAGTGTTAATACAACATAAATTAGCCATAATCTTTTGGCGGTATCCGAAATTCGTGGGTGTAATTTGTCTGTAGAAGGACCAGGTGCTTCTGCCATAAATAATTGCATTCCTCCAATTCCAAGCAAAGGTAAAATTGCAATTGTTAGAACAATAATCCCCATTCCACCAATCCAATGCGTTGCGCTTCTCCAGAATAAAATTCCTTTAGGTAAGTTTTCAATATCAGTTAAAATAGTGGATCCCGTAGTGGAGTACCCAGAAATTGTTTCAAAAAAGGCATTTGTAAGATTCGGTATTGTACCTGTAAATAAATAAGGTAGCATTCCGGTTATTGATAGGGTAAGCCAACCTAAAGTAACTATGAGGTATCCCTCTTTTTTCTGAATGTTGGTAGATGTTGGTTTGTTGAAATAATATAATAACAAACCGATAGAAATAGTAATAATCCCAGCATTTAAAATGCCAAATTTAGCTGCTTCCTGATGGTAGATGCTAAACGGAACTGCAATTAACATAAAAACACCATTTAAAATTGCCGTTAGGCCTAAAAAGCGATAAATAATTTTAATGTTAAGAGCTCCCATAGCTTATGATTTGAACAATTCTTCTACGGTAGAAATTGCTTCTGGTAAACAAAACACAATGGCTCTGTCTTTTGCTTTAATTTGAAAATCGCCAAAGGACATCATGGCTTTTCCGTTTCTAATAATTCCTCCAAAAACGGCTTCTCTAGGTAATTTTAACTGACTAATCGGTTTGCGAGTTACTTTGGCATTTTCTCTTACTTCAAATTCAAAAATCTCGGCATCAATATTGTGTAAATTGGCTAGTGCAAGTATTTCTCCTTTACGAATGTGTTTAAAAATACTACTTGCAGCTAATAATTTTTTATTGATCAATGTATCAATACCAATAGTTTGAGAAATATTAATATAATCCATGTTTTCTACTAAAGCGATGGTCTTTTTTACCCCTTTAGATTTTGCAACTAAGCAAGACATGATGTTTGTTTCAGAATCTCCAGTAACTGCAATAAATGCGTCCATTTCCCTGATGTTTTCTTCCTCAAGTAATTCAAGGTTTCTACCATCGGCATGAATAACTAATGTATCACACAGTTTATCTGCAATATCTTCTGCTTTTTCTTTCTTTTTTTCAATAAGCTTAACATTAAAATTGTCTTTACAGAGATTTCTAGCTGTTTTGAAGCCAATGCTACTTCCACCAAGAATCATTACATTTTTAATGTGTAATTGTTTTTCTCCAATAATTTGATTTAATTGACCGATGCTTTCTTTAGGTACAGAGAAATATACCTGATCTTTGATCTTATAAATGGTATCTCCTCTGGGAATAATAGTTTGCGAAATACCTTCTCTTTTAATTGCAATAGTGATAAAATCGATCTTAGGGAATTTTTCTCCTGCCTCCTTTACTGTAAGATCTAAAATTGGAGATTTGTACCCTAAGGATGTCCCCATAACATTAAAAATCCCTTTTTCAAACTCTACGGTGTCGTTAAATGAAGATTGATTTAGAAGCATTTTTATTTCGTTGGCAGCTAATTCTTGCGGAGAAATCATGAAATCTACTCCGAACTTTTTAAAATCAACAACATCGTTTTTTAAAAATTCTGGGTTGTCAATTCTCGCAATAGTTTTTTTAACTCCTAATGCCTTTCCAATAACTGAAATAGTAAAGTTTGTATTTTGAGATTCTGTTACCGCTAACAATAGATCAGCAGAATCTATTCCAATTTCTTTTAATAAATTAATAGAAGTAGCGTCTCCTTTCTTTGTGAAAACGTCTAAATGATTGTTTATGTAATTTAGTTTGTCTCCGTCAAAATCTATGATATACGTATCTTGAGATTCGTAAGACAGTAATTTTGCTAAATGAAAACCTACATCACCGGCTCCAGCTATAATAATTTTCATACGCTATAATGAAATGGAAACCACAAAGGTATCGTTCTTTAATTGCTCCTGCAAAAAAAAGCGTTTTTTATTAAATTTTGCATCAATAAAATAGACTTACCTTTAGTGATAAAAATGCAATAAGATGAAAAAGTTAACGATAAAGTATTGGGCTTTAGAAGATCGGCCTAGAGAAAAACTGATGCAAAAAGGAAGGTCTGTGCTGACAGATGCAGAACTAATAGCCATTTTAATTGGTGCAGGTTCTAGAGAAGAAAGTGCGGTAGAATTAAGTAAGCGATTGCTTAATTCAGTAAATAATAACATTAATCAATTGGCAATGTTGTCTGTAGCACAGCTAATGGAGTTTAAAGGGATTGGAGAAGCAAGAGCAGTAAGTGTTATTACAGCATTAGAGTTGGGCAAAAGAAGGCACTTTGAGCAACTTGAAGAAAAACCGATTATAAAAAGTAGCGCATGTGTTTTTAAGATTCTTCAGCCAGTAATTGGAGCATTAGAACACGAAGAGTTTTGGGTGTTGTATTTAAATAATTCAAATAGAGTAACAGTTAAAAAACAATTAAGCAAAGGGGGGATTACTGCCACCATGGTTGATGTAAGATTGATTTTTAAAAAAGCTGTTGAATTGACTTCTGTTGGAATAATAGTATGTCATAATCATCCATCTGGAAAACTAAAACCTAGTCAGTCGGATAAAGTCCTTACAAAGAAAATTATGGAAGCAGGAAAAACATTAGATATTAAATTACTAGATCATTTAATTATCACCCAAAAAGATTATTTTAGCTTTGCAGATAATGGAATCCTTTAAAATAGCTATTTGATACTCGTATATACACATAAAATTACACCAAGATTAAGATATGTTTTTAAGCATGTATTTACTAGAATTTTGCTGATTCCTGTAAAGTTTACAACAACCATTGAAGAGTTTATTGCCCATAATGGATTAAAAATGACCTATTCTAAAGCACCATTAGGAAAAGAGTTTTTCATAAGAAGTAATGAATTGCTTTTTGAGCAAGGCGTGAATGATTTAGATATTAATATTTTTAATTATGAAGAAGTGCCTTGTTTTTTTAATGCAGGATCCAAATCTGTTCTTCCATTTGATGTTTTCGCGGCAAGTTTTTTTCTGCTTAGTAGGTATGAAGAATATTTACCACACGTTAGAGATGTTCATGAGCGTTTTACAGCGGAACAAAGTGTAGCTTTTAAGTACCGATTTTTGGAAAAACCAGTAATTGATATTTGGGCATATAAATTATTAGATAAATTACAAGAAAAATTCCCAGACTACACATACGAAACTAGAGCATATACATACATTTCTACAATAGATGTTGACAATGCATATGCATATAAATATAAAAGCTTAATAAGAACTTTTGGTGGATTTGTAAAAGATTTTTTCGGATTGAAATTAAAAACTTTTTGGGATCGATTTATTACTGTGACTAATATTAAAAAAGATCCTTACAGCACTTTTTCAGCTATTTTAAACTTAAAGAAGCGGTATAAAATAGAGACAATTTTCTTTTTTTTAGTTGCGGATTACACCACTTTTGATACCAATGTTTCGGCAGCTAAGAATAAATTTAGGTTGTTGATAAAATCCATTGGCGATTATGCAGTAATTGGTTTACATCCATCTTATTTTTCTATGAAAGACGATGTTTTGTTAAAGAAAGAAAAAGAAAGGCTGGAAGCCATAACGAATACACCAATGGAAAAATCTAGGCAGCATTATTTGCGATTCAGCTTGCCAGAAACGTATCAAAATTTAATTGATTTGGAAATAAAGGAAGACCATTCAATGGGCTATGCAAGTCATGTTGGTTTTAGGGCGAGTACCTGTACCCCATTTTATTTTTATGATTTAGATTTCGAAATTCAAACACCTTTAAAAATTGTTCCTTTTGCTTTAATGGATACTACTTTAAACGACTACATGGGGTTAACTCCAAGGCAGTCATTAGGGAAAATAAGAGAACTTAAAAATGAAGTTAAGGCTGTGAATGGAACTTTTGTCACCTTGTTTCATAACGAAAGTTCTAGTAATTATTTGAGATGGAAAGGGTGGAGTAAGGTGTACGAATCAATGCTAAAAATAGCAACCGATTAAACAATGATTCAATTTGTACAAAGAAATCAATTAGATGAAGAAAAATACAATAGGTGTATTTCTACTTCATTGCAAAGTAGAATTTATGCGTATTCTTGGTATTTAGATATTGTGACGGATAATTGGGGTGTTTTGGTGATGGACGATTACCAAATGGTTATGCCATTGCCTAGATCAAAATATTTAATGATTCATTATGTTTCTCAGCCATTTTTCACACAACAATTAGGTGTGTTTTCGAAAGAGCATTTATCAGCTGAAACCATTGAGCAATTTATAAGTAGCATTCCAAGGTTTTTTTTAAAAATAACATTGCATTTTAATTCAAATAATTATTTGATACATAATAAAATAGCAATAAAAAATAATTTTATTCTAGATTTAGATGAAAATTATAGTAGGTTGTATAGGCGGTTTTCTAAAGGAAGAAAGCATGCCATTCAACAAGGGATGAAAAATGAGCTAATTATAGAGGAGGTTGCCTTTACAGAGGTGTTGGTTTTATCAAAAGAAAATTACTCATTTAAAGAATTCTCGAAAAAAGAATACCAAAAACTATCTAAGCTAGTTGAAGTAGCTAAACAGCGGAGTGAAGCAATTATTATAGGTGTTAAAAAAGATAATATATTGATAGGCGGGGCAGTTTTTCTTGTAGGCTCTAAGAGGATTGTGTATCTGTTTTCGGCTATTTCACAAAAAGGGAAAGAATTACAAGTTGGTAGCTTACTATTGAACGCTATTATTCAAGAGAATTCCAATTCAAAAAAAATGTTAGATTTTGAAGGTTCAATGACACCGAGTATCGCTTCTTTTTTTAAAAGTTTTGGTGCAGGAATAGAAACTTATTCTTTGTTTAAAAAGCGATTGTTGTAGAGTTTCCAGAAAATAATTGTTGAAGCAATTCCTGTAAGCCACATGAGAGACGCTGAAGTTATGGCCGCTCCGGTAATACCGTATTTAGGGATCAAAAAATAATTGCTGATAACATTTAGTAGCAATGCCGTAGAAGTAATGTAAAAGTTTACATGTGCTTTTCCAATAGACGAAAGCAAGTTGCCAAACAATCCTCTAAAAATTAGGATACCACAAACTCCTATAATTAAAACCATAAAAGAAGCTTTGAATTTGGTAAACTCTGTGTCAAATAGCGTTAAAATAAAGGAAGCACTGCTATAAAAAAACAAGCAAAGGATTATGCTGATTATTGAGAATAGTAAGACATAGCTTTTTATATATGTAAGAATATATTTTTTGTCATGAATTTTTTCTGTAAAAGCAACAAAGTCAGTATTCATAAAAGCTCTCGGCAAGAACAATAGACTTAACGGAATCAAAGAAATGTATTTGTAATTTGTTACCATTTCAGGATCATTTAATAAATAGCCTATTAAAATAATATCGATGACAAAAAGTAACTGAGTTACTACATTTGATAAGCTTGCAAAAATACCATATCTCCAAAACATCAAGTTAATTATGGATGGTTTATTATAGTTCTTAAAGCTAGATTTTATTTTTTTGTAATAAATAAGAACCGAAAGGGTAGGGGTTAGTACCAGTGCTAACGCATATCCTTTTTCCTGAAAAAAATAACTTAAAACTAAAATGCTAAGGGTTAAAATAGACGTGAAAACGATATCGGTCGCGGCGAAAATTTTATTTTTATGCTGTAATCTAAACTGAATTTTAATTAGCTCGAAAAGATACATTGGTAATAGCGCTATCGCTAAAAACATTAAATAATACTGCGTATTTTTAAATTGAAAATTGAGAAATAAACTGGCAATAATTGTGATAGTAATTAAGGTGAGTGTGGCCCAAATTCCTTTAAAAAAAGTATATCTAAATAAACTGTTTTTTTCTTCGTTAGTCTTAAGTAACGAGCCATAGCGTAATAAACTTTGCTGTAGGCCAAAACCCCCAAAAGGAATGATAAATACAATAATATTATATGCAAATAACACCACTCCAAGTTCTTTGTTCGGAATTAGTTGTAGGGCAATCCAAGAGGCAATAAACGATAGCACTCTAGCAATTATGGATGCAGAAAGTATTTGATTCCCCGATCTTGTAATAAAATTTTGTATGTATGATTTTAATAGGCTCAAATCTTGTGTTGTAGACTGTTATAATACAATGATGAAAATTTTTCGGCAATAATTTGAGGGCTAAACATTTTATCAATTAAAGTGTTCATTTCATTCAAATCTAAGTGTTGGTCTGTATTCTTTTGATGTACAATTTCATCAAACAATGCACCTTCATCGTTTACTGGTATAATAGAGAAATACTCTTTCTTTGAGAGTTCATTTAATATTCCGGTATTGGTTGAAATTACATATGTTCCAGTGGCAATGGCTTCGGCTAATGTGACTCCAAAAGTTTCATAATTACTAAATGACACGCAAATGTGTGCTTGTTGCAAATGGGTAGAAAGTTGTTTTTGCGGTAAATGCCCTATAAATTGTATGCGCGCTTTTTTAAACTGTAGGTTCTCAATCAAAGAATCATAATTACTTGAGGTTCCTCCTATGAATTTCCAGGTAAAATTACCAATATTGTTTTCTAGCTTTTTCGCCGTGTTTAACATTCCAGTAATATTTTTCTGAGAATTATTTAAATTGGAAATATGAACGATGGTAAATTGAGACTCTTTCTTATGCCCTCTAGAAAAAGTAGCTGTGTCAATTACATTTCCAATAAGTTTATAATTCCCTTTTAGTCCAAAAGCTTGCATTGCAATTTTTAGTTCATTACTAACCGGGCAGATAAAAGCGGCCTTTTTGGTGATTTGTTTTGATAATAATTTCTGAAAAAAGGATATTTTATGGTTTTGAGAAGTTAAATAACCTGTCCAATGTTCAGAAATGATATACGGTATCTTTTTTATTATTTTTTGGTGTAGCGCAAACAATCCAAAAGGAAATATGACATTTAAGTGAATAAGATCATACGTTTCAATCTTACTTAATAAACGCGTGTACATTTTTATATAACGAATGAACTTTAGAATACGATTTGAAGTATATGGTATGTATCCGATATATGTATGAACTCCATGTAGTATATTGGTTTCGATTTTTGCTGTGAAGATATGCTTATCAGAAATGATATGTAAAACAGAAACCTTGTGCAATAAATTTACCGCTTTCGCATGACGTTGAATAAAATCACCATTTGTTGGAAGTACTTTAGATGGATACCAACTGCAGAGAAAAAGTATGTGTAGTTTTTTAGTCAAAAAAGTGAAACTTGTAAATACAAATATAAAGACTTAAAAGAGTTTTAAGGTTTGGATTATATTTATATTTTTATGGAATGGAATTTAAGCATATATTTTTTGATTTAGATCATACCTTATGGGATTTTGAAAAGAACTCTAACTTAACTTTTAGAGAATTATTCAATAGGTATAAAATACAGTTAGATTTAGAAGAGTTTCTGGCTGTTTATGCTCCAATTAATTTTGACTATTGGAAGAAGTATAGAGAAGAGAAAGTGGGTAAAGAAGAACTTCGTTATGGTCGATTAAAAGATACATTTGATGCGTTAAATTATAAGGTGACCGATACATTAATACATCAATTATCGCATGATTATATCGCTATTTTACCAAGTAATAATTATTTGTTTGATGGCGTAATTGAATTGCTAGATTATTTAAAACAAAAATACACGTTGCACATTATTACAAACGGGTTTGAAGAAGTGCAGCAATTGAAACTGAAGAAATCTGGAATTATTAAGTATTTTGATAGAATAATTACATCAGAATCTGTAGGGGTTAAAAAACCAAACCCAAGAGTGTTTAAATATGCCTTGGAAAAAGTTGCAGCGCTACCAGAACATTGTGTTATGGTTGGAGATAACCTAGAAGCCGATATAATTGGAGCTTTAAATTGTGGAATAGCGAGCATACACTTTAATTTGCAAGATGAGAAATTTGAAGAAAAAAAATACAGAACAGTTTCTAGTCTTTTAGAAATAAAGCAATATCTTTAGCCGCTATTCGTTGAAATTAATGAATACTTAAGTACATGAAGAAATTAAAAAGTACCCCTATGTTTTTAATTTTCATTT
>Ga0209395_1000056_pt1 | contig 175690 bp, 154 predicted proteins | sample GOMGulsemesocosm_3_FD_184635 | JGI IMG/M metagenome (GOLD analysis project Ga0209395, IMG submission 184635) | Methane-oxidizing microbial communities from mesocosms in the Gulf of Mexico - GOM9D Gulf of Mexico (SPAdes) (version 2) | ecosystem: Environmental > Aquatic > Marine > Cold seeps... | reverse complement strand
CAATCCTTCATCGTACGCATTACCATTTTGAATAATTAAACCCTGTACTCTTTCTGGATGTTCAGCGGCAATACGAAAGCCAATGGGGGCACCATAGTCCATGACATATAGGGTATAGTCATTTGCCCCGACTGTTTCCAAAAATTCATCGGTAATATTAGAAAGGTTCTCAAAGCTGTATTCAAAATCTTTAACTAACGGCATTGAGCTATTCCCAAAACCTGGGTAATCAGGTGCAATAACGTGATAATTTTCTGCTAATTGAGGTATCAAGTTACGATACATGTGTGACGATGTTGGAAAACCATGTAATAACACAATCGTGGGGGCATTAAGATCCCCTGCTTCGCGATAAAAGATATCTTGGCCTTGGATATTAATTGTATTGTATTGGGTAGCAATAGCCTGCGTTGTTGCTAATGTACTGATGCTAACCGCCATGACGGCTGCAAATTTCTTAACGTTTTGAAATATCGCTTTCTCTTTATAGGTCTTCATATTGACTGTCCTTATTTATAATGTGTTTCAATAAGGTCATTATTATCTTTAATACTGCGTTGATAAACTCACCTGACATTGAATTATAGTTAACAAAATATTGACAATAGTATTAAGATATCCAAAAATATTTTATTGATAGTTGAGTTTTCATGGATACATTAGATGGTCTTAAAACGATTGTTGGCGTTGTTGAAACGTCCTCATTTACCGCAGCAAGTGAAAGACTTGGCATATCAAAAGCTTTAGTCAGTAAGTATGTGGGAGAGGTAGAAGCGGATCTCGGAACACGATTATTTAACCGCACTACTCGCCAAGTTTCTGCAACGCAAGCGGGTATGGCCTACTATGAACAGGCATTAATACTGCTAGAGCAATATCAAGTGATGCTTGATAAAGTGCATCTTGACCATTCTGAGCCGTCAGGTTTGATACGAATCAGTGCACCTGTGACCTATGGCGAACAAACACTTTCAGCATTGGTGTCACGTTTTTTACAAAAATATCCGAAAATTAAAGTTGATATTAAGCTTACTAATGGTCCTGTTGATATGCTTGAAGAAGGGATCGATGTGCGGATTCGTATTGGTGAGATAGAAGATTCAAACATGGTAGCCAAAAAGCTCAGTCACCATACCTTAATATTATGTGCATCAAAGTCATACCTTGAGACTAAGGGACAACCTGAAACTATTGAGCAGCTTAAGCATCATAACTGTGTATTAGATTCGAATTTTAAAATGGCACACCTATGGCCTTTTAAACATATATCGGGCGAAATCACACAGGTTTCAATCAATTCCAATTTTTCAGTTAATAGTCCAAAGGCAGTACAAAAGGCAGTGTTATCCGGTGCAGGCATTGGTCTTATTCCGGACTTTATCATAGAAGATGATATAAATGCGGCACGGCTGATTCATCTTCTGCCTAATTATCAGGTAATGAGTTTTGGTTTATATGCGGTTTATCCCCATAGAAAATACCTTGCTCAAAAAATAAGGTGCTTTCTTGATTTTATAAGTGATTTTCATAAATTAAACCCCTCACATGTCGATGGGCAGTGACTTTTATTAAATCAGGCATACTTTTTCTTTCTTATCGTTGGAGATACCCATAAGATCTTATTTAGATTTATTTTGATCAAATAAAAATAACGAGCATTTAGGGTTACAAACCTTTTTTTTGTAAACAGACAAGGATGATATTTTGACACATAAAACCATGAATATGGACGCTCATACCTACTTTCACCAGCTAAATAATGACTACTTAAAACTGCATCGTACAAAAGAAGATTTGTTCTGGCAGACCTATATGGGCACTAGTAATGACCATGAAGGCTTTGCGAAAGCCGAATCATCCTTGATTGAATTCATTTCTTCTCCTTCACGTATTACTCAAACACGCCAGCATATAAAAAACCTTGATACACAAATTGATGCTGACATTATCCATGGGCTAAAAGGTTGGTTAAGCTTTTTTCAAGCCAATGCCATAGAGAGTGAATCAGCCAGTAATAAAATGGCGGCTTTGATTCAAAGTGAAGCAGCACTCTTCGAAAAACGACAAAATTATGTCATGCATTATATTGACGAGGCAGGCCAAAAAGTACCCGCTTCCCTCACGGTTTTATCCGCAAATATTGGCAACAGTAACAATGAAAACGTCAGAAAGTCTTCTTATGATGCCCTGCTAGGCCTAGAACAGTGGGTTTTAGAAAATGGATACATTGAACTTGTTAAACAGCGTAATGAGTTTGCTCGAGACCAAGGCTACCGTAATTTCTTTGATTATAAGATCAACAAAACAGAGCAAATGACACCAGAAGCATTATTTTTTGTATTGGATGATTTTGAGAAAAAAACACGCACCCGCAATCTAAAAAGTATCGAATCTCTTATTAAACAAAAGGGAGAAAATGCTAAGTTGGGTCATAACTTTCGTTTTATGTACTCAGGTGATGCATCACGTGAACTGGATCCTTATGTACCTTTTGCAAAATCGCTAAGACGTTGGATAGCATCATTTGGGCGTTTAAACATCGACTATTCAGGGGCAGATTTAACGCTAGACTTACTTGATAGAAAGGGAAAATATCAAAATGGTTTTTGCCACGGTCCAATCCCTTCGTTTAATAATGATAGAAAATGGCAACCGGCAAAAGTAAATTTTACCAGCAATGCCAAACCGGATCAGATAGGTAGCGGTTATAGTGGCATCAACACCCTTTTCCATGAAGGCGGTCATGCGGCTCATTTTGCCAATATAAAGCAAAATTCACCTTGCTTTTCTCAAGAATTTGCACCGACATCAATGGCCTACGCAGAAACGCAATCCATGTTTTGTGATAGCCTGCTAACTGATGCTGATTGGCTAAAACAGTATGCCCTTAATGACAAAGATGAAGCAATTCCTGATGAAATCATTAAAAAACTAATCGAATCAAAACAACCTTTCAAAGCTTATGAAGAGAGAAGCATTCTGGTCGTGCCGTATTTTGAATGGGCAGTATATAGTGCCGATGAAACCTTACTGACAGCAGAGTATCTGACACAGTTGGCTAGAGACACTGAGCAATCAATTTTAGGGTTAACGAGCAGCCCTCGACCTCTTTTAGCTATCCCACACCTGCTATCACAAGAGGCGGCCTGTTCTTATCAGGGATATCTATTAGCGCATATGGCGGTTTATCAGACGAGGGATTATTTCATACAGAAGTATGGCTATTTAACAGATAATCCCGAAATCGGCCCCCTTTTAGCGCAACATTATTGGACCCCAGGCAACAGTATTAACCATGACGCCACAGTGAGAAGCTTAACTGGGGAGGGTTTTACAGCCACCTACCTTGCTGAACAATGTAACTTAACGAGTGAGCAGGCTTGGTCCATTGAGCAGAATAAAATTGAAGCGATAGCCCATAGGGAAAGATCAAAAGTAAAACCACTCAACGCACAGATTAAGTTGGTTGATGGCGATATTACGATATCGACCAATCAAATCAATGACATAATATTATGTGATGAGTTTGAAACATATATTAATGAAAAGTACTTTGTGAATTAAATTTAGAAGCATAACATTGCACCTCTTTGGTGTTGAGGTGCAATGTGTCTAGATTTTTGGCTTGTTAAAACTGCTAAAACTTGAGAGAGCATCTAGATTAATATGGTCTTCACCTTCTAACAAGGCCACTGTCGCGTATTCCACTTCATACCACTCTCCTTCATATAGATAATTAAAACTAGCCGATCCTGACTGCCAATCTTCAGAAATAGCCATCCTTAATGTTAAATTTTTATGCTCCATTGGCTGACCTCCAAATTGAATCGTTGATAAATCAAAGCCATCGACCACAACAAGTACGTGGTTCTCATTTACATTAGATAGATAAGACCATTCACCATTGAGGTGAGATACGACATTAACAGGGGGATTCGTAGGTTGATATACATTAGCAATGCCATTAACCGTTTTATCAGGTCCATTAATGATCAGATCCACTCTTAACGTGGCACTGCCTAATTTAGTTTGCCCAAATATCTTTTGCGTAATGTAATAAGAAACCCTAAACATGCCTTGTTGATTTTCAGCTTGTATACTCATGTGTTCATCCTTAATCATCAAAAGTGACGTGACTGAATCAAACTTAACAACCGCTACAATGAATTGCAGCGGTTAAACTTGAGCATAGTAAGTTTTTGTGAAAATACTAATTACATTGAATTACATGAGATATAACGACTGAGTCTAGTTCAGTTTTAACTCCATCTTAGAGTATGCCTCATCAAGCTTATAAAATTCGTTACCTAAACATTTAAACCCAGAAGCTTTATAAAACTCAGTGGCATTTCTTCTAACATCACACCAAAGATAGTGAGTCCCTTTCGCTTTTAAATCAAGGATCATATGCTCAAGTAACTTATTGCTAACACCCTTTTCTTGAAACTCCTTTAACGTTGCAAATTTCCTAAGACGAACACGCGTTACCCTATTAATAGTTTTAGTATAAAGAGATGCGACACATACCAGTTGCTCATCGATATAAACACCATAGTGATTTGCGTCTTTGTCTTCTTCAATTTGGCAAAATATTTCAGGTTTATTTGGCCATAAAACTTTATGCCGGATAGGCAATGACTGTTGCCAAGTAATCGTTTGAATAATCATGGAATTGAAAACCCATACCTCTTGTTAACCTACTTATATTCGGTCTTTTTATAACAGATATTATGGATCAAAAGAAATTGATTTTATCATAGGTACAAATATCTACATTGAGGTGCAATAGTACTAGATTTAATTGTAAAAATTACATTCTTATAGGTTTGTAAATTCAATGTAATCAAACAGTTAATTTATTTTAACCTGTGAATAATAAGCTTAATGGCAGGTACTTACAGACTTATTAAAGGCATCCAAAAAGTCAGGATATTTACTCAGAAATGAATGGTTAAAATACACACCCACTGGCATTGAGCGAGCAATTGTTTTTTTCAATTTTAGTTTTTCATTGGTATCCATTAATAAGCTTTCTGCGACTAATTCATTCTCCATAAATGCATCTACACGTCCATTTAAGATCATATTTACCATGTTCTTTAACTCACTTGTTTCGGCTGATACCAAGTATTTATTTTTATGTAACCAATGAACAATATTTGACCCTCTTGTGCCCACAACCTTTGCCGTTTGTTTAAACTTTGATGATGTTGGGTCAATATTATTGGATTTTAAGGTATACCAAACCCAGTTTTGTGATGCTATATCAATCGATCGAGTTGCATATTGGTCCCGAGCTTCGTTCCAAGACGCAGAAAAAAATCCGTCACTTATACCTAGTTTGGTATGTTGTTGTGCCCGACTCCATGGCACAACTTCAATGGATAGTTTTATATTAAGACGAGAAAAACTACAGGTCAGCACTTTCACACTGATACCAGTAATTTTGTTGTTTTGGTCATAGTAGTGGTAAGGGGGCCAAATCTTGGTTGATAATTTAACCTGATTGGGAAGAGCTGATATAGATTGACTTAGTATAAAAAACACACAAAACACCAACATTCTATACATAGTCTATTGCCTTTTATTTGGACATTAGACTAAGTATAGAAAATTATTGTTTGTTTTATCACTCTATTATTGGAATATATTGAACAATATATTACGCAGGATTAAAGGCTAAAATATTTCGCTATAGGCGAATAAACCTTGGCTTCCACCCGTATGGATAAAAAGAATATTCTCACCCTGCTTAATTTTACCTGAACGACAATAATCAATTAGACCCGCCATTCCCTTACCTGTGTATACGGGGTCGAGTAATACCCCTTCTAATTGCGCACATAGATTAATCGCTTCAACAGTTTGAGTCGTATGAATACCATAACCTTCTCCGACATATGCGCCATCCGTGATGACTCGTCCAGTTGCAGAACCAGATGCCATATCAAGATAGTTAAGTGATTCTATTAATAATGCTTCAACTAAGTCTTTTTTAGTTTCAGTGTCTTGGCTCACACAGATTCCAATAACTGGAATATTCACAGAATGGGCAATAAGTCCGGTTAACAGCCCTGCTTGGGTACCGGCACTGCCTGTTGCGACTAAAATTTTATCAAACTGTTGGGACATGTCTTTTGCTTGTTTAATAATTTCATTTGCACAACGAACATAACCCATACTGCCAACAACACTTGAACCTCCTAATGGAATAACAAAGGGGGTCTTACCTGATTTAATCAATTTTTTTTCTAGTTCATAAGCATATTCAAGGCAGTCAGTCCCTAACTCAGGACGGTGGATTTTTGCGCCAAATAACTTATCAAGCAGTATATTTCCATTTGCATAATAGTCTTGTTTGACTGTTCCAGGCACATCTTCTAATACCAATTCACAGTCAAAACCAAATTTTGCCGCTGCTGCTGCCGTTTGTCGAGCATGGTTAGATTGAATGCCACCTACTGTAATTAAAGTGTCTGCACCTTTTGATTTAGCCTCACCAATTAAATATTCAAGTTTACGTGTTTTATTACCACCACCTGCTAAGCCTGTACAGTCATCGCGCTTAATGAATACATTGACTCCTAATTTTTCAGAAAGCCTTGGCATAGCTTCTATTGGAGTGGGCTGGTGGCTAATTACGACACGGTTCAGTTGTTCAAATACACTCATTAATCTTCGCTCCTTTTTTCTAGGAGACAGATTAATACATAAAGAAACATATAGACAATAGCTTATAACCTTATTTGATTTACTTATATGAAATTTAAGATAATTAAGAACTATCATTAACCATTTTATTTAGAGAGCATAGCCAATTAAAAATTGCACCTTTGCCCCCTTCTTTGTAAGAATATTTCCTTGTTACCAAATAAAAAAGATGACGACGTATTGAATTCAACTGATTCAATGAACATAAGGACTATATTGACCCAAAATACATAGGCAAGCTACGAATAAGTCCTCCCGCCTCAGCGGGTGGATAAAATGCCTGAGATTTAAGGCGGGGACGCAACTTAATAACCATTCTATTGATCAGACCCTAAACTTAGAGGTAAGGCTTTTAGGTCACGCCTTTAGGTCTCAGAAAAAGCGTCACGCTAGCTTGGCCCTTTTCGAAAGGTAGCTCATACCTCAAATAATAAGTAGTTCAAAGAGCCGTCTGCTTGTCGGTTTCTCTGATAAGACTGAGAAGAGGTAACGCCTGAATTTAAGTTCGAACGCTCCCTAGCACTCACATTCAGTCTTTAATCAATGCAAAATCCCAAGGGGAATATAGTGATTAATCGCCTCTCTCACTGTCAGACGTAACACTTATCAAATTGAATGATATTCTTCTTTTACAATTTTTTTATGTTTCCAGGTTTGAATATGTTTTCCGGTAAAACTGACAAGCTTGGTGTTTTCACCCACGATTTTATAATTAAAAATTAACTCTACAATATCCCCCTTAATTTGCTGGGAATTTAAGGTAACGTCAAAACTTTTTACCGATTCAATAAAACCCTTTTGCTTTTCGTACGCCTCCTGCATAGATTGAGCAAATACAGCACCATTACTCAGCATAAGCACATTCTCATGGTAATACTTTTTACACAACTCAAGTACTCGGCCTGCTTGATTCATCGCAATATAGTCATCTAGCGTATTTTGCATAGGTATCACTCCTTATTGGGCATAATTGAAAATCATTCCGTGCTTATGATTTTTTAGCCTTAAATATCCATTTGTAATAAATATGCTCTAAGAGCAATATCAAGAAACGATTGATAAGATTTACTTGCATAGCCTGCAAATAAATCAATATCAAAACCGTATGCCACTCACTTTAAACTGTATATTTATACAGTACAATTAAAACCATGAAAAGAATACACACTCCTAAGTCCACATTTAACAAACCTTGTCATAGGTTAATGTGTCATTTTGGAACCTATTGATTGAAATAAACGCTACTCAGATAAGGATTTCGATTTTTGCTATTTTGGACTTCCCAAACTTTGCTAGAAAGATTTATCCTATGGAGTCTAGGAATAAGCACGCCCGCACAACGTGTGGATAAATTGCATGGAATTTAGGATCAGGAGTGTAACTAAACCTTGATTCTATTGATCAAACTCTCAACTCATTAGATATGTCTGATTGCAACGCCCTACGGGGCCATCAGGAAAATGTTAGCCTGCTATCCCTTCTCTCAAGGCGTCTCTGAACCCAAAAAATAGGTACGCTTAAGTGACGCCTTGCTTGACACTTTTTCTGATAAGAGGAGACTTAATCGCAGGCTGCCTAGTATAGGCTTGATTTATACTCTATTAACGCAGTATTTTTATGTATTTTGGATTTAATGGGACTAGATTGATCATCAATCTATTTATTTTTAAGCTATTGATTTAAAACGACTAAACAAAGAAGCCCACAGCCTCTAAGCCAAGTGCCCACAGAAATTGTGGACACTTTATCAGCTTAAGCATGAAATCGTAAAATTGCCATTTAAACGTCTCTACATTTCAGGCATAGCCCTCATTCCATCTAATGTTAAAAACCGTTTAAACATCATGTTAGGATGAGATTTTGTATTTTATCTAAATGCGATATATGGGGTATTAATTAAATGCAGATAAAATAGCGGCTAGTGTTGCGATAAAAGCACAACTGATGGTGATGTAGTTAGTTGCTATTTGACGTTTTAAGGCGACTTCATTCGATACTCGGTTACCAATATATCCCAACAGAGCGCATAAGTGTTCGGCATCAATGGGGCGTTCCCCTTCATCCCCCTCTCCTTCATTGTTACTCCATCGAAGAGCGTACCGTAAATGTAATGTATAGGTTTTTTCACCTCCGAACTTTCGACTATTGCCCGCAACAACAAACAGTTCTGGGTAAAATTTCAGCACCCGCTTTACCTCCTCCAAATAAAGAGTGAGGTCGACAGCAAGTTGATGCGCACTTTTTGATTTTAACTTACATGTGCCCAAGTGAGTCACTAATACAGTAATTATTGCTAAATCATCGGCATAACTCATCATTACTCCAAACCAAGCTTAACCTGGTGTCTCAATTACCTTGTTTACATGTATTTCGTCCTACACACTCATTGTTAACACTTATATAAGTTAAATTATTTATAAAAAAATAGAATGGAGTAAAGATGGAGCTTTAAGGTAAAAATAGTGCAGTTGAACTTAGTGAGACTGATAGATAATCGATATTTAATATTATGTAATATGTTAACCATCGATTAAGCAGGATAACATTCGTTTAATCTTATCTATTTCTAGACTTAATAAAGCAATAGCATTTTTGTTTGTCATATCCACAGGATTCATCAATGCTGGAATTGATAATGCTTAAATATAATCTTCGTACTTATAATTTATAATCTCATCAGGGCAATCAACAAACGATGCCCATTCTTCAAAATCATCTACCCGGATAACACCATTGATACATTTTTCAAGGGCAATAATAAGGATATTTTTAATCAGTTCGAACCGAAAGTCTCTAGCAAAATACTTAAGGCGATAGCTTGCTCTCTTTGTGGCGTGAATGTAAGATTTTCATAAAGAGCTTGGGATTGATTCATAAGCAGATTTCTTTTAATAAAGACTTTTTAATATCAGGTACCCTTGGTATAAGTCGTGGGTACCTTTTAGTCTGGGTGTCGTTATTCTTTAGGGCTAGTGATCTTAACTAATTTAGTGTGCTTTGGATTAAAACGCTTAAAACCGACTTCATCAAACTCAACAAAAATCATTTCATGTCCTGTATTTTCCTGACGAATAACGACGCCTTGACCATATTGATCATGCCTTACTTTCTCACCTGGTTTTAACTTACCGCTAAAACTAGAGGGTGCCTGGGTCACTTGATTATTAATCGTTAGGCCTGCTTGTGAAAAATAGTTTAATACTTGAGCGGCATCTTTAACTTCAAGAGAAGCTGGTTCCACTTCATTTTGTCTGCTTAATATTTTTTGACAAAGAACAGGCTGAGACTCAAATATAAATCGAGAAAGGTCCGAAACTTTTTTCGTATTAATCGCCTTATCTGCTTGATCAAGACGCTTAGTCTCCGCCTTATCTGGTTTTGTTAATAATACTAATCGTTGTTTAGCCCTAGTGATACCCACGTAAAAAAGGCGCCGCTCTGCCTCTAATAAGGCAAGGTCAGTGCTATTTGCTTCATAGTAGGGAAATTGACCTTCTTTAAGTCCTGCCATGATCACAAGGTCAAACTCTAGCCCTTTTGCCTTGTGCAAACTCATAAGGTGTAAACCATCTTGATTCGCATTTCTATTTTGACTTTGGTCGAGACTCGCTAGGGTTTTAAGCTCATTTAATAGGGATAGCGCATCAAGTTTGACCCCTGCAACATAGGCAATAAAGGATTCACAGGTAGCTACCTTTTCATTATATTGAATGTCCTTACTACTGGTATTCTCAAAGTAACGGTAAATCCCCAGTTTATCCAAAGTATTGATAATACCTTTATCAGGTTGCTTACTGTAAAGGGTTAAACTTCTTAACCAGTCAGCCCTTTCAAGTAACTTTTTAGCTCGCCAACCATTGGTTTCGTCCGCCATACTCTCAAGCATTTGAGGGATCAAATGCGGTGAACCTATTGCCCTTTGGTTGATTGTTTTTCGTTGATTAGGCGCAACCCCTAAACTTGGCACCGTCATTAAATAACTAATATCATCCCTATGATAAAACACACTCGCATCATCAAGACCGCCTGCCATGACACCAACATAGGCCATTAACATTCGAATTTGTCGATTCTCAAATAAAGGAGAATCACCATGTAACTGGTATGGCACTTTTCGGTGCATTAGAGCTAATTGAATTGGCACCATATCGCTGTACAAACGCACTAATACAGCAGCATTAGATAATGAACCAACACGGTTTCCCCATTGCTTTAGCTCAGTCAGCAGCGCTTTCCCTGTTTTATCATATTGAGCAAATGCAAATTCTGTTTCTGCCCCCTTACCTATGACTGAGTGCATGACATTTTCGTCATCACCTTCTTTTTTTAGCTGTTTATTATGTGCCAACAGGTTTGTTGCCATCATGCCAATTTGATGGCCAAAGCGAAAACTAGTACTTAAATCGAACCGATTAATGGGGTTAAAATCTCGGTCAATCTGGTTCGCCATAATATCGGGTTTTGCACCACGCCATTCATAAATACATTGCTGTATATCCCCTACCATCATCCAATAACTTGAATCTTGATACAGTTGCTTAAGCAACACATATTGGCTGTCATTAATATCTTGAAACTCATCAATTAATAAATGGCTATATTTGGGAACTAATCCACGGTATAAGGTCGTTTGCTCATCACTTGCATTCTGAATAAATGTAAGTGGATCGACTATTAGATCTGAGAAAAAGCGTATTTTTTTTTGTTTACGAAGAATTTCGACTTGTTTATATAATGCCGGGAAGAAGGCTCTTTCTTTAGACCAGTTTGCGTCATGAAATACAGCGGTAGCAGTCTGGGTAGATGCCTTGACTTGGTCAATATATAACATAGCATCTTCAAGCCAATCCTTTTCATCATGCAACTCTATACTGACATTTAAGCGTACTAACTGCTGCATAGCTTCACGCATTAGCTTTACCATTGAGAAGTCATCGGTAATGAGTTGAGCGCGCTCAACAAGTCCTCTTTGTTCCATTTTTTTCGCTAATTTCATTCCAAAACTGTGGAAGGTCATTACATCAGGCTTCAGAGCGCTAGCACGATCTGACATTGAATGAGCTAGCCTCTGACTAAATTCTTCCTGAGCACTTTTATTAAACATAAACACAGCAATGTTATTTGCCATGACACCCTGATCAATTAATCTGTTAATCCGAGCAATCAAAGTAGTCGTCTTACCCGCCCCAGCAACAGCAATAATTTTTGAGTGAATATCGATATTAGAATTTACTACCGCCAATTGCTCTTGAGTGAGTTGTGTCTGTGACTTAAGGTGTGATTGCGTCATGGATAAAATCTATTTGATAAGCCTGTTAATAAAGCAGGAAAATTAACGTATCAATGTAATGGCCATGCTGGCAATTACATTGATTAGAGTATGGTATTTTAAATAATGTATTTAATTATCACGCTTAAACTTATTTGTCTTCGAAAAGTTGCCCAATTTCTCGGTAAGCAAGGTGTTCTTTACCCGCTATTTTGCCAATAGCCTCACCACAAATAACCAGCCTTCGTTGTAATCTGGCAAAAAATATACCATTAGTACGCGCAATAAGTGGCAAGTTCGATTTATTTACGTCATCTGCCATAAGATCGACCACATCACCGATTTTTTCACCTATTTCGACCGCATCACCAATGTTTTTGTTATAACAGACAATACCGGCACACGGTGCTTTGATTAGGTCCATTGCATCGAGGGGATAATAATGGAGTTCACTGGTATCAATTTCGTCGACGTTTTGATCAATGACGTGACGCTGACATAGATAATCAAAAATAGCGTCGGCATCAGCGCCAGCTTGTTCTTGACTAATGTCATTCTCCCCTCTTAATTCTAGGGTTAACGAACGCGCGCCCCAAGGGATTAAATGTGCATAGTGGTTTTTAAGGTGACGCCAAACACTGACATTTGTTTCATCAAATGAATGTGCCCCTGTTTCAAGCTCAGATAAGGCGACTTTAGCCCCTAACCGTGCCAGTAAGGGAGCAAAATGTTCCTCAAACTCCTGCGCCACATACGCATGCATAGAGGCTTCACCCGAGCAATGTAAATCTATGATTTCATCCGCATCCATTGACATAGCCAACAAGGTTTTCTTTAACCCTTGCAGCTCCGTCGTTTCAGGTAACTGCTTAAGTTCGTCACTGATAATAGAGCGGATTAATTGTGTATTTTTAACAGGGTCTGAACAAATTCCAGTTTTGATTCTATGCTCAACTTTTTCGCCTAATTGAGGCCAATTTCGATTGAAATTACCCCCACCGTCAGAAAATGCAAAACGACCTGGAATATAACCATGAAAATTTTGAGCAAGACCTATCGGATTGGCAACAGGTACTAACGTAATTTCGCCTTTAATCAATCCCGCGTCATCGGCTTTGCTTAATCGTTGGATAAGTTTATTCAAGACTAAAAATCCGGGCCATTCATCCGCATGTAACCCAGCTTGAAGGTATATTTTTGGACGTGCGCCAACTTCACCAAAATGATGTGCCTTTATCATGCGCGCCGTACCTGGCGTCGCTGATGGCAGAATATGGGAAAGTATTTGGTGAGACATAAAAACAACCTTAATCAAACGGCTAAAAACAAGCCTATTATCATACGATAAAATATTGCTAAAGGATTGAACTAAAATGCAATTTTCGTATCCTAACCCTTTAGATTTACTATCATTCCATTGACCCAATATAAATAGGATCATTCATGTTAAAAAAATCATTGTTTGCCATAGGTGTATTCGCAACGTTAGCCAGTACCGCGAATGCTCAAAGTTGGCAAAACACCCTAGATGAAGCAAAAGGCCAGACTGTATATTGGAATGCTTGGGGGGGCTCAGATAACATTAATGCTTATATTGATTGGATTAAAACCAGTGTTAAACGCAATTATCAGGTTAATCTGAAACATGTAAAACTTGCCGATACTGCGAATGCTGTTTCCCGAGTTTTGGCCGAGAAAGCCGCTGGAAACCATACTAAGGGATCAATTGATTTAATTTGGATTAATGGGGAAAATTTCAGAACATTAAAACAAAACAAATTGCTGTTTGGCCCTTTCAGCCAGAACTTACCCAATTACCGATATATCGATGAGTCCAGTAAAAAAAGTTTGACGCTTGACTTTGGTACCAAGGTTGAGGGGATGGAATCACCCTGGGGAGCTGCCCAAGTGATTTTTATGCACGATACTGCAACCCTTTCCACACCACCCAAATCAATGAGCCAACTATTAAAGTATGCGAAAGCAAACCCTGGCAGAATTTCATATCCAGAACCACCACAATTTTTAGGTACAACCTTTTTAAAACAAGCTTTAATTGAAACAACGCATTACCCAGATGCGTTATCCAAACCTGTATCAAGTGTCGATTTCAAGCAAGTAACACAGCCACTTTGGACATTTCTAGATGAACTTCACCCTAATGCATGGCGTGCAGGTACCTCTTTCCCCGGAAGTTCTGAGCAAATGATGCGTTTATTAGACGATCAAGAAATTGATTTGGCGTTAAGTTTTGATGTATCAGCTGCCTCAGTTCAAATTGATCAAGGCAACCTAAATGACACGGTACGCTCTTATGTCTTTGATAAAGGAACAATAGGAAACACGCATTTCGTTGGTATTCCCTATAATTCAGCCTCCACAGCCGGCGCTCAAGTTGTGGCTAATTTTCTATTATCACCTGAAGCACAAATCAAAAAGCAGAACCCAACTACTTGGGGCGATTTAAGTGTCCTCAGCTACAACACACTTCAGGCCTCTGATCAAAATCAGTTTGATAATTTACCACGGGGTATTGCGACCTTAACTTTGCAAGAATTAGGTGAAAGTTTACCTGAGCCTCACGTATCATGGGTTGAAGCGCTGGAAAAAGAATGGCGTAAACGTTATGCAAAATAGATTACTTTCATAGAATTTTAACTTGTTATCAGTATTAAAGGTTATAAACACTGATAACAAGTGTATTTTATGTCATCATTTAATGGCCTTATTTCATTCGGCCTTATACTTTCTCAAGCAATATTTAATTAAAGGTTTTACCCATTGTTAAAGGTATCCATTTCAAATTTTTTCGTTAAATTGGATACCCTTAAATTGACCTCTCGTCTTATTACATTACTACTGATATTACCTATACTTTTAGGGCTGACAGGCACGCTATTACCCGCTTTTGACTTTTTACCTGCGCTCTCACATTACCAATTTAGTTTAACCCCATGGCACAACTTATTTGACTCACCTGAACTCTGGGGTAGTATCAAACTGACACTTTTAAGTGGTCTTTTAGCTACTTTTCTTTCTTTTATCATAGCCTTTTCAACTATTTCTGTTTTTTATGAAAGCCGCTGGTTAATCAGTATTCGACATTTTCTTGCGCCGATACTTGCCATCCCTCATGCCGCCATTGCTATCGGTTTGGTCTTTATACTAAGCCCAAGTGGTTGGATTGTACGTTTGCTTAGCCCTTGGCTTACACAATATGAAAGACCGCCTATTTGGATCAGCGTTCAGGACCCTTATGCACTCTCCTTGGTGCTAGCCCTTGTGGTAAAAGAAACGCCCTATCTTTTATTTGTTATTTTGGCGAGCCTTGACCAAATTAAAACATGTGAACTCATAAAAGTGGGTACAAGTATGGGATACACAAGATTAACTGTGTGGCGAAAAATCATTTTACCCATACTTTATCCATTAATTAGATTACCCCTGTTAGTAATTTTAGCCTTTAGCCTTACTGTGGTTGATCTAGCATTAGTCATAGGTCCAAATACACCGTCCACCTTTGCAGTAACTTTATTTCATTGGTTTAATGATACAGATTTGAATCAACGTTTTTCTGCGTCTGCGGGTGCTGTTTTACTAATGCTTTTCATTCTATTTTCAGCATTGTGCTGGGAGATGTTCTATCAGGCCTTTATATTTTTCGATAGAAAACGCTGGAGCAACGGTAAACGTAAAACCTTACTTTCCCCCTTCTTTCACGGGGCAGCAATCAGCTATTTAATGTGCATGTTGTTAGCACTACTTTCACTTATCGTATTACCCATTTGGGCATTTACCCATAGATGGCGATTCCCAGAAATCTTACCCTCTAGTTGGTCTTTTAAAAAGCTTGAGCAATTAAGCCCTTTATTATTAGACCTTGCCTGTGTCAGTTTAGTCATTGCATTTGTCAGTACTATTTTAGCCTTAATAATTAGCATCATTATGCTTGAACAAAAGCGTAGTAAGGCGTCCGTCAATAAGTGGTTCGATCGTTTTATCTATCTGCCAATTATTCTACCTCAAGTCGGTTTTTTATTTGGTATTCAGGTATTTTTGATTTGGAGTAATAATAGTGGCTCACTCATTGCTGTCATTAGTTTGCATTTACTCTATGTGTTGCCTTATGTTTATCTCACCTTATCAGGGCCCTATCTTGCGTTTAATCAAGAGTATTTTATTCAGGCGGTTTGCTTAACTAAAAAGCCTTTCCATTCATTCTTTCATATTAAACTGGCCATGTTAAAGCCTGCATTATTCAGTGCATTTGCACTTGGGATAGCCGTTAGTTTTGCCCAATATCTACCCACATTAACCGCTGGTGAGGGGCGAATTAATACACTTACTACTGAAGCTGTTGCACTAGCTGCCTCTGGAGAGCGAAAAAAAGTTGGTAATATGGCCATGCTACAAGCATTATTCCCGTTAATCATCTTCATGCTAGCTCAATGGTTACCCAGAGTGTGGACGCATTACCGTTTACGTCTGAGTAGATTGTTACAATCGCACTTAAAAGTTTAGTTCCCATTTATTAGTCGTTGAGAAATATGTGTTAAAAGTAAAAAACTGTCATCTCAAAATCTCAGAAGTCCCTCTTATTACTGATTTATCATTATCGGTCAATAATGGTAAGGTGCTAATTTTAATGGGGCCAAGTGGCTGTGGAAAATCCAGTCTATTAAATTATTTATCCGGCACTCTTGATTCAAATTTTCAGGCCCAAGGCAGCATTGAGCTTAATAACATCAGAATTGACGCCCTTTGTACCCAAGATAGAAATGTAGGTATTCTTTATCAGACGCCCCTTTTATTCCCCCATATGACTAATTTGGAAAACCTTTTATTTGCCATTAATGCAAAGCAACAGGGTTTAAACCGATTAGAAAGACACAACCTTGCCATGTCTAAACTGGCTGAACTGGGTTTAGAGTCAAAAGCAAATGATTTACCTGCCGCACTATCAGGGGGTCAGCAAGCACGTATTGCCTTATTGAGAACCTTACTTTCAAGTCCTGATTACCTCTTGCTAGATGAGCCTTTCAGCAAGCTTGACCCGGAACTTAGGCAAAGTGTTAGACGCTTTACCTTGGAACAGATACAAAAAGCGAATATTCCAACCTTACTTGTGACCCATGATGAAGAAGATATCTTGGCGATGGGCGGTGATTTGATACAATTAACTAACTTAAATCATAATAATTAATAGCATGAATCAACTTAAATATATCAATGCCTACCCTGAGCATTTAAAAAATCAAATACAAACATTAATTGATCAAAACAAACTTTCTAACTATCTATTATCACGCTTCCCCACTCCTCATGACATTAACAATGACAGGGCCTTAAGAGAGTATGTAGGTGATATTAAAAATCAGTATATGAAAAAATCGGGTTCTCTGAGTAAAATTCAATACGATAATAAGATTCATCTTGTTAACAATGCCCTTGGTATGCATTCTTACGTATCTCGCGTACAGGGTAATAAACTTAAAAGTAAAAACGAATTACGAATAAGCACTGTTTTTAAGAAGGCGCCATTTGAGTTACTGAATATGATATGTGTTCATGAATTAGCCCACTTAAAAGAAAAGGAGCATAACAAAGCATTTTATAAGCTGTGCCAATATATGTTGAGCGATTATCATCAACTTGAGTTTGATGCTCGGGTCTATCTTACTCAACTGGAGTTTTTTGGGGAAATTTATGAATAGGCACTCGCAATAACAATATTGCGTTCACGAGTGCCTTTGAATCTCTTACATCATGGTTAGAATGTTAATGATTACTTTTAAAGCTTCTATCAGGTGTTCCTGTCCAACATCGGGATAAGAAAGGGTGATCTTTTGTTAAGAAATACGCATAGGTCCCTTCTGGAAATTCACTTGAATAGGTCACAGTGCCATTGCACTCATCAAGGTCACCCGAGCCGGCCACATATTCCCAGTCTTGATTAAATGTGCCGTCATACTGACCTGAAGGATTGTCACTGCCGCCTGGGCGATCACCTTCTTTCAATTGATATGAAGATGTTAACATTTTAACACCCTCTCCAAGGTTGCCTGTTAATGTGTACACAGGATAACCATCTGCAGCCCAACCAATTTGAGGTGAGTGTTCATTGGCTTTCCAATCAAGTTGTTGCATTAACCCAACAGGTAAACCGTGATAATGATAGGCACCTGTTGGCTGGACGTGGGCGTTGTTCGCATCTAAGCCTAATGGCAATGCCCCCCCAAGCGCATCATAATTCCAACCACCACGTTCACCTTTCCAGAACTCGGCGGTTTGCGCTTCGAATGGCACACCGTTCATCGCGACACCCCAATACCAAAAATCTGATAGGGTAATATTCTTTGCCTGACTTGGGGTAGTTGTCATTGTAAAGCTGTAATCACGGGCTTTGATAGTGTTAGGGTTACTAGTGTTTGGAAATGCACCAACGTCATGCGTTGGAATGCCATTTGCTTTAATTGACCTTGTATTTCCCGAAATACTTTCTTGCATTATATTTGTAATGCTCAGTGTTTCATTCGCCGATATTAAAACCACTTCGCCTGTGGTGATAGCGGTATGACTTCTTGAAGGTGGTCCGCCAGCAGCGGCACGCATGCCTTTTTTTCCTTTACCGAATTTTTGCCCCATATTCGGCCCACCATCACTGGTGCTCGCACAACCTGTCGTTAACGCTATGACACCTGCCATTGCGGTAAATATAACAATTTTACTGAGCATATATTACTCCTTGAAAGAGGTTGGAATGATAGTGACAGGCCCACTTCCGGCTTCGCCAAAATCAAATATTAAGGTGAGTATTTGAGGTATATTCTGAGTGTTTTTTATGGTTAAACTTAATGATTCAGTAAATTTAAATTGTTTATTCGAAGTGATTTCTAGCGGGTAATTCAGGGCAAAGTCAACGCGTCCTACATTGCTATGGATAGACTCTATTAAGACGGAAGCCATGCCTTTATTAGTTAAAATGAGAGAGATATTGGCACTTTTATCCGTAAACTCAGCACTTAAGACCTTAATGCTAATATCTGATCCATGAGAACCTAGATGCGCAGTTAAAACGGGACTCATACATAAAATTAAAACTGAAAGAATCAATTTACACATAAATAAACCTTTAAATTTGTGTAACTAATAATAGATGTTTTTAACTGTATTGATTGCTATCTTGTTGTAAATATAGTGTCTAGATAGTCATAATTATTAACACTATTAATTACTGCTAGTAATTAATAAAAGATTTATAATCAACAAATTAGCTATTCGTCTGACATTTTCTAAAGGCCATTTATGATTTCTCAATCTAGTACTATAGATATCAACACGCCAACTGGCTTAATGCGCTGTTCACTTTATCGCCCAGTAGGTGAAGGGACATTTGCAAGCATCATTTTTTACTCTGAAATTTTTCAAATTACCGCCCCTATTGAAAGAACGGCAAAAATTATGGCAGGACATGGCTTTGTCGTATTGGTGCCAGAAGTCTTCCATGAGCTAAACCCAATCGGAACGGTTTTAGCCTATGATGACGATGGCAAGGATAAGGGTAATCAAGATAAGTTTACGAAAACACTTGAAGCTCATGATAGTGACACTCAAGCGATGGTGGACTATCTAACAGCGCAGCCATTTAGTAACAAGAAAATTGGCAGTATGGGCGTTTGTATTGGAGGTCACTTAGCGTATCGCGCGGCCTTAAACGAGTCTATCACTGCGAGTTTTTGTCTTTATGCCACCGACATTCATTCAAATACCCTGCCCTGCGCACAAGGTAATGACAGTTTATCAAGAACAGGTGACATGAATGCAGAGTTTTGCATGGTTTGGGGCAAGCAAGACCCTCATGTTAGTCCAGAAGGAAGACAAAAAATATATCAAAATTTAGCAGCATGTGAACGTCATTTTACTTGGCATGAGTTTAATGCACAGCATGCCTTTATGCGTGATGAAGGGGATAGGTACGATGCTGAAGTGGCTCACGAGTGTTATCGCTTAGCGACCAGTTTCTTTCAAAGAAGCCTTAACCAATAAGGTGCATCAATTATAGGGCAGATACTCTGCCCTATAATTATCTTAAATAAATACCATTTACAAAAGAGATATGACGCCCATATAAACTAGGTTAGCGGTAACGAGGCGTTAATGTACAAGATCCTAAATCTGATGATACCCAAATTTCAGCATCTTGAATCGTGACGTTCAATTGCATTGAACGTTGGCATAATTTTTCAAGTTCTTTTACCTCACTTTCTTCAAACCTTAATATGGAAAGGTTTTTAAAGCGGGAAAGCTTACCTTGATTTTGTTGCCACCAAACATCTGATTTATCATTATAATTAACAATGATAACTTTTTTGCCACGGCCGCAAGCTTTTCTTAAGCGCTTCTCATCAGGCTGACCCAAATCTATCCATAATAAGATTTCATCGGATAAAGTTTTCTGCCATAAATCAGGCTCTTCATCTGTGCTGATACCTTTACAGAATGCAAGTTGTTCATCACCTGTATTTTCATCCGCTAACAGGGCAAACGACATCAATCTAACCATCATTCTTTCTGCAGTTTCAGAAGGATGAAGTGCCAGTGTCAAATCGTAGCCTTGATAATGAGATCTATCCATATCAGATACTTGTATGCTTGCTTTAAAAACCGTCGATTTGATTGCCATTTTGAATACTTATTGAAATAAAATTATTTAGATTAAGCATTTACAGACACTTAACCACTTGTCCGAGGCATTGTACCTCAACCTATTTATTTTTGTAGCCTTAATAGTATTAGGCCTACTGAAGAGTCTAATAAATAAATTTTTGTTATTTAGTTATATCTCATTGACATAAATAAAAGTTTCAAGCTTAATAGCCGTGCTTAATTAATGTTCACACATTGACCTAGCTTCATCATTTCATTCACTTATTCGCATACAGATTGGAGGTAAACATGACTTTATATAATTCAAACACCGTTTGCTTTAATTCTGTAAATCAAAAACGAGCAAAAATCACTGCGAACTAAGTAGAATATATTTAGCCGCAGATCCTATGCGGCAATGTAACAATCAATTGAAGCATATGATCTCGGTTTTATTTTAAAACTGGAGTAATTTATGACTTTTATCGCCCTATTAAACGCTGCTAAAACTTACTTTGAACGTATCCACGCTCAAAAAGCCCTTAGACACCTTGATTCCCATTCTTTAAGAGATATTGGATTTTATAATGATGAAGGACAAATCCGTCCACTATCTGGTGATGTAAAAGCAACTGCCAACTCTGTTAAAATTAGCTCTCGAGTGATTGTTACAGAAGAGCCTATTCCGCAAAGAAGTGATGGCTAACCTTTCGCTGCTTAAGCAAGCTCTTAAGCAGCCCATTCCCTCGGTATAACCGAGACCCTAGATGTCATCATACTTATGCCATTTAGTTAAGCCGAATAAAGTCATTCTTTATTCGGCTTTTATCATTTGAATAGCATTAAATACTAATCAGTATTTTGATTGTTTAAAATGATATTGTTAATTTCATCGATAAAAACTTTGATTCTCGATAGACAATCATCAGTATCTAGATTCGTCATTGTATTTCCGTCTAATTGAACATAACGGTCTTGATCTAAATTTTCACAATGAGAAAAATAAAATGCATCCTTCCAAAATTTACAGGCAACGGGTTTAATGTTTAGATAATCCTGGCAAATAATCTCATCTTTAATGTAAGGTAATACACCCAACGCTTTATGTTTATACACTTTGATGTAAACGCCTTCAGGCCAGTCCTGTAAGCGGATGTCCAAATCACATTTAATATCTGCATATTCTTTTTTTACATAGAGCTTTTTAACTTCAAACGAGCCTCTGGATGCTGAAAACATATCACCATTAAAAATCTCATTTTCAATTTGGTTAAAGTTGAGTTCAATTTTCTGATTAATAAGCTGGATATTACCTGACATATTCTAAGTGCCTTTACCGTATGATATTCGTTATAGAGTGATGCCACTAACGATGCCACCCTCTTTGAGAGGGTCGATACTTTACAATAATCAATGGCATTTATGTTATGAGTATTATTTATTAAATGATAAATTTTACTGGCAATTAGTAAACTTAAAATACGCTAAAATACGTCGCTTTTATTTGAGAGACTTCACGATTGAAACGCACCATATTAGCTGAACGAAACTACTTAACTTACCTTTCAGGCAGTATATTTTCCACACAAGGCATCTGGATACAACGCATGACGTTGGGTTGGATGATGTGGCAACAAACCCATTCTGAAACTTGGTTAGGTTTATTGGCTTTTCTAATTTTCTTTCCATCGATTGTCTTTGGACCACTATTTGGTGTCATGGTCGATCGCATTGATAGACAAAAATCGGCGATTATCACCAGTATCATATTGGGTGTTATTTCATTGATACTGGCTATTTTGGCTCAACAAGGCTGGGTTAATGACATACTGCTACTCATTTTTGCCCTTGTAATCGGTATTGCAAATAGTGCCTATCAGTCTATCAGGTTGTCATTCGTACCTGAGCTTGTCAGCAGCGCTAATATGCCAAAAGCAGTTGCTATTAATGCCATCATCTATAATACGTCACGATTTATTGGCCCCGTTATAGCAGGCTATCTGATTAAATATCAAAGCAACGCTATCGCCCTATTCATTGTTTCGGCCTGCTATCTTCCATTAACGTTTGTGTTATTACGACTTCAACTTGAGTCAAAAAAGAATGTAACAAGGACAAAACAATTTACCTTTTTCACAGACATAAAAGCGGGTTTAGAATACACATATCATTCTCAGCTTATTCTACGTTTGTTATTAATTATTGCTGTGTCTGCTATTTTGGGTCGTGGATTACTTGAAATATTACCTGCTGCAGCGGATGTACTATATCAGGGTGATGTTGAAACATTGGCTTGGTTGAACTCTGCTGCGGGCTTGGGCGCTATCCTCGCAGGTCTTATATTATCAATCTGTAACAGCAAACGATTAATCCCTGCATTATGTAGCGCTATCATTACTTCTGGCCTGCTTTTATTGGCGTTTAATTTAAGCGCTCGCATGGAGTTTGCACTATTTCTAATTGCTAGCCTAAGTTTTTGTGCAACCGTATGTGGCGTTTCAACACAATCCCTGATTCAGGTCTACGTTTCAAGTGAGTTTCGGGGTCGAGTAATGAGTTTATGGGGAGCCATAAATGTCGGTGGTGGGGCAATAGGCGGTTTACTATTTGGTCTATTGACAGAATATGTAGGTTATCAGGATACTTTTATCTCAATGGGCATATTGTGTCTGTTAATCGCTTACCTATCTATTCGCAAACTAGGGAAGGTAAACCACTAATTAAACAATTAATGCAGTTTAATCATTCTCCAAAAGCCACACAACGCCCCTTAAGACAGAGTAATTCAACTCTTATCTTGTTTTTATTTATTTTTCAAATTTCAGTCATGCACTTTATCTCATTGAAATTATTATTAATATTTATGAAGAACATTAAACATTAAACATTAAATTTTTTACTTTAAATACACTTCAGTGCTATACAGCCCTATAGTAGGGTGGAATTTTACATGCGCGTTTCTAGAAATATTTCTGCCCTAGTTATTGCCTCAAGTGTCAGTACCGCCCTGCTATCGAATGAGCTCAGTCTAAATGGCTTTGCGAGCTTAACCGGGGCTATGACTTTTATAATGATCAAGCTTATTTAGATTACGATAATCATTTGAGCATGAAAACGGATAGTAAGGTTGGAATTCAACTTGATGCTGTTCTAGAAGATGGGCTTAGTGCCACAATGCAGTTTATGGCAAGAGGTAAAGATGAATTTAATGCTGAGCTCGAATGGAGTTATATTAGTTATGAATTATCTGATACAAGCCAAATTAAATTCGGTAAATTGAGACTACCCATATATTATTATTCAACTTCATTAGATGTTGGTTATGCTTATAACTGGATTCGCCCACCGGAAGACGTCAATTCTCTTCCTATTTCATCCTTTGGAGGGTTAGATTATTCAACATCATTTGAATTTGGTGAATGGTCCTTAGTTGCACAAACATTTTTTGGCTCCAATCGAAGTGATGTGGAAGAAAATGGTGACATAGATCTCACTCAAGTCAGTAGATTGGTATTAGAAATCGAAAAAGATTGGTTTAATTCACGGCTTTCAGCAACCAATGGTAAAGTTGATGGTTATTCAACAACATCAGATGTTAACTATTACAGCATTGCCTTTTCGGCATCATTAAATCAATTAACCCTAAATATCTAGTCAGTTTAAAGTTAAATGATATAAACTAAACTTATGGTATTAACACAAATTGATACCATAAAATCATGTCTAAGCAATTAAATTCACCGTAAAAGGATTAATCGTGCCCTCTATATTCGATATTGACGTTATGAAAAGTGATGGCCAACACTATTCACTTTCAAGATTAAAGGGAAAAACAATGCTTATCGTAAATACGGCAAGCCAATGTCGATTTACACCTCAATATCAAGAGTTGGAAATATTGCATAAAAAATACGAACAACAAGGTTTAGTTATTCTGGCTTTTCCTTGCAATCAATTTGCCAAACAAGAACCAGAAACAGACGATAAAATCGAAACTTTTTGCCAGGTAAACTACGGCATTAGTTTTGCTCTTCATAAAAAAATTCAAGTTAATGGAAGTGAGACAATCCCACTCTATCAATTCCTGAAGTCCAGAGCGAAGGGAGTATTGGGTAGTGAATCAATAAAATGGAATTTTACAAAATTTTTAGTGAGCCCTGATGGTCAAAAAATACAAAGGTTTTCACCAACAACAAGCCCTATGACATTAGAATCACAGATTATTGAATATTTATCTAACAATTGATTTTACTTAACAACGCCCTATTCTATCCTTTATTAAACTTAAACAATGATGGGATGGAAAAGTGCTTTTTAAAGCTTTATCGTGTTTATTTATCAGCTTAATGTTAAATGCCTGTAGTGGTAACTTTGACGACTCACCAAGAATACAGCCAAAACCAGGGGAGCCGGGATCACTAAATTTTTAACTAAAAAAACTCGCCGAAGCGAGTTTTTTTATGACTTTATAACGATTAGTTAGTAATAATAGGCGTCTGACATACTACATCTGCATTCTGACCACGATGACGCAATAAGTGATCAAGTAACGTAATGGCTAGCATGGCTTCAGCAATAGGCGTTGCTCGAATTCCGACACAAGGGTCGTGTCGACCTTTTGTAATAACATCGGCAACATTTCCTTCTCTGTCTATCGTTTTACCCGGGATGGTAATGCTCGACGTCGGTTTAAGCGCCATATGAACAACAATATCTTGCCCTGATGAAATACCACCAAGCACGCCGCCCGCATGATTAGAACTAAAACCATTCGGGGTTAATTCGTCCCTGTGTTGACTGCCTTTTTGCTCAATAACCTCAAAACCATCACCAATTTCAACGCCTTTCACTGCATTTATACCCATCATAGCTTTTGCAATATCTGCATCTAAGCGATCAAAAACGGGCTCACCTAGTCCGGGCATTACATTACGCGCAACTACTGTGATTTTAGCCCCAATTGAATCGCCTTCACGTCTCAATTCGGTTATATATTTCTCAAGTGTTGGAATGGCATCTGGATCAGGGCTAAAAAAAGGATTTTCGTAAACTTGAGACAAATCTTTAACATCAAGTTTAATTGGGCCTAATTGAGATAAAAAGCCATTTATTTCAATATTAAAGCGTGTTTTCAAATATTTTTTAGCAATCGCGCCGGCTGCAACACGCATTGCCGTTTCACGCGCTGAAGAACGACCCCCACCACGATAATCTCTGAAACCATATTTTTGATCATAGGTATAATCAGCATGTGCAGGTCTAAAGGTGTCTTGAATATTGCCGTAATCTTTTGATCTTTGATCTGTATTTTCAATCAATAAACCAATTGATGTGCCTGTTGTTTTCCCTTCAAATACACCTGATAAAATTTTAACTTGATCAGGTTCACGTCTTTGAGTCGTAAATTTTGAAGTACCAGGCTTACGAAGGTCTAAATCCTTCTGTAAATCAGCTTCACACAATTCAATTCCTGGAGGGCAACCATCAACGATAGCACCTAATGCGATACCATGACTTTCGCCAAACGTGGTTACTTTAAACAGAGTACCAAATGTATTACCGGACATAGACTACTTATGCTCTTATCAAAATTGTTAAAATGAATGTGCGGTGAGTTCTTTTTTCGAAATAACAAAAACACCATTGCCACCCTGCTCCAGCTCTACCCACATAAAGGGAACATCGGGAAACTGTTCTTGAAGTGCTATTTCGCTATTACCCACTTCATACACTATGATGCCATCATCATGAAGGTGGTCCGCAACTTGTGTTAAAAATTTACGTGTAAAATCAAGTCCGTCGAAACCTGATGTTAATGCAAGTTCTGGCTCTCGATGAAACTCAATCGGTGCACTTTGATAATCATCCGCATCAACATAAGGTGGATTGCAGATAATTAAATCATATTTACGGTCTGTCAAAGCATCGAACATATCAGATTGAATCGCCTCAACAGAGTCCTCAACTTGATGCAGTTCAATATTTTGTTTGGCTATTTCAAGTGCTGGTAAACTGATATCTGTAATATCAACTTTAGCATCTTCAAAAATAAGTGCTGCTGTAATACCAAGACAACCACTACCTGTGCACATATCCAATATATTCAATGGATATTGTTTTAGCCAAGGTTGGAACTCGTCTTGAAGAAGCGCCATAATGGGTGATCTTGGGATTAAGGTGTCATGACTTACTTTAAAAGGTAAGCCCATAAACCATGCCTCACCTAATAAATAAGGTAAAGGTGTACGCTTAGAAATGCGTTCATTTAACATTTTTAAAATGCGTTTTTTTTCATCGATTGTGAGTTTGCAATCCATAAATTCTTTATCAAAATCTAAGGGTAATTTTAATGCGCCTAATACCAAATTTACCGCTTCATCCCATGGGTTATCAGTGCCATGTCCATAAAATAAGTCGGCTTGGATAAAACGACTGTAGCTCCATCGAACAAAGTCTTTGATACTCATTAAATCACGTAGTGCGGACTGTCTATTACTCATTAAATATCGCTTCACAATGTCAAAAAAACTATTATACCTTGTAATTCCCTTTGCGAAATTATTTTTCTTATGAAATTCTAGGATAAAGTGCTTATATAGAATTACCTACACTCACTCTATGTTGAATAAAGTAAGTCAAGACGGTTTTAGCGATCTTTAGGTGTAGTGTCTTGTTTTTGAAGCATTATCAAGTTTTTAACTTGTTCAGTTAACAAACTAACATCCGCACGATTAGCCTCATTAGTTAAAGTATTTATTTGATTAAACTGCAGCGTTTGCTGTTCGAGCAATCGTAAACGCTCTTCATCAACTAAGGCCAACTTTAATTCTAGTTTAGTTTGATCAAGCTCTTTTTGAATAAGGTTGAGATTAAGTTCTTTAAGTAATGAGTCTCGCTCTTCTGACTTTATTTGCTGAGTTCGTAACGTTGAAAGGGTTTCTTGATAGCGCTTCTCTAAGTACAGATTTTTTTCGTCATTAATCCGTTTACCTTCAATAAGCTCATTGATCAGTTTAGATTGTGTCTCGATTTGGTTTTCTTGCTGCTCAACCAAAGAAGATAACGACAGATATTGGCCGACTGTCGCATCCCGCTTTAATGCATGGGCGTTATCTTCACTATGTAAAGTTTCTTCAAGTAAGGACTGAAGGTCTCGCGTAATATCTCGTTCAAACTTTTTAAAACTTGGCATAAACACATGAGACAAATCATCGAAGCTGGCATCTTGACGCTCTTTATAAAGCTCTTCCCACTCAGTAATCGCTTTTAAAAAAGTAGTATTAGAGCACTTACGACCATCTTGCTTGAGAAAAAAATCCGTTAAACGAGGGATATTGGGGAAAAAATTTTGTTCTAATAAGGACCAGCATGCCATGATTATTTCTTCACGGGCAATATTCGCTTTACGAGCCATCGGTTATCCAAGATTATAATAAATAAGATAAATATTATAAAACAATTACTCTATGCTAACTATCCGCATTAACGAACATCTGGTCTATAACTTTAATCGTTTCACGATAACCATAATCAATCATTTCCTGAGCCCGCCAAAATTCATAAAAAGAACAGGCGTCTTTTGATAAAGTAATCACTGCATCCGGTGGATAGCCCGCTACCTTGTATTGTGTCAAGGATGCCTGCATCGTCTCAAACATAGTATTAATAATATGTAACCGCCCCCAATTTTCAGGTAAGTCACTATCTTCAGACTCCTTGGAAGAATCTTTCTTTACCGGCATAGAGCCCACTAGTTGGTCATCAAAACCTTCAATAAAGCTGTATTTGAACATCTCTTTAAGGCTTGACACCCAATCATCATTTGAACTTTTTTGAGCATTTAACTCAACCTCGGTATGGCTAGAAATCATAGGAGTAGAACCGTTTAAATCAACCCCAATAATATAGTCAGCATTGGCTGCTATCGTCGGGATAATAGGTAAAGGGTTGAGTAGGCCCCCATCAACATACACCTTATCGCCCAGTCTAACCGGCATTATTATCGATGGAATCGCAGAAGAAGCTCTAATCGCATTAATCAAAGAGCCTTTTTTAAACCATGACTCCTTTTGTTTTATTAAATCAGTCGCAATTGATGTGAAGTCGATATCTAAATCTTCAATGTTTGGGTTGCCAATAATGTCAGTGATTTTAGCAAAAAGTTTGTCACCTTTAATTGCCCCTGCATTAGCAATACTCATATCAACTAAGCGGAGCGTTTCAAGACGCGTTAAACTGGCTGCCCAAGTCTTAAATTCATTAAACCTTCCACTGGCATAAGCACCACCTACAATAGCGCCAATAGAACAACCTGCAATTGCAATAATTTGAAAACCACGCTCTTCAAGCGCGTCTATAACACCAATATGGGCAAGGCCTCGGGCAGCGCCAGAGCCCAACACAAGCGATACGGTTTTAGGGTTTGGTATTGTCATTCACTAATACACTAAACAGGTTTTCACCATAAATTGGGTTTGCTTGATTCCCAAAATTAATAAAACTAATGTTGTCAGACAATTCTTGCCCTAAACTAATTTTCAACGCTTCGATTTGCCCTTGGGCAACTTGAAATGCTTTGCTTGGAGTTAGGTTAGCAGGGCTTGTAATTAACACATAAACAGACTGATCTTCGTTTATTGAGTCTAAATATCGCCTGATAGCAACCTTGTCATTCAAACTTACCTGAAACACTAGATCTGTGTCTTCTACAACCGTATGAGAGACAATACTATCCAATCTAAGCATGACATCACCTGCACCGCGACGGTTTAAATACAAGACTTGATACTCAGTATTTAAATCATCTTCATTAGCAACAACAAGCAGGGTTTGATTTGAATCCGCTCCATACAGACGATAGTCATTAAAAAAATTATTCGCCCAAGCATTACTACTACCGCAGGTACGTCCTGTACATTCATAAAGAATGCTTGCTGAGTCTTTCAACTGTTGTTCGTAGTGGTTGTATATAGGCTCTAAGCTCTCTCCTCGGCCAAACTTATACAAGGATGAAGAGATATCGCCTTGAACCTGTTTAGATTTAATAGGAATCCAAGCACGCGCTGATTTTTTTAAATTGGCTAAGGGTAATGAGTACTCGGCTTGTGATTCTTGCTCAAATTTAATGAGATCAGCCCCCTTATATTGCTTAATAACTTCTTTTGAATAAGCTTGCGTAGATAGTACGCTTAGGCTTAATAAGCAGATATTTATGACAATTTTTTGCTTAATCGACTGGCAAAAATTAGGTCGTATTAAAAAATTATAAATAAGCCTCTCCTTTTTATATTCACTAGATTTAACACAAAGGCAAAAACAAAATCAAATTAATGAGCTGTTATAAAAGCATAGACCTTTTGCGTAACTTCTTGATACGTATCATCTTCAAGATGGAAATGGTGCCCCCCATTAGACCAATCTAATTCAGCCTTTTGAAAGCATTCAATCATCTCTTGAGCCTGATCATGACAACCAGAATAGATGCCTTGATTCGCCAATAAAATGAATGTGGGGCAGATTATTGCTTTTATAAAGGCATCAACACTCTCTTTGTCCATTCTAAAGGGGGATGGGAAAGTAAGTTTAGGATCATGCCGCCAACGATAGCGACCATCAAGATCTAAAAAGCTGCCTCTTAAAACTAAATGCTGCGCCGCATTATGGCCCAGCTTAGTAAACCCATTCATCCTAGCTTGAGTCATATAGTCTTGACTCTCATACCCTCTTGATGGATTACGCTCAACGCCCATTTTATTAATAGCGTGCTGTAGCTGTGATACCCTCTGTGTTGGCTGTGAGGTTAAAGGGCCAAGGTTGTCTAACATGACAAGCCCATGAATCTTATCCGGCGCAACGGCAGCGACTAGCATCGCAACCGAAGCCCCCATACTATGACCTAACAACCATACTTTTGAATTAAGGCTTTCGATTAATTGAACCGTATCAAGAACATAATCCCATAAATGGTAAAAGGAGCCGTCTGCCCTGTGGTCGGATTTACCATGTCCGGCACAGTCAACACTGTACCAATGGCAGTCTGTCATCAATTGCGTACACTTTTCAAAGCTCGCTGCATTATCCAACCAACCATGTAAGGCAACAATCTTTGGATGATTTACCCCTGAAACAGACTTAGGTAAGGTCTCTAACAGCGATATGTTTGTATGTTTAAGGCTAATTTGCTTTTCACGATCCATCATATACATCTTCAACATTATTCATTTATGAATAAGACAAACATTAATTATTTGCGTTAAGTACCCATCTTAATTGACAGCAAGCAGTCGCTAATATTTCACCCTCAACCGCTGCAAGCGTTGCTGTTTGCATCATAAAGTCCTGCGGTAATGGCAAGTCTGCGAGTAAATCAATCATCTGACTTGCAAAGGGTTCATGTGTAATGAGAAGTACAGAGTCAAGTTGTAAATTAGATAACCAGAGAGCCACATCAATAGGCTTACCACTCGGTGTTATTTTGTCAATCGTAGTGGTAACACCCGTATAATTTATGGCCTCTAAAAAATACTGAGCAGTTTGTTGTGCACGGATATAGGGGCTCACAAAGACCTGATCAATCGTTTCATTTTTTTGTTTAAATTGAAGCGCAGAGGACAATACCTCTTGCACACCTAATTCAGTTAAATTACGGGCAGCATCATTACCCAAAGCAGGTGCCTCAGCATTACCATGTCGTAAAATATACAAGCGTTTAACACTCATATTTATTGTCCTTTTTTAGCATTAGGCCAAGACTGAAATGGATAAGGTTTTTCTTCAGTCTGAAAGCATACAAACGATAGCGTTTGACTAATGAAGTCTGATAAAGAAGACAAAAAATTCGCTAAAGGTGTGGGCTCAAATTGTGACCCAAATCGAATAATCGTTAAGATAACTAATGCGATACCAAAAATAGACAAGGATATGTTTAACACAGCCCAATAAATAAACATAAACACTAAACGAACCCAAAATGCTTGGTCAGCATACCCTGGCTTATTCATTACTTTTTCTCCTCATATGTTGCAAATTCTACATCCCATTTTAGCTCACCTGTCATCATGCTTTGTACTAAGGTTTCAAGTTTACAACCATCAAATACAAGCTTAGACAATCCTAATGCTAAAGGCATATAGAGTTGGTTTTTTTCTGCTTCACGTATCACCATGCGCAGGGTGTTGACACCTTCTGCTACCTGCCCTAGTTGAGAGACCGCTTGTTCAAGCGTTTTCCCTGTCCCAAGTGCATAACCCACTTGATAATTACGGCTCAGAGGCGATGAACAAGTCGCAATTAAATCTCCCATACCAGCCAATCCCAAAAAGGTCATTGGGTTAGCTCCAAAATGAACCGCAAAGCGACTCATCTCAGCCAGGCTTCGAGTCATTATCATCGCCATAGTGTTCTCACCAACGTTCAATGCTTTGGCAAGACCACAAACAATGGCATAGATATTTTTTAACGCGCCAGCAAGTTCAACCCCTTTAATATCGGAATTTTCATAAACTCTAAAGCTGGGGGACTTTAATAAGTCGACAGCATGACTTCTTACCGAATCATCGGGACTGGCAATAACAGACCCTGTTAACTGACCTGCGGCTATTTCTTTGGCTAAATTGGGACCACTTAAGACACCAATTTTCTGGGTAATATTTTGTCTATATAAAATATCACTCATTAATTCAAAGCGATTTGGATTAAACCCCTTAGTCGTACTTATAAGCATCTTGTCAGATGTTAATAAAGGCGTTATACGTTCAACTACCTGTTCAAACGATTTAGAAGGAATGGATACAAAAATAGCATCACTTTCCGCTATTGCTGCTTCTAAATCTGTTGTCGCGACAAGCTCTTCATTAAGCTGAGCATTTGGCAAGTAGCGACTATTAAAACCGGTCAGATTAATTTCCTCGACTTGATCTTCATTGCGCATCCATTGACTCACAATATGACCATTATTAGCCATAATGTTTGCCAGAGCTGTACCAAAGCTCCCGCCACCCAGTACACAGACGGTTTCTTTCGCCATCTTATAAAACCTCCAATTTCCCTAATGTATCGGCAAATTAATTAATTCGTATTTTTGCGAGTTAGTTATGAAGAACAACTAACGCAAATTGAGTGTTGCTGATTATCAGCAGCAATCGCTAAATAATTCAGAGCATCATGCTCGTCATAAGGATTTTGCAATACGGTTATCATATCTTCAAAAACCTGATAGTCACCGTTTAGCGCGGCATCTATAACCTGTTGCGCCAAATAGTTTCTAACTATGTATTTAGGATTGATTTTAAGCATTTCAACCCGTACTGCTAACCAGTTACCGTTTTCTTGAACTCGTCGTTGTAAATATTGCTCAAGCCACGCCTCAAAGGCGGGTTTATTGCTAACATTTTCTAATAGTAGCGACCTATCTTGGGCGTCTTTCATTTGACTTAAGTTTCGCCAAAAACAAGTATAGTCGATTCGCTCCTTTTCTAACAATAACAACAAACTAGAAAATAATTCTTGGTCTTGGTCAACACTTTTAATTAAGCCTAATTTAGTGCGTATGAGTGTTTGAAAATAGCCCATTAATTTGGTTTCGTATTTGCTCAATATAGACACTAATTGAGGTCTAGCGAGGTGCTTGGAAAAACAATGAAACAAACAGTTCAAATTCCACAGCGCGACGCCCGGCTGCCTTTCAAATGCATAACGGGCTTCATAATCTGAATGATTTGCAACCCACTTTGGGTCATATGTCTCCATAAACCCATAGGGGCCATAATCAATAGTATCCCCTAAGATAGACATATTATCAGTATTCATAACCCCATGTTGAAAACCAACAGCTTGCCAATTGGCAATCATTTCTGCTGTTTTATCGACAATCGATTGCAACATAACAATGATATTTTCTTCTCTCGTGCCGGTTGTTTGAAAGTGCCGTTCTAGACAATAATCAATCAATTGGTCTAGCTGTTCAGGTTTGTTTTGATAAAAGAAGTATTCAAAATGCCCAAATCGGATATGAGATTTAGCCGTGCGCAACAGCATAGCAGCAGGTTCTGCTTGCTCACGATAAATCATCTCTTTACTGTCGAACAAAGCGAGCGCACGGGAGCTTGCGATACCTAAGTGGTGCATAGCTTCACTCGCAAGGTATTCCCGTATACTGGAACGCAAAACCGCACGACCATCACCACGTCGAGAGTAAGGCGTTGGCCCAGCTCCTTTCATGTGTAAATCGACCAATTCACCATCTAAATCTGACACTTCACCTAACAAGAGACCTCGACCATCACCCAATTGAGGGCTAAAGCCACCAAATTGGTGACCTGCGTAAACCATACTAACGGCATTACTAATGGGCTTATGACCAAGTAAAAGCTCAAGCGTTTGAGGATCATCAAAGTGTATTTGAAGTTGTTCAGAAAGGGTTTTATTGAAAAAGGAAAGTTTAAGACCAGAGAGTGTTTTTATTTGCCCTTGAGAAGAGAACGCAGGGCCAAGATCTGAAAAGTGATGATTTAAGTGCAACATAGATCATCCAAACAGTTTGCCTCATTAAAGGGGCTTAAAATGATAACTGACACCACCTAAATCAGATGGTGTCAGCATATTTTTTTAGTGGTTTGTTACATACTCACAACGAATTTTTTGGCCTACCACTTTTTCTATTTCTGGTACCATGAAAGCATCATCTTCACTGGCAAAGCTCACAGATTTACCCGTTTCACCACCACGGCCGGTTCTGCCAATACGGTGAACATAATCTTCTGGGTCTTCTGGTAAAGAATAATTAACAACCAGCTCTATTCCATCGACATGAATACCACGACCAGCAACATCCGTCGCTACCAAGACCTGAATACGACCATTCTTAAAGTTGGCTAAGGTTTTAACACGTTTATCTTGTGCCACTTCACCAGAAAGCATAGCGCAGTTAACCCCAGCATCCTTTAAGCGCTCATACAGATCACGTGTTTCGTCACGACGATTGGCAAAAATTATCGTTCTTTGATTTTCTTTTTCTTTAATCAAACTCTCAAGAACAGTCCATTTCTGATCAGCTTCAACACTGTAGATAACTTGTTCTATGTTCTTATTGGTCGTTTCTTCAGGAACAACAGACACTTCTTTTGGAAAATAGGTCCACTGTCTTGCAAGGTTTTGAATATCTTTTGGAAATGTTGCACTAAACAGCATGGTTTGGCGCTTTTCTTTATGCGGAGTCATTCTAATAATGCTTTTAACATCAGGAATGAAGCCCATTGACAACATGCGATCTGCTTCGTCTAACACTAAAGCTTCAACTTTATTTAGTAAAACTTTCTTATTACGAGCGAAATCCATTAGGCGACCAGGCGTTGCTACCACAATATCAACACGCTCAGTGTCTAGGATCTGCTTTTGCTTTTCATAACTTAGACCCCCAACCAAAGACACCACGTTAATATCAGAATTGGTTGTCAATTTAATGGCATCATCGGCAATTTGCAGTGCTAACTCACGTGTTGGCGCTATGATTAATCCGCGAGCAAAACGGCTATCTCGCGCTTCTTCAATAGGATAATCAAGAAAATCACTGATCATTGCGATTAAGAAAGCCGCGGTTTTACCTGTGCCCGTCTGAGCCTGACCGATTAAGTCATAACCTTGAAGCGTTTCAGGCAATGTGGCTGCCTGTATCTCACTGCAATATTCAAAAGACATTTCAGCAATGGACTTCAACACACGATCAGGAAGATTTAAATCATGAAAACGAACTTTACCTTCAACCTCAGCCACTTTAAAATCATCAATTGACCAAACAGAGTTCGGTTCAGCGCTTACTGGAGCGACATCATCATGTTGTTTTGGTTTACGGTAAGATTTTCTTGGTTTTTTTGATCTAGGTTTTTGTGGTGCGTTCTGATTATCCATAAGGGATCTTTGATCTTCTGTTAAATGTCTTGTGGATTCAAAAACACTAAGCCTTTGAATATTTTAATATCTGATAAATCTATGTGGGTGGAGTTTACAGAAATGCCACCCATTTATACAGTCTTTAATTAGTTACTCTTAGTCGTACTAATCCGATTCAAGCGTGAGTTTATAGGGTGGCAAGCTGTCAATCAGGTTCTTACCATAGCGTTTGGTAATCAAGCGTTTATCGAGAATTGTAATTTTACCTGAATCCTCTTCACTTCGTAATAAGCGCCCTGTTGCTTGCACAAGCTTTAGCGATGCATCCGGTATCGAAATTTCCATAAAAGGATTGCCACCACGCTTCTGTATCCATTCAGCTAAAGTGGCATCCACTGGATCATCAGGTACAGAAAATGGAATCTTAGCGATAACAACATGAGTCAAATATTTTCCGGGCAAATCAACCCCTTCGGAAAAACTAGCGAGCCCCAATAACAAGCTGCCTTTTTCTTTATCCAGTCTTTCTTTATGACTTTCAAGAATAATCCGTTTAGATTGCTCACCTTGGACCAGCATAATATCTTTTAAGCTTTGTTTGACGCTCTCAGCAACCGCTTCCATTTGTTTACGTGACGAAAATAACACCAAACTACCCGCGTCGAGATCAATCTCTTCATTCAAATACTGAACAATTTCTTTGGTATGTTCTTCTGCCTTATTCGGCTCGAATGATAATTTTGGTACCAACAAGCTTGCATTGTTTTGAAAATCAAAAGGACTCAATACACGCAGGTATTCTGATTCTCTCGGCACGCCACTGCGCATATTAAAACGATGAAAATTATTAAGGGCTGTTAGGGTTGCCGATGTGACTACGGCAGCAAAACACTTGTCCCATAACTGCATTCTTAGAGTATGCGCAGCCAAAATTGGTGAACCGCCCAACTCTATGTCCTGCTCCATTCCCTGCCCCGTTAACGTCAACCACCTTGCATTAGGCGGGTACTTCTGGTCATCAGCACTGGAAAATAATTGCCATAATGATTTAGCCTGCTCCAATCGCCCCAGTATAACGCCTAAAATAGGCTGCCATACCTCAGCTGTTTCAGGGGTTAATCCCATACCCTCATTTTGCTTAACTTTTTTACATTCTTCATGAATCGATTCAATCGCTGAGAACAGTTTTTGATAGGATGTTTGAAGGCTATAAGAAAGCTGCCTTAGCTCCTCAGGAATAATGCCAAACTCAAATCTATGCTGATCATTATCATCCATCCCCGCTAAATTATTTATGAAAGGCGCCAAACCTTGTTGAGCATATTGAATGAAATTTACAATGGTTTGCACCATTTGAGGGATTTTAAATAACAACTGCCCAGTGACACTAATATCATCCTTCAACTCTTGTTTGAGATTTAACAGGTTTTTCTCAAGCTGACGCAACCATAAAATACTCTGTTGCAATCTGAGTTCATGTCGAAAGTGATTTATCGCTTTTTCGGGTAAATGGTGCCCTTCATCGAATACATAAATGGTATCACTTGGCGCCGTCAAAATTGCGCCTCCACCAAGGGATAAATCCGCCAAAACCAAATCGTGATTCGCAACTATGATATCGGCAACTTCGATTTCAGCCCTTGCTTTATAGAATGGACATGCACTGAAATTTGCACAATTACGATTGGTACATTGCTGGTGGTCTGTTTTCAATCGCCCCCAATCTTGCTCTCTTACAATACCTGCCCAGTTATCCTTATCACCATCCCAGGTACCCGCTTTTAGCGCATCATCCATCTCTTTGTATAACGCGGTATTAACATCACCAGGCTGTAAATGCTGTTCGAATAATCCTGCAAACATATCATCTGTTGCTTGAGAACCATCATCTAAATGACTTTCTAAATGATTAAGGCATAGGTAGCGCCCCCGTCCTTTAGCCAAGGTATATTTGAATTGGTAATCGGTATATTCCAATAGATCAGGCAGCTCCTTATGCAAAATCTGCTCTTGCAATGCCACGGTTGCTGTTGAAATAACCAAGGTCTTCCCTCTAGCCTTTGCAATAGGGAAAGCTGCCAAGCAATAAGACAAGGTTTTACCTGTCCCTGTTCCTGCCTCTATCACAGCAACATGCTTTTCACCTAAACGGTTACCGTCACTATCAGGCGACACATTCCCCAAGGTTCTCGCAATTGATGCAATCATTTGCCTTTGACCTGTGCGTGGGTTATGCCCTTTTGCTTTTAGGTTTGCTCGATAGGCGGCTTGAATTTTTAATTTTAAATCATCAGATAGCATTTATTTAATTGAGTATCCCATTAAAAGCTGTATATAATACCAGTTACTGTACAAACAACCAGATGCCTTATGATTAAACTTACAAAAAGACAATCCGATGTAATGGACACAATCCGCGACTTTATTGCGGAAACCGGCTTTCCACCAACACGTGCGGAAATTGCTAAAAAATTAGGTTTTAAATCCCCTAACGCGGCAGAAGAACATTTAAAGGCTCTTTGTAAAAAAGGTGCCATTGAAATTTTAGCCGGCGCCTCACGTGGCCTGCGCATTATTGAAGAAGCCAGCAATGATGCTAACCCAGAACTTGGTTTACCTATCATTGGTAAAGTAGCAGCGGGCTTTCCTATTCTTGCTCAGGAGAATGTAGACTCTCATGTGCAGGTACCTGCCACTATGTTTTCCCCTCAAGCCGACTATTTACTCTCCGTTAACGGAATGAGCATGAAAGACGTGGGCATTATGGAAGGCGATCTACTTGCTGTTCATAAAACATCAACCGTTCGTAATGGCCAAATTGTAGTGGCGCGAATTGGCGATGAAGTAACGGTAAAACGTTTTGAGAAAAAAGGGAACACGATTCGCCTAATTGCTGAAAACGAGGATTTTAATGACATCCTTGTTGATCTTGAAAGCGAAGAATTTGCCATTGAAGGACTGTCTGTCGGCGTAATACGCCAGACCATCTAACAAACGCTCGGCAAAAAAAAGCTAAGCCTAGGCTTAGCTTTTTCATTTCTAAACTAAATCAATGAACCACTTTTGTCTGAGACAATGAGTCACCATCACTAGAATCGTGTAGCTCAGTTTCAGGAAAATCCTCCGAATATACGAAATCAATTCCTGCGTGAAACATACGTTTAGCGAGCTCAAAATACCTATCTTGAAGATATGCTTTTGTGGTATCTGAAATTTTCAAAACAGCTAGAGGTTCTGACTCTACGCCCTCATCACTAGCCGGACGTAAAACAATTTCGCCATTTTCTAGTTCAACGATCTCTAGATACGACTCATTCATATTATTAGTACTCTGAGGATTCTTCTCTAAACCTTAATATCAATTCGGTTAGAGAGTTTAAATATGTCAGACAAGCTGAACTTGTATCAGTTGAGCTGACAATTAAATTATTTTGTTTTGCATTATAGAAATTTGGATGACATTTCAAACTAGCATCATAAGCATTTTGTAAATGACTATACCAAGAGCTAGCATTTTCATTTAGCTCCATCAGCTCATTAATTACAGGAATACTGATGTTTTTTGACTTAGCATTAAGAAACATTTCTTGTAAACCAATTTCTGAGCTCAGATGATACGCCTGTTTTACTTCTTGCAAAAGCCCTAATGATGCACTTTGTAAATGAAATAGAGCCGCATTTTCAAATGCAGGCCCCATCCATTTTTGCTCTGTATCAGGCATTGCTAAGAAACGTCGCGCAATATCCAACTTCTGATTAGTCATGCTTGCGGCCGAACTCATTTATTTCTTTACCTTTTTCTTAGGTTCTTCAATCGCCCACTTAGAATCTACATAGTAAGCTTTCCAACCTGTTGGCTTACTATCATCCTCAGACATCACATATTGCTCTTTTGTCTTGCGGCTGTATCGAATGATTGCCGGTCGACCTTCACTATCAGCAAGTGGTGCATTTTTGAAAAAATGATACTTTGGATCAATTTGATCCATATAAGGTATTAATTCTGCAACCAAAGGAGCTCGTGTTTCACGCTTACGGGGAAACTGGCTTGCCGCTAAGAACAAACCCGTTGCGCCATCACGTAGAACATAATGATCTTCAACTTTAAGGCACGCCAAATCAGGCATAGGAACAGGGTCCATCTTAGGCGGCGCAGCCTCACCACTTTTTAGCAGTTTACGTGTATTTTTACACTCTTCATTGGTGCAGCCAAAGTACTTACCAAAACGCCCTGTTTTCAATTGCATCTCAGACGTACACTTATCACATTCAAGTACAGGGCCGTCATAACCCTTAATTTTAAATGATCCAGCTTCGACTTCAAAACCACTACAACTAGGGTTATTACCGCAAACATGAAGCTTACGCTGCTCGTCAACCAAGTAACTGTCCATCGCGGTATCACATATCTGACAACGACGTTTATTAATTAAGGCTTTTGACTCAGCTTCATCATCATAGATGGCAACAACTTCATCACCCCTGACTAGGTTAATTGTTGCTTTACAACGCTCTTTCGGCGGCAACGCATAACCTGAACAAGATAAAAACACCCCTGTTCCAGCGGTACGAATATGCATTGGCCTAGCACACGTCGGGCATTCGATATCTGTCGGCGTTGGTGAATTTTGAGCCATACCTGTTTCAGGGTGCTCTGCAACATTCAATGTTTTGCTAAAATCTCGGTAGAAAGCATTAAGTGTTTCTATCCAATCGTTACGACCTTCTGCGATGTCATCAAGCCGCTCTTCCATTTGTGCTGTAAAGTCATAACCCATCAGTGTCTGGAAGCTATTCACGAGTCTATCAGTGACTATATCACCCATTTTCTCAGCATAAAAACGGCGCCCTTCTGTTCTCACATATCCACGATCTTGAATCGTAGAGATGATTGAAGCGTAAGTAGAAGGTCGGCCAATGCCACGCTTCTCAAGCTCTTTTACCAAACTTGCTTCACTGTATCTTGCCGGTGGTTTAGTAAAGTGCTGATCTGCAACTAACTGATCCAGCTGCAAGCTTTCACCTTGAGCGATATCAGGCAAGATATTATCATCACCTTTTTTACCAAGCGCAGCCATAACACGGGTATAACCGTCAAATCTCAGAATGCGACCCTTGGCCCTTAATTCATAGCCATCAACCAACAAAGTGATAGTGGTAGAGGTATAGCGTGCTGGCGTCATCTGACACGCCATAAATTGACTTCTGATCAATTCATAGAGTCTATGTGCGTCTTTTTCCATGCTTTTTAGAAATTCTGGCATGATAGTGACATCAGAAGGACGAATTGCTTCGTGAGCCTCTTGAGCACCCTCTTTACTTGAATAACGAATAGCCTCATCAGGCAGGTATTCATTACCAAAACTTTCTTCTATATAGTCTCTTAACGTCGAAACAGCCTCTTGACTCAAGTTGGTCGAGTCAGTACGCATATAGGTGATGTAACCCGCTTCATAAAGACGCTGGGCCAACATCATCGTTTTCTTAACACCAAAGTTAAGGCGTGTACTGGCAGCCTGCTGAAGTGTCGAGGTTATAAAAGGAGCACTAGGTTTACTACTCGTTGGTTTATCTTCACGTTTAGCGACCGTATAAGACGCTTTCTGCAAATTAGCCAAGTGAAAGTTAGAGTCAACCTCGTTCGTAGGACGGTATTCTTTATCCTGGTACTTAGCGACGGCAAACTTAATTTTGTCTTGTTTAGGCGTGGCAAGGTGCGCATCCATTTCCCAGAATTCATCTGGATTAAATGCCCTAATTTCTTGCTCGCGCTCAACAATCAAACGCACTGCGACTGATTGCACTCGACCTGCCGATAAACCACGAGCAACTTTTGCCCAAAGTAAGGGCGATACCATAAAACCAACGACTCGGTCTAAAAAGCGTCTTGCCTGTTGCGCGTTAACACGATCAATATCAAGCTCTGCCGGAATATCAAAGGCTTCCGTAATCGCTTTTTCGGTAATTTCGTTAAAAACAACACGTTTATATCGGCTATCATCACCACCAATTGCTTCACGCAGATGCCAAGCAATCGCCTCCCCCTCTCTATCCAAATCGGTCGCGAGATAGATGGTGTCAGCATTTTTGGCTAAGCGCTTGAGTTCATCAACTACTTTTTCTTTGCCCGGCAAGACTTCATAATGCGCTTGCCAATTGTTTTCAGGGTCAACCCCCATGCGATTAATAAGCTGCTGCCGAGATTTTTTACTTTTATGAATAACTTTTTCTTCAGCAGACATTTTACGCGTTAACGCAGCTTGCTTTGCTCGCTCTTGCGGAGTTGATGTTGATGTTGTGCCAGTGGGTAGATCTCGTATATGTCCAACACTGGACTTTACAACATAGCCACTACCTAAATATTTATTAATTGTCTTCGCCTTGGCTGGCGATTCCACTATTACGAGTGATTTTCCCATTTTCTAATATAGGCCTTATGTAAAGTACATCTCCGATTCTGCAAATGTGTGCAGTTAACATCGTCGGGGTCGTGATATTAAGCAAACCCCTTTTATATAACAAGCTATCACTGTATTGTTTGCCAGATAAATTCCTATTTCATTCAGAAATATCTATATTTAACATACTGAATTCATCGTCAGAGGACAATACGTAGTGACATTGCAAATTGTTACCATTTTATTTTTATTCATCATAGTAGTTCTATCCGTCATTGTCGGAAGTAGAGCTCACCAAAAAGAAAGGGAAGAAACCGAACGTCGATTCACCCAATTAAAACTTATGAATCGTGCCGACAGAACCTACAGTCATATCAGCAGCATAGCTCAAATTAACACAGACTCCATCGTTACCGATGTTTTGTATGATTTCTATATTGACACCCTACGTGACCTTGTAAACTACACCGATGACATTGACGCCATTGAACAAAAAATAGCCAAAGCTGAAGAAGAACGAAACCTTGATTTAGCAGTCTACAACACCTCACCTTCTCTTTTAAGCTTTCAAGAAAAAGCAAATTACAAAGAGCGCTTAACAAAATTAGCTAAATTACTTTTATTTATGCGACGCAAAGGCCGCATAAGTCACTCCCACTACCAAGCCTGCTATGACTACCTAAGATGGCTAAATCTGGACATTCAGGTTAACCGACAATTAGTGCAAGCAAATACCAACTTTACAACCGGCGACACCCGTGTTGCAAGAACACTGTATGGGGTTATCTTATCTCACGTTCGTGCAGATCCAATACAAAGACCAGAAAAGAAAATGCTTGAAACTTACGTTGACGAGAAAATCAAAGAGATTTATGAGCCAACACTAAGAGCCATTGAAAACGCAGACACTCCTGAAGAAGCCGAAGCACTCGTTAAAGAACTGTCTAAACCGGTCGACATATCAGGTCTAGATAGCGAATAAATTAATAAAACTCAATCGCTTCCAACTCATTAAGAAGCGATTTAACTTCCTCAACCTCTTCCTCACCCCCTCTTTCATCCCAATAAACAGAAACACTGTCGATTGTAATTACAATTGCCTGAAAACTATCCACTTTGGAGGCTAAAATCGTTTTACTCACCTCTGACAGATCAATATTTCTGTTCACAAACCAATTTTCAGTCAAGGCTTCATATTTCCACACCTCATACGGGTATAAGCATACGTCAGATTCTAGGCTTTTTAACTTTTTAACCCTGAACTTATGGTATGCCGTAGTTTTCACTTTAGTCGTTGACTTATCCCACCTATCAGGTAACTCTATATGTGTAAGTTGTACACCTAATTGGCTTTTTCGGGCTAAGAGTCGCATTTTCATCCGCGCCTGATCACGCTTACTTGGCATCACCCACAAAACTGAACCTAATAATGAGGCAAAGATAACAGCCACAATTAAAATAGTCATAAACTTTACTCACGTTTGAACTAATATAAGAATACACAAACCGTTTCGGAGGTTTATATGCCATACCAAAGAATTTTACTAGCGGCCGACCTAACAGAAGAAAACCTTCAAGTCGTTGAAAAAGCTGTACGTTTGTGCTCAACATACAATGCCAAACTGGTCATACTTCATGTTATTGAGTCATTAAATTATGCTTATGGAGGTGATGTACCTATTGATATCACTGATATACAGCTACAGCTCCACACAAGCGCACAAGAAAAATTAGACACTCTCTGCGAGCAAATTAACTGCCCTGTTGATAAAGCAATTATTTCACAAGGCGGAATAGAAAGTGAGATACACCGAATAGCACAGGAGCATGACAGTAACTTAATTGTTGTTGGCAGCCACGGCCGTCATGGCCTAGCTTTACTATTAGGTTCGACGGCAAATGGTGTGTTACATGGCGCACCATGTGACGTCCTTGCTGTCAGAGTCAAAAATTAACAAAATAAGGGCTCACTTTTAAGGTGGGCCCTTATTTTGTAATTAATGCTTAACGACGAGTCCAGCTCGTCCCTTCTCTAGTATCGAGCAAGGTAATACCTTGATCCGCTAGTGCATCTCTAATCTCATCACTTTTAGCAAAATCTTTATCTTTTCTTGCCTGAATTCGATCAGCAATTAAAGACTCAATCTCTCCTTCAGAAATACCATCATTTACAACACTATTTTTCAGAAAATACTCTGGATCTTGCGCCAATAAGCCCAGTTGCTCAGCCAATACCACTAGCTCTTTTGCTAACAAGGATGAACTTTCAGCTGTCGATGCTTTGGCTTTATTCAATTCCCTGACAAGGTCAAATAAAACTGAAATTGCCACTGGCGTATTAAAATCATCATCCATGGCTTTACGGTATCGATCACTGTAATCCGAGGCAACATACTCATCTGCAACCGCTTGCCCATGAAGGCTCGTATACATGCGTTCAAGACCCACTTTGGCCTCTAACAAACTTTGCTCAGAGTAATCTATCGGACTGCGATACTGACTTGATACCATTAAAAAGCGAACAACTTCTGGATTATACTTTTCTAACACATCACGTACAGTGAAAAAATTACCCAATGATTTGGACATTTTTTCATTATTCACTCTGACAGCACCACAGTGCATCCAATAATTGACATAGTCGGTACCATTCGCACATTCAGACTGCGCAATTTCATTTTCATGGTGAGGAAACTTAAGATCAGGCCCCCCGCCATGAATATCAAAATGTGAGCCTAGGCAGCTAGTCGACATAGCAGAGCACTCTATGTGCCACCCTGGACGGCCAAGCCCCCAAGGAGATTGCCAATGAACTTCACCCTCTTTTGCTGGTTTCCACAAAACAAAGTCAGCAGGGTTTTCTTTAGCACTTTCAACATCGACACGCGCTCCGGCCAACATGTCTTCAAGCTTACGATTATTTAGTTTGCCGTAATCTGCATGTTTTTCAGTGCGAAAATAAACATCACCAGTGGCACCTTGATAGGCAAAGTTTTTTTCCACCAATATCGAAATCATATCTATGATTTCTTGCATGAACTGTGTCGCTTTTGGCTCTCTGTCAGGCATCTTGTTGCCCAATTTAAGCTCATCTTGAGTTTGTGCTTCTATCATCCTTAACGTAAGCGACTCAGGTGTCTCGTTATTTTCAGCTGCACGCTTAATGATCTTATCGTCCACATCAGTAATATTCCTGACATAGTTCAAATCATAACCACTAAAACGTAAATGGCGAGAAATAATATCAAACGAAATCATTGCCCTTGCATGACCTATGTGGCAATAGTCATAAACGGTATTACCACATACATACATACCCACTTTACCAGGCACCAAAGGAACAAATTCTTCTTTCTTTCCGGTTAAAGTATTATGAATCTTTAACATTTCTTATTTCCCTTTAGCTTCAATTTTCGCCCAAGAATCTCGCAAGGTAACAGTACGATTAAAAACTAACGCATCATTAACACTGTCACGGCAGAAGTAGCCTTCTCGCTCAAACTGATAACCTTGTCCTTTTTCAGCATTTGCTAATGATGGTTCTAATTTAGCGTGACTCAACACGGCCAAAGAATCTTGATTGATAAAGTCAATGAAGGTTTTACCCTCATGATTAGCATCTGGTGCAACCTCATTAAACAATCTGTCGTACAAACGCACTTCAGCACTTACTGCATGCTTAGCACTTACCCAGTGAATGACTCCTTTTGGCTTATAGCCTTCTGGATTAACACCCAAGGTAGCATCATCATAACGACACAAAAGCTCAACAACCTCACCTGCATCATTCTTAATGGCTTGATCACAAGTAATGACATACCCACCACGCAACCTAACGGCTGAATCTAGTGTCAGTCGTTTCCACTTCTTCGGAGGTACTTCAGCAAAATCAGCTGCGTCAATATAAAGCTCATTCGAAAATGGCACGTCTCGCTTTCCTGCCGCTTCATTTTTAGGGTGGTTGGCCACACTAAAAATTTCTTCTTTATCAGGATCGTAATTTGTTAACGTCACTTTAATCGGATTAAGAACGGCCATCGCTCTGCCCGCATTACTATCAAGATCTTCGCGAATTGCGTGTTCCAATATACCCACATCAACCACAGAGTCAGATTTAGTCACCCCGATCCGATCACAGAAATTACGAATGGAAACAGGCGTATAACCACGACGACGTAATCCCGATATTGTTGACATACGTGGATCATCCCAACCGTCAACATAGCCTTGATCAACTAATTGCTTAAGTTTACGTTTACTTGTAACCGTGTAATTTACATTTAAACGTGCAAATTCAATTTGCTGCGGGTGAGCTGTCTTTAAACTATCAAGGACCCAGTCATACAATGGTCTATGGTCCTGAAATTCTAGCGTACAGACGGAATGCGTAATATTTTCAATCGCATCGGATAAGCAATGCGTAAAATCATACATTGGGTATACACACCACTTATTGCCCGTTTGATGGTGTTCAATGTGTCGTACACGATAAACGATAGGATCACGCATATTAATATTTGGGCTGGCCATATCAATTTTAGCGCGCAATACCATTTCGCCGTCTTTATATTGACCGTCTTTCATCGCCATAAAGAGCTCTAAATTCTCTTCAACAGAACGATCTCTATAAGGGCTATTTTTTCCAGGCTCTTTTAACGTACCTCGATAAAGACGCATATCTTCTGCGTTTAATTGGCACACATACGCCTTATCAAGTTTAATAAGCTCAACAGCAAAATCAAACAGCGCATCAAAGTAATCAGATGAGAACTTCACTTCATCTTGCCAATTAAATCCTAACCAAGAAACATCATTCTTGATTGCATTAATATATTCAACACTCTCTTTCTCAGGATTGGTATCATCAAATCTTAAATTACATTGCCCCTGAAAACGCTGAGCCAAACCAAAATTCAAACAAATGGATTTGGCATGACCTATATGAAGGTATCCATTTGGTTCAGGTGGAAAACGAGTCACGACTTTTCCGCCATGCTTGCCAGTTTCGTTATCTTTATCAATGATTTGGGTAATGAAATTACCAGATTTTGACGTATCAGACATGTTAACCTTGGGTCCCGATTTGTAGTTTCAAAAAATAAAATAATATAATGTGAGCAGTATATCTGATTTAACACCTAGGTGAATTAAAAAAACTCACATTAGAGCCAGATATCAAGCCAAGCATCAAATTAAACCAGCAACTTGCTTAAATAAAAGACAGCCACACCAACCAAGATGGTTAAGAGCTGATTCTGTTTTAGTAAACCCACAAAAAATGCCGCCCCAGCACCTATTAACCAAGGGTTGCTCAGATTGATATCTAACTCGCCATTTGGCATGAAGACCATGGGCACTATGATGGCTGACAAGACAGATATCGGCACAAACCCTAAAGCCCCTTCTATCCAACCTGGCATCACGACTCGATTTGCCTTGGCAAACAAACAAAACCGAACCCCAAAGGTAACAACAAACATACCCAAAATAATTAACATCAAATAAGTAGTCGACATCTATCCTTCCTCACTGACTAACTGGTTTGCTTTTAGTGATGAAGCTAAATACCCCATTAAGACACCGACCAATGCGGCAAACAACAACCCCAGATTATTAGGGAGGCCATTCAGTACCAATGAAGCCACTGAAGCACTTATTAACGCAACCCAATATGGAGCAACCGACTTAAGATGTGTTTTCTGGAGGTATGGCGTAATAATGCCAATAAAAGTCGCCACCATTGCAAATTCCAACCCCCATTGGCTCATGCCAGGTATCAATTCACCTGCCACCACGCCCAAAATTGTTGCTGCCTGCCACATTAAGTAAAATGATAGAAATGAACCTAAAAAAGCATAATGACCATTTTCCGTGGATATTTGATTGGTACCGTACAAAGGCCTAACCGCTGCATAACTTTCATCTACCAAACCAAATCCAATTATCAAGCGCCATTTCATGGGTAAATGTTTAACAAATTTAATCAAATCTGCGGCATACAATATATGACGTAAATTCACAATAAACGTTGTTGAAATAATGACCCACAAGGGCGCATCCATCAAAATCAGCCCGAGAGCAACAAACTGTGCAGACCCTGCAAATACGATACTAGACATTGCAATGGCAAACCAAGGGCTCAAACCATTACTCATCGCCAAAGAGCCGAACAGTATCCCAAAGGGAATCCCTCCCACTATCATTGGCAGGCTTGCCACCATGCCTTTTTTCATTAATTCATGGTTTTTCATTTTCTCACCTTAGCTGGGAATTTAAGTTCCATATACAGGTCACATCTTTCAACTGAATATCCATTTTCAGGATCAACCACCTCAAAGCCTAACCTTTCATATAATTTCAATGCGGGTCGCAACTTGCTAGCAGTTTCTAACCAGATATAATCAGCCCCCTTCATTCTTGAAATTTCGATGCATTTCAGCATTAGCTGCAGACCAACCCCTCTTCCCTGATACAAATCATCCACTGCAAGCTTAATCACTTTATAGGCGTTATTTATAGTAGGAAGTAATGCGCAAACCCCCACACACTCACCGCCAATCAGAGCCATCCAAACATAACCACCTTTTGCCAGCACTTCCGATTGAGGGTTATTAAGAATCAATCTATCCTCATCTTCAATTTGTTGGCTAAAGTAATTATTTAACCAACTCATATTAAGTGCTTTAAAAGCTTCTTTATACTTAACATCCCAAGCAATTATTTCTATATTGTCATGGCCTTTTTCAATACTTTCATTTACCCAGTTTTGTATTCCATTTGATAATAGTGCAGTTTCGTATTGGCCAAATGAATCCAGTAATTTTGAATCAATAAGGTGGGCTTCCCGCTCTAAAACACACTTGATAGCTGCCAATATAGGCTCAACCTTCTTCATTTCATTCTCGCCTCTTTGCGACAATGAAATAAATAAACGCCGGTTATCATGTTCATCCATTGATTTGGTTACCCACTCTTCTTTAACAAGCTTATTTATCTGCTTGCTTATTGCAGGATGACTCAAGCCCAACCGACTCGCTAATTCAACTACGGTCAGTGAGGGCTCTTGCTGTAACTGCTTTAAAATTGGAAAGTGTGTCGGTGAAAAGCCGATGCCATGATTTTTGTAAATCGCCTCTACCTCTGCAAAAAGACAATCGCTTAAGCGCTTCAACCTACTGCCGAACGCCATAACACCAAAATGATTCATAAAACCTCGTAAACAACTACGTAACTAGTTACATAATATATTGTGGTTTACCGTCTTTGCAATAGCATTATTCTTAAATCTCACATTTCAATAGGTTTTTATAAGCTGAGTCGCTATAATCGCGCGCTTCAAATTCGACGAATAAATATTGAGGTTTACATGGCCAATAAAGCGGTTGTTGTCTATTCAGGCGGTATGGATTCATACACTGTTCTTCATAATGCAATAGCCAGTGGCGCAGATGTATATGCATTATCATTTAACTATGGCCAAAAGCATGACAAAGAGCTTGTGGTTGCTGCCCAAGTTTGCCTTGAACTTAAGATCCCTCATAAGATTGTAGATATCACCTCCATCAATAGCCTAATGGCTGGGTCATCATTAACCAATGATAGTGATGACGCAATTCCTGAAGGTGATTATGAGAATGCCAACATGAAATCCACTGTTGTGCCGAATCGTAATATGGTGCTTATCTCTATGGCCATTGCTTATGCCGTATCACTTGAAGCTGATAAAGTATATTACGGCGCTCATGCAGGAGATCATGACATTTACCCAGATTGTCGACCCGAATTTGTTGAAGCGATGAACGCAGTATCTTTAATTGCTAACTACCAAGCTGTAGAAATTGTTGCCCCATATTTAAAGAACTCTAAAGGCGACATACTCGCCGCAGGCTTGAAGATGGACTTGGACTACTCAAAAACGTGGACCTGCTATAATGGCCGAGAACAAGCATGCGGTAAATGTGGCTCATGCATTGAGCGCCTCGAATCGTTTGCAAAACATGGATTGACTGACCCTATTAGTTACGAAATTTAAACTTAACTCAATTTTAGTTTGTCAGCTTCTGTTCCACAGATACCCTGACACTGCGCTAAAGTTACTAACCAGAGCCTCGACTGTATTCGAGACGCTATTAGGTGTAACCATGTATTCAATTAAAGAAGCCTTTTACTCCCTACAAGGAGAAGGTGCCCAAGCCGGACGCCCTTCTATTTTCTGCCGCTTCAGTGGCTGTAATTTATGGAACGGCAAAGAATCCCATCGTTTGGATTCCTTATGCCAATTTTGCGATACTGATTTCATTGGCGTTGATGGGCAAAACGGCGGAAAATTCAAACAAGCAGATCAACTAGCACAGCATTTAGATGCTCTTTGGCCTAAAAATCAAAACAATAAATATCTTGTTTTTACCGGTGGCGAACCAGCATTACAACTCGACGAACAACTTATGATCGCCATGAAAAAACTTGGCTACACCATAGGCATCGAAACAAATGGCACAAAAAAGTTGCCTGACGGTATTGATTGGATTTGCGTTAGCCCAAAAACCACGGCGCCTTTAGTCGTTAACAAGGGTCATGAACTAAAATTAGTTTATCCGCAAACGCATTTAGATCCTCAAAATTACACAAAATTAGCGTTTGATACCTTTTATCTTCAGCCAATGGACCAAAGCCATTTACCTGAGGATCGCATTACACCTGAAAGCGCAATCAAACAAACCTTGCGCTATTGTTTAGCAAACCCTCAATGGCGGCTAAGCTTACAAACACATAAGATTTTAGATATTGACTAGAAAATAACGTCAGTATCGCTTGAAATTAATATTTTTAGACCTATAAAGGTTTAGGCAATATTAATGACGCTAACCATTAAATGAATAAGGAAAAACCATGATCGTACTTCATACTAACTTTGGTGATATCACGTTAGAGCTTAACCATGAAAAAGCGCCAATAACAGCAAAAAACTTTGAGAAATATGTGACTGACGGTTTCTACAATGGTGTTGTTTTTCACCGCGTCATTAATAACTTCATGGTTCAAGGTGGTGGTTTTGAGCCTGGAATGAAGTCAAAAGAAACAAATGAATCAATTGAAAACGAAGCTGACAACGGCCTTAGCAATGTCATTGGCTCTGTTGCAATGGCACGTACAATGGACCCACATTCTGCTTCTGCTCAGTTCTTCATTAACATTGCTGATAATGGCTTCCTTAATCATACTGGCAAAAATGCACAAGGCTGGGGCTATGCTGTTTTCGGTAAAGTCAGTGCAGGTATGGATGTTGTAAACAAAATCAAAGAAGTACAAACAACAACCAAATCAGGTCATCAGGATGTTCCTGTTGAAGATGTTATCATTGAATCTGCCGAAATCGTTTAACAGCCGATTTAATTAGATGACTCATTATTTCATTTCTGACTTACATCTAAGTGAAAAACGCCCGGACTTAGTCCAGGCGTTTATCTCTCTCTCTAAACGACTTCAAGATACTGCCGTCACAGACAAAAACCTACATTTGCACATAGTCGGTGATTTTTATGAAGCCTGGATTGGTGATGATTATCGCCTACCCTGGATTGATGAAATCGAATCAAGCCTTCTTGCACTAACAAATGCCGACATCAATGTTTGTATTTATCATGGTAACCGAGATTTCCTACTAGGAAATGCTTGGGCAGAGAAGATTGGGGCAAAACTGATAAAAGACAGTTTCTGCTTATACCATGCATCACAGAATATTTTCATCACCCATGGCGATGAAGCCTGCCTTGACGATATTGAATACCAGCAATTTAGACTCATGGTAAGACAGGAGAAGTGGCAACAACAGGTGTTAAGCATGCCATTAGCTCAACGCATTGCCCTCGCCTCTCAATTGCGTGAAGACAGCAAACAATCTAATAATGACAAAATGTTAGATATTATGGATGTCGACACCAAGGAAATTGACAGACTGATGAAGCTCAATGACGCTCATTTAATGATTCATGGTCATACCCATAGACCCGCATTGCATCAGCAAGAAAATGGCCAACGATTGGTACTAGGTGATTGGGATGAATCGGCATGGGTTGCCGTTTTGGACGAAACGAACTTAATTCAGTATAAGATAAAGTTGCTTTTGTTGGAAAATAATACGTTAGATATTTTTGATTTATTGAAACAATCAGAAAAGACTCAATCCCTAACCCTTTAGGGTCGAAGAGCGCTCTTTAGCTAAACCCTTAACATTGGGTTTAGCTATTAAAGCCATCACTTATAAATGTAACAAACCTTTGACCCAATCTGTTTCCTTGCAATTGCGTGAACGAGAAAATTCTAAATTCCTTTCATAAAGAGAAGCAACAGCCCTAAAAAAGGCATTATTTACCAACATAGGTGAAAGCTCTATCCCATTTTCCGTCCACCAATGATGCTGAGCTTTATTCGTTAATGTTTGATACAAATAATCTAACTCTACGGATCCTTGATATATTTCATCAAGATTTACAGGCGGATCACTTTTAGAAATTTGAAGAGCAAGCCAGTAAGTAACATCCGCTAATTGGTCTTTCATAAAACTCTCTCCAACTATGGTCTCTAAACTGAGTGTAGCAGCCATTTAAACCCATATAGAAGTTTTTTTATGAATTGATATCTAAGGCAATTTTTCTTCAATCAAACTCGGTGGTCCGCTATGCATTCTAAACTCGACATCCGGCTCTTGAATTAAGGCCTGCTCCAATTCTCGGAAGAACTGGATTCGATCACTAATGTCTTCACCTGAATACTCTTGAGCAAGCGCTAGATAATCTTCAAAATGTCTAGCCTCGGATTTAAGCAATGAAATATAAAACTTACTTAACTCTTCATCTAAATGAGATGCAAGTGCCGCAAATCGTTCACATGATCTAGCCTCTACAAAAGCACCTATAATTAATATATCTATCAATCTTGCTGGTTCATGGGTTCTAATGTGTTTTCTTAAGCCATCCGCGTAGCGGGAAGCACTTAAATGAACATAATCAACCCCTCGCCCTTTCATTATTTTAAGCACTTGCTCAAAGTGAAGGAGCTCTTCACGGGCTAAACGGGACATTTTATGAAGTAAATTTTCACGATCAACATAACGATACATGAGGTTCATAGCCGTTGAAGCTGCTTTTTTCTCACAATGTGCGTGATCAACTAACATAAGTGATTGGTTTTCAAGTGCCCATTCAACCCATGCTTTTGGCGATTCACAGGGTAAAAAGTTTGATAATTCTGGATATGCGGATAACATTGCCCTACCTTTTCTCTCAAAAAAACGAGATTATACTCTATATCTCTTACTAAACGCAGCAACGTCTTGATTTGGATGCAGTTTTACAATGAATAAAATTATTGATCCGGGGCAGTTAAAAGTAGGCCTTCGCGTCGGCATCGAACTTGATCCCTACGTATTAAATCATCCAGTGGGAAAAGGGCAAGCAACATGGATTGCTGATCAGGGCGGTCGCCCATTTGTATTAAGATTTTTCCAACCCAAAAGAGGTGAATTGGATCACTTTTTATTAAATTCTCGTAAATATGCGGGTATTAAACATCCTTCGATCACTCCCAATTACCCACCCTTCACCTCATCCCTTTGGGTCTATTCCATTTCTTCTGTCTGTGGTGGCGAGAAACTCTTTAGCTATTTAGGGAAATACCCTGATGGGGCGCCATTAAATGTCGTGGTTAGTTTATTTGATCTTATTGCTAAGGGGTTGGACAAAGTACACGAAAATGATTTGCACCACGGTCACCTTGATTTAAGCTCAGTTCAAGTCGTCAATGGCTTAGGTGTCATGATAGGTTTTGGTAGTTATAACTGGATGACAAATATCAGCGAAACCGAAATGGACTTAAGGTTTGCACCTCCTGAGTACCTAAAACCAAAACACGACTTTTCAGCTGCAGCTGACAAATACGCCTTTATGCGACTTGTTTTGGCCGCTCTTATCGGTGAATCTAAAATCGATTCTGATTTAAAAGTGAACAACTTACCCGACGAGATCGATCAATTATCACAAGAAACTTGGAAAAAGATAAAAAAATGGTCTCGCCCAGCTCAACGCCATAGACCCAAATCTTTGGTTGAAGTTGTCAGGGTACTAAGAGCCGACATGTACACACATACAAAAACCAAGACGGTAAAGCCTAAAAAGAAAGCCAACAATCCTAGGCGCAAGGCAATCATCACAAGCAGTATCATTGCTATGATAGCGCTTTACTCCTTGAGCGGATGGAACCCCTTTGGGCAGCCAGAAATCATAGTAAAAGATACCGTACCAGACGTCGTTGAAGCACCTGTAGCACCGACTTTTGAAGAACTCCCAGCCATTCTTGAAGAGCCTCTTAAGATTGCTGGAACGGCACCACAGATCATAAAACTATCACCCGCAATTTTCATGATGGGGGACAGCCAAGGTATCGGGGATGATAATGAAAAACCAGTACACCAAGTAGATATACCCACTGGTTTCTATTTGAGTCGCCATGAAGTGACTTTTGAACAGTATGATAAATTTGCCAATGAAAGCAACCGCCCTCTTCCGCCCGATAATGGGTGGGGCCGAGGCAATAGACCTGTTATTAATGTCAGTTGGTTTGATGCCAAAGCCTATGCAGCATGGTTAACAGAGCAAACAGGTCAGCATTACCGCCTTCCTACTGAAGTTGAATGGGAATATTCCGTTCGAGCCAGTTCAGTCACTTCATACTGGTATGGTGATGATGTACAAACAGGCTTTAGCGTATGTGATGAATGTGGCAGCCAATGGGATGGTCGTTCGACAGCACCCGTCGGCAGTCAGGTAAGTAATCCATTTGGCTTATTTGATATGCATGGCAACGTAGCAGAATGGATTGAAGACTGTTACCACGATTCATATGACGCAGCCCCATCGAATAACCGTGCATGGTTAACCAGTGACTGCCCAAGTCGAGTGATTCGAGGCGGTTCGTGGTTTGATATCCCAAGGGTGGGACGAAGTTCGACTCGTTACCGTGCAGATCCTACGTTAAAAGCAAGCAATTGGGGCTTCAGAGTGGTGAGAACTATTCGAGATAACATATAGAAAGAGTCTTTAAAATAAGCAATGGAAATACCACTCATTCCGAATTGTTATGGCCAGGCAGCAGTTTTCTCGGCCATATTCCTATAATATAGCGCCAGAAAATAGGTAAACCGAAGTTGTTGATTAACTATATCCATACTCCAGACGCTTAATCTGAGTAGCAACTTATTTGACATCGACTTTACACATCTGTGTTCTTTTTATCACAGGTGTCGAAAATTAAGGGGTTATATTTTGTTAGAAGCATATCGTAAACATGTAGAAGAACGCGCATTAGAAGGCATTCCACCACTAGCACTAGATGTAGAGCAAACGGCTGCATTAGTTGAACTTCTGAAAAATCCACCAAAGGGTGAAGAAGATTTTTTAGTGGACCTTATTACTAACCGTGTACCAGCAGGTGTTGACCAAGCGGCTTACGTAAAAGCAGGCTTTTTATCTGCAGTGACAACAGGTGAAGTCACTTCACCACTAGTATCTGCTGAACTTGCAACACAATTACTGGGTACCATGTTAGGTGGTTATAACATCCAATCACTGATTGCATGCCTAGATAATGACAAATTAGCACCTATCGCTGTAAAAGCACTGTCTCATACATTATTAATGTTTGATGCTTTTCACGATGTTGATGAAAAATCAAAAGCTGGCAATACATTCGCGACTGCGATTATAGAATCTTGGGCTGCAGGCGAATGGTTTACATCTAAACCTGCACCGGCTGAAAAGTTAACTGTAAAAGTATTTAAAGTTACTGGTGAAACAAATACAGACGACCTTTCACCTGCTCCTGATGCTTGGTCACGTCCTGATATTCCATTACACGCCAATGCAATGCTTAAAATGGAACGTGAAGGAATCAACCCAGATGACGACGGTACTTTAGGTCCAATTAACCAAATCAACGCACTTAAAGAAGATGGTATTCCATTAGCTTATGTAGGCGATGTTGTTGGAACGGGTTCAAGCCGTAAATCTGCTACTAACTCAGTTCTTTGGCACATGGGCGATGACATTCCATTCATCCCTAACAAACGTGCTGGTGGCCTTTGTATCGGTAGTAAAATTGCACCTATCTTTTTCAATACAATGGAAGATGCGGGTGCATTACCAATCGAAGCAAATGCTGAAGACCTAAACATGGGTGACGTTATCGACGTATACCCGTATGAAGGTGTTATCAAAAAAGCAGGCACTGATACTGTCATCACAACGTTTGAACTAAAAACCAATGTTATTTTGGATGAAGTTCGCGCTGGTGGCCGTATCCCTCTAATCATTGGTCGTGGCCTTACAGCTAAAGCACGTACATCTCTTGGTTTAGGCGAAACTGATTTATTTAAGACACCTGTAGCTAAAGAAGACAGTGGAAAAGGCTTTACCCTTGCGCAAAAAATGGTAGGTAAAGCATGTGGCGTTGAAGGCATACGTGCTGGTGTTTATTGCGAACCTAAGATGACAACAGTTGGTTCTCAAGATACAACAGGACCTATGACACGTGACGAATTAAAAGACCTTGCTTGCCTAGGCTTTTCATCTGATCTTGTTATGCAATCCTTTTGCCATACCGCAGCGTATCCAAAACCAGTAGATGTTAAGACTCACCACACTCTACCTGATTTCATCATGACTCGTGGTGGCGTTTCACTTCGCCCAGGTGACGGTATCATCCACTCTTGGTTGAACCGTATGTTGCTTCCTGACACAGTGGGTACCGGTGGTGATTCTCACACTCGCTTCCCATTAGGCATTTCTTTCCCTGCAGGTTCCGGCCTTGTTGCTTTCGCAGCTGCGACAGGCGTCATGCCATTAGACATGCCTGAATCTGTTCTAGTTCGCTTTAAAGGTAAAATGCAACCTGGTATCACTTTACGTGACCTAGTACATGCTATTCCTTATCAAGCGATTCAAGAAGGTCATTTGACAGTAGAGAAAAAAGGCAAGAAAAATGTTTTCTCTGGTCGCATCCTTGAGATTGAGGGCCTTGAAAGCCTAACCGCTGAACAAGCATTTGAATTATCCGATGCGTCTGCTGAACGTTCTGCAGCAGGTTGTTCTATCAACCTTTCTGAAGAATCGGTTGCAAATTATCTTAAATCAAACATCGTTATGTTACGTTGGATGATTTCTGAAGGTTATGGCGATCCTCGCACTCTAGAACGTCGTGCCAATGCTATGCAAGAATGGTTAGAAAACCCTCAGCTGATGCGTGCTGATGCTGATGCTGAATACCACACCATTATTGAAATTGACCTAAACGACATCAAAGAGCCAATCGTATGCGCGCCAAATGACCCTGATGATGCTCGTTTGCTTTCATCTTGTGCCGATCAAAAAATTGATGAGGTTTTCATTGGTTCTTGTATGACTAACATTGGTCACTTCCGTGCTGCAGGCAAACTGCTTGAAGCCGCTGGTACCGTTGTCCCTACACGTCTTTGGGTATCACCTCCAACCAAGATGGATGCACAGCAGTTAACTGCTGAAGGTTATTACAGCATCTTTGGTAAAGCGGGCGCTCGCATGGAAATGCCAGGCTGTTCATTGTGTATGGGTAACCAGGCACGTGTAGCGGATAAAGCGACGGTTGTTTCTACATCAACCCGTAACTTTCCAAACCGCTTAGGAACTGGCGCTGATGTTTTCTTAGCTTCGGCTGAACTAGCTTCGGTTGCGTCTTTACTAGGTAAACTACCTTCTCCGGAAGAGTACCTTACCTATGCAGAAAAAATTAACAGTATGTCTTCTGAAATCTACACCTATTTGAATTTTGATCAAATGGGTGAGTATGTGAAGAAAGCATCTTCTGTTATTGCTACCGATGCTGCAAAATAGTTAACTAACGTTAATGATAAAAGGCCTCATATGAGGCCTTTTTTTTGACTTAAACTTAATCAAATCATATTAATCAATCTGCATTAGATTAATGTTTTAACAAAAAAAAGCCCCTATAAAAGGGGCTTATCTCGCTATCAATATAACTTATTGTAATACGTCTCTTTCTACTAGCTCGTTGTATTCAGCTTGAAATTCTTGTTCATTTGAAGACTCATGATCCTTCGCATTACTCTTATGAACTTTGCCAACACTGTGTCTGGCTTTATATTTAATGAGTTGTTTTTCAAGTTTTGCAACCAGCAAATCAAGTGCTGGGCTAATTTGTTTATCTGTCTTAACGGTAGCAAATAGGTCATGACCAGGAATATGCACACTGGCTTCAACAATTAGCATGTTGGTTTCATGTTTTTCGGAATTTAATATGACTTTAATTGTCGTTATTTGATGATTGATTCGACTTAAATTATCCATTTTTTCTTTAACAAGAGACTGGATTTCTTGGCCTGATGTTACATGGTGACCACTGATATTAAGTGTATACATATAATCTATTTCCTTTTTCTATTTAACTGAAACTAAAATTACTAACCCTTAATTCCTCTTTAATGCTGTTACTAATAACCTATGGTTTATAGGACACAAATTCAACCCATATTTCAAAAATCTTTGTTAACTTTATTTACAGGTCATTACTTTGTGTATTTTTCGTTCAACTATTAGCCAATTTACACATAATTTGAACTTGTTCTAATCAATGAAGTCATAATGTTACGCAATTTTAGTGCACTGATTAGCATAAATTTTTATGCTATATCCAATTGATTAACTTCAGGAAGCTTCATGAAAAAAAGCAAACTCATCATTTTATTTCTCTTTGTTGCCATGATTTCTGTGTTTATCATGTTAGACCTACAGCAATACCTTAATCTTACCTCTTTAAAAAGCCAGCAAGATTACTTTTATAAACTTAAACAAGACAACTCCCTATTGATTACATCAGGCTTCTTTTTAAGCTATGTATTAATCACAGCATTATCCTTACCTGGTGCAGTAATATTAACCTTAGCCGCAGGTGCTATTTTTGGATTATATCAAGGGCTTCTGATTGCATCGTTTGCCAGTTCAATTGGCGCAACACTTGCTTTTCTTGCGTCTAGGCACCTTTTTAAGGAGGCAGTACAAACTCGCTTTGCAAATCAATTAAAAGCATTCAATAAAGGTATTGAGAAGGATGGTGCCTTTTATCTGTTTACACTACGCCTTGTCCCTGCGTTTCCATTTTTTGTGATAAATCTGCTAATGGGACTTACCTCCATTAAAACGAAAACCTATTACCTTGTCAGTCAGATAGGCATGCTTGCGGGGACGGCGGTATTTGTCAATGCAGGAACGCAGTTAGCAAAAATTGACAGTCTATCGGGTATTCTTTCGTTTGATTTATTCCTTTCTTTTGCCCTACTGGGCATATTGCCAATACTCGCTAAAAAAATCATTGAATCAATTAAAAATAGAAAAGCCTTCGCTAAGGTTAAAAAACCTAAGCAGTATGACTATAACCTTGTCGCCATCGGTGCCGGTGCAGGCGGCCTTGTCAGCACATATATAGGCGCTGCAGTAAAAGCCAAGGTTGCCCTGATAGAAAAGCATAAGATGGGGGGTGATTGCTTAAATACAGGCTGTGTTCCAAGTAAGGCGTTAATACGCTCTGCCCATGCCGCTCAAGAAGTCAAAGACGCATGTAACCTAGGCATTAATACCAAAGGCACTGACATTGATTTTAAGCAGGTCTTTGAAGGTATCGAGCAAGTTATCAAGCAAGTTGAACCCCATGATTCAGTTGAGCGCTACGAGGGTCTAGGAGTAGAGTGCATTAGCGGTAATGCTAAAATTATTTCACCCTATGAAATAGAGGTTAACGGTAAGATAATCACAACCAAGAACATAGTCATAGCAACGGGTGCTAGACCTTTTATTCCTGACATTAAAGGCCTAGACCTCGTCGACTATCATACCAGTGACACTATCTGGTCATTACGTGAAAACCCTGCACGACTCATTATTTTAGGGGGCGGACCCATTGGCAGTGAGTTGACGCAATCATTCAATCGCCTCGGTGCAAAAGTGACCCAAATTGAAAGAGGCAAACGCATTCTACCTAGGGAAGATGCTGATGCTGCTTTGTGGGTAACGAATAAGTTTATTCATGAAGGTGTTAATTTATTAACCGAACATGAAGCACTTGAGATAACGATTGAAGATAATGAAAAATATTTAACCTGCAAACACCAAGATCAAATGGTCAAGCTACCTTTTGATACTCTTCTCATTGCAGTGGGTCGTAGCCCCAATACCAAAGGACTTGGATTAGAATCACTAGGCGTAGAAACGAAGAACAATGGTGCATTGATTGTTGATGATTATTTACGCACTAATATCCCCAATATCTTTGGGGTTGGTGATGTTATTGGATCGTATCAGTTTACTCATACAGCAGCCCATCAAGCTTGGTTTGCAGCAGTCAATTCTCTTTTTGGCAGTGTTAAAAAATTTGCTGTTGATTATCGAGTCATTCCCTGGGCAACCTTCACAGACCCAGAAGTTGCTCGTGTTGGGTTAAGTGAAGATGAAGCCAATACTCAAAACATCCCCTATGAAGTGGTTAAGTTTGACCTTGAAGAGCTTGACAGGGCCATTGCCGACCGTAGTACTGACGGCTTTGTGAAAGTTCTTACTGTTCCTGGTAAAGACAAAATATTAGGCGTTACTATAGTAGGTAAACATGCTGGTGATTTAATTGCTGAATATGTACAAGCGATGAAGTACGGTCTAGGGCTCAATAAAGTACTAGGGACCATCCATATTTATCCGACATTAGCTGAAGCGAATAAGTATGTTGCAGGCGAATGGAAGCGTGCTCATATACCTCATAAAACAATGCAGTATTTAAAACGATTCCATACATGGCGAAGGGGCTAAAAAGGGCATACACAAAAAAACCAGCCTAGGCTGGTTTTTTTTGACTCACAGACGTTTAAAGTTCAACGTTGTGGTAAATATTTTGAACATCTTCTAAATCATTCAGCATGTCCTGAAAACGCTCAAACGCTTCCATCGCATCTTCTGCTATGGGTGCTACAATTTGAGGTAAGAATTGAATTTCATCAACATCAAACTCAATATCACCAAAAGTCTCTAAAATAGCTGTTTTTGCTTTGAAGTAGTCTGTATTAGGCGCAAATACAGTGACTTTTCCATCTTCATTTTCAATATCAGCAACATCAACATCTGCCATCATTAATGCTTCAAGTACGGCCTCTTCATCTTCAGACGCAAATGACAAAATAGCATGGTGGTCAAACATGTGGCTCGCACTACCTTGCGTACCAATTTTACACTTTACTTTGTTAAAGCATGTTCTAACATCGCCGAATGTACGGTTTGGATTATCAGTTAAACAGTCGATAATGACCATACAACCACCTGGACCAAAGCCTTCGTAGCGAGCAATATCAAAATCTTCTCCACCGCCACCTTTCGCTTTATCAATCGCTTTATCAATAACGTGCGAAGGTACCTGGTCTTTTTTAGCGCGATCAATCAAACCACGCAGAGTAAGGTTACCATTCGGATCAATACCGCCAGATTTTGCACATACATATATTTCACGGCCGTATTTACTATAAACTTTTGCCTTGGCGTCAGACGTTTTTGCCATAGACTCTTTACGGTTTTGGTAGGCTCTACCCATTATTCTGCCCTATTCTTAACTATAGAAAGGCGTTTATTTTACAGATAAGCCCTTGTCTATGAAACCTATTTAAGTTTTCATTCACAATTTAGCTCTATTACTTCATCTGCTTTAATCAATTTCTATTGCTGACCTTGCTTTGTATTTGAAATATCTCGCATGGAATTCACAATACACTGGGACTTTAAATTAGTATCTTTTGCAATATCACTCAATTTATTCAATTGAGTTTTTACTGCTTGAGCAAGCTCTGCCTGTTCCATAGCAAGGTTATTTGTCAATTTACTTGCCTCATCAAATTCGACTAAGTAATCATTCACTTGAGGCAAAACACCTTCATTAGGGCTCTGTAATACATTATTAATAATCAAGATTACCTTGTTAGTTTTCGACTCAGTTTGGGTATGTAAATGGTCAATAAGTAGCCCAATAGACTGTGATAATTCATTTGCCTGTTCTGATAGTAAATTTAGTTCTTTCAATAGACTCCTGGCTGCTGGGACATCCAGATGGTAATTCTTAATATTTTCTTGTGTTTCGACAATAATTGAATCTATTCGGTTTATCAGGTTATCAATCACCTTATTAGTGAGAGCGATTGAATTCGCATTTTCTCTTAACCTATCTACCTCCTCCTCTAACCGTCTTAGCTCACTTTTAATCACAGCACCAAAGATATCCATACTGGATTTTAGCGGCATGGAATAGCTTTCAATTTTTGCCGCCAAACTTAAGTTTGGATTATTTTGTTTCTCTGGAAGTTGATCACAATGCATATCATCGCCTTTATAACCCGTTATAAAAAATATTTTTTTTTCGTATAAAGAAAAAATAAAATGAGAAACTATAAAAAATCCAATGGCAGCTAAAATCAAACTGCTTATCGTTGGGTAACTGGCCATATTGTTAGAAACAGCGTCAAAAAATTGAGCTTCAGAATCCTGATGGGCGTATTGCGAGTTTGTACTGCGGTACTGAAGCAGTACCAAAGCACAAAAAAAGCAAATGGAGATCACTATTAAAATTTCATATAGTGTTTTATTAAAATTTCGCATGGTTAAGTCCATTTATCCAAAGGCATGAAAACCTTTAACCAAATTGATTAAAGAACAAACTACTCATTAGAAATATAGAACATATTAAGCTGATATCTAGGGCAGACATGAACAAATTAAGCGTTATCATTATACGAATAATTATCATGCCAAAAGTCTGATAAAATCCTTCATATTTGTTTTATGAAATAACATCAGAATTCGTACTTTAATGGATATCTCAAAGCTAATTAAACTGAGTATTTTCAAGACTCTACAAATTTTAGGCGACATACTCAGCGACTACTGAGAGGAAAAGACTTTACCCTACCCCCTAAGAGATAACTCATACGATTAACAAGTAACTTGGGAATATGCGAATAAGCCCTCTCGCCTCAGCGGGGAGTTAAAAGGCCTGAAATTTAAGACGAGGGTCGCAACTTAATCCTTGTTCTATTGATCAAGCTCTCAACTGAAAGATAAGGCCTTTAGGTCACGCCCTAAGGGTCTTTCAGGAAAAATGACAGCCTATGCTGCCCCTTTTGTAAAGGTGCCCACATAACTGCAAACTGACACCTTGCTTGACGTTTTTTTGATAAGACTGAGAAGTGGTTACTTAATCACAGGTTCCCGAGGGGATACAACGTTAAGAAGAAACACTAAATTAGTGAAATACCAAGATTAAAGTATTATCCCTTTAATAAATACGGATCACTTTGAAAAGTTAGCGTCACTTGGTAATTACATTTCAAATCATTAATGATGTCTCTCTGCATTGACTAGTTGGGTATAAGCGCCACCCAAGGCTAACAGAGATTCATGACGCCCTTTTTCAATGATCTGCCCTCTATCTAATACTAGAATTTGATCTGACCCTTTTATTGTACTTAACCTATGAGCAATGGCAATTAAGGTTTTACCTTTGAAAACATGCTCAATTGCCTTTTGAATCATTTTCTCTGTTACAGAGTCAATAGAACTTGTTGCTTCATCCAATAAAACAAAGTGGCTTTGAGTTGCCATTGCCCTAGCAAAAGCAATCAGTTGACCTTGACCTGCAGATAAATTTGCACCATTTTCTGTTATTTTGAATTGATATTCCCCTGGTAGCTTCTGAATAAACTCATCGGCAAATACGTATTTTGCAGCTAGAGTTACCCTGTCCATATCGATACCAGAACGAGCCAAAGCAATATTAAATTCGATTGACTCATTAAATAAATAGACCTCTTGCTGCATTAACGAGTAGAACTCAGTTAACTGACTCTTGTCTATATCCCTAAGCTCGACACCGTTTAATTTAATACTGCCTTTATAACCAACATAGGATTTAGTAAGCAACCTCACTATGGTCGATTTACCTGATCCAGTACTGCCTACTAACGCAATTTTTTGACCTTTATTTAGCGCGAACGAAACACCCTTTAAAACCATTGGGCCATCTTCTTTATAGCTAAAATAAACACGATCAAAAACTAAACTTTCAAATTCAGTATCATTGAAGGTCGGTGCTAATTTTTGAGTATTGTCCAATGCTGTTTCTGTCTCTTGAAGATAGAGACTTTCAATATTATTAAGGGCGGCAAGCGCTCTTTGTATCGATGCAATTTGAGAAGTAAAATCACGAATAGGCACAAAAATTTTATCGAGTGTTTGAATAAAACCAATTAAAATACCAACCGATAACGTTGTCATCAGAATTTCATTGGCTCCATACCAAATAATTAATCCCATACTTATCGTTGTAATACCTTCAATAATAGAGAACAAACTGGCATCAATTAAGTTAGATTTTGATTGATGTTTAAAAAAGACTTGGGTAAAAGCCGCAAACTTTGTCTGACTTTCTGCTTCAGCATTATATAACTGAACCGTTTTAATACCTTGCAAACTCTCCTGCAAGTAACCAGTACTCTTTGATAAAATCCGCCTTGAACCAAGCTGTGCTTTTTGTAAACTGCGTCTTAAGCGGCTCGTGATGAAATACATAGGAGGAGCAATGACTAATGTTAATAAGGTGAGCTTCCAACTAATACTGACTAAGAATATCAGTAGCGCAATAGTGACAAGCACATCTTTCACCATTGCTAAAATGCCTGACGCTAACGATTCGGTAATAGCCTCTAAATCACTGGTGATACGCGTCAGTACACTCCCCATTGGGGTAACATCATAATAGGATTTTGGAAAGTGAAGCACCCGGTTAAACAAATCTTTTCTAATATCAGCAATGGTTTGCAATGCCGCTTTTTGCACAAAATAGTTATAGAAAGAACTGGATAAATAATTACAAATCAGCACAAGTACAATTAAACTGGTCCAATAACTCATGCCATCCCACTGTTTAACAACTAATTGCTGGTCAATTATTTGAATGATTATCCAGGGGAATGCGATATTGCAAAAGACAGAAATAGGAACCGGCAAAAGTCCGTATATATAATCTTTTCGATAAGCCTTTATGAAGGGTATAAAATGTAAAAATGCCCCCAAATTATTACCTTTAAACATCCACAGATTCCATTTTCACTTGAGTTTGTAATGACTGCCAAGTATTACGATATAAGTCAGATTCAGCAATAAGCTCTTGATGACTACCTGTCGCAACAATACGGCCCTCATCCATGACTAAGATTTTGTCGACTCGCTCTAATACTGCTTGACGGTGTGACACAATGAGGCAACTTAAACCATTTTCTGGCGCCAGCAATTGATCGAGTAAAAACCGTTCTGTTTCGTTATCTACAGCAGATAAAACATTATCAAGTATTAACAATTTGCTGCTGGAATAAATGCCTCGAGCTAAACTTATCCGTTGCTTTTGACCACCGGATAACAAGATACCTTTTTCGCCCACCATGGTTTCTAATCCATCACTAAAATTGGCAACCTCTTTATCCATAGCACTTTGTTTAAGCACCTGCGACATGCTTTGCACATCCCCATGCTTATCGGCGCCAAATTCAATATTATTTTTTAAAGTATCAGAAAATAAAAATGGATCTTGAGTTACTGTCCTTACAACACTTCTTAATGCTTTTTTCGATAATGTCGTAACATCACTTCCATCTATATAAATACTCTCTTTAGGAACGTCATTAAATCGATTCATACAATTTACAAGGGTTGATTTGCCACTTCCTACACGCCCTAACACAGCGACTTTTTCACCTTTTTTAATGTCAAAAGTAATATTTTTCAACACTAAATTTGACTTATCTAGCGTCTCGTCCTTTGAAGGTATAGATAAATCTGGATACGAAAAATTTAAATTTTTAACGCTAAAAGTATCAGTAAAATCAGCGGTCTCAATTAAATTAAATTCTGAGTTAGCTTTCTCGCCTAATATACGAGACATACTTTTTAAGCTAACCAAGCCCATTTGAATCGTCGCAATCAATCGCCCTAATGACATCATAGGCATAGCAAATAAAGCCGCATAAGTCAGAAATGCGGTAATTTGCCCTAGGGTTAACTCAGATTTAATTAACATCATGCCCCCTAAGGATAAAATTAATATTTTAACCCCCGCATCGGTATACTCAAGCAAGGGGATAAAGAAGCTCCTAATGCGCAATTGTTTAATAGAAAGGGTTAAAACAGCTTGATTATCCTGCTCAAATTTATCAACTACCCAGGGCTGAATTTGATGCGTTTTAATCACTTCAACACCATTTAAATAATTGACAGTTTGCGTTGAAAGCGACTGTAAACGCAGCATCCTTTCTTTTAATAGCTGACGCATAGCATTGATTGCATGATTTACAATGAAAAAAGAAATAATGATAGGCGCTAGGCAATATAGGGTTAAGCTTGGCGATATTTGCCACATTTTGATGGGCGTCATGGATAAGGTAAACATGATGTTAAATATGTTCATCATACCCACACCAGCCATAGCTCTAATGCCGTTAATATCATTATTTACAATGGATATTAGGCCGCCAACTGGGTTCTTTTGATAAAAACCTTGCTGCAGTTGCGTAAGTTTTTTAAACGCATCATTTTTAATTTCTTTCTCAACAAGTCGTCCAGGATTAAAAAACAACATCCGTGAAACCGTTCGTGTCAACACCATTAATAGAGCAAATCCGATAACAAAAGAGATGTTTGATACAAGAAGGTCATATTGATCCACGGCCATATTGGTTAAAATATCTATGCTAGAACCAATATATAATGGGATATTGACCGCTAACCAATTAGTTACAAATAGAAAAACAACCCCAAGTAAATAAGAATATTTGTATTGTAATAAGTAGCCTAAAAACAACTTAAACTCTTTCAAAGTAATAAATACCTGTGTATGGGGTTATTAAATAAAATGCGGGGGGCATGATAACTGTGAATGAACTGAGTATACGATGCTTACATTGCACTGTCTTCAACACAATCTTTAACAAATAAGGAAAACAGTATTATAGAATAAAACCGGCTCTAAAAAATAAAACACTGTAATCCGTTACATTAGGTAGAGCAGGTAAAAATACAAAGTCAAAGTGAATATTATGTTTAGTATAGAGACTTAATGACGGAATCATCATTAAGGTATGTATTCGTTTATGATCATTGAGCTTAGCCGTTTTGGTGTCAATATCGGCAATACTTCGACTTATTGCAGCAAAATTCAAACCTACGTCTATATTTTTGATGCCCCATTTATCAACAAGCTTACGATGAAACAATCCATAACTAATCTGTAAATTATCGTCATAAAAAGAGTCTTTCATGTACCAAATTTCATAGTTATAACCATTAAAGTAGTGCCCTTCATAGTCATCACCCTCATATTCCGAAAAAGCGAGTCCTATGCCATCATGACTCTCATTAAAGTTGTAGTTTGAGGCGGTACCGGAAATATAATGTTCGGACCAGCCGCCAAATTTAATCTGATAACTCCCCTTTACAACTTCATCTGAAATACTGCCCTCTTCAGAGACTTCTGATAAGGCTAAATAACCCTCAGAGGATAACGTTTGATTGACCTCTTCAGTCGAAAGTTCATCTGTCACCGCCCACTCAGGCAGCAGAAAACTCAGCAGAAGTAATAATACTTTCACATAATCTGCCTTGTTATTCTTCTTTTTATTGAGCAGCATAAGCGTGCTCCTTAACATGAAATATAACGTTATTATAGAGAGCAATTACGTATTTAATGTTTAGTTTCAGCGCTTATGTTAAATAATTAAAATATAGTGTTTTGAATTTGAGATATAAAAAAAGCCAACTAGAATCAACTAATTGGCTTTAATTTTTTATGGGTAGCTTATCGCTCTAATACAATACGAAGCATTCTACGAAGAGGCTCAGCAGCGCCCCAAAGTAGTTGGTCACCAACAGAAAAAGCACTGATATATTCAGGCCCCATATTCAGTTTACGAATACGGCCCACAGGTATATCAAGTGTTCCTGTCGCTGCAGTCGGTGTTAACTGCTTCATTGTTAGCTCTTTCTCGTTAGGCACTACTTTCACCCAATCGTTGTGCTGAGCTAACATACCTTCAATATCAGACACAGGAATGTCTTGTTTTAATTTGATAGTAAACGCTTGGCTGTGTGAGCGCATTGCACCAATTCGTACACACAAACCATCAACGGGAATAGGAGCACCAAAATTACCTAAGATTTTGTTGGCTTCCGCTTGAGCTTTCCACTCTTCACGGCTTTGTCCGTTTTCCAATTGACTGTCAATCCAAGGAATCAAACTACCCGCCAAAGGCACACCAAATTGATCTGTTGGCATGTCTTTAGAACGCATTGTTTCAGTTACTTGACGGTCGATATCAAGTATTGCACTAGCAGGATCTAACAGTGGATTAGCGACACAGTCTTTTAACTGACCCATCTGATTGATCAATTCACGCATGTGACGAGCACCACCACCTGAAGCGGCTTGATAGGTCATGGATGTCATCCACTCAATATGACCTTTTTCAAACAGCCCACCTAAGGCTAGCATCATCAAACTTACAGTACAGTTACCACCAACAAAGGTATTCACGCCGTCTTTAAGGCCGTTTTGAATCACATCTTTATTAACAGGATCAAGAACGATAATGGCATCATCTTCCATACGCAAAGCAGACGCCGCATCAATCCAATACCCTTTCCAACCCGCATTACGTAGTGGGCCGAAAACAGCAGTGGTATAATCACCCCCTTGGCAAGAAATAATAACATCCATTTTTTGTAACTCTTCAATGCTCATCGCATCTTGAAGTAATGGTGTTTCTTTACCAATATTAGGACCCGCTTGGCCCTTTTGAGAGGTTGTGAAAAAAACAGGATCAATCAGATCAAAGTCATTTTCTTCTTGCATTCTTTGCATCAACACAGAACCAACCATTCCGCGCCAACCCACTAAACCAACTGTAAGTTTTGACATTTTATTTACCTTTTTGTGATGGGCCCACTCATACCAAGAGCAGTATTAACCCTATTATGCCTATAGTGGGTAGTGTTAATTTCACTCCCCAAATGGTCTTTTTACCATTATTAAAAACGACTGTTTTTAAATCCCTAGGCTGTTAGTGCCGCAATAACTGCGTCACCCATTTCTTGTGTACCGACTGTAGTACAACCTTCAGAGGCTATATCACCTGTACGAAGACCTTGATCTAGCACTTGACTCACTGCCGCTTCAATAGCATCTGCAGCCGGTTTTTCATCAAGTGAATAACGTAACATCATAGCGACTGACAAAATCGTTGCCAATGGATTAGCAATACCTTGTCCCGCAATATCAGGTGCTGAACCATGACACGGCTCATACATACCTTGACCCTGCGAATTTAAAGAGGCTGAAGGAAGCATTCCGATAGAGCCAGTTAACATTGCCGCTGCATCAGATAGGATATCACCAAACATGTTACCTGTGACCATTACATCAAACTGTTTTGGTGCTTTTACCAGCTGCATTGCAGCATTATCCACTAGCATATGGCTCAATTTAACATCTGGATATTCTTTTGCCACTTCTTCCATGATTTCTTTCCAAAGAACCGTCACTTCAAGCACATTAGATTTATCAATAGAACAAACTCGTTTATCACGCTGGCGCGCCGCTTCAAAAGCAGAATGGGCGATACGACGAATCTCTGACTCTGAGTAGACGTAGGTATTATAACCTTGACGCTCACCATTCTCTAAGGTGCGAATACCGCGTGGCTGTCCAAAATAGATACCACCGGTTAATTCACGTACGATTAAGATATCCAAACCGGCCACTATTTCTGGTTTCAGGCTAGAGGCATCAGCTAATTGAGGATATAGAATCGCAGGTCGGTAGTTAGCAAACAGTTCTAAATTTGAACGTAAACCTAATAGTCCTTTCTCAGGACGTACTGACATGTCCAAACCATCCCACTTAGGTCCACCCACAGCGCCCAATAAAATTGCATCCGCTGTTTTTGCTTTAGCAAGGGTTTCTTGTGGTAGCGGCGAACCTGTTTCATCGTACGCCGATCCACCAACCAAGGCTGATTCGTGATTTAGATCTAACGAAAACGCAGTATTAACATGATCAAGAACACGAACCGCTTGAGCAACAATTTCTGGACCTATGCCATCACCTGGCAAGATTAAAATATTTCTAGACATTTTTTTTCCCTAAAAGCGTTTTAAAAAACGCTTTAATAAAATTTAATTAGCGTTTGCTTGCAAATAACCAAGGAGCAGATTGTTGGCGCTCAGCTTCATAGGTTTTGATTGAATCTTGGTCTTGCAGTGTTAAAGCAATATCGTCCAGTCCATTTATTAAACAATGCTTTCTAAAAGCATCTAGCTCGAAACTGAAACGAGCACCAGACGGACTAAGAACCGTTTGTGACTCAAGGTCAATTGAAAGTGAGTACCCTGTTTCTTGAGCAACTTCTTGAAATAATTGTTCTACGGATTCTTCACTAAGCTGAATCGGCAACAGTCCATTTTTAAAGCAGTTATTAAAGAAAATATCGGCAAAACTTGGTGCTATAACCACTCTAAAACCATAGTCATCCAAAGCCCACGGCGCGTGTTCACGAGATGAGCCACAACCAAAATTTCGACGTGCTAGAAGTACACTGGCATTTGCGAACTGAGGTTGATTTAAAACGAATTCTTCACGAAGAGGACGACCCGTACACTCTTGATCTGGCTGCCCTTCATCTTGATAACGTAATTCATCAAATAAATTTTTACCAAAACCCGTTCTTTTGATCGATTTTAAGAACTGTTTTGGGATAATCATATCCGTATCAACATTTGCCAAATCTAAAGGGGCAACTATGCCTTGATGTTGAGTAAAAGCGCGCATATTTGTCTCCTAGTGTTTCACTAATTCATTAACATCAATAAAGTGACCAGCAATCGCGGCAGCAGCAGCCATTGCAGGGCTAACTAAATGCGTACGACCACCAAAACCTTGTCGACTTTCGAAATTACGATTTGATGTAGATGCGCAATGTTCACCATTCCCCAACTTATCTGCATTCATTGCAAGACACATTGAGCAACCTGGTTCACGCCATTCAAGGCCTGCTGCCGTAAAGATTTTATCCAAGCCTTCTTTTTCAGCTTGCGCTTTCACCAAACCAGAACCCGGCACAACAATCGCCTGTTTAAGGCTTGATGCAACTTGTCGGCCTTCAACCACTTGCGCAGCGATTCGTAGATCTTCAATGCGTGAGTTAGTACAAGAGCCAATGAATACACGATCTAGCGTAATATCAGCTAACACTGATTTCCCTTCTAATCCCATGTATTTCCATGCTCGAGCATAACCTTCTTTTAGAACAGGGTCTGTTTGGTCTTCTGAGCGTGGAATCGCTTGATCAATCGCAATCACCATTTCAGGTGACGTTCCCCAAGTTACTTGAGGTTTAATGTCTTCTGCTTTTAAAACTACAACATTATCAAAATGTGCCCCTTCATCAGACACAAGATCACGCCAAGCGTTAACTGCTTGATCCCATTGATCCGCATTAGGTGCATAAGGACGCCCTTCAACATAATCAATGGTAGTTTGGTCAACGGCGATCAGACCCACACGAGCACCTGCTTCAATCGCCATGTTACAGACTGTCATACGACCTTCCATAGAAAGACTTTGAATACCAGTTCCACCAAACTCAATGGCATAACCCGTACCGCCCGCGGTACCAATCACACCAATAATAGCCAAGACAACATCTTTAGCAGAAACATAGGGTGATAGTTCACCATCCACTCGCACTAACATGTTTTTATTCTTTTTCTGTACCAAGCATTGAGTTGCTAAAACATGCTCAACTTCAGAGGTACCAATACCATGCGCTAATGCACCAAATGCACCATGGGTAGATGTGTGGGAATCACCGCATACAACCGTCATTCCTGGTAATGTAGCACCTTGTTCTGGCCCAACAACGTGCACAATACCTTGACGCTCATCCATCATATTAAATTCGGTAATACCAAATTCATCACAGTTCTCATCCAAAGTTACCACTTGAATTTTTGACACTGGATCGGCAATACCATTCACGCCCTCACGGCGCTCTTTCGACGTTGTCGGCACATTATGGTCAGGTGTGGCTAAGTTGCCACTAATACGCCAAGGCTGGCGTTTTGCCATGCGTAAACCTTCAAATGCTTGAGGTGATGTCACTTCGTGAAGAAGTTGTAAATCGATATAAATTAAAGCACTACCATCATCTCTTTGCTTAACAAGATGCTGGTCCCATAACTTGTCATATAAGGTTTTCGCTGACATTAAATTCTCTCCTGTATAACTGATTGCGTAATCCTACTGCTTATGTATAAATTACTCAAATTCATATTTTTCATGTTTTGGATTATTTTTTGGAATAGGTCAGTTTTTGAACAAGAATCAAGCAACTAGCATTCTTTTTTGATCAATTAGTAGGCATCACATAAAAACAATGATTTTTCGACCTAAAATAATGTGAGTAGGATATTAACTTATGGAAATATCAGAATTGTTAACCTTCATTAAAGTGGCAGAAACCGCCTCTTTTTCAGAGGCAGCGGAACAGCTTTTTGTGACCCAACCGGCGGTTAGTAAGCGCATCGCCGCTCTAGAAGCCAATTTAGAACTTAAGTTATTTGATCGTATTGGCAGACAAATTCAACTCACCGAAGCGGGTCAACAACTGTTACCGAAAGCTAAAAAAATCACGGCCGAAATAAAAGACATCAAACGCAGCTTAACCTCTCAAGATGAAATAATTTCAGGTGAGCTTAAAATGGCCACCAGCCATCATATCGGATTACACAGATTACCAAATACCTTAAAACAATATCAAAAAGACTATCCTAATGTCCTGATTGAAATTGATTTCACTCAATCTGAAGATGCCTATCAGCAGGTATTAAAAGGAGACATCGAAATCGCGATAATCACTCTCTCCAATGAAGAAAACCCCATGATAGAGTCCATCCCTATTTGGTCAGACCCTTTAGTGTTAGTGGTAGGGCATGAACATGTACTCGCCTTTAATCAACACGATTTTGATATGCAGATAGATATTAAGGATTTGGCTAGTCAACCTTGTGTTTTGCCGGATCAAAATACCTTTACCCGTCAAATGGTAAATAAAGTATTGGGAAATCATGGACTAAAGCCCAATGTCCGCATGAGTACGAACAACTTTGATACCTTAACCATGCTGGTTTCAATTGGCTGGGGTTGGTCATTATTGCCCTCTACCCTAGTAAATAAAAATCACAAGGTATTGGCAGCAAAAGATCTGATACTTGAAAGACGACTAGGGATTATTTATCACAAACAAAGAACCCTAAGTCGTAGTGCGGCTGCCATGATGGCGCTTCTAAAAAAAGAGATTCAAGCCACTTAAGGAATTGCTTTGCGAATTTAAAGAGCCCACGCAAGCATACTGGATATTAACGAGATCTTTGACTTATGATTAAAACAATCAGCGCTAATACACTGACCATAGACGCCATAGTGAAAGTCCACTCTCCACCAAACCAATCCCATAAATAACCTGCACCAACCATACCAACCCCGCCCCCTAAACCTATGGCAAAACCACTGTACATAGCTTGTCCTTGGGCGGCATATTGTTCAGGGAATAAACGGCTAATTTGGGCAATAGACAGCATGTGAAATGTAGCAAACGTAATGCAGTGTAATAATTGGGTAAATAACGCTATCCAGACGTTATCAGCATACCAGGCAATTAAATACCAACGGGCAATACCACAAATGAAGCAAAAGCCAAGTAAATAGACGACGTTAAGTTTGGCAAACACATTGCCTAAAAATAGAAAAACGAAAATTTCCACCAGCACACCAAACGCAATTAACAAGCCAATCTGATCACCACTAAACCCTGCATTCGTTAGATGTACTGCGAAGAAGACATTAAAAGGTGCGTGAGACATGAAAGATAAAAAAGCGAGAATTAGAAAAAATATCACTTCTCTATTTTTGATCAGATTTAAAAAATCACCTTTTCGTTTGGTAATCGTCGTATCAACTGGTTGCTCATAGAGGTAAAAACTGGTCAACACTGAAATTGCCAAAAAAGCGGTCACACTGGGCAATATGACTTTAGGGCCAAAAGATTCAATGAGGTAGCCTGCAAGTGTCACCGCCACAATAAACCCAATTGAACCACCCACCCTGATACGAGTATAAGGTACATTTAAATTTCGAATACTTCTCAAGGTCAAGGTATCGCTAAGGGGCGTTAAAGCCGAAAAGAATATCGCGAAAAATAGCATAACCCACCAGAGCCCTAGATAACTCTCAACAAAGTTCATACTAGCCGCCATAACACAGGCACCTATGATAGCTATCTGCAAAACGCGCTTTGGCAAACCCATTTTATTACTAAGCCAACCCCAAAAGTGCGGTGCAACTATAGTGGATAAAGTAACAAGCGAAAGTAGTTGCCCCGTTTGTGTGCCGTTAAACCCTATCGATTTAAAATAGACTGACATATAGGGCATAAAAACCCCTATCATGGCGCAAAAAAAGAAATAGAAGTTAAACAAAGGCCACGCAATATGGCTTGAACGAGCTGAGAACATAACGTTTTCCAAACAGAGAGATAAACCAATAAATAGGATTTGAAGTAATTAAGATGAATTCTAAGCAGCTAAGACTAGACTGATCATTTTAACCTATTCATAAACTTGTCACTATTTTAATCATAGTAATAATTCAATTGTTTCGTATTTTTCTCTCATAAAATGAATTTAAGATAAATTTAACAACCCTTTTATTCCGTATATCCTTACACTATAAGTATTAGATTCATAACGTCATTTTTAATGACCATCAGATTTAGGAAGGTAGTCAATAAATGGATAAGTTAAAAACAGAATGGTGGCGTGGCTGTGTAATTTACCAAGTTTACCCACGTAGTTTTTTTGATTCCAATAGTGATGGTATTGGTGATCTACCTGGGGTGACAGCAAAGTTAGATTATATTTCTTCCCTGGGTGTTGATGCGGTTTGGTTGTCGCCCTTTTTCACCTCTCCCATGAAAGATTTTGGTTACGATGTCAGTAATTATTGTGATGTTGATCCTATGTTCGGCTGTCTGGAAGACTTTGATATCCTGATCAATAAAGCCCATTCATTAGGCCTTAAAATTATCATTGACCAAGTACTGAACCATAGCTCAGATGCTCATCCTTGGTTTGAACAATCGCGTCAAAATAAAACCAATGACAAACACGATTGGTATGTCTGGCAAGATCCAAAACCTGATGGCACTGTGCCCAATAATTGGTTATCTGTTTTTGGTGGGCCTGCTTGGCAATGGGACAGTAGACGTCGTCAATATTATCTTCATAATTTTTTAGATAGCCAACCAGACCTTAACTTTCATAATCCTAAGGTTGTGAGCGCCCTATTAGACACGGTCGAATTTTGGTTAAAACGTGGTGTCGATGGATTTAGGCTCGATACTGCCAACTTCTTCTATCATGACTTGGAGTTAAGGGATAACCCCGCCAAACATGATATAGAAGAAGGCGGTATAGGTGTACGTCCAGACAACCCTTATGGTTACCAACTGCACCTTTATGATAAGTCACAAGCCATTAATATTGAGTTTTTAAAATCACTGCGTAAATTGCTTGATCAATACCCAGGCACGACCACTGTGGGTGAAGTCGGTTGTGACTTTTCTTTAAAAACCATGGCTGAATATACTCAAGGGCAGGATAAACTACATATGTGTTATTCCTTTGACCTCTTAACAAAGGATAATTCAATGAACCATGTCCGTCATACCATGGAAACCATTGAAGCTGCATTGGGGGATGGCTGGCCCTGTTGGTCTATTGGAAATCATGATGTCGAGCGAGTAGCAAGTCGTTGGGGGTCGGAGCAGCACAATGACCAAGAAGCAAAAATATATATGCTCATGTTGTTGTGTCTACGTGGCAGCATTTGCTTATATCAAGGTGAAGAGTTGGGATTAAGGGAAGCAGAGCTAGAATTTGAGCAGTTAGTTGATCCTTTCGGCATTGCTTTTTGGCCTGAATTTAAAGGTCGAGATGGTTGTCGTACCCCTATGCCTTGGAATGACCAGGTTAATGCTGGTTTTTCAACTCACACACCTTGGTTACCGGTATCTCCTGCGCACCTGCCTTTAAGTGTCGATAAGCAACAGGCAGACTGTCTCTCGACATTAAATGCCTATCAAACATTTTTACATTTACGAAAACAGCGTCCTGAGTTAATTTCAGGAACGATTAAATTTATTCACAGTGATGATGATAGCCTAATATTTATTAGGGCTTTGGGTAACAGAGAAACCTTAATTGCATTAAACAAATCTAAACATGAATTCCAATATGCATTGAATTTTGATATTGCCTTATGCCAACTCCCTCAAAGCTTACCTAGCGGTCATTATAAACGCTCAGTCAACGCACACGGTGGTATTATCACACTTTTTGCTAATAGTTTTGTATTAGCCGATGTCGTTCGTGATCACGCTCAGTCAGAAAAATATGACCCCCAACGGGAGAGTATTAAGATTCACTGTAACAGCAAGACCCGTGACGATGAAACAAGTGACATAGAAGAAGCGGCACTTATCAAAATTAAAGCGTAAAAAAAGGGCCTAAATGGCCCTTTTTTTTGTGCTAATTTCCGTTTAATGGAGCTTCATTTTTGGCTTGACCACTTTTCCTATTTTTTGTGCAGCCATGATCACAATGGCTTTAGTCCAGCCATGAATTGCGATTAAGTGCAGTCTATAAAGGGACACATATACAAGCCTTGCGATACGCCCTTCGATAAACATTGAGCCCGCGGATAAGTTACCCATTAAACTCCCCACTGTGGTGTATCGGCTTAAATTCACTAACGAACCATGATCTTTGTAGAGATAGTCCCGCAGGGGCTCACCTCTAAAGCTTGCTTGAATGTTTTTAAACACCAGACTTGCCATTTGATGCGCTGATTGTGCTCTAGGTGGCACAAAACTACCATCAGGCTGAATACACGCACAACAATCACCTATGACATACACATTATCATATGATTTTGATTGCAGACTGGGTCTCACCACAATTTGATTATTACGGTTGCTCTCAAAACCTTCGAGCTTTCCGATAAAGTCAGGTGCCTTAACACCTGCAGCCCAAATCAACATATCCGCTTTTATGAGGTTTTCATCTGCTGAAATAAAACCGCCCTTTTCAGCACGAATGACCCGCTTTGATTCAGAAACCTTAACCCCTAAACGGGAGAGTTCTGATCGAGCACTATTGGCAATACGATCAGGTAACGCAGGTAATATGCGCTCACCCGCTTCGATTAATTCGACTTCTAAACGTTTTCCAGAAACGGCAGGCATACCATAAGCTTTTAACAAATCGGCCACATGATAAAGCTCTGCAGAGAGCTCAACTCCTGTGGCACCACCACCGACAATGGATAACTTCAAATTTTCTTCATCTGTACCTTGTTGAATACGTAAAAATTGATTCAATAAAGCCTGTTGAAAACGCTCGGCTTGTTTATGCGAGTCTAAAAAATAACAATGCTCAGCAACACCAGGCGTCCCAAAATCATTACTTACACTGCCTACAGCTAACACCAAGATATCGTAATCTAGCTCTCTCTCAGGTAAGAGTTGATTACCCTCATCGTCACTTAATGCATCGAGCTTGATGATTTTTCGAGTCGCATCAATACCATTCATACACCCCAGTTGAAATTGATAATGGTGTTTAGCAGAATGCGCTCGATAGCTAATACCATCTGTATTCATATCAAGAGACCCGGTAGCAACTTCATGCAAAAGGGGCTTCCATATATGAGTTCGACTACGATCTACCAGAACAACATCTGCTTGGCGCGCTTTACCGAATTTATGTCCGAGTTGTGTGACGAGTTCTAACCCACCAGCACCTCCACCAACAACTACTATGCGTTTCATAACTAACCCTCAATAAAAATTCAGCCAATGACTTTCGCTTAAACAAAACCTCTTGATAAAGTAAAAGCCATTAGCTGAATTCTCTTGTCCAACAAATGATCTAGATCGAGCCTGGTTGATCTAGATCATTGATATCATTTAACCTTATTGACCAATAACTTATCAAGTGAATTAGCAAAAGCCATGCGATCTTGCTGGTTAAAGGTTGCAGGTCCACCGGATTGAATACCTGACCCCCTCATTTGATCCATAAAGTCACGCATAGCCAAACGTTGCTTGATGTTTTCTTTGTTATAAATTTCCCCTCTGGGGTTAATCGCAATCGCCTCTTTATCGATAATCTCAGCAGCCAATGGAATATCAGCGGTAATGGCAAGATCACCCGCTTCAATGTTTTGTACAATATAGTCATCTGCAACGTCAAAACCTTGACTGACTTGACGACTGGAAATGAAGGATGAAGGCGGCGTTTGAATTTTTTGATTTGCGACAAGGATACAAGGAATCTGAGTTCGCTCTGCCGCTTTGAAGAGAATATTCTTAATTACATTAGGACATGCGTCCGCGTCTACCCATATTTTCATAACAAAACCTTAATAATGATGGACTCATTATTAAAGAAATAGACTCGCTAAACAATGTCACATTGATACATTTCACTCAAACCCCACAATTATTACACCCTATAAACAAAAAAAGCCCTTTAACTTATGTTAAAGGGCTTTTTCTCGAACGCTTATTCAGTTCAAGTTATAAGAACATCAATTTAGCAATAAAAATAAGTGTCAGAGTGTACATACAGATAGAGACATCTTTTGATTTCCCCGTTGTAATTTTAAGCACGGTATAGGTAATAAAACCAAGCGCAATGCCGTTTGCAATGGAAAAGGTTAATGGCATCATAAAAGCCGTTATTGCCGCTGGCGCTGAATCAGTAAAATCACGCCAGTTAACATGCTGCAAACTACTGATCATCACAAATGCGACATAAATCAAAGCACCAGCTGTTGCGTACGCAGGAATCATCGCAGCCAAAGGCGAAAGAAAAATAGCCAATACAAACAGAGCGCCAATTACAATGGCTGATAGTCCTGTTCGTCCACCCGCGGCAACACCTGCCGCACTTTCCAGGTAACTCGTTACCGGAGGGCAACCCACACATGCACCCGCCACACTGGCGATACTGTCAGCTTTTAAGGCTTTACTTAGACCTTGAATCTTATTCGTTTCTGGATCGATTAGATTAGCCCTATCGGCGACACCCATTAAGGTGCCAGCTGTATCAAACATATTCACAAATAAGAAAGCTAAAATTACACTGACCATAGAGATGTTCAGTGCCCCCATAATATCCATTGCCATGAATGTCGGCGCGATACTCGGTGGTGACGCGAAAATACCTTGATATTCAACAATCCCAAGTGCTAGCCCAACCAAGGTAACACTGATAATACCAATTAATACGGCACCAAAGACTTTACGCTCACTGAGTGCTGCAATAATAAGGAAACAAATACCCGCTAGTAGAGCGCTAGGTTGGGTAAAATCCCCCATTGAAATTAAGGTCGCAGGATTGTCTACAACAATGCCAGCCCCTTTAAGCCCGATTAAGCCAAGGAATAAACCAACACCCGCTGTCATGGCATAACGTAAACTTTGTGGAATACTTTCTATAATCCATTCTCGTATTTTATAAAAACTCATAAAAACAAAAATCACACCCGATAAGAAAACCGCCCCAAGTGCGACTTCCCAGCTATAGCCCATTTCACCCACAACCGTGAAAGCAAAAAAAGCATTGAGTCCCATGCCCGGTGCTAGACCAACAGGCCAGTTCGCAAACAATCCCATTAACAGACAACCAATCGCGGCGCCGATACAGGTCGCAACAAATACGGCACCGTGATCCATACCAGAAGCAGCCATAATACTTGGGTTAACAAAAATGATATAAGCCATAGTGGCAAAGGTAGTAATTCCCCCTATCATCTCGTTTTTAACACTTGAACCATGTTCTTTTAATTTGAATAGGCGTTCCAAAAGATTGAACGGCTGGGTATTTAATTCGGATTTGCTGCTGATCATGACGAACAGTCCTCTTGATTTACAAATATGCAACTGGATCCTGCTTGATATCCAATTGAGCCAATGTGATAGCTGGGTTAACTATTTTATTTTTATTAAGGTGTGAAACATCCTCATATAAGCTTCAAGTTTGTTGTATGAAGCGTGATCACACCCAAACTTGTTCTCATTATTCTTACTGTAATGAAAGAACAATGAGTTATTAAAAATCATTAATGAAATTAACATCTCACATAATTAATAACTTAATTTCAGATACTGTATTTCTGAAATATTTAAATCAGCATACTCCGTCATGAGTAGACATAATAGTCCACGTTCAAAAATAAATTTCACAAAATGAATTTCTGTGATTAAATTTTCATCACCTGATATTCTAACTCTGGTTTCTACTCTAAGCTTACTTAGGATAATAGTTAAACCCAAGGCAATAAATTTGAGTCAGTGAGCCTTATTTTTGACGGAGTAAAAAATCCATAACTTATAAATAATAAAATAAACTGCTATTAATCAAACAGTTATAGATAGCTTATATGTTGCATCATGCTTTAAAGAAGTATCTATTGTGTAACACGCAAGAAGGGGCTTGTATTAATTTTTTAACGAGAAAGTGAGACTTAAATAAATATTACCGATTGCTTTCAGAATATGAAAATAAGTGTAAAACACTCACAATTTGAAATTTCCAGGGAGTGTTGAATTATTAAACAGTATTTCTGTCCCTATTGAAACACTGTTTAATGGATAGATTTGTATTAGATCATTTTCCAAAAAATACGATTAGAACCTTAATAAGGTGCTCAATATTCTCTCTTGTGACATCCTGATGAGTAACAAATCGCATAGGTTGCCCTTTACTAACAGTGATACCTTTTGACGCTAGATATTCAATTAGACTCTCTTGGTTTACCCTATTATCAAGTTTTGCAAAAACGACATTCGTTTCAACTCTCTTGGGGTCTAGGCTAAACGCATCCATGTCATTGAGTGCATGCGCTAAAAACTTCGCATTGTCATGATCTAACTGCAACCTTTCAACATTATTTTGTAACGCGTACAAACCCCCTTTCGCCAATATACCGACTTGACGCATGCCACCACCCAATACTTTACGCCAACGCCTTGCTTTTTTTATCAAAGCCTTATCACCCAGTAAGAGTGAACCCACGGGGGCCCCTAGCCCTTTTGAAAGGCAAATAGATACGGAATCAAAGGGCTGCGTTAATGCTTTAACATCGATTCCTAAAGCAACACTGGCGTTATAAACTCGCGCACCATCAAGATGCAGGGCTAATCCATGCTGATTCACAAATTCTCTTGCTTGCATAAGGTATTTAAGTCCAATGACCTTACCATTAATTGTATTTTCAAGACTTAACAGTTTGGTATTAGCAAAGTGTGAATCATCGGGTTTAATCGCCGCTTCCAATTTTGTAAAACAAAGTGTGCCATCACGTTCATTTTCAATCGGTTGTGGTTGAATTGAGCCTAGTACCGCAGCGCCGCCGCCTTCGAATTTATAATTGTGGGCTTGCTGACCACACAAATACTCATCACCGCGTTCACAATGAGCCATTAACGCTAATAAGTTGGCTTGCGTACCCGAGCTACAAAAAAGTGCTGATTCAAAACCATGGCGCGTTGCAGCCCAACCCTCAAGTTCATTGACACTGGGGTCATCACCATAAACATCATCGCCCAATTCTGCCTGAATCATAGCCTCTAGCATGGCTTTTGTCGGTCTAGTCACTGTGTCAGAACGCAAATCAATCATGCAATCTCCCTATAAAAATTAATGAGTATGTTTAAGTCTTGGTCCTTCATCACTCTAAAAGATTGATATCCCAATTACTATAATAAGGTTTAGGTTGAATCCAAAATATTGGCTCAACTTAGCCTTTAAGATGAATTAAGCTTGTTAAGATAATTTAATCTTTTAATTCAATTATTCAGACTTCATTTGTTCTATATATAGTGCTCTAATCCCGCCCACAAACTGGCTTAAAATGATTTGAGCTTGTCATTTATGCGAGAGAATTAAATGAGAGAGTCTAAACGTACTGCCAGTTATTGCTTTATGTTTATTGCCGCTGGGTTCATCAGTGGCGCATTAGGGCCTAGCCTAATGTATTTAACCGAACTGGTCTCAACATCACTCACAGACATAGCCATAGTGTTTACTGCACGAGCCTTAGGCAATATGTTGGGTGCATTAATAGCTGGCAGTGCATTAGACAAAATCAAAGGCCATCATTTTATTGGCGCTATGCTATTACTGGCTGTCATCAGTGTTGCGGTTGTACCCTTTGCATCTAGCCTCACAAACTTACTGATTATTTTTGCTTTGATGGGTTTTGCTGAGGCGGCCATTAATACGGGTGGAAACTTGATGATGTTATGGTTGCATAGGGACCAAGCTGGCTCCGCTGTTTCCTTGTTACATTTATGCTACAGCTTAGGCAATATGATGGCACCATTAATCCTCATTTTTGGTGCCTGGTTAACCGGCACTTATGGTATGGGCTATTGGTTAATTGCTTTATACAGCCTCATTTTCCCCTTTGTTTTATTTCGTCAAAAAAGCCCAACCTTTAGCCGTAAAGAAAATACAAAAACGCCACAAGCTTTTAACACCGTTTTTTATGCTTGCTTTTTGTTTTTTATATTCTTATATGTGGGCTTTGAAATTACTATTGCGGGTTGGATCAGTAGTTATGCTCAACTTATTGGCTCTGATGCAACACAGGCTGCATTATTAGTTACTTGGTTCTACGTCGCACTTTCTGTTGGAAGGCTTTTGTCTGTCCCTCTTCTAAGTAAAATTAAGCTAACTCGATTAATCAGTTGCCTGTTAGGTTTGTGTATCATTTCGGTTTTACTGCTCAACACTCAAATCTTGCCTCTCACCTTGGTCGTTATGCTTTTGGGACTAAGCTGCTCGGCTCTCTTCCCTATGGTATTCACCTATGCAAATCAACATATGAGTTTTACCGGAAAACTAACAGGTTTAACCTTTGTTTGTTGTGGTTTAGGCGCCATGATAGTGCCGTCATTAACCGGCCCTTTAATTGGTAACCTAGGCGCTCATATCTACCCAATCACCCTGTTGCTACTCTCGCTTTTACTGTTAGTGAGTTGGATCACATTAAATAGGCTGCAAACGAGACGTTTACGCTAATAACGTTTAATTTTCACAAAAAAAGCTTAGTACTAATTAGTACTAAGCATAAGCGTGTATGAGAGCAGTGTTAGCCTAACTAAGGAACCTGCGATTAAGGAACCTCTTCTCAGTCTTATCAGAAAAACGTCAAACAAGGCGCCACTTTGATCTACATCTTATTTGAGGTAAGAGCCACCTTTCGAGAAGGGACAACATAGGGTGACATTTTTCTGAGACCTAAAGGCGTGGCCTAAAAGCCTTATCTCTAAGTTGAGGAGCTGATCAATAGAATAACGATTAAGTTGCGCTCCTCGCCTTAAATCGCAGGCATTTTATCCACCCGCTGAGGCGGGAGAACTTATTCGCAGGTTCCTTAACGTATTGCTAAGACTTGAGCTATGTCTGTCAGGCTTGCAGGATCATCTATGGTTGATGGAATACTGTATTCTTCACCATCAGCTATTTGCCTTATTAATTTTCGTAAAATTTTCCCACTGCGTGTTTTGGGTAATCGCTGCACCACTTTAGCGTCTTTGAAACTCGCGACGGCTCCAATTTCATTTCTTATATTTGAAATTAATTCAGACTCTAATGTGCTTTCATTTTTTAAAATACCATCTTTAAGTAAAACAAGACCGAGTGGCTTTTGCCCCTTAATCTCACACTTAATACCAATTACGGCACATTCAGCCACATCGGGATGAGCCGCTATTACCTCCTCCATTTCCCCGGTACTTAATCTATGGCCTGCCACATTGATAATATCGTCGGTCCTTCCCATGATAAAAACATAACCGTCCTCATCTATATAGCCGCCATCACCACTGGTATAAAAGCCATCAAATACGCCAAGGTAGCCCTCTTTAAACCTGTCATGGTTCCCCCAAATAGTTGCTAAGCAACTGGGTGGTAATGGCAATTTCAGCGCAACATTACCTTGTACATTGGGACCGACTTCCTGACCTTGATCGTCAAGAATTTTCACATTAAATCCCGGCGTGGGTAAAGTTGCTGAGCCAGGTTTACAGGGCTTTTCATCAACACCCATCAAGTTTGCGCATATTGCCCAGCCAGTCTCCGTTTGCCACCAATGATCTACAACCGGTACATTTAACAAATCTTTCACCCAATGATAGGTTGCAGGATCAAGTCTTTCTCCCGCCATAAAGATCATTTTAAGTTTTGATAAATTATAGTGTTTTAAACAAATCGATTCAGGGTCTGTTTTCTTAATCGCTCGAAATGCCGTCGGTGCAGAGAAAAGAGCTTTAACACCGTACTCTTCGCAAACGCGCCAAAAAGCACCCGCATCGGGTGTCCCGATCGGTTTACCTTCATAAAGCACCGTGCTTAACCCCTGCAGTAATGGCGCATAAACAATATAAGAATGACCGACAACCCAACCGACATCTGATGCCGCCCAGAAAACGTCACCAGGATTCATATCATAAATGGCTTTCATTGAATATTTCATGGCAACCGCATGGGAGCCATTGTCTCTCACCACCCCTTTAGGGCGGCCTGTTGTTCCAGATGTATAGAGAATATAAAGCGGATCTGTCGATAATACGGGGACACAGGCGACTTCTTGTGCCTCATTAAGCGCGTCTTCCCAATCAATGTCACGGCCATGAATTAACTCAGCACGGGCCTCTTTTCTTTGCCAGATAATTGTGTGTTTAATTTTGTGAGACGATAATTCAATAGCCTTATCAAGCAATCCTTTATAATCAATAATACGGCTGACTTCGATGCCACAACTGGCAGACACAATGACATCGGGTGTAGCGTCCTCGATTCTAATCGCTAATTCATGTGCTGCAAATCCTCCAAAAACAACAGAATGAATTGCGCCCAATCTTGCACAAGCAAGCATGGCAACACTTGCCTGTGGGATCATTGGCATATAGATCAAAACACGATCGCCTTTTTTTACCCCTTGTTTACGCAGCACACCAGCAAACAAAGCAACCTGAGTTCTGAGCTCTGCATAGCTAATTGCCCGTTTTGTGTTAGTCACAGGCGAATCATAATAAATAGCGACTTGCTCTCCGCGTCCTTGCTCCACATGATAGTCCAGTGCCATGTGACAAGTATTCATCACCCCATCAACAAACCATCTGTCAATGCCATTTTCATCTTGAGCGATTATGCTACTCGGCTTTTTAAACCAATCTAATTGATCAGCCTTTTCTTTCCAGAATAAATCTGGTGTTTGAATAGAGGTTTGATATTCACTTTCATAACTCATAATACTTGTTCCTTTATTATCTTTTTTGAACATGTAATGAATTGATTGCTCAAGATGATGAGTAATCACGTTAACGTTATGATGGTATCCAAAGTGCCTGCCGACAACTCGACCATAGTCTAAGCACTGTCAGTGAAGAAGACTAAAAAAGAACATTGAGAGGATATTTAAATCATATTTTTCAATGACTTACAATATAAAAATGGTGGTTTATTTCGCTAAGATAAAACGTATGTTATCTATTCATGCCCCCACCTTTGTAATTTTATAATGACAATAGTCAATGTAATCTGGTCATTTCAGATTAAAGCTTTAACCCGTTATCATTAAAATCGACAATATACGTCTTATAGCGAATGTAACGAAAGTTAATCACATTTTATTCAGTCTTGATTTTTTTAGATGTTTTATACCTAACTGCCGGTTGTACTTATAAACAGCGCTACCGCAGATAGATAAACATTCAGTTCACTTGATACTGTGACAAGGCAATCATGATGGCGGTTTCAAAGAAGAGAGAGTATGGCGCTAGTCATACCGTAAAAATGGTTTTATTCTTGTTCGCTTGACCAATATATTTAAAATATTCGATATGTGCTTCTAAGTCTTGTTCTAACACATTCGAGCTTGCATCTATTGCTTGCTTCATCCTTGCCTAAAAAATAAAAGTATTATTAGACTCATAAAAATTACCCTTTAATGTCATTGCGTAAAATCCGTTACTCTTAATTCCTGCACCCCAAATTTTTGCATTGCTTTGATCCATTGAAGATCCGTTGCCATCTTAATAATGCTGTGATTAATAAAATCAATAATATCCTGTCGATTATTAATCACCATAATATGGCGGGTGTACTGATCAATGGGCCTTATCGATATATATAAATCATCTTCAAAACCTAGCCTAGCAATGCTGTACTTTGCAATATTAAGAGAGGTAGAGACAAAGTCAGCCCGCCCTCCCTGTAACATTCTAATGTGACCATCGAAGCCCGTACTATTTACCTCTTTGATTTGACCCGATGTTATGTAGGGATCAATGCCAATCTGTACAGCGCCCTTTACCTTTGCAATAGTATGACCAAATAAAGAAGAGGGACCTGTATAGTCAATTTTATTATCGACTCTGGAAACGATAACATTCGCATCTTTGAAATAAGGATAACTCCATAAATCATTCGTTAAACTAAGCTTTTTTAACCAAGCCGGTTTCACCCAAGGAACGATACCCTTTTGGGAGGATTGAACATCCCTATTAAACCTTAGTCGAGCTTGTTTGATTACTGGAAATACCCACCGCCCTTTAGCTTCATTATTTAAATAATTTGCCAATTCATAGGTTAAACCCTGTTTTATTCCAGTAATAAAGGGTCCCCCATTATGATAAGTGTAAATAGGGATAACCTCAGGCTGCATACCATTCAAATCTTCCTTAGCGAATACAGTGTTAGGAAGCAATATTATCGATATTAACAACAGCGACTTACAAGGCCATATTTTAAGCAAATTGAACATATCCAACACCCAATAGCGTATTATCACACCGCGATATTTATAAGGTTCATTTCAACAAGATTAAGTGTAATTCCATATTTTCATTTATCAAAGATGATAGTAATTTAATAACTCACGTGTACTCGTCAGTGTTTATAGCATGAAGCTTGATTCCGTCCCTTGGCCTTGGCCTCATAGAGTGCGCTATCACTTCGGCTTATGACTTGCTCCCAGGTTAAATCATCCCTATTTACCTGGGCACACCCGACACTCACAGTCACAATTTGATAATTGCTTTGGACGTGACTTATTTGTAAAGCCTCAACGGCCTTTACTAACCTACTTGCCAATTCAAGGGCTTTATCTATCTTGATATTAGGCAGTACACAAATAAATTCTTCACCACCATAACGGAACATTCGCTCAGTATTTTTAAGATGGGCATTTAAACAATTAACAACTAGGATAAGCGTATTATCACCTTCCTGGTGCCCGTATAGGTCGTTATATTTTTTAAAAAAATCAACATCAAATAAAAGTATCGTATAGGTTTGATCAAGTTCTTCAAACTCACAGTGGATTTTATTCAACTGCTTTTCTAGACCTCTTCTATTACCAATATTCAACATCATATCCATCATCGCCAGTTCTTTAAGGTGACGATTAGCCACTTCAAGTTTGAGCGTTCGCTCTCTAACCGTTTTTTCAAGGTCTTCATTTAAGCTTTTAATTTTATCTTCATTAACGGTCTGTTCTGTAATATCAACATGGGTACCTACAAAACGCTCAGCAATGCCATCAACACCTCTCACCACTATCCCCCGTGTCAAAATATGAACAAAGTGACCGTCTTTGTGTTTCATCCTTATCTTATGATTAAATGTTTCTTTATTAGAAAATCGAACTTTTTCGATTTCATTTTTAATCCGTTTATGATCCCTTTTATCAAGTAGATCAAAATAAATTCTAGAATCGACACCCAATTCATTTTCATCATATCCCAACATCTTTTTCCAACGGGGGGAATAATAGACATTATTATCTGCAAGGTGCCAATCCCAAAGCCCATCGTTTGCCCCTCTCATAGCAAGATCAAAACGCTCTTCACTTTGTTCAAGACGTTTTTGCCTATCAACAATTACCGTTGCCATCTGTGTAAAGGTTTCAGATAGTTCACTCAATTCATCCGATCCTGGATTAAATTCATCTTCCATATAGTTACCTTCTTTTAAACGATTGGCTTGTCCAACAAGGCGGCCAATTGGATCTGTAATGGCTTTTGCAATGAGAATCGCAGCGACCATAAATACACATAGCGCTAAAATAAAGATGAGGACATACAGATTTTTAAGGTCATAAGAGACTTCATTAACATCCCTTTCAGACACCAAGAGAGCAATTGAATACTGGCTGGAGGCAATAGGCGCATAAAACATATATTGCGCCTCTCCTGTTGCGGCTGAATCAAACTCAATGAATCCAGACTGTTTATGCAACATAAAACCATGGGCTTTATGAAGCGCTTTCTCGGGTTCTTGGTAAATAGTAGACGACACCGAAATGGGTAAGCCCTCAGAATCTTTGATGATAGATCCTGTATTATCTCTCTTTAAATGCACCAATTTTTCTGGCTGCCAGTGATACCAGTAAGTACCACTTTCACTGACTAACATTATTCTAGGTTGCCAATCATATTGCGAAAAAATTCTCGTTTGTATATTGGTTAATAAAGCTTCTATTCGAGCCCACTCGATGGACGCGCCGACCATACCTTGAAGCTGTTCTTGATAATCAAACACGGTTGAGGCAACAATTAACTGCTTTACGCCTGTCGTGTACGAAATGACAGGGTCCGACAGATACGTCATATTTTTTTGGTGCACATTATTACCAACAATTTTTTGCCAATACTCTCGGGCCTTAAGGTGTTTAGGGGTGGAGTTTGGATCCGCATCATCAAAGCTACATTTTTGACCTAACGCAGAATTACCACAGAAACTGGTATAGAAGTGTCCTTCATTGTTACTGATGAAGAGTTTTTCATAACGCTCTGTTTGACGCTCTATCTCTCTAGAAAAGAAAGGTAAAAACAAACCCGGATCCATACTTTTGACCGCATGCATTTGGGCATAGAGCTCTAGCTCCCTTATGCTCGTATTAAATTCATCTGTTAGTTTACTAGAAATTAATTGCACATAATTTTGAATAGTATGTCTGGCATTTTTCTCGGCATCATTAGTGACATGCCACAAAACAAAAAAAATGATGAGAGAGACAGGCACCAATGTGGTGAAGATCAAAGATAAAGATATTTTGTATCTTAGGTTCATACTATGCACTCGTTTTACAAGATGCTGACATTCCTTAGCAAGGTACAGAGTCCCTTCTGTTTTCTTAATCACAACACAAAAAGCATTTATTTCTTAGTCTAATAATTATTCAATATAATGTTAAAAATTATCCAATCTAATATAACTGTAAAATAATTGAATCAAAATCAAAATTATATTCAACAAGGCCTGGTTTATAGACTTTTGAATACTGTTTAAAATCTATCTTTTTGAGGTTTTCATCTGTCCATTTATCCTGTGTGAGATTATCAAGATAAAGATCAACATTGGATTTCGTGACTATCCCCATAGGCGTTAAAAGTTCAACCCCATGATCGACAAAATCTAACCCGCTTAGATAATCGAAAACCAGCACCAATGCCCAGGCCCCTTCGATATAATGACCACCCGCTGCAGCACTGACTTGATTATTCTTGATTGCTTGCAACATGGATTTTTTAAAGCCCACCCCCCCTGTAAAGTAATCCAAACCCGCCTTCACCGATAGGGACCTTTCGCCCTCAAGGATACCATCGACAAGACGCGCACTGCCCGCCCAGACAACATCCGTATCCCCATAGCGTTTCATCAAGGCTTTAAATTTTGATGCCGCTTCTGCTTCATTCCAACCTTCGATATTAACCACTTGCAATAAAGAGCTGTGTGTATGCTCTGAGATAGTCTCTATCAGAGCATTTAATCGACTAATAGCAGCACCAGAGGAGACGGGGCCATTTATGCCAATCACATTAATATGACGTTTTGCTTTTTGTTGAGTCGCTTTATTAATCAGTATATTGAGAATACGTTTATTCGCACTCGCTTCATCCGGGAGCATTTGACCAATCCAATAGGGGAATTTTTCTCTGGGCACTCCCATTTCAACATTCTTTTGCTCCGTCATGGCGCTGTTTACTAAAAATGAAAACACCTTTGCTTCATTGGCTAGCTTTATAAACTGGGAAGCAGAATCCTTGTAATTATTAAAAATCACCGCATCTACCTTGTCTCTACGGTTTAGCACTGACATAAATTGCTGTTTCATCAGAAAACGGTTTCCGTTCCCCGAAAATGTTTCAAGCTCTATGTTTAAATCATCCGCTGCGGCTTGCATTAAATTGATAAAGCTATCCCAAAAGGGTGCATCTCTAGGATAGAACATGGCAATTCGAAAGGGGTTTTTACTTTTCTGAGCGTTATCGGCTGCATCCGCTCTCAAGTCACTGGCATTGAGGGAAAAAGATAATATAAAGAAGAGTAATAGTATTTTTAAATTAAATAATGAGTGAGTCTTGTAACCCATAAATGGAACCAATATGTTGTTTTAACCCAATAAAATAAACAATAGCCCTTTATTGATTCTGTTATTACGTATAGATAGCACGCTATAACGTCCGAAAATCCTTAAAAGACAATATATGACATAAAAAAGGTGACTTTATAACATCATAATTACACTTCATCTTAGGCTTCAAGATCTAAAATTGCTACGTGTTCATCTCATATAGGAAGTTCAGAGGATTGGTTTGGTTTGCTGATTCATGAATTGATAAATGTTTATAGTGCGATTGTTTAGGTAAAAAAAAGCAACCTAGGAGGGTCTCTAGATTGCTATAAAAATAATTAATTTTACAAATCAGAGTCTGACAGGCTTACCCGAAACTAACGATTTTTGTGCTGCTTCTGCTAATTCTTGTGCTTTTTTACCATCTTCGAAACTCGGTGATACCGGGTTATTTCCCAATACGTTTTCAATAAAAGACGTCAATTGAAGATTGTATGCTGCTTCATATCGATCAATGAAAAAATTGTACAATGGGTCTTGAACCTGGGTCTGTTGTTGAGAGAATCGTGTAATTGAGGTCGGTGTTTGATTGTTTGAAATCACCATACCCTCTGAACCAAAGACTTCAATCCTTTGGTCATAACCATAGCTTGCACGACGAGATCCATTAATGTGAATGAGTTTACCTGATTCACTTTTCATTATGATCATCACACTATCAACATCGCCAATGTCAGTTATTTTTTCATCTACCAGAGCACTGCCCATCACTTGAAGCTCAACGATTTCTTCACCCAATATGAAACGTGCCATATCAAAGTCATGAATAATCATATCCCTAAAAATGCCACCTGATGATTTAAGGTACTCGACAGGCGCCATACCCGGATCACGGCTGGTAATAATAACCTGTTCCAGCTGACCCACAGAACCATCTTTAGCAGCCAAAGCAGCCGCATTATGGCTAGGATCATAACGTCGATTAAACCCTATTTGGATAGGCACATCACAATCAACGATAGCCTCAAGGCAATAGTTTACCTTGTCTATATCCAGGTCTATTGGTTTTTCACATAAGATGGCTTTACCCGCTTTAGCAGCACGAATGATTAAATCCACATGGGTATCCGTACTAGTGGCAATTAATACGGCATCAATATCAGGGTCAGCTAGAGCAATATCAACATTATCAGCAACCAATGCACCCGTAGCGTCGGCAACTTCTTGGGCTGCAGGCGTATAAACATCAAATACATATTTTAATTCTGACTGCGCAAAAGCATGAATATTTTGAGCATGCATTTTGCCAATTCTACCCGCGCCAAACAAAGCGAACGTAAGCATATACTTATCCTTTAAATTTTATTTTTATCTTCTAACATTAGGTATTCAAGTATGACTAATTCTTATCGTTTTCAATGATCCATTCGTGGTCTGGATCATTATGAAAGATCCAATTTCTATGGGGACCCGCCATAACATTCAGATAATAAGACTGGTAGCCATGAGGTACACCAACAGGATGATAACCCTCAGGTACCATCACCAAATCACCATCCTCTACCGACATAGTTTCATCTAAACTGCGATCATCCGTATAGACACGTTGAAATACAAACCCTTGTGGTGGATCGATTCTATGGTAATAGGTTTCCTCTAATTGTGTTTCTTTGGGGGCGGCATCCGTATCATGTTTATGAGGCGGATAGCTTGACCAATTACCACTGGGTGTAATGACTTCGCACACCAACAAACTGTCTGCTGCTTCATTCGAAAATAAAATATTACAGACATGGCGAGTATTAGTATTGATACCCCGGGTTTCATACTGACACTGCTGTGGCGTTATTAATTTAGCCTTATAGCCCCCTTTTCCAGGCGCCCTGCAAATGGCAATCTCGATATCTGTTATCGCATTCAAGGCGACAAAATCACCCGCTGGGGCATACACAGAATAAGGAGCCTTTTGTTCAAAAACACTCATACGCTCGCCGATGTTTGGCCAGTGTTCAGCTTGTGTTTTTGCATCAGCAAGGCCTGACAAAATAACAACACATATTTCGTCATTTACTGATTCTATGTTAATTTCCTCACCTTTTGCAAGCGCATGCACTTCAAATCCAACATAGTTCCAATTAGCACTCTCAGGTGTCACTTTCTGGATCAGACTTGACCCTTTAACTGATTTTTTCTTACTTAATAAATGAGACATAGTTACCTTCATTTTGAGTAATCCATATAATTAAACACGGATTACTCTCATGCTAATTTAAGCGTTATTTCATTGTCGGCATAGAAAACTCAGGACCAGCTCTTAACCCAGTAGGCCAACGAGCAGTAATGGTCTTCATGCGTGTGTAAAAACGGACGCCATCTGGCCCATGCATGTGCAGAGGCCCAAACAAAGAACGTTTCCAACCACCAAAACTATGAAAGGCCATGGGCACAGGAATCGGAACATTTACCCCAACCATGCCCACTTGAACTTTCTCGGTAAACTGCCTTGCTGTGTCACCATCACGCGTAAAGATAGCGGTACCATTACCGTATTCATGCTGGTTAATCAGTGCTAATGCCTCATCGTATGAATCCACACGAACAACACATAAAACAGGTCCAAATATCTCTTCTTGATAAATGCGCATATGAGACTGAACATTGTCAAACAAACTTGGCCCTACAAAATAGCCATTTTCATGTTTATCGCAGACAAATTCACGACCATCGACGATTAATTTTGCACCTTCTTCAACCCCAGAATCAATATAACCACGCACTTTTTGAGCGTGCTCACTGGTAATTAAAGGCCCCATATGAGGCTCTTCTTCAAGACCATATTGTTTATATAAACCCGGTCCCACCGTCATGGTTGCTATGCTATCTTTTAGCTTATTTATCAAATTATCAGCAACTTCGTCACCGACACAAACAGCCACTGAAATGGCCATACAACGTTCACCCGCTGAACCAAATGCCGCGCCCATCAATGAATTAACCACTTGATTAGGATCAGCATCAGGCATGACTAACATATGATTCTTAGCCCCTCCTAGCGCCTGTACTCGTTTACCGTTTGCACTGGCCGTCGCATAGATATATTGAGCAATGGGTGTTGAACCGACAAAACTAACCGCCTCAATTCTGTCATCTTCTAATAACACATCAACAGATTCTTTATCGCCATTAACCACGTTAAATACGCCATCAGGCAAGCCCGCTTCTTTTAATAATTCGGCTAAACGCATGATGGTGCTGGGGTCTTTCTCAGACGGTTTCATGATAAATGTATTACCACAAGCGATTGCCACAGGAAACATCCACATTGGCACCATGGCAGGAAAGTTAAAAGGACTGATACCCGCACACACACCTAAAGGCTGCATCAGACTATAGCTATCAACCCCGCGACCGACATTAAGGCTATGCTCGCCTTTTTGTAAATGCGGAATACCGCAGGCAAATTCAACCACTTCTAAACCACGGGTTAATTCGCCTAATGCATCTGAATACACCTTGCCATGTTCAGATGAGATTAGTTCTGCTATCTCATGGCTATTCGCTTCAACCAAGGCTTTAAATTTGAACATGATTCGAGCACGATTTAACGGCGTAACAAGTGACCATGTTTCAAACGCTTTTTGTGCAGATGTAATCGCCGCTTGCGTTTCAACAACACTACTTAATGCAACCTTTGACGTAATGTCACCCGTGGCAGGGTTAAAAACATTCGCACTGCGACCAGACTCACTGGCACTGTGTTGGTTATCGATAAAATTACCAATACAGGTTTCTAAATTAGATGACATTCATATCTCCAAGGCGAGAGGGTCTCGCTTTCATAAATTTTATGTTTAAGCCAGTAAACCTGCGCTTTTCAAAGTCGATTCAAGGTATTGATAACCCTTGGTGGCATAAATTAAAGGGTTCGCGATTGCCGGGTCTTGCTCTGCCTCCAATACAATCCAACCTTCGTAATTAACGGCTTTTAGGGTTTCGAAAATGGGTAGATAATCAATAGATCCATCACCTGGAACTGTGTAAACCCCCTCTAGTACCGCATTTAAGAAGGCGGCATCTCGATTCAAGTTGTCTTTTAAAACTGCAGAACGAACATCCTTACAATGCACATGCACTATGCGTTTTGCATGCTTTTGGGCCATGGCTAATGCATCACCTCCGGCAAAGGTAATATGACCGGTATCAAGTAATAAACCGACATTGTCTCCGGTCAATTGCATCAAGGTATCAACCTCTTCCGCTGTTTCTATGACGGTGCCCATATGATGGTGATAAGCCAGTTTTACACCCTGCTCAGCCAAATAGTCTGCAACACCAGTAATTCTCAAGGCGTATTCTTGCCATTGGTTTTTTGTCATTCGAGGACGCTGAGATAAAGGCTTGCTCTGGTCACCGTGAATACAACCTGTTACCTCTGCGAAAACCATCACCTTAGAGCCTAGCGACTTTAATAAGGTTAAATGATCTTGTAACGCCACGATTTCTTGTTCAACTGTACGCACCATTAACTGAGCGCTATACCAGCCAGATACAAGGTCAATATCATGACCTTTTAATATCGGTCCTAAAACATCCGCATCTCGCGGGAACTTATTGCCCAATTCAATACCGGCATAACCTGCCATTTTTGCTTCTGTTAAACACACAGACAAAGGGGTATCAGCACCTAATGATGGTAGATCGTCATTGGTCCAAGTAAGGGGATTTATCCCGATTCTAATCTTGCTCATGTTAATTCTTCACTCTTAAATGGGTTTCATCGACTAATAAGGCTGTTTTCGTTTTTCGAACTGATAATTCTCATTGGCCTGTACAACGTCTGTTCGAGAGGAGACTTCAGGGACAGCAACGTCCCACCAAGCGCCGCCTTCTTTCGTGGTAGGGATAGGATCCGTATTAATCGAAATGACATAGGTTTTATCTGATGCTTTAGCCCTGACCAACGCGGCCTCCAGGCCAGACAAGTTATCGACTTGCTCTGAATTTGCACCCAACGCATTAGCATGTTGTGCAAAGTCAGTTTTTGGTGCGCCATCCAGTGTGGTATGACAATCTTGTAAGAGATTATTAAATGATTCACCGCCACAGGCATTTTGCAAACGGTTGATACAGGCAAATCCCCTATTATCCAGTACCACTATGGTCAATTTGAGCCCTAACATGACAGAGGTAGCGATTTCTGAATTCAGCATGAGATAACTGCCATCACCCACCATAACAATGACATCACGTTCAGGTGTTGCCATCTTCACACCCAAGCCACCTGCCAGTTCATAACCCATGCATGAAAAACCATATTCCACATGGTACCCAAGATCTGAATCTGTTCGCCAAAGCTTATGTAGTTCTCCAGGTAATCCACCCGCCGCTTGCACTATGGTTGTCAATTCAGATGCTTGTCGATTGACCACGCCGATGACATTGGCATCTGTTGGCAGGTAGTTATTATCTGAATGCTCAGCCGGCATCGCCATTGCGTTATCTACATGATTAAGCCAGCCAGCATTTAAGGTGTTTGCATATGTCCGCCAATCAGCCGTTGTAGACCAATTAACTAGCCCCTCATTAAGCTCACAGATGACTTCTTTAGCATCACCAACAACCGCTAACGAACCATGCTTATTGGCATCAAACGTTGCCACATTGATATTAATAAGGGTTAAGTCAGATCGATTAAATAAGGTTCTGGATGCCGACGTAAAGTCTTGCAATCGAGTCCCTATTGCGATCACTAAATCCGCCTCTTGCGCGGCTTCATTAGCCGCACTTGACCCTGTTACGCCAACACCGCCCAGATTAAGCTCATGGTCCCACGCTAAGACACCTTTGCCCGCTTGCGTTTCACAACAGGGTAATTGATGCTGGTTGATAAACGCATTTACCTCGTTCACAGCCAAACTGTAATGGACACCGCCACCCAGTACTAATAACGGCTTTTTAGCCCGTTTAATGGCATCAATTGCGCGTGTGATCTGTCCTTTGTCCGCTCTAGGTCGATTTAAACCATGTACTTTTTTATTAAAAAAGCTCAGGGGATAATCAAAAGCCATGGTTTGAACATCTTGTGGTAACGCCAAGGTGGCAGGACCACAATTTGCAGAATCCATCATCATAGCGATCGCCGCAGGCAAGCTTGTAATCAGCTGTTCAGGACGATTAATACGGTCAAAATAGCGAGACACAGGTTTAAAACAATCGTTAACAGAAATACCAGGGTCACCGAAATGCTCAACTTGCTGCAAAACTGGATCAGGCGTTCGTGTCGCAAAAATATCGCCAGGTAAAAACAATACTGGCAAACGGTTTGTCATGGCCAATCCGGCTGCTGTCAACATATTGGTCGCCCCAGGACCAATTGAGGATGTACAGGCCATGATGCGTTGACGTCTATGCTGTTTAGCATAAGCACACGCAGCTAATGCCATACCCTGTTCATTATGGGCACGATAAGTGGTAAATTCATCTTTAACACTGGCTAATGCTTCGCCCAATCCAGCGACATTACCGTGTCCGAAAATCCCCCAAATCCCCCCAAACAAAGGAACTTCCTCACCATTTACTAGGTTAAACTGCGCCTGCAAATGTTTTACCAATGCTTGTGCCATGGTTAAACGTATTGTTTGCATCAAACCACCCCCCTTTGATTTCGTTGTTGCCACAACTGACTCATGGTTAAGTAATTTGATTTAATTTCACTAACATAATCTGTTTCATTTAAATGACCGTCTAACCAAGCTTTAGTGGGTTCAGAAAAGATAGTTCGACCAATCGCAAAGCCTTTACAGAGTGATTGCCCTGACGCCGCATTAAAACCTTCTTGTAGCACTTCTACGGAGGCATCTAAACCTAATAGCACCACACCACGACAATAAGGCGCTCTGCTTTTAATAAGCTGATCAATATTAATCCAAGCTTCTTTGCTCGGAGAAGGCAGTTTCCACCAATCAGGGAAAATTCCAAGATTATAAAAACGCTCTATCGCTCTGGATAAGGTGTATTGATCAACACTTGAACCCGCCGGTGGAATGATTTCAAGTAATAACTCATGCCCTGTTTCACAGCAGGCCTGAAATAAATCCATGACTTTTTGTTCTTGTTCGTTGCGCAGTGCGACGTCATCATCTGGATGATAAAACACTAAGCATTTAACAATATGGTTGGCCGGCCAGGTCGCAATTTCTTGTGCGACATTATTGCCATGATCAAACCTTAATGGTCGACTACTGGGTAACTCGACTGGACGTGCAATCCAAAAGTCTTTGCCTGTAATGTCATTTAATACATCTTGTGCATAAGTACCATCTGCCAAGATCCCCGTGCCGCCAACAGCACTACCAAGTTCAGCTGCACCTTGATATAGCGCCTTAAGAATAAGCTGCTTAGCTTTGGGAATGAGGTCTAATGACACACCCGATTCACGACACATTTCAACAAATTGACGCCTATGATCAAAGGCTAAAATACACAGATCCTGCCACTCTTTGACATTCCTTTGAGTGGTAACTCTGTGTAGATAGTTCAGCACTGGGTTTAAATCAGGGCGTGGTATCTCATTACGATGCGCTAAATAATGATCTAGTTCTTCCAAGCTTGGCATCGCTGGCGCGCAACCATGTCTTGAGACAACAATAGCACCTGATGCATTAGCATAATCACACGCTTTTTCAGTCGTTTCTTGTGCGATCCAGCCTCTTAAATAACCGCTTAGAAAAGCATCACCCGCACCCAATACATTGAGCACTTCAACTTTAACACCGTAACAAGTTATACCTTCATCTAGCGTATCAGGGATTTCAGCTTTAAAGACTGAACAACCTAATGCCCCGCGCTTAACCACAAATTCTGCATCAGATACTTTACGAATACGCCTCAAACATTCAATCGTATCTTCACTGCCGCCTGCGATGTGGAACTCTTCTTCCGTGCCGACCACCAAATCGCATAATGGCATGATTGAGAGAAGGTGATCCGTTACAGACTCATTTGATACAAATCGATTTTCGCCTTCCCCTTTACCCGCTAACCCCCAAAGTACGGGTCGATAATCAATATCAACGACCACCTTAGTATTATTTGAGCGAGCGTGCTCAATGGCTTTCATCGCGGTTTTATTGGTCGACTCAGTCGAAAAATGCGTTCCGGTAATTAAAAGTGCTTTTGAGCTTGCTATAAATGACTCGTCAAAGTCAGACTCAGACACCGCCATATCAGCGCAGTTTTCACGGTAGAAAATGAGTGGAAAGGTATCCTTATCCTTAATGCCTAACAACACAAGTCCCGTTAACCTTTCTTTATCTGTCACCACATGGGAAACATCAACACCAGCACGTTCCAGTTCATTTCTGACAAAACGCCCCATGTGTTCATCACCTACACGGGTTAACATGGCAGATTTAAGCCCCATGCGCGCCGTACCAAACGCTATGTTCGCAGAGGATCCTCCTAGGTATTTTTTAAAGCTGTTTGCATCTTCTAAAGCAGAACCAATTTGTTCGGAATACAAGTCAACAGCAGCGCGACCTAAGCAAATTACGTCTAATGTTTTAGCTATCATTTTTGATCTCCATCATATTGCTCTATCTCAACCCAAGCTTGCTTGGCATGAGACTCAACCACCTTGTCGAGAATAATATTGACTTGTGTTGCCGCTCTAAAGTCAGGCCATAAAGGTTTGTCATTCATCACACCTTCATACAAATCCCTTACTTCAACCGCTTTAATATCGTTGAAACCCAATCCATGGCCTGCAGAGACGCAGAATGCTTGGTAATCAGGGTGCTCTGGCCCCACTAAAATACGTTTAAAGCCCTGCTGTTGCGCATTGTCATCAGCAATATACAAAGAGAGCTCTGATAAGGTTTCCTGATCAAAAATAAGGCTTCCCTTGGTGCCTGTAATTTCAAAGGACAGACCATTCTTACGACCCCAGGCTATGCGTGAGGCCTCTAATGTACCTTGTGCACCATTAGCAAAACGTACCAACATGTGTGCTTGATCATCATTTTCAACCTCACCACTTTGACTCGCATCATCAGCCAAAGGGCGCGTTTTATTGACGACCTTTAGATCGGCACATAAAGACGTTATTGGCGCAACCAGATGAATGGCTAAATTAACCAAATGGGACGCTAGGTCATTTAACGCTCCCGTACCTGCATATTGTTTTTGCAAGCGCCAACTAAAAGGTAAACTGGCATCCGCTAAATAATCCTCGTTAAAGATCCCTCTAAAATGAACCACGTCACCAATATCGCCGCGGGCAATAAGCTGTTTAGCAAATTGTAATGTCGGGTTTTTAATGTAATTAAAACCAACCAAGGTTTTCACATTTGCCTTTTCAGCAGCCTCAGTCATTTCTCTGGCATCTTCGGCATTTAGGGCTAACGGTTTTTCACTATAAACATGCTTTCCAGCCGCAATTGCGGCTAACGCCATTTCTTTGTGTAAGAAGTTTGGGGCGCAAATATCAACTAAATCAACATTTGGATCATTGACCAATTCTTTCCAATCACCGGTTGAGCGATTGAAGCCAAATTCACCGGCTTTTTGGGCTGCTAATGCTTCATCAACTTCTGCTAACATTTCACATTGCATCTGATGGGGAGAGATGCCAAATGCTGCCATTGCATTGCGGTATGCTATCGCATGAGCTTTGCCCATATAGCCTGTACCAATTAAACCTATTCTTAATGTTTTCATCTGAGTAATTCTCTCTTAAGCGCTGGCATCTAGACGGCTAAATTCTTCAAGTTCAGCCGTTAAATCATCAAGTTCTTGACCACCAGCCATCATTTCCAATACATCTTCACGACTGACTTCTGATTTCAAATAAGACCCTAAACTCTGACCACGATTTAACAGGGTAAACCTATCTGCAATGGGGTAAGCGTGATGCACGTTATGGGTAATTAGAATTACGGCTAATCCTCTCGCCTTTGCTTTGGCAATCACTTTCAGCACGTTCGCTGATTGCTTTACACCAAGTGCCGCTGTGGGCTCATCTAATATCAATACTTTTGCGCCAAAATGAATGGCTCTGGCTATTGCTAAACATTGGCGCTCTCCACCCGACATAGTACCAATTGCTTGAGAAGGATCTCGGACATTGATGCCCATTTCAGCCATGCCTTTTTGAGCTATTTTATCAGCCGTTTCAATATCAAAGCGCTTGAATAACCCTCTGCCTTTAGTGATTTCTCTGCCCATAAAAAAGTTACGGGTCACACTCATTAATGGCACAAGTGCAAGATCTTGATAAACGGTTGCGACGCCTGAATCTAGGGCATCAACAGGTGATTTAAATACCACTGGCTGCCCTTCAAAGTGGTACTCACCTTCACTCGGAGCATGCACACCTGCCAAGGTTTTAATCAAGGTTGATTTACCCGCCCCGTTATCACCTAACAAACAGTGAACTTCTCCTAACTTTACTTTCATATCAATATTTTTAAGGGCAATAACGGAACCGAAATAACGGCTCACTTTTTTTAATTCAATAATAAATTCACTCATAACACTTCACCTATAAGACATAAAAATTCAATTTGGTTTATTACTTCGATTGATAGTCGAATTTAATGTCGTGCTTCTGTTACGCGCTTACGTATGTAGTTATTGAATAAAACAGCGGCTAACAACATCACACCTAAAAACACTCTAAACCAATCCGAATCTATGCCAGTAAAGAAGATACCCATTTGAACGACACCAAATATAAGCGCCCCTAAACATGCGCCAATCACAGTGCCATATCCACCCGTTAACAAAGCACCACCAATAACAACCGCAATAATGGCTTCAAATTCTTTTAATACGCCGCGATCCGCTGCAGCCGAGCCAAACTCAAAAACCTGACAGGCGGCATATACTGTGGCCGTAAAGGCGGTGAACATGAATAATGAAATTTTTACTTTATCAACAGGGACACCCACATTACGTGCAGCCTTATCATCACCCCCTACCGCATAAATCCAATTACCATAGGAAGTACGTAATAAAACCCAACTACTGATTATGGCAAGCAATATGCACCAGACAATGACCATGGGGATGCCTTCAACAATAGGAGAACCATCTTTATAGGATTCAATCACGCCCATATCAGCTAACCAGACAAAGAACCAGTTACCAACCGTGCCACCAAACATAGCCGCTAACCAATCCCCTTCCGAGAATTTTTTAACGCCACCTACTATCGTACGATTAGTAAACAGAATGGATAAAGCAATGGTTAGACCCCTTAGAATAAACAGAAACGCTAAGGTAACTATAAAGGATGGCAGCCCTGTTTTAACGACGACATAGCCATTTAAGAAACCGATAAACATGGCACCTGCAAACGCAAAGATGATCGCAGCCCAGATAGGCCAACCCCAATATACAGCAGGGATTGTCATCATCATGCCAGCAAAACCAATCATGGATCCAATCGATAAATCAAACTCTCCCGCAATCATTAATAAACAGGCACCGATTGCAATGACACCCAGTTGAGCCGATACGGTCACCCAGTTAACAATGCCGTCAGCAGCAAACATGCCGGAATCACCCGCTGTTAATATGAAAAATATAAAGACCAATATCGCTCCTGATAGGGAGCCAAATTCTGGTCTGTGTAACAGTTTTTTCCAACCTGCAACACTTCTGACCCGCTCATCTTTCTGCTGCACTGGAGTCGCGGCTGCCTGTACTGAATCACTCATACTCTGTCACCTTTTACATTTATATTTATTTTAATTTCTGAATCATTCTTAACTATGTCTGCGCTCTATAAACTGCAGATCCCTATAAAAGAATTATTAGTGTCGATTTCAAGACTGAAACAATAATAGAATATTTATTTCATTTTTGAAACGCATTAATCATAAAATAAATATTTTTTTATTGATAAATTCTCAATATAGACCACAAGTAAAGAATTTATCCTTTATTTAACAATGAGATAGAGTTTGAATTTTATTATGAAATAACTATATTATTAGCCTTGCCAAAATGAAATGAATATTCTATTATGATTCTGCTCTTGTGTATTAATTGCACAAATCGATGTCCCGGCATCAAAGCCGAAACAGATAAAATAAAAATAACTTGCGTGAACGGAGATTAGAAATGAAGACTTTTTTAAAAAAAAGCACTGCTTTACTCGTAGCGAGTGCAGCAACATTGGGCGCCATGTCACTTTCAACAACAGTACAAGCTGAAGGTGAACGATTTGTATTTATATCTCATGCTCCCGATTCCGATTCGTGGTGGAACGTAATCAAGAATGCCGTTAAGCAAGCCAGTGATGACTATGATGTTACAGTTGAATATAGAAACCCACCGACTGGTGACTTAGCGGATATGGCAAGGATTGTTGAACAAGCCATTGCGACAAAACCTGATGGCATTGTGGTCTCTATTGCTGATTTTGATACGCTAGAAGCGCCACTAGAAAAAGCAACAAAGCGAGGCATCCCTGTCATTACCATGAATTCAGGCACACAATTGCAATCAAAAGCATTAGGCGCATTACTTCATATAGGACAACCTGAATTTGCAGCAGGCTTAGGCGCAGGCCAAAGAGCAAGAGCCGCCGGTGTGAAGAACTTTTTATGTGTAAACCATTACATAATGAACCCCGCCTCTGTTGAACGTTGCATGGGATTCGCTAAAGGATTAGGCATCGAGCTTGGCAGTCAGATGATCGACTCTCAAACCGATCCAACAAATGTAGAAACAAAAGTATCCGCTTACTTGAGAAAGAACCCAAATACACAAGCCGTTTTAACGCTTGGGCCAACATCAGCACACCCGACATTAAGAGCTCTCGAAAAGAACAAAATGCATGATGATGTATATTTCGCAACATTTGATTTAAGTGGTGAAATTTCAAGCGCGATAAAAGATGGTCGTATTGATTTTGCTATTGACCAACAGCCTTATTTACAAGGCTATCTACCCATTACATTCTTAACACTCAATGCACGTTATGGCTTAATGCCAAGTAATGATGTCAATTCAGGTCCAGGCTTTATTACCAAAAACAACATCGAATTGGTTGAAAAGCTAGCGGGTGAATTTCGTTAAATAAAGCTAAACCCTTGGTACTATGTAGCAAGGGTTTTTCATCTAATTGCAGTCAAACTTGACAGGTATTCAATAGTGAAATTGTTTATAATGGGAAGCTAACCCATTGTTCAGGAGGATTTTTTGCACTCACCTACATCTTTAGAAGATTTACAGCAAGCTATTAGTAAAGAATATGAATCGTTAAGCAAACGTTTACAGCAAGTAGCTCGCTTTTTATTAGAACATCCTAATACTGTGGCGCTTGAAACTGTTGCAAGCCTTGCTGAGCAATGTGATGTCCCCCCTTCAACATTAGTTCGTTTTGCCGCTGCATTTAATTATAACGGCTTTACAGAAATGCAAAACTTGTTTAGAAAGTCACTGGTCGAGCAAACATCTACATATAGCGAACGTGTTCAATTAAGCCAGAGCACGACCAGCAGCCATTCTATTAACCCCAGCATTATCTTAAGTGAATTTAGCAGTAGTAATGCATTTTCAATGAAACATATGAGCCATCATTTTTCTGAAAGTATGTTAAATGACGCAGTAAGTTTATTAGAAACCGCTAATAATATTTACCTCATAGGGTTACGACGCTCATTCCCTATTTCTAGCTATTTCGCTTATAGCCTTAGACACCTTAATAAACCGACACACCTGATTGATGGGACAGGTGGCATGCTAATGGAACAGGCAAGTAACATTCGTAAAGGGGATGTTGTAATAGCGACTACCTTTAGCCCTTATGCAAAAGAGACAGTGAAGGTAACTGACTTTGCCTTTAAGACAGGCGCCAAAGTGATTGCCATTACCGACAGTAAATTAAGCCCCCTGTCAGCCATTTCAGATTATTGCTTTGATATCAAAGAAGGAGAAGTCATGGGGTTTAGATCTTTAACCTCTTCCATGACACTTGCACAGACATTACTTGTTGGGCTTGCTTATCGCCTAAATAGCGATGGACTTTTATCCGACACGAAAACATCACCCTGGGCAAATTAGTCAATATCAAGATAATTTGCAATTGTATTTCTTCCTTGACGTTTCGCTAAATAAAGCGCTTCATCAGCTTTTATAAAGAAGTGATTAATCTCTTTTTCACTGCTTGCGAGAGCGTGAAAACAACCAATACTCATTGTGACCCGTCCAAAATTTGACATCTCATGCTTAATATTAAGTTTTGAAAGTTGCGCTTTTAAATCAACCAAAATCTCTTCAACACCTTGCATGGACATATCCTGAATAATTAATGCCAATTCATCACCTCCGTAACGACAGGCATGAACATTTGAAAAACGGGTATCAACATGCTTTAACAAGGACGCTAGTTCAATTAATAAATCGTCCCCTTTTTTATGGCCATAATAATCATTAAATTGCTTAAAATAATCACAATCAATCATACAGACACACAGATTCGCGTCGTTCTTAATTGACGTTTTCCACAAAAGCTCACAAATATCATCCATATGCCGACGATTAGATAATCCCGTCAAGTAATCTTGTCGTGTCAATAACTCTAAACGCGCATTACTCTCTTGCAGCTTCTTTTGCTGATATTGAACTCTTTCTAACAAACTATTAAAAGCATTGACGATCCGATTAACTTCACGCGTATTAAACCTTGTGAACTTGTATTGATAGTTACTGGTTTCGCTTATTTCATTGAGCCCATCTGAGATATACTCCATAGGCTGGACCACTTCCCTCTCTATCAACCTAAAGTAGAAAAGCAAAACCATCAAGCCAGCAGCCAAGCCTAAGATCAAAGATAATGAAATAAATCGCTGTTTATCTAACTCAGAGTCAGCTTTGAAAGAGATGGATATAAGTTGATTTCCATTGACATCAGGTAATGAAAATGACAAATGTCCATCATGATTAGTATAAACGTATTTACTATTCACATCGTCGAACATGTCTTTCGTTAAAACACTATAGTGTTCATTTTTAGTCCATTTTAATTCAACATCTAATTGGGTCTCTGAACGCCAACGATTAATCAGTAGCGCATCCATTTTTTGTAAAAAAACTAAATAGCCAGCAGCATGCTTACTTCTTGGATTTACTATTTTTGAAATGCCATATAAATGTGGCTCATTATCACTGATAAAGACACCACTGCTGGTTAACTTTGATTCATCATAAATGTTTAACTCTTGAATCATATAGTTCAGTTGAATGGGCTCTATGTGGGTTGTATTGAAGGTATCGCACTGCTCTCCATCTACCGATATCTCACACTCAAAATGTATTTCACCCTTTTCGGTAATTAATTTAGCACCTGACATACCCGCCGCCTGAAAGGTTCCAAACAAGAAGTTTTTATTAATATATTGAGTGCCATCACCCAGACCTTTCATATAATTAAAGGTATCCTCCCAAACTGCGTAATCAAACGCCCAAACTTGAATATTATTAAGACTTGAGTTGATCGATTGAACAACCCGCTTAAAATCCTTTTTGTCGGAGTCAATTTGCATGGCCGTAATTTGAGGGAGTTCTATCCAGTAACGTATAGCAACTTCACCACACACACCTAGAAAGATGATGATAAAAAATATCGATCTAAGACGTTGTTTTAACGTTTTGGTATTCACTTCATTCAAAGCAAAACTCCCCCAAGGAAATAATGCTTTAGTATAGTAAATTTGAAATTTTTGATGAAATTGAATGCATTCTAGAAATTAGAGCTTGCTGTTAAAGTCTTCTTTTAAAATGCCATTCGCATACTCATCCCACCACACACCACCGTATTTTGGGGATACATTGCCTAAAATGAGCCTCACGTACCATACCTAGTTTCTCCATCAGCTGATAAGATGCCTTATTTTCTGGCTGGCACGTGGCAATGATACGATGCACATTAAGGTCGTTAAAACCGTATGAGAACAGGGCCGCCGATACCTCAAAAGCATACCCCCTTAATTGGTACTTTTCGTTGATAATCCAACCAATCTCATTGGTATGATTTCCAAAACAAGGATAAAACATCATATGCCCGACAACCTTACCCGTTTGAATTTCTTCAATCACATGGCACTTAGCATTTTCCTTTAAGTTATCTTCAAAAAATAAGGCTAGCTGTGTCCTATTTAAACAACCTTGCTCAATATATAAGCTGGTTTTTTTATTCGACATATAGTCATAAATAGCGTCACTATCTTCTTTACCAACCCGCCTTAAGATCAATCGTTTCGTTATAATATACATAAATAACGCTCAACTTTAATGTTTAGGGTTAGCGCTTATGAAGCAAAATAAAAAACCGCCAATTGGCGGTTTTTTATTCGGATTTAAAGCTTATCGCCAAAAGAAAGAGAATATTCTTTTAAAAATATTGTATATAAATTCAAATGGAGACTCATGCCTTGGGCCTTCACTCTGGCCACCTCGTTTCTTGTAATTGATTTCGATAATAACAGGGTCATGGTCTGAAGATGAATAGGCATTTTCTGATTTAACAAGATCACCTGTGTAGCCACTTGAATATTCAAACAAGTTTGATTCAACTGAGTTAATATGCCAATCATCCGTTGCTACAATTTTACGTAAAAGAGATTTATTAGCTAAAGCATGATCTAAACTACCTAACTCGCCACTGTAAGTGTATGAGTGAGCTTTATCACCCTGAAAATGCTCAACTAGGTTTGTAAAACCGTATGATTTAGACACTTCAACAGCAACACCTGCATTTAAGACATCACCATTTAATGTCGCTTGCTCTACCGTCATAATCTTACGATCAGCATTATCAGCGTCATAATCTGTCAATACTCGAACTGGATCTTCTTTACCATAGGCATTCAAGTCACCCATCACCAAGATATCACCTTTCACATTTTCATCCAGATAATCCCCTAGCGCGACAACAGCAGACACCCTAAAGGCATTACAACTACCCTGGGCATCATCTTCGTTCGCCGTGTCTTCAATACATGAAGAGCCTTTAGATTTAAGATGATTTACGACTATGCTCAGTTTGCGCTTGCTTTCAATATGCTGGAATTTTTGTAACAAAGACACACGCATGTATTTATCAAACTCTGTGCCTTCTGAATCAACACCATGTTGCTCTGGCATATCAATTTTTACAGCATCATCAACTAATGTAACCGCATCAGCTCGATAAATAAGGCCCACAGCAATGGCATCAGTCCCTACATCATCACCCGCTGTCACATAAGAGTAAGGCAATGCACTTGCCGATTGCGTATTATTAATTTGGTTAACTAATGCCGCAATCGCACTATTTTCACCAAAACCGTTATTTTCAATTTCCATCAAACCAACTATATCAGCATCAATCATGCTAATTGCATTGGCAATCTTAGTCAGCTGCAACTGATATTCTGTGCTTTCTTCAGCACCACGATTATCACCGTGAGCATTAGCATCACCACCAAAAGGTGAGTTAAATAAGTTCAATACATTAAAGCTTGCCACCCTTAAATTGCCATCCGCAGCTAATATAGGGCCATATGACGTCCTGTCGGATTCTAAGTCACGACTAAAATCGGACTTTTCAAGTACCACATCATCCCTTGCGATTAGTCGGTAATGACTATAACTATAAGCAATAACGCCTTCAAGGTTAGTCACTTCGTCGCCTACTCTGATATAACCATCTTCTGCGTTAAAATCAGGAAAGTAAGGAACAACACCATTTCCAGGCTTGGTATCCGTATCAATATAAAGGGTATTTTTAGCATTATTCGCCGCTAATGTTTCTTCTTCTTCCGTTCCTGCGACATAAAGATGTGTTGATTTATAAATTGGTTCTTCATAACTCATCACCATATTATTTCGATAAGAGTCATAATCGAAACTAAAATTACGAGAGACAATCAGATCGGAATATGAGGTGGTAACAAACATACCCTCATAAGCTTCCAATTGGTCATGCAGTAGACTGTCAGAATTTAAGTCTAGCTGAGTTGCCGTTAAATCATTACCAGAGCTTAGTATTTCATATGCATCCGAATCCATAGAGATTTGAGTCGACGAATAATATTCTGTCACTTCACCCTGAATACAAACTTCATCACCGACAGCTAAACCCGTTGGTGTATTACCAGCGTAGACAAAAATACCATCAGAAGTAGTGGCATCACCATCTCCCAAAGCATCTTGAATAAAGAATCCCGAATATAGACTAGTGACGATATCTGTCACGACTCCCGAAGTACTAATACCCTCAATTGAGTAACTCCCCTCTGGTATCAAGGGGCTTGAATCACCACTACCTTGAATCGCATAAATGGGCGTTAAATCTGATGAGCATGAATACGCAGGCACTTCGGGTTCATCCGGCACCTCGCCATTTGGCGCGATACCAACACCGTCATAATCATCCTTGCCCAAAACAGACCAAGCATCACTATTCCAAATGCCATTAACAATGGCGCTTGTATCAATTCGTGCATACGTTGCATCTTTAGCAAAGTCTATGTCGCCGTATTGTCCAAAGAAATCGATTGTTTCTGAGTCACTAATACGAACGATCGCAACAGGGTCATCACCATTAAAATTAATCGATGAGCTCGTTTGATTCGCAAGAGCAGAAAGGGAATCCCCAGCAGAAGAACTGGCAATAACAAATACATCACCTGGGGCTAAACTAACACTATCAAAATTAATATCATTGGGGGAATTGGCATCGCCATTTGAATATTTTACTAATTTATAATCTGATAGATTTACGGACTCAGAACCTGAGTTATAGACCTCTATTGCTTTATTATAACTGCTACCTTCAACGTATTGACTAATAATTAGCTCTGCTGATGCAGCAGAAGCAACAACACTCGCAATGGACGTCGCCAGAATTGTTTTAATTGGTATGCTTTTCACTCTTGATCTCCATTCATTTATTCAGCAAGAAATGAGTGCTAATTCCATTAGCAAATAAGTTAATAAACTGTCCTTTAATATCTCAAAATCAAGCGGTTATTTTTTTTATATGTAAAGAATGAGCATAAAAAATGACAGTAATTAGCTGTCATTTATTTACACTTTCAGCAATATGACACAATCTTGACCATTCGAACAGTCTTAGTCATAAAATATTCAATATTATCCAAAACAATGAGATATTCATGCATATCAGTTATAAAGCCGCAGTTATACTAGATTTAGTGCACTATTCTTGTATGATTGAAGAAATATGAGATAGAGAAGAAGGGTAATTCAAGCTGAAGAATTTGTTTTTACGGCATTTATTGTTAATGATTTTTAGATTAAACATCCTGTAAAGCTTATGCTGTAACACTTATATTAAGTAAGCTTGAGTCTGTTATTTATGGCGCTATAGTAGCTTGAAGAATTGAGTTAATCCATAATGTAAGATTTCATCATTATAACAATAGGTTTAAGTATGAAGGTTATTTATTAAACTTTTATATTAAAAAGAATCATTAAAAAAACTTAGTAGTATGTAGCTATAAGAATAGCTAATTAGCTTAATTGCTAAGCAATGAAGAGCCTAACTAGGTCCGTATATTTAAACGTTAATACGTTGTCGCCCCATCAGCTTAGAATACCCTGACACATTTACCTTATATTTTAATTCATCATTAGAAATAACTGATACTTGTTTAATCACTTGTTCATCCAGACTTTGACTGGCCGTTAACTTAACTGTTAAAGAGGATAAGCAGCCCATTTTCCGTCCTTGTTCAAATTCAAAATCGGTTGGTCTGTGCTCAAGGTATCGATTCAAATAACAGGCAAGCGCACCTGATGATGAACCCGTTGCAGACTCTTCATCAATACCTACTAAAGGTGCAATATTACGACACTGCGCACGTACAGGTGAGTGCATTTGATTATCATCACATTCTTCCAATTCAAATAGATGAAAGCCAATTAGATCGTGTCGTTTACAAAAGCGAGCAATCAAGGGGAAATCAAACGCCAGCGTATCCAGCATTCCTTTTGGTACAGGGATAAAACAATCTTTCAATCCAGTTGAAACCACCTCGATAGGCAGTTTATTTTGCAGTGCATTGAAAGGCGATGGGTAAATAAGCGCTTCAATGTCTTGCCATTCAAAACGCTGAAAAAATTGCGCTACAGCCTGCTCAATTATGACCCGTCCATCTTGCTTTACAGCGACGTCGAGAGCACCTACCTTGGTCATTTGCACGTACTTTCCGTGTGTTATGACACCTTGATCCAATAAACAAGTAAAAGCAGCTAAAGTTGCATGACCACAAAAATCTACTTCTTGAGTTGGTGTATAAAAACTCACGTCAAAATCAATAGCATTAGATGCATTACAATCATACTTTTTACTAACAAATGCGGTTTCAGAAAAGTTCAGTTGCTTAGCTATCATTTGTTTTTGTACAGCATCTAAATCATCAGCATTGAGCACCACACCCGCAGGGTTCCCCCCTGCACCATTCTTGGTAAAGGCGTTTACCAAGAATGCATTAATCTGTCCGCTCGCCATTAGTTGAGCACTTGCTTAGCATAACTTGGGGTATCAATGTCATTAATTTCGATCGTGACGGATACCTTATTTAAGTCTAATGTGAGAATGGCATCTAATACTGACTTAGATAATAACTTTCTTTGCAGCTGATTCCGTCCCGCTAAAAGCTTTACCTCAACATGAATAAAATCTGCATGCTCACTTTTACCTGCTGACTGGAAATAATCAAAACCAATCGCCCGAGTTTTCACATCCTTTGCCTCAAATAAACCAGAGGCTAAAGAACCCTCAGTCACTTTACTCATTAAGGTTTCAATATCGAATTGGCATTTTAAAGTATTTGAAAATTCAATAATACAATGTGGCATAAGAGCTCCTAGCTAGGTATTAATACATTAAGACGACGGCTTAATGTGCTGAATAAGTTCGCCTTGTGAAAATATACATAATTCCCCCGCCTGCATTTGATGCCAAGTTTCATCATTAGTCAGGGGCTGAGTGGCAATAACCGTGACAATATCTTTGTCCGTTGTCACCTCTTTAAAATCAATACTCACGTCATCATCAGACAAGGTAGCAGGCTTAAAGGGCGCTCTTCGTGTTATCCAGTGCAATTTCGTGGTGCAATAGCATATAAGGCTATCACCATCAGACAGCATCATATTAAACACACCCATTCCTCTTAGTGTCTCAGAAAGCGCATGTATTTTTTGGGACAATCGATCAATAGAAGGCTCACTATCACCAAAGGATTCTTGCAATCTCGCAAGAATCCAACAAAACGCTTTTTCAGAATCAGTGCTACCAAGTACCTGATGGTGACCTGAACATAGGGTTTCTGAATCTGCTAATTGACCATTATGAGCATAACTCCATGTTTTACCCCACATTTGACGGTAAAAAGGGTGGGTATTGGGTAAACAGACTTCACCCACATTAGCTTGACGAATATGGCTAATAACGACATCACATTTAAGCGATGTTTTACTAATCACATCCGCCATATCAGAGTCAGCACTGGGTCTTGGGTCATGAATACACCAGACCTGACCCTCCCTATACATGGCAACACCCCAGCCATCTTTATGGGGCCCTGTTTTACCCCCTCTGGCTCTTAGGCCTGCAAAACTAAAACAAATATCCGTTGGTACATTGGCACTCATGCCAAGTAATTCACACATAGGGCTTGATACACTCGCTTAAATTGACTCAGAATTCTCTGACGCTTGTTTGTGTTTATTACGTTTTCTAAACCACCAAACACCGAGCCCAATTAGGATAAACGCCAAGGTGTTTAGTATCGCGTAAATGATTATCTCGTTGGTTGAAATAGTAACTTTATCCGAATTATTAGGCACATCAACGGATGATGAGCCTAATAAGTCACTCGCTGATTCACTAACATCAGCAATACTTGCCTTCACCTCAGACATCAAGTCTTGGGCATCTATTTGAATTTTCAATTTTTCTTCTAACGTTTTCTCAAGCTGGTTTTCAGACTCATTGAAACCGCCCCTACTCTGAGCAATAAAATCAGTGGCGGCTGTGCCTGGCACTTCATCGGTTAACAAATTTGATTTAACAAGTTTGGCCTCAATGTTATCCAAAATAGGCGTGGCATATTCAAATCTGATACCCGTTTGAGTTATCCCTTTTAATGTCGCGAACGCGGTAAATTGGGAGGTATTTGAAGGGATCATTTTCTGCCAAAAACCGGCACCAATTAAAGGTAATTCTTGTTCAAATCGGCTGCCATCACTGTATTCGACCGTCAGAATAACCTGACTCCTAAAAACATTAAGACGCAAGTTACTGGGTTTGACACTAAAAGCAACTAAGCCATAATCAGCCTCTTCGACAGACAGATCGATCGCTGGAGTCAGGGTAAAATATTGGCTCAATTTTCGTGCAAAGGATTGACCATCAACAAAACTTCTTAATTCATAGTTTCCTGGTTTGATCAGGGCATCAATTTTGTTTTTAAATTGATAATCCGTCTGAGAAAGCTGTTTTTCATCGAGCACTTCCATCAGCTCTCCCCTATGTCGAATCAAGGTCTGTTTTGCAGTCAATACCTCTAATAATATGGGGTCTTTGATTAATTCACTGTTTTCAAACAAACCTATATTTGAATAAAGGGGTTCATTGACAAATAGTACGGATGCCAAGTTACTGGCTTCAACTTTTAAATTAGTCACAATGCGAACACTGGATTTTTCAATGTTAACATTTTCTACTTGCCAGGTCCCAAGGGTCGGTTTTTCGACTGTCACCAAAGTATATCGATTACCTTGAGCGACACTGACTTTTTGATCATTTTTTAAGGTCAACACATCCCCTTTAGGTGCAATGACCTTTGGGTTTTTACCTAAATCATGGAATACCAAGAGCGTAAATTCATCAATACTGTCATCTACAAAAAAAGTATTCCCTTCAAAAGGTATCTCATCTACTTTATTTGCAACCGTGAAAATCCGGTTAAAAGTGCCTAGCAGATCTTCTGGTACGGCCACCTCGGTATGACTTGCATTGGTTTTCAGGGATAAGGTTTTAAGCAGGTCAGAGTCGGTATACCCTGTCATTGATACGGTATGAAGGTGTATTCCCTTGGTAATTAGTTCATTAAGAATGGGGGTAAGAATAGTTTGACGAGATAGATCATTAACTTTTTGATCTAGACTAATATCCACCATACCGTCGGTAACAAGAATCCAATGCTGCTCACTGTCTGCGGGAATACCAACAGCAGATGGTGTATCCAACATCAGCCTCAGAACAGATTCTAAATCAGTTTGTAGGTCTTCGGTGACATACCCACCCAAATTATTTTTTAGACTGGATTTGAGCGCAGAAGAAATTGGCGCTTCCGGTAACAGAACCCTAGGTTGCTCACCAAACAACCAAACCCCCAAACTAGATTCCTCATCGGGGGCTAAATCACCTATCAGCCTAAGTGACTCAGAAGTAAGGCGATCCGGGTCACTGATAACCATACTGCCAGATGCATCAACAATGACTCTAAACTGCGTATTCGCATAACTTGAAAGGCTAATTCCTAACACGCATAAAGCCATGAACGAGCGTAACAACATAGATCATTCCTTAGTAATAAGTGTATTTGCTTACTTGATGGTTTTCCTAAAATTAACAAAACTCAGAAGCAAATAGACAAATTAACCTAAGTCTATGTGCTCCGGAATGCCATGTACCCAACGTATTACATGAGTTTCCCAATCTTCCTCAGGCACTCTACTCTCATTGATTGCATAATCCTTGACGGTTAATCCTTGGTGGATCATTTTTGAATTATCACCTACCAGCAAAGGATGCCAATCAGGTAAGCTTCCAGTTTCATGATGCACCCTATAACTGCAGGTGTCAGGCAACCATTCAAATTCATCTAAATGCTTTGGTGTTAAGTCAACACAAGATGACACGTGCTTAAACCTATCTGGATATACCTTACATTGGCAGCTTTTTATATTGAGCTGATGACAGGCAAGATCCGTATAATAAATTTCATTCGTTTCATCATCCTGTAGCTTTTGCAAACAACACTTACCACAACCATCACAGATAGATTCCCACTCTTGCTCATCCATCTGAGCAAGACTTTTAGTCTCCCAATAGGGCTGATAACGTTTCGCTATCATCTAATATGCAGCCTCAGTTGGCGCTTTATATAGATCGAGCAGTGAATCTTCTTTAACAGGTGGTAACTGTAAAAAATACCCCTGATCGCGTATGGCCGTTAGCACTTTCGTTGCATCGGTTCGTGCCAATTTTTTATTTTCATCCATTAAAATAACCATGGCAGGTATACCACGACCAAAACGCGCCATTAGCGCCTCAGGCACTAATGACAAACCTACGTCTTTAGCAACATAAAGATACATTTCATCTTGTTTAGATGAGCGGAAGATTTGTACTATTTTTCTTTCTAAGGACATAGGATGATTCGTTTTAATATCAGTTCAATGGGTATGCCAAAACTTTAAGCTTTGGCAAATCGTTGTAAAATCGGGTCAATTATTTCACTCTTACGCCACCCTGTCATTGTAGGGGGGATTAAGTTTAATGCTTCACCAAGAAATAAGTGTCGAACAAGCGGATCAAGCTGCTTCTTTTTAAGTGCCGCCTCTGGCGCTATACCTAGCACTTTCGCTTTATCAGTAACAAACGCTTTAATGGCTTTAGACAATTCACCGGCCTGAGAGGGTAAAGGCAACTCTAGGGACAGCTGATACTCATCTGGGCTAAGTTCATTCACCATATTAACCGTTTTCAAGATATGTTCGCCATACAGCCTATGTTGACGACCTGTCATTTCTTCCGTCCTCGATAGGGTATTATGACTATCAGGAAAAAGCTTAGCAATTGCCCATAATGTTCTATCCTTGATCACTTGGCCTTTAGGGACATCTTCAGCTCGAGCAGTTTTATCACGCCAAATAAACAATAAGCGTAATAAGGTTAAACTTTTAGGACTCAGTCGCCATGCAGACTTCACATTTGACCAATTTATTTCAGCATTTGTATTTAAACGATATTGATGTGTAATGGCATCACAATCTTCTAACGCCCAAGCCAACATGTTTTTTTCATTTAATGTCTTCAACTGTCTATGATAAACATCAATTAAATAGGCAACATCAAGTGCGGCATAACGCTTTTGAGCATCTGTTAAAGGTCGTTTTAACCAATCAGATCGTGTCTCATCCTTCGCAATCTCTATATTACGATAGGCCATGATAAGCTTCACATAGCTTAATGACCATCGCCCACTCACGTAGGCTTCAGCGACCTGAGTATCATAAAACGGGGTTGGTATCACACCTAACAGGCGATCAAACACCTCTAAATCCTCTGAACAGGCATGGAATACTTTGATGACATTCTGATTTGTCATCAAAGCAATCATGTCTTGCCAGTGGGTAATGGCAAGAGGGTCGATCAGAACCGCACTGACACCGTCACTGATCTGAATAAGACCCGTGATTGGATAAAATGTGGTGCGTCGAATAAATTCGGTGTCTATGGCAATAACAGGCAGAGTGGCAAAATGAGCACACCATTTCGCTAATTCAGCATCACTATCAACCCAAACTATCGGTACATCTTTTTCATTTGAGCTCATAATTATAACTTTTTCCGGCCATCTAACGCTAAAGCAAGAGTATTGCCATCAACGTATTCTAATTCACCACCCATAGGGACGCCATGGGCGATACGCGTTACTTCAATGTCACTAGGTTTTAACAATTCAGCAATATAATGACTGGTTGCTTCACCTTCTAAGGTTGAATTAGTCGCAATAATCACTTCTTCAACACCATTTTGCTGCACAATGTTTTCAAGTCTATCTAGCCCTAATTCATCAGGACCAATTCCATCAATGGGTGATAGATGGCCCAATAATACAAAGTAGCGCCCATTAAATCGCCCTGATGCCTCCATAGCAGCAACATCGGCGGGTGTTTCAACAATGCAAATTGTGTGCGCATCCCGATCAGAAGCACTGCATATTTGACATTCGAGTTCTTCTGTTAAGTTACGACAACCTGTACAGCGTCCCACCTTATCTAAAGCAGTACGTAAAGAATCCGCTAATCTGTCAGCACCTTGATGGTCCCTTTCTAACAGATATAAGGCCATTTTTTGTGCAGACTTTGGTCCAACACCAGGAAGACAACGCAGCGATTCTATTAATTCAGCAATTAATGGGCTAAAAACCAATGTATAACACCTTATTTTATCGTTATCATTTATCTAGAAAGGCATTTTAAAACCAGGTGGTAAAGGCATACCTTCTGTTGCGGCATCCATTTTAGATTTCTGAGTAGATTCAATATTACGCACGGCGTCATTAACGGCCGCTGCGATAAGGTCTTCTAAAATTTCTTTGTCGTCTTCGAATAAACTATCGTCGATTTGAACACGTTTGACATCATGACGTCCTGTCATTGTAATTTTCACAAGACCTGCACCGGATTGCCCTTCGACTTCCATACCCGCAATTTCATCCTGCACCTTTTGTACATTCTCTTGCATTTTTTGCGCTTGACGCATGATATTGCCCATACCACCTTTAAACATTATTCTCTCCGTTATGCTTTGATTTTGACACTGTCATAAATTAGTTGGCCACCCATGGTACTAGAAAGCGCCATAACTATTGGGTGAGCGTTGAGATGATCAATGGCTTCTTGCATTGCTTGCGCCCGTTTACTGGCAGCAAACTCTTCTGCTGTAACGCCCGACACATCTGCAACCGTATCGATAATAAGAGGCACGATTTCATCAAAATAATGACCAATTGCCCCTTGAATTTGTTCGTACCTGACTTGATTCAACATATGGCCATATTCTAATGGCACTTCAAGTTTGATACCTTGTTCACCTGCTTCTAACATACAGGAATTCATTAAAATATTCTGAACTAGCCCAGTCAATGGTAAACGCGGCGCAATCAACCACCACATCTGCATGGTTACATTAGAGAAATGGGCAATACTTTCGACCTCAAGACCTAATGCAGGCTGTACAATAATTTCAGCTTTATTAAAAACAACTGCGACCTTATTAGTGGCAATTGCTCTTTCTTCTATTGTAAGTGGCTCTTCTTCCATATCAAGGGAAACAGCGACACTCTCTGACTGCATAACAGCAACTAATTCAGCTGAGCGGTCAAATGTAGCATTATCAATCAGCTCTATGTCATCCTGATCGTCCGCTTCATCAGTGTCATCTGAGACATTGATAGTGACAGAAGATTCAGTTTCGAATGATTTTTCATGTTCGATGCTTACTTTAATTGGTTCATCGACTATCTGCTCAGTTATTGCTGTCTCAACATTATTATCATGAACCAATCGACTAATATCAGCCATTCTTTCAGCAGATGCCGTTTTGTCTAATTTTTGGGGTTTTTCATCAGGCACAAACGGTGGACTTTCGTCTAGTACCTGAGCACCCTCAAGCGCATCATTAGGCACATCTTGGACGATACTTTTTTCACCCACTTGAGTTACGTCAATTGCCTGAGGCGCTACAATAACGGAATCATTTTCAAGCAGTTCATTTTCTGCACACTTAATATTTGATGCGTCATGTGTTTGCTCAATATTAGACGCCAAGGTAACGGCTTCATTAATTTCATTTTGCACATCAGCATTCGATTCAACGCTTGCAATTACTTGCTCAGAATCCGGCTCAGGCATCATTGCCGCATTTGAACTGAGATTTAGTTTACTGTTGTTTTCTTGATTGTTAGGTTTTGATTCAAGCGCTATTGATTCAACCCTTGGCGTTGCAAGCACGGGACGATCAACAACAGGTTCCGCATTTTGTATAGCGGGTGTCGCATTTTGTATAGCGGGTGCCGCACTTTGTATAGCGGGTGCCGTACTTTCAGTTATAGGTGTGGGTGAAAATGCGACATTGACTGCGGGACGAAAGGCAATCAGACGTAATAACAACATTTCAAAACCGGCTTTGGGTGAGTGCGCCAGTGGTAAATCACGCTTCCCAATCAGTAATGTCTGATAAAACAGTTGAATTGTTTCACTTGAAACCTGTTGCGCTATTGCTTTCACATTGGCCAAATCACCTAATTGATCCTCTAATGCGTCAGGTACTTGCTGTTCGATAGCAATACGATGCAACAAATCTAATAAGGAGGCACAAATGGCAACAAAATCGGGTTGATAGTCAGCCAACTCATTAATGAGTTTTAATAGGTTCGGTGCGTCATTTTTCACCAGGGTTTCTAATAATGCTACCACTTGAGCTTGGTTAACCAAGCCCAACATGGCCGTAACATCGCTTTCGCTGATATGACCATTACCAAAGGCGATGGCTTGATCCGTCAAGCTTAAGGCGTCACGCATACTTCCATTGGCAGCTTGGCCTATTTGCCAAAGGCCCGCTTCATCATAACTAAGCTGTTCTGCTGTTAAGACCTTTTCAAGGTAATTAACTACACGACCTGGTGACATATTTTTTAAATTAAACTGCAAACACCTAGAAAGGATAGTCACAGGTAACTTTTGAGGGTCAGTGGTAGCTAATAAAAACTTAACATGAGCCGGTGGCTCTTCTAATGTTTTTAGTAGTGCGTTAAATGAGTGAGTAGACAACATGTGCACCTCATCAATGAGGTACACTTTAAAACGGCCACGTGTGGGTGCGTATTGCACGTTTTCTAACAATTCACGGGTATCTTCTACCTTGGTACGAGACGCAGCATCCACTTCTATTAAATCAACAAAGCGACCTTCTGCAATCTCAACACAGCTACCACAGGTACCGCATGGTTCTGGTGATATACCATTAGTCTCACAATTTAAGCATTTAGCAAAAATCCGTGCGATGGTAGTTTTACCAACACCTCGGGTGCCAGTAAACAAATAGGCGTGATGCAGCCGTTGCTGCTTTAACGCATTAACCAATGCTTGAAGAACGTGGTCTTGACCTGCAAGTTCAACAAAGTTTTGAGGACGCCATTTTCGTGCTAATACTTGATAACTCATGATCCATGCTAGCTATTTTTCGCGGATTCTCATTGTACGGTAGTCCTGCATATTGGCCAACACTTTCCCTTATGAAACTGTTGAAACTTATTAATATTCAATAATTTGTCTATTCCTTAATCAACACGACCCCATAACCATAAAATGAAACAGTGGATCCGTTATTGGTTTTTAGATTAAAAAATGTCTGTTGAGCATCCTAAACTAAACAACGCCTTTTGCAGAAAAATTTTATCGATACCTTTAACAGGGTAATCAACAAAACGACCTACTTCATGAAAACCCATACACTGATAAAAAGCGGGCGCTTGAAAAGTTTAGGTATCCAAACAAATTGAGTTTAAACCCTGACTTATTGCATAGGACGCCAACATATCAATTAACTTACTTCACAACATTGCCCTTCTACAGGATTCTGCCAACCAGAAATAATCCAATTGCAAGATATCTCCTACTACGCCTTCTGTAATTCTCTCTTCAATATCACCCGCCTCACTATCAATCAATAAAGCAAGGTATGACGCTTTAACATCCATAATTACACCGTCATTAAATTGGCAAAGTCCATAAGAATAATGACGACCTTCTTTCCTCATTGGATTTTGACTTAATCTAGTTTCCAACACTTTATTCTTTTTTTAGACATTCATCTCGCGGCATCGTCCTTTAATACCCGCCAAGGACCTTACGAACCATGCAACTTCACCTAAGGTGGTGACTTTCATTCACCTATCAAAGCGATAAAGTGTGTTCACCCCCACCTTGTCAAAGCCCGAAATTACAACTAACTTATTAATATCGTTATTAAATACTGGTAGCGACCACATTACCTAGCGTTAAACTCATCAACAGGAATCTTCTATGCGAATTGTAGCTCTTGATTTGGTTCGTTTTTTTGCAGCGATGTCGGTTGTACTTTATCACTATATTTCGCCAGAAGAACTCACATCCTTCCCTGTCTTAAGTCAATTAACTGATTTTGGTTACTTGGGCGTTCCCCTATTTTTTATCATTAGCGGTTATGTCATTGCCCTATCTGCAAACAACCGTACCCCATGGGAGTTTGCTTCATCACGTGCGGTCAGACTTTATCCCGCCCTATGGGCGGGCATATTATTTACCACATTAATAAGCACTTTACTCACCAATTCAAAAGTGAGTCTTTTCCAAGTTCTCAGCAATGCAACATTACTTAATGATTATCTAGGTTATGAAAATATTGACGGTGTGTACTGGACACTAAAGGCTGAACTCAAGTTCTATGCCTGCATGTTTATACTGTTATTAACGGGTGTTTTTCATCAATACAAAATCTGGTTGAGTTTATGGATGTTATTAACCATTAGCTTTACCTTTTATAAACAACCCTTTTTTATGGGCTGGTTTATAAGTCCTGAGTATTCATCATTTTTCATAGCCGGAATTTGTTATTATTTAATTCAAAGCAATCAGCATAAAGTTTTTGCCAGCTATCTATTAGCCATTAGCCTTATCACGTCACTCTATAATTCATACCAACAGATTAGCCATTTTGTTAATAGCCCAAGTCAAACACATCAACATTTAACACTTATTATTATTTCTCTATTTTATTATTTATTTTTACAAATGAGCCTAGGAAGAATGAAGCTAAAACAGCGAAAAATCTACGTCACACTGGGCGCATTAACCTATCCTCTGTACCTCATCCATAACCTGGCAGGAAAAGAGATTATTGCAGCGTTAACTCACTATTTACCGATGCCGATAACAGTGATCATTGTCATCCTATTTATGCTTTCTATCGCCTATCTCATCCATTATTATGTAGAAAACAAAGTCGCCTCTCCACTTAAAAGCTTTTTATTAGGAAAAAGCTTAAGAACATAGATGCGTATTAATAAGAAGCCGCATTACCAAGGTATTTGGCATAGATAGCATCAAGCTCACCATTCTCACGCATTTTTTTAAGCTCAACATCATAACGACGCTTTATATTCTCTATATTGGGGTAATCTGACACCCTTACAAACGTATTATAATATTTCTTTTCTTTGAGCGGCTTTTCAAGATAAGTAATTTTATCAAAATACCCACCTTGCTTAGCTTGATATAAGGTATCAATACGACTATTTGCAAAGGTATCAAAACGACCACGGAGTAGCTTAGGCATATTAAGCTCATTCTTAACGACAGTATCTACCTCAAACAAATGGTCATCAGCCGCCTCCCAAAACCCCTTGGTATAGGAAAATCCATTTGTCGCCCCAACCGTCAACCCTTGTAAATCAATCAGTGAGTGATAATCAAACTTCCCGACATTTTCTTTTAAAATAAAGAAATTCCAACTCAATGTGACATGGGATTGTTCTGGATAATAAAGAAACTCAGCCCGTTCGGACTTATACGAATAGGTCAATATCATATCGACATCTGGATCTCGCCATAAATACTTTAATCGAGTGGAAGAGGTCACCATTTCCAATTCATACGAAACCTCTAAGCGCTCCATTATGGTCTCAATAATATCCACATCTATACCCACCAAGGTATTTGACTCATCATAAAATCTAAGCGGAGCCCCTTCAATCCCGACTACCTTGAAAGTGTTCGCATAAGAAATCACCGGAAAAACAAACAAACATAAAACAACACACTTTAAAAAAGTCATACTTATTGCTCGTATAAAAATAATTTATCTTATTGAAAGCTTAGCAGAGCCCACTCAAAGTAAAGTAGCGTTTAGTTAGCATACTTAAGTCTATATTGACTCGGACTAACACCTGTATGACGCTTAAACAATGATCTAAAAAAACGGACATCCTGATAACTCACCTTGATACTTATTTTTTCAATACTGAAACCTGTTTCTTCGAGATACGTTTTAGCTTGTTCAATCCTCATGTATTGAACATAACTTAGAGGCGGCATACCTAACGCCGAAACAAATTTTCGTTTAATTTGTCTTTCACCCAAACACGCCTTGCTCGCCAGATCACACAATTTGAAAGGCTCATCAAGTCGCTCCTGCAACCAATCTTGTAAACCATGAACCAAGTCATCATTATGCTGCCTAACGATATCTGGGGTGCGATACATTAGCTGACTTTTTCGACTAAAATCGAGCATCAAAAGCTTGGCGCAATGGCGTTTCATTTTCTCCCCAAAATGACAGCCAATAATATGTAACATAATGTCCTGATAAGCATTAGCACCACCACTGGTTAATAAGCGCCCCTGCTGGCAAATCACTTGATTTGATTGTAACGAAACAGCCGGAAAACACCTTTTGAACATAAGCTCGTACTGCCAATGAGTCGTGGCTGCTTTACCATTGAGCAACCCACTTGCGGCTAGCAAAAATGCACCGGTACATAAACTAATGAGCTGGGCGCCCTGCTCATACTGAGTAGACAGCCAAAGCAAAACCCCGCAATCAAAGTTAAGAGCATCCTCATCAACAGGGCCTATTGGTGCAACAATGAGATAATCCGTTTGCTCAATTACGTCATACGACTCTTTGATATCAAGCTCAAAACCTGAACTTGAACTAAATGTTTTTTTATCAGTTGCCACTATTTCAAGCTGTACTCTTTTTTCTTTAGGCGACAAACTATTGGCCAAACACAGCATTTCATAGGCCCCCAACACACTGGATAATGGCGTTTCGCGGCTTACCAATATTGTACATTTCATAATTAATTCCTTAATCAGTGTGCATCATGTCCTTATCACCCACCTAAGTTAGCATTAACACCTCTTAAATAATCATTACACAAGCATTAAACTAATATCAACAAACACATTCATATAGGCTAGTTATGACCCACGAAGAAACTGTTTTGAATACATTTTATAAAGCATTTCGAGAACTTGATTATTTAACAATGGCTGACTGCTATCACAAGGACGCAAGCTTTAGTGATGAAGTATTTAAACTTAAGGGCAAGGGAATAAATGCCATGTGGCATATGCTGTGTGTCAGAGCTACAGACTTCAGTCTAAGCTATCGTGTTATCAAACAAGGCCAGCACTATCAGGTCGAATGGCAAGCCAACTATTTATACAGCAAGACAGGCCGTAAAGTGGTTAACAAAATAACGGCAAGCTTTGAATTTAAAGACGGTAAAATATATAAGCATAAGGATGTATTTGATTTTTGGCGGTGGAGCCGACAAGCGCTAGGTATGCCAGGTCTGTTATTAGGTTGGAGCAATTTCTTGCAAAAAAAAGTTCATATCATTGCCAAGCAAAACCTTGATAAGTTCATCATCAAGCACACACAATACAAGAGCTAGGGAAACTACGAATAAGTTCTCCCGCCTCAGCGGGTGGATAAAATGCCTGAAATTTAAGGCGAGGAGCACAACTTAATAGTGATTCTATTAATCAGGCCCTCAAATTAGAGATAAGGCTTTTAGGCCACGCTTTTAGGTCTCAAAAAAAATGCCACCCTATGTTGTCCCTTTTCGAAAGGTACCTCATACCTCAAATAATAAGTACATCTAAGTGACGCTTTGCTTGATGTTTTCTCTAATAAGACAGAGAAGGGGTGACTTAATCGCAGGCTCCCTAGCATTAGCATTAGCCTTATGGGAACTGACTAAACACCCATAAGGCTTAACATAAACAGGCCTAATTACATTAACGCCCTACCATTATCACCTTGCTCATAAACAAATAAACTGACACGGGATAATACTTTAATGTCTTCCATTGTGATGTTTAATGACATCTGTCCATCTGATACCCGCTTTACAATACCTTTGATATAGGCAATGTCATTTTTAGCCTTTGGCACTCTCGTCGTAATAAAGGCAAACCATGTATCATTCATATTCTTAAGAACTTTTTTGATAACTTCATGATTTACGATGGTAAAAGGTTTATCCAAGTTACCACCGTCTCGTAGGATGTCATAAATGATATGACCCTTCTTTTTAGCCTGCATCATATTCTCAGTATTCAACTGCAACTCTGCAATATGATTGTTACTCATTTTTAAAAAGAACTTAATATCTTTATAACCTGCTGCCGTTGCACCACAGTTATACTCTTCATTCTTACTAGTACCATATCGGTCTTTCATTGCCGATTGCTTCGACTTTATAGATTGAAACTCTTCAGTCTGAAATATTAAGTTTTTGGCCTCAACCATATCTTCTAAATTTTTGAAAATTATAGTCATGCGGGCAGCATCCTTAAGATCACCCATATCATATTGGCGCTTACGGTTTGTCACCTTATCCAAGGCCCCATGAAAATCTTTTAAACCGCCATAAGCACCAGGAGGCTGCTTCAAGGTGGCATTTTCAACCCCTATAACACTTTGAATTTCTTTTGAATACTCAATAAGCTCAGTTTGGGCGGTAGCAATCTCTTCAAACATAAGAAACAACTGCTTACGTTTTAATTGCGTGTTAGCAATTTGATGTCTAGCGGCATTATCTAATTTACCGCTCTTCATTTTTGACTTAGTGGCGGCATCCAAATAATTTGATAACGACCCTTTGTTGGTCATGATATCGAGTATCACTTGGTCTTGCTCTTTATTCGCCGAATTTTTATATTCGAAATTTTCAATTTTATTTTTCAATGCCGCCAACTTAGGCTTTAAAGTATCGTTTTTAACAAGCCTAAAGCCTTGCGTTAATTTTCCTTGCTGGTTGATTTTTGCCATGACGGCCGCTTTTCGCTTTTTAATTAACGCTTTTTCTTCTTCCGCCTCTTTATTGTCTAGCTGAACAATGAACTCACTTAAAAAGTTGAGCATGTCATCATCCATACCAGCATTCACATTCAAATCAGCCATAATCAATTCCTATCTGTGTTGATGCCCTATGAATAATTTTTAACATCAAAGTTAATCAAAATCATCAAATTGGTTAATAATTAAATTAAAATCCACACTTAGAACACATTAGACCAAGCCTTAACATAAAAAAAGGCAGCCTATAAGCTGCCTTTTTGTAATTGTTTTGCAACAATTAATTTACATATTGGGATAGTTTGGACCACCCGCACCCTCTGGCGTCACCCAAGTAATGTTTTGCGCAGGGTCTTTAATATCACAGGTTTTACAATGCAAACAGTTTTGCGAGTTGATCTGGAACGTTTTCTCACCTTCCTGCTCAAGAATTTCATAAACACCGGCAGGACAATAACGCTGTGCAGGTTCTGCAAAGCGAGGCAAGTTCTGCTTAAGCGGGATAGTGTCATCTTTTAACTTCAAGTGACAAGGCTGATCTTCTTCATGATTTGTACTAGATAAGAAAACAGAAGAAAGCTTATCAAAACTTAATTTTCCATCCGGTTTGGGATAGTCGATATCTGAATGTTTACTCGCCTCTTCAAGCGTTGCAAAATCTGGCACTTCATCTTTAAAGGTGAAAGGTAATTTTCCTGCAAAAATATTTTGATCAAACCAGTTATATGAACCACCCAAAAACGTACCTAAGGTATGCAATACTGGCACAAAGTTTTTCGTTTGATTTAACTCTTCATACAACCAAGACCCATTAAACTTCTCAACATAGTTATCAAGCTTTTTAGGTTGCTGATCCATCTCTAACGCTTCTACAATGGCTTCAGCCGCCAACATACCTGATTTCATTGCCGTATGTGTGCCTTTGATTTTGCCGGGATTTAACGTACCCGCATCGCAGCCAACTAATACGCCTCCTGGGAAGACCATTTCAGGCAATGATTGCAAGCCACCTTTTGATATCGCTCTTGCACCATAAGAAACACGTTTGCCGTTTGTTAAGTGCTTTGCAATCACTGGATGATGTTTATAACGCTGAAACTCATCGTACGGGCTGATGTAAGGATTGCTGTAGTTAAGGTCGATAATGAGGCCAACTGCAATTTGATTATTCTCTAAATGATATAAAAAACCACCACCACCGGCATCACCGTCTAACGGCCAACCCGCTGTGTGTATGACAGTACCAGGCTTACTATCTTCTGCTGGTACGTCCCATAACTCTTTAATTCCAAGACCATAATGCTGTGGTGAGACATCTTTATCTAGGTTGAAATGAGCAATTAACTCTTTTCCTAAATGACCACGACAACCTTCAGAAAAGACAGTATATTTTGCCTTTAAGATCATACCAGGCATAAAGCCGTCTTTTTCACTGCCATCTTCGGCAACACCCATATCGCCTGTGATAATCCCTTCCACTTGACCCGCTTCATCGAGCACAAGCTCTGCAGCACTAAAGCCTGGAAATATCTCAACGCCCATTTCTTCAGCTTGCTCAGCCAACCAGCGACACAAATTCCCCAGACTAATGGCATAATTTCCATCATTATGTAATGTCTTAGGAATCATCCAGTTCGCGAATTTAACACCTTTACTTTCATCTCTTAACCAATGAAGTTCATCAACATTTACTTCTGCATACAAGGGCGCGCCCTGTGCCTTCCAGTCTGGGAATAACTCATTTAAAGCTTTAGGGTCAATTACAGCACCCGAAAAGATATGAGCTCCAATTTCTGAACCCTTCTCAACCAAACAAACACTGATTTCTTTCTCGGCTTGTTTTGCCAATTGCATAATGCGGCACGCAGTCGATAATCCTGCTGGACCACCCCCTACAATAACGACATCAAACTCCATCTCATCACGTTCTACCATTTTCCCTCCAAAACTAGGCGAAAACCTTTTTAATTTTTATTATATAAATACAACTCATTAACAAACTAATACCTGCTAGCTGCTGCCCAGCTAGCAGGTGATATTCTTTCTAACGCTCAAAGCTTTGTACGGACAAGACAGACACACTGTCTAAACCATTCATAATCGTTTGATGTTGTGCATTGGCTCTGGGTAAAATCTGCTTAATATAAAACTCAACCGATTGCTGCCACGATACTTTTTGCTCATCCGATAGGGATGAATCTGGCAACTTGGCTAAGGCTTTAATCTGTAAACAAGCACCAACAACATAACCTGTCTGCATCATAAGTGCATAAGCAGAACCCGTACCTAATACAGCGTCATTTTTCATTTGAGCAAGACAAGTCTGCTTTGACAGTGTGACGTCAGATAAGGCCGTTAATACCAAGTCCGTGCCTTTAATGCCCAAACTTTTAGCAACTTGAACCTCAGCAGTTAAGTCCTCTATCCAATTACTAAAGCCTAAGCCCTTGTCAGAGTACATTTTTCTGCCAATTAAATCGAGTGCCTGTATACCATTTGTGCCTTCATATATTGGCAATATACGTGCATCACGAGCATGTTGAGCAACGCCTGTTTCTTCGATAAAACCAACACCACCATGCACCTGAATTGCCAAAGCCGTAATTTCTTGTGCCTGCTCTGTAATCCAACCTTTAACGATAGGCGTATACATATTAACCCTTTCTTTATGGCTACGCTGTTCAGGCCCTTTGGTCAAATTCGCTAAGTCTATTTCAACGGCGGCACTCAATACCAAGGAACGCATGGCATCTAATTGAGATTTCATTGTCATCAACATACGCAAAACATCAGGGTGCTCAATAATAGGTGCTCGACGACTACGGTCAGCACTCATACCCTGAACACGATCTTTGGCATATTCAAGTGCCTGTTGATAGGCTCTTTCTGCAATGGCTAAACCTTGCAAACCAACACCCTGCCGCGCATTATTCATCATGGTAAACATGGCCATGATACCTTGATGCTCTTGACCGACTAGATAGCCAATCGCACCATCATTTTCACCAAAACTCATGATGCAAGTAGGTGAAGCATGAATACCCAATTTCTTCTCTACAGATACCACTGTGACATCATTTCGATCACCCAAAGAACCATCATCATTTACCATGAATTTTGGCACCAAGAATAGGGAGATGCCTTTCACGCCAGCGGGTGCATCTGGTAGTCGAGCTAACACCAAATGAATCACATTCTCTGTCATTTGATGATCACCCCAAGTAATAAATATTTTTTGACCTGAAATCAAAAAATGATCATCGTTAGGGACTGCTCGTGCACCGATGGCTGCGAGATCCGAACCTGCATTAGGCTCAGTGAGATTCATGGTACCGGTCCATTCACCTGATACCATATTCGGTAGGAATTTTTCTTTTAATGCTTGAGAGCCATGGGTTTCAATCGCTTCGATTGACCCCTGACTTAATAAAGGGCAAAGGGAAAATGCAAGGTTTGCGGACATAACTCCTTCATTCACCGCAGCAGCAAGGGCAAAAGGTAAACCTTGACCGCCAAACTCTTCAGAACCCGCTAATGAAGACCAGCCTCCTTCTACATATTCACGAAAAGCCTCTTTAAAGCCTTTTGCCTCATGAACATTACCATCGATCACTGTAGAGCCTTCTTGATCACCACTATGATTTAAAGGCGCAATACACTGCTCACTTAGTTTGCCGGCTTCTGTCAGAATAGCCTCAACAAGTTCGTGATCTACATCTTCACTGCGATGTGCATTAAGTCGAGCTAATCCAGCGATGTCGTTTAGGCTGAATAAAATATCATTTAAAGGGTAGCGGTACTCGCTCATTATTATTTTCTCCGAGTCTATAAACCGTTTATTAACTATTTTTGATACTTATAGAATGATCAAAAAAACACTATCTCTCAATAACATTAATTTTCTATATTCCTGACAAAATAGTTCAACACCAGCATATAGATAGAAAAAAACGAGCTATAAACGGTTGAAAAATATACCTTTATCTCGATGAAACGTTTCTTTCGAACCTTATAAAGTCTTCACTTTTTCTATATTCACCAGGCGTCATTCCTGTCCACTTTTTAAACGATCTAAAGAATGCAGAAGGCTCATCAAAGCCCATCAAGCTCGCAATATCATTAATACTCAATTGCGGCGCATTCATATAGGTTATTGCAGCTTCCTTACGACATTCATCTTTTATCTTTTGATAGGAGGTACTTTCTTCTGTTAAACGCCTACGCATAGTCGAAACACTCATGTTCAACACACTCGCAACCTCTTCGGCACTTGGCATTTCACGAGAAAAGTCTTTACCCAACATAGCCATAACCTGAGACTTTAAACTGTTATCATTATCAACCATAACCAACAATTGATAAGGGGCCGTCTTCAAAAAAGCCCTAAGACTATCATCAGTCTGAACAATCGGCATATCTAAATAACTGGCAGGAAAAATTATGGCATTCGCATGCTGATCAAATTTCACTTCAGATTGAAACAGAGTTTTATAATACTCAACATCTTGCGGTCTAGGTGTTGTGAAATAAGCTGCTTTTAAGGATAAACGTCGCCCAATAAGCCAACTAATAAAATGGTGCCACATTGATAAAGTGGTGCGAATTGTTTCACTCGATTGAGTTTGTACCAGGCTATCTATTTCAGTCTCTGAGGAAGCAACTTGACCTAAAGTTACTTTGGCATAGCGTCCTTTCTTTACAAGAGTTGGCTTCACCGTTGCACCGCGACAGATCTCATAAAAATCACCGATACGATACAAGGCATGCGCTAAGTTTCTTGCATGAATAATACAATAACACATCATCCTAAAGGTACCATTTGGGATCTTACCCCCTGCAAGCATACCGAATGACTCATCTTGCATTAGCCACATCATACTTTGATATAACATGCCATATTTATAAGCAGGAAAGGATTCCATCTGTGAAATATCATCAACACTCACACCTAAGGATTCCAATAAGCCATCAGTTTCGACCCCTTGATCTTGGGCTGCTTTTAACAGAAAACGTACGCTAGCTATTGGAACACTCGCCTTTTCATTCATAAATACACACTCTTTGTTAATCTTTATTCCATTATTGGGTGCTATTTCACATAAAAAAAGGGCTACCGTGGCAGCCCTTTTAATGAAGTATTGAGCAATTAATCTAGCTCTGTAAACGCATCCATCAAATCATCAACCGAAAGCTCATTGCTTTCTACCTTTGATTTTTCCTGAACAATAACGTCTGCTTCAGTTTGTTTAGGTACGAAAGTGAACCTACGAGGACGAGGTGCTTGTGCAACTGCCTCAGCTTCATCGACTAAACCTAAACGAACAAGCTTCTTTTGAGCCTGCTCTTTACGCAATTTGCTTTTATTACTATGGAATTTACTAACACCTTTAGACTTAAGCGCTTTCTTTTGCTCTTTCATCTGTTCTTTGGAGCCAGTTTTACCCAGTTTTCCGCGCATAGTGCGCGTTTTTTTTGTACGAGCCATGATGTCCTCACTTATTACCAGCGCGATTGTAACAGCCTTCTAAGATCAGGTCACCAATCAGACTCATTCTAACGGGATTATTAACAGTCACCATTAAATGCCCTATGACCTTTTTTACGACTTTTGCCCACTTCGGACAATAAACCCTTTAATTCAGCTTTATTATTATCCTGTATTGCCGTTTCAATTTTTTTAATATTACCAATCAGCCTATCTATACCTTGCTGGTACTGAGATTGACGCAAGGCTAATTCTTCACCTGCAAGATCTTTTTCTCTGAATAGAAAAGGTTCTTCTTCACGAGATTTGTTTAACAGCTCAAGCATTACATCGACTCGAGTAGCCGCACTTGTCAAATTACCTGTTTTCACTTCAAATGAAAAAGACTTTAATTCTGTTTTTAAATCATCCATATATTGATATAAATCGGTACTTTCACAACTGCCTTGAGCAAAAGCAGTTGTTGAAATCAAGCACATACAGGTTACGGCAAACTGCTTTATTCTCACGTTTATTATTCCTACAAATTAAAATTCACTATAACAAGGAAGATAACCTAAGCAACGCATAAAGTTAACAAAGGCGGAATATAATCCTAGATTGATACTCAGTATTTACATAAAATTGATGGCTAAGCATATAAAGGTAAGCCGTATGATACAAGCAAGCCAGCTAAAACACTTAGCCATTATCAGTCTCGTAATGCTCAGCATCAGCTATTCAAACAATAGTTTGGCAAAGTGCAGTGATCTAGATGCAATCGCCGCTACCGACACCGCGGCAATGAAACTTTTAAAACGGTCTGAAATTTTTGAAAGAGGCAAGGTACTCAAACAACACCAGCCAAGTAAAAGAAAAGAAACGGCAAGCTACATTAAATATAAAAACAGTTATTATACTTTTTTTGGTCAAGTCGAATTAGATTGCAGCGCAAAAATCATTAAACGCACTCATGCCAGAGGTTAAAGCAGGATTAAGTTACCACCAAGACACTCATTGGCAATTATGAGTTCAGCGTAATAGAAGAGATCAAGCGATTAACATGATCTCTTCTTTAGACTAATAACGAGTTAATTACACTACATTAGTATCAGAAGGTTTTTCTACAGATGCTTTTTCAGATGCGTCTTTCTCAGCAGTTTCACCCTCTTCCTCTTCTTCCTCGTCACCCAATTTAGATAAGTCCTCTAACTTGGTTAACACTAGAGCATTGATAGTGCCTTCTGGGTAAACACCATCAGCATCAGCAATACCCGGCTCAACCCCCGTCAGAATATGCAAGGCCTCATCAGCCGTAGCGATTGCATAAACAGCAAACTTACCTTGTTCAACAGCCTCACAGACATCGTCATTTAACATCAAATTATTTACATTTGATTTAGGAATTACCACACCTTGAGTACCCGTTAAACCACGCGCATTACAAACATTAAAAAACCCTTCGATTTTTTCATTAACACCACCAATGGCTTGTATTTCACCGTATTGGTTCATTGAGCCTGTAATCGCAAGATCCTGACGAAGCGGCAACTGCACCATCGCAGAAAGCAAACAACAAAGCTCAGCGGTTGAGGCACTGTCACCATCGACATACCCATAACTCTGCTCCATTGCGATAGAAGCAGAAATGTCTAATGGGTACTTCTGTGCATATTTACTACCCAGATAACCCGATAGAATCAAAACACCTTTTGAGTGAATGTTTTGACCTAGGTTTGACTCTCTTTCAATATCAACTATCCCTTTTCCACCAGGAAATACTGTTGTTGAAATTCTGGCTGGCGCACCAAAGCTACTATCACCAATCTGCATTACTGTTAGAGCGTTGATTTTACCAATTGAGGTCCCTTCACTCTCAAGCAAGACGGTACCTTCGAGAATCTCTTCGATAATTTTTTCGCTGACACGTCCAGTCCGATACATCTTAGCTTTTAGCGCTCGTTTGATATGATCCTTTGTTGTTATTTCATCCTTGGCCATTTCGCGTACAAAATCCGCTTCGCCCAGTAATTCAAATACGTCACCAATTTTGGCGACCATTTCTTTTTGATGCTCAGCAAGACGACTGGAATACTCAATTAAACTTGCAACACCATCGCGACTAACATCGGCATAGTTTTCTTTGGCAATTCGATCCTTTAACAGACGTGCAAATGCGTGTTCAGTGTCGGCATTACGTTTTAAAGTGTCGTCGAAATCAACGAGAACCCTAAACATATCCTGAAAATCAGGATCCAGATCTTGTAATAGATAGTAAATTTCGCGAGAACCGATCAAGATAACCTTAACGTGCAATGGAATATCTTCTGGCACTAGGGTTGTCGTATTCATTAACCCCATATCGGCATAGGGTTGCTCAATTTTTAATGTTTTGCTCTTCAGTGCACGCTTTAATGCCTCCCATAAATAATGGTCGGCCATTAATTTATCCGCATCGAGAATGAGATAGCCTCCATTCGCCGCGTGCAGGCTACCGGAACGAATTAATCGATAACCGGTTACCAACATACCTTGATCGCTGCTGTATTCAACTTGACCAAACAAATTTCGGTAGGTTGGGTGCGCTTCATAGATAACCGGCGTACCACCATCCAATGTATGGGTAGCAACAATATTAGGCAGGTATAATTCTTCATACATTTGACGACGACTAACGTCATCACGGTTTTCCGAGGCCTTATCATCCACCATTTGGTCAATAAGGATTTTATCAAGATCTTCACGCATTGCCTTAAGGTAAATGGTGACCTCTTCATTATCTTGATAACTCTCAAATAAAGGTCGAATTAAGGTTTCGACAGCCTCCTCAACGGTTGCCAAGTTAAGCTTTCTAACACTTTCATAAGTTGCACGCTTCCACTGAGGCAATCCCAGTAATTCATCATTCAGGCTTTGCTCAAGTACAGAAACATTATCTTGAAAATCGTCACGCTCATCATCACTAAGGGACGCAAATTCATTATCCTCTAATGCCTTGCCGTCACGCATGGGTGCGAAGCTAACTGAATTAGCATCACGAAACATGGCAACACTCATTTTTAAAGCTGCTTTTTCAACTTTTGTAATAGCTGCTTCATAAAGCTCATTAAAATCTCTATCGATAGCACTTTTTTGTTGCTGATAATTTGGGTGCTCAAAAGCGGCTGGAAACGTTGCCATTAAACCATCGATAAAAAGCCTTAACTCTTGTTCAAAAACCTTCGCACAACCAGGGGCAAAACTCAGCGCCTTAGCAGAACGGTTATCTGAGAAATTATTAACATAGGTCCATTCATTCGGTGCTACTTGGCGTTTCGCCTCACTCTTAAGGTAATTAGACACATAAGAAGATCGTCCGGTGCCAGACTCACCCATTGCAAACACGTTGTAACCAGGTCTACGCATAGCCACACCGAACTGAATTGCTTCGATGGCTCGCTCTTGACCCAAAATACCACTTAACGCATCTAGCTCCTTTAAACTTGAGAAAGACAAATGATCATCAGGCACTTTTGCATTTAATGATGACAGAGGTAGTGGACTTACTATTTTGGTCATGTAATACCTTCCTAATAACAACAAACATATCGCTCACCAGCACATTAATGCATTGGCTTTATATCTAAAGATTATCATTCTTTTTTAAAACAGCGAGCGAAAAGTCTATTTAATTTTATATTTTTTGTTTTCAAATCAATCAATTCGACAAAAACATTGAATAACCTAGAGCCTAAAATAGGCTAGATTTAAATATCGATTAAATTTTAAGCCTGACAAGGTTAAGTAATGACAAGTAGATTGTCAGGATTAACTTTTTTAAATTTTTGATGAAAATTTTCAGCCGTTTGTTCGAGTACAGCCTCATAACGAACACCTTTAATATCTGCGACAAGCTGAGCAACAGCTGCCACATATTTTGGTTCATTTTTCTTCCCTCTATAGGGAACAGGCGCTAAATACGGTGAATCTGTCTCAACCAATAAAGAGCTTAACGGCAATTTTTTGATAACATCCCTCAATTCATTGGCCGTTTTAAACGTCGCTATACCAGATATTGAGATTAAATAGTTTTCATCAAGGGCTGCGGATGCCATTTCGTACGATTCAGTAAAACAGTGAAGAACACCGCCTACATCAATATTGCCATGGGCACGAATAAGCTTCATGGTTTCCTCCCTTGCATCACGAGTATGCACTATCACAGGCAGAGCAGTTTGTTTTGCCGCCTCTAAATGCAAGGTAAAACTGTCAATTTGTCGCTGATGAAGCGCTAACGATTTTTCATAAAAAAAATCTAAACCAGTTTCACCCACCGCTGCAGCCTTATCATGGGATAAAAGACTGATTAACGTATCAGTCTGCGTCAGCAAACCCTCCTCATGTAAAGGATGAACACCAACACTGGCATAAACCCCAGCACGTTCTGTATAGGATAAAACCTGCTCAACCTCATTAAGGTCAACACAAATACTCATAATTTGCTTAACACCTGCAACACTTGCCGCATCCAAGGCCAATTGCAAATTATCGTTATAAGGGGATAGATCAAGTTTATCTAGATGACAATGGGTATCGATTAACATAATTAGGACAGCCAATATATGAGTTCAGACTTTAGCTGAATCTGTAAATTTAAATTTGTTTTTTGTGTTCTATCATTCAGGGATTGCAATCGGGCAAAACAATCCATCACCTTATGAATTCCCAATCGCATCAAAAGTGCATCTAAGGCAGGCTTAATATCACCCTGGCTAGGCACCAAAGCGCCTGTAGAATAACAAATACATTGGTGAAATAGAGCCGAAAACGCATAGACATAATCCGCACTATTTTTACTATCAAGTTTACTCAATACCAAGTCTGCCGACATGTTACCATTCAAATATTGGCTAACATTTTCGGGGATATCTTTATAGAGTAAACTACGACCTGATTTAGCCATCTGGTAAAGGGTATAGGGCTGTTGAGTTACCCATTTGATACTGGTGATATCATCTTCTAACTCAATCCCTTCAAACCACTCATCTACCTGATCAGTGGTTGGTTGCGGTAGATTAACGAGCAGACAACGAGATCTCACCGTAGCAATAAGTTGGCTAGAAGCATCGGCGGTAAGAATAAAAAACGTTCCTTTTGGCGGCTCTTCTAACGCCTTAAGTACCGCATTTGCAGCATTGATATTCATACTGGCAGCCTGAGCTAATACAACCACTTTTGCATGACTAACGTGAGGACTCGTCGCCACCTTAGTAATAATCTGTCTTATCTGATCAACCTTTATCGTACCTTCACGACCATCTAATAGATGTAAATCAGGGTGGGTAGATGATTGATTCAAACGACAGGAATGGCACTCGCCACAGGCCTTATTTAAATGCTGTTGATCGCATAAAATATCAATGGCGATCTGATTGGCCAGCACATGCTGACCACCACCATCTTTACCCATTAATAACAACGCATGAGACAAGGCTTGATTCGCTTTTAAAGTACCAATTTCTAGCTGATTAGAGTGAAGCCATTTGGGCAATTTTGTCACAGTCAATTCGCTCAAAATGAGCCCTTTAATATCTCAAGCTGAACTTGCACATCCTGATTGACTTTATCAATAACCTGACTGGCATCGATAAGATGATAATGCTCACTGGTTTTAGCGCGTGTAAGAAATGCATCCCTTACCATCTGATGAAATGCCATTGGTTCATCATCGAGTCGGTCTGATTGAGCGCGTTTTGCGACCCGATTAAGGCCGATTTCAACTGGCACATCAAACAACAAAGTCTTATCAGGTTTACACCCTTGTAAAACCCAGCTTGCAAGCAGATCTATTTTAGTAAGGTCACCCCCTCTTGCGGCACCTTGATATACATAAGAAGAGTCGACAAATCTATCTGAAATCACCCAGGTACCTTGCTCTATCGCTGGCTTGATTTTCTCATTAATATGCTGGCTACGGGCGGCAAACATTAACAACAATTCAGTTTCATCATGCATTTTTTCCTCACGATGAGATAAAATCAAATTTCTAATTTCTTCTGCTAACGGTGTACCACCAGGTTCACGGGTAACCACATACTGAATACCCTGGGATTCCAACCAAGTCGTAATAAATTTGATACAGGTTGATTTGCCACTTCCTTCGCCACCCTCTAGGGTAATAAACTTACCGTTTTTCATCATACCTTCTTTATGTTCGCCCCTAGTCATTGCGCTTGACTGGGTTTAGATTGATAGTCTTTTCGCCTTTGGAAACGCTGATATTTAGCGACTGCCGCATTATGCTGTTTCAAGGTATTAGAAAATATATGAGTCCCATCACCACGAGCAACAAAATATAGCGCCTTGGTTTTCTTAGGGTTTAATGCGGCTCTTATGGCATCTTCACCCACATTAGCAATAGGCGTAGGCGGCAATCCATGAATTCTATAAGTATTGTAGGGTGTTTTCTGCTTTAGATGTTTGCGGCGAATATTGCCATCAAAGGAGACACCCAATCCATAAATAACGGTAGGGTCCGTCTGTAGTCGCATTTTACGATTCAAGCGATTGATAAACACCCCTGCAATTATTGGCCTTTCAACCTTAGCACCCGTCTCTTTTTCGACAATAGACGCCATTATCAAGGCATCCTGTGCATTTTTATAGGGTAACTTTTTATCATGGGACTGCCAGTATTTAACCAACAACTGCTCTAGTTTTTTATTCGCCTGCAACAGAATCGAACGGTCAGTATCCCCTTCTGAATAGGTATAAGTATTTGCAAAAAACTGCCCTTCAGCATGATTTACTGATAAGGCGAGTTTTTTAGCAATAGTAAGGTTGGACTCACCCATTAAGGTCATTTTAATATTCCCTTTTTGAGCCATTGCCTTAAGGTATTCTAGGGTTGTCTTCCCCTCAATTAAAGTAACTTGATATTGAATCGCCTTACCCGAGTCAAACAAAGCTAAAGCTGTCAGCAAGCTCATGCCTGGCTCAATTTGATACTTACCCACTTTAGGCACCCATTGAGGGTTTAGCTTAAGGGCCACCCGCACCAATAGCGGGTTAACTATCCAACCTTCTTCAGCCAGTTGCTTTCCAATTTTTGTACCGCTCATCCCTGCTTCAACGCTAAAGCTTTTCGCCCCCTCAATGTCCATTGACTTAGTAAGGTGAAAATACACCCCAGCAGCCCCAATAGCAGATAAACTAATCAGTAATAAAGTTGAACGCCAAAACCAGGTAAACATCTAGCTAATTATCCTTAAGACAAACATTATTTATGAATGAGCATTTGTAAGTGTTTTGTTTTTTCACCATATGCAAAACGATATTGTTTTTGATTATTTACGACAAATGTGACTGGCACGATAGACATCAAACTATTGCAGATGAAAATTTCATCTGCAATAAGCACATCATCAAGAACAAAGCGCCCAACATTAACATTATCCGGGCTAACATTTAATACCCGAGACCTTAAAGTCCCTTGCACACCACTTCTATTAAGTAACGGTGTAAATAAAACATTGTTTTTAAACCAAAAAAGATTACTTTGCACACACTCAACTAAACACCCCGCATCATCTAACAAGATACTTTCAAAAAAAGTTTCAGCGTCTTGAGTTTGATTAACCATTGCTAAATCTTGTTTTGCAAGAACGTTTTCGAGACGATTTAGATGTTTCAATCCTGCCAATGAAGAATTCATAGAGGCTTTAACATTTGAAACTGTCAAACTGACACCCTGTTCAGCGTACGCAAGATAATCAGGTGCACTTAAGAAACCAATTACAATAGTTAGATTTGGGTTTAGAGGAGGCAAATACCCACGACCACCTGATCCACGACTTAGGATAAGTTTGACGCACTGACGCCCATCAGGAGGAACATTATCTTGAATAAATTGAAAGGCGTTATCTAAATCCTGCTTGGTAAAAGGGATAAATAGCCGCTGACAAGCCCTCATCAGTCTTTGACGATGAAAGTTAGAAGAAATGATACATGCATTATCAACTAATAAAGTTTCAAACACCCCGTCGCCATAGGAAAACCCCCTATCACTAACGTTAATTGCATCGGATTTAAGATAATTTACAAACCACGTCATACTGTCCTGCTTAAACCATGTTTTGGTTTAGAAAATGGCAAAATAGAATAATTTAAGGAGGTTGGTATTACATAGAATTGTGCATGAATATGCAAATAAAAGAATGGCGTCCCATAGGGGGTTCGAACCCCTGTTACCGCCGTGAAAGGGCGGTGTCCTAGACCTCTAGACGAATGGGACGTATTGTATTCTTACGAATATTGGAGCGGGAAACGAGGCTCGAACTCGCGACCCCAACCTTGGCAAGGTTGTGCTCTACCACTGAGCTATTCCCGCAAACAAAAAACTTTAAAATAAGTTACATACTTATTAAATGGCGTCCCATAGGGGGTTCGAACCCCTGTTACCGCCGTGAAAGGGCGGTGTCCTAGACCTCTAGACGAATGGGACTGCAATGGTATTTGTACCTTATTATGTGCCTACACCAGAATCTTAAATACCAAAGATAATGGCGTCCCATAGGGGGTTCGAACCCCTGTTACCGCCGTGAAAGGGCGGTGTCCTAGACCTCTAGACGAATGGGACACATAATTTTCTCGGGCATTATACCCTATTTAACACGTTTGTCACTTAATTGGAGCGGGAAACGAGGCTCGAACTCGCGACCCCAACCTTGGCAAGGTTGTGCTCTACCACTGAGCTATTCCCGCAACTTAAATCATCTAATTAGCAAGCCAATTAAATGGCGTCCCATAGGGGGTTCGAACCCCTGTTACCGCCGTGAAAGGGCGGTGTCCTAGACCTCTAGACGAATGGGACACAACAAAAAACTTATACACTTATATTGGAGCGGGAAACGAGGCTCGAACTCGCGACCCCAACCTTGGCAAGGTTGTGCTCTACCACTGAGCTATTCCCGCAACTTGAATCATTTAATTAGCAAGCCAACTAAATGGCGTCCCATAGGGGGTTCGAACCCCTGTTACCGCCGTGAAAGGGCGGTGTCCTAGACCTCTAGACGAATGGGACACATAGTGCACTGGACATCTCTGCCCTACTGGAAATTCCATCCAGTTGTTTATGGAGCGGGAAACGAGGCTCGAACTCGCGACCCCAACCTTGGCAAGGTTGTGCTCTACCACTGAGCTATTCCCGCATATCATAAACTTTCTTCACTAACCCTGAGGTTAAGTAAAATGGCGTCCCATAGGGGGTTCGAACCCCTGTTACCGCCGTGAAAGGGCGGTGTCCTAGACCTCTAGACGAATGGGACAAATACTACTCTGAACATTACTGTCCTGAAAAACTTTGCTAATTACTTATGGAGCGGGAAACGAGGCTCGAACTCGCGACCCCAACCTTGGCAAGGTTGTGCTCTACCACTGAGCTATTCCCGCATTATCATAAGCTATTTTCACCAACCCTAAGGTTAAGTAAAATGGCGTCCCATAGGGGGTTCGAACCCCTGTTACCGCCGTGAAAGGGCGGTGTCCTAGACCTCTAGACGAATGGGACAATCTCTCTGCTCTACTCTGCAATCAAACAAAGTAAGAACTATTCTACTAAGAGCATAAGGCGCGGCTCATACTCCTAAACACTTGGCGTCCCATAGGGGGTTCGAACCCCTGTTACCGCCGTGAAAGGGCGGTGTCCTAGACCTCTAGACGAATGGGACAATCTTTCTGCTCTACCCTGCAATCAAACAGAGTCCGAACTATCTTACTAAGAGCATGAAGCGCGGTTCATACTCTTTAAATACTTGGCGTCCCATAGGGGGTTCGAACCCCTGTTACCGCCGTGAAAGGGCGGTGTCCTAGACCTCTAGACGAATGGGACGTCTTATGTTGATTTTATTTACCTAGGTAAATAATGGAGCGGGAAACGAGGCTCGAACTCGCGACCCCAACCTTGGCAAGGTTGTGCTCTACCACTGAGCTATTCCCGCAATCAAACATTTGCTAACACGACTAATTGAACAAGCTGCCATTTAATGGCGTCCCATAGGGGGTTCGAACCCCTGTTACCGCCGTGAAAGGGCGGTGTCCTAGACCTCTAGACGAATGGGACATTCTTGTTTGTCTTGTCCGTGTCAGCGGGGGCGTATATTACTGTTACCAGCCTGAAAATCAACAGTTTTTTATATATTCTGTTAAAGTATTTTGCGAAAAGGCTAATTTAATCAAATAGATCGACCAAAATGGAGTCATAGATGTCACTCAAAACACTTATCGTCATTGCCTTAGCTGGCTTTATTGGTGCCTGCGCCAGCACCACACATAATGTAGCAATTGAACCTACACTCACTTTGCAAACCGCCCTACTTTCTAATAGTCACAAAATTGATGTCAGCACCCAGAGCTTGGTAACCAACAAAATCGGCAGCATTGATACTGTTATTAATGAACATGCCGACATCGTCATCAACAATCAACTTGCGCAAAATGTGAATAACAAAGTCATCCAGGGGTTAGAATCACTTGGCTTTAATTTACAAAAAGGGAATTTACCAAGCTCACAGTTAGCTATTTCGATCACACAACTAACTTACACAACGCAAACCAAAGGCTTAAAAACGGTCGCCACAATTAATTTTGCCCTTAAAGCAGATCTAATAACATCGAAGAAAAACTATAAGGCAAGCTATAGTTCAGAGATAGTAGACGAGTTTGCGACCTTACCAAGCCAAATTGAGATCGAGAAGAGACTTAATGAAGTGGCAGGCAAAACCGTAACAAGACTTCTCAATGATTCAAACATTCGCCTTCTTCTACAAGAATAATCTAACACCATTAGGTTAAGCCTGAGGAATCAGACTTAATAAACAACAGTGTTACTTGCATTCTCTATTGAGAGCATGCATTTGCCATAGGGATCTGACGTGCAAATTCGTAAATCGAACAAACTCGCTAACATTTGTTATGAAATAAGAGGGCCTGTTTTGAAGGAGGCCATGCGAATGGAAGATGAGGGCCATAGAATATTGAAACTTAATATTGGTAACCCTGCACCTTTCGGGTTTGAAGCTCCGGATGAAATCCTAGTTGATGTCATTCACAACTTACCCAACGCCCAAGGCTATTGTGATTCTAAAGGTCTGTACTCGGCCCGTAAGGCCGTCATGCAAAAATACCAAACCATGGGGATACGCTCTGTCGACGTTAATGACATTTGGATGGGAAATGGTGTCAGTGAGCTCATTGTCATGTGCATGCAAGCACTTTTAAATGATGGCGATGAAATCCTTATACCAGCGCCGGATTACCCTCTATGGACAGCTGCCGCCACCCTCTCAGGTGGTTATGTAAAGCATTATCGTTGCGACCCTGATAATGAATGGCAGCCAGACATCAGCGACATCAAATCCAAAATATCCAATAAAACTAAAGCTCTGGTTATTATCAACCCTAACAACCCGACGGGAGCTGTCTACGATAAAGAAACACTCACCTCTCTTATTAATATTGCACAAGAGCATAACCTCATCATATTTTCAGATGAAATTTATGATGGCATTCTTTATGACGACGCTATACATATCCCTACTGCAACACTGACAAATGACGATGCTCTATGCATTACGTTTGGAGGACTTTCTAAAGTCTATCGTACGGCAGGCTTTAGATCAGGCTGGATGGTTCTCACTGGCCCTAAAAGCTGCGCCAAGGACTATATTGAAGGTCTCGATATGTTGGCCTCAATGCGCTTATGCGCAAACGTTCCCGCGCAACACGCAGTACAAACAGCGTTAGGTGGATACCAAAGCATTAATGAACTCACCCGTCCAGGCGGGAGATTACACGAACAAAGGCGAGTTGCTTGGGAATTATTAGACAGCATTAAAGGGGTAAACTGCTTCAAGCCCAAAGGCGCTTTGTACCTATTCCCTCAATTAGATCCTAAGTACTATGACATTAAGAACGATGTTGATCTTGTTATGGATTTCTTACAACAAGAGAAGGTTCTTCTGGTACATGGCACAGGATTTAACTGGCCCACCCCTGATTATGTAAGGATTGTTTTCCTACCCCATATAGAAGAGCTTATACCGGCAATGGAAAGATTCGCCCATTTCCTTGATAAGATACGTAAATAACTAACATTCATATTAAAAAGGCACAAAAAAGCCGCATCCTGAACTGATGCGGCTTCTTGCTGAAATGCGAATAGAGTTTGTTAGAACGCTTCGATACTGCCTTTTAAATAGCCTTGCTACATAACCTTGCCTTGCTCGTACAATGAACGGTAAATATAAGCCGTAATCAATAACACCTGCTCTTTTGTTAAATCAACAAACTTAACACCAAATGTAAACATGCTAGTGGGTCTCGTAAGCCCCTCTTCACCTGGCATATTCAGTGGTACTTGAACAGTTGTCTCTTCACGGTAGCATATCTCACTACACACTTTTATCACCTCATCAAAACCTTCAACATTCAGCTTCAAGGCCATACGACAGTATTCACCGATAGTACCTAAATCATGTTTTGAGGTAAAACGCCCACCTCCAACACTTAGATTAATCAATTTAGCCGCCACTTTTTTATCCACAGAAGAACCTTCAGTAATAGGTTCAACAGATGTTATTAGGCTGGTATCTAGTCTGGCGGCACTCCTGACAATTGATGCCTCTACAACATCAGGGTAAGACAAATGAAGGTATGGGGCTGGCTCACGACAGGTTTTCTCAACCTTGCTAGCAAATGCACACACTTTAGTTCCCATCATAAAACGGGCTTTTATAATAGAAGTTTCCCTTAACCAAACACTCTTGCCATCAATCCTTGGCGCTGTCACTATGAGCGTCTTATTTGGCAAACAGCCTACAACTTTGACAGAGTAACGCTCTTTTGTTGCAATTAACTCTATCTGAAGGACCAAACCAAAAGGGACACCTAACTCATCCATGCTTACTTTTAAAACTTCAGCCATGAAATCCTCTTAAACAAAACCAGCAATAAACCACTATCTAAAACAATAGCAGTTAACCATAAAATAACCCTTTCTAATTAATAGAAGAGAATTTCAGGCGGGTATTTTGTCTTAAATTTCCAGACTTTAAAAGTAATATTACGTATCAGCCAGGTACGGCTCTGTGCTCTAGAATATATGCTGTCAATAAAATTAACTTTTCATTACTTAAACCTTCAAACTTCAAACCATACACATAAAGATATTCTGCCTTTAATTTTGATACTGGAGTGCAATATTGTAATGAAGACTTTATCTGTTCAAGGGATTGGATTTCTTGAACTCTTATTTGGCACTTGACCTTGAGCACTTGATTTATCCCCGCAACATCTAGCTTAACCGCGAGATTTAAACGATTTTTTTCATAGCCAAAATCATTCTTAGATATAAGACGCCCTCCTCCTAAACTAAGATCAACCAAAATACCCGAGTCCATTGCCGCAATAGAGCCTTCATGCTTTATTGGCTCAACAACTGATATCAAATTCGTTTCCAATCGTGAAGCCTCCCTTATGACAGAAGACTCAACTTCTTTAGGGTATGAAATATGAAAATATACACCAGGATCACGACATATTTTAACAACCTTACTTGCAAAGGCACAAACGCGCGTCCCCATCATAAAGCGCGCTTTTATGATGGCAGTTTCGCGTAACAGCACAACTTTACCCCTTAAACGAGGCGCACTAACAATCAAGGTTTTGTTAGGCAAACAACCAACCACCTTTACCGTATACCTTTCTTTTGTTGCTATAAGCTCTATATGCAAATTCAACCCAAAGGGCACTCCAACTTCATCCATGCTTACGTTTAGTATTTCAGTCATTTATTCTCCAAAATAATAAAAACAAAACACTTGCTAATATAAAGCGCTATTGAGTAGGTATTTTCAGAACATATTAGAACTTTTGCATCATGCGTCGCTCCAAAATATAAGCCGTCAAAAGAATTTTCTTTTCCTTACTGATATCTACAAATTTAAACCCATACACATAGATAAAGTCCGACTCCATTTTCGAAACAAAGGCATTATCTTGCATTGAAGACTCAACTTGCTCACGCATCTGCACTTCCTGCGTGCGAATTTCACATTTGATTTTGAGTACTTGATTATACCCAGCCACATTTAAATTCAGCGCTAGCTTTAAAACGTTACCTTCATGGCCAAAATCATTCTTAGAAATCAATTTGCAACCACCCAAACTCAAATCAACCAGAAAACCAGAATCAACTGACTCAATAGAATCAGCTTCATTTATTGGCTCAAGCGCTGAAATCAGGCGTGTTTCAACCCTAACAGATTGACGCACCACTGACGTCTCAACGAAATCTGGGTAACTTAAATGAAGATGAGGTACAGGCTCAAGGTAACTTTTTGCAACCTTGGTTGAAAAGGCACAGACTTCAGTATCCAACATCAACCTTGCCATTACAGCTTGGTTGTCACGCACCAGAATATTTTTACCGGCCACCATAGGACAACTCACTATCAGCGACCTACGAGGCACATAGCCAATTATTTTAACCGTATGCCTTGCAGAAGAAGGAACAAATTCAAGCTGTAAACTTGCACCTAGTGAGATCTCTAGCTCATCCATACTCACTTGTTCAACATCAGCCATTTTTGCCTCTTATTATTATCATTTGGCCTCGACCAGACCCTCATTAGCAAAACCTACAGCATTCAGGTCTTTATAACCAGCCGTGATTTTACAGGTCGAAAACTCATCTCGTTCGACATAATGCTTTCTTAACAGATCAAATTCGCCCCCGATTAGATCCTGAGATAAAACATTACGCATTTTGGCATCATCAGCAGCAAGATTATAAATAGCATGACATGCTTTAGCGATTAATCTGTGTCTCCCAAACTTAGGATTAGGCTCAAGAGACATTATCGCCCCTTTGGTTAATGCATTTTGCATATCAAATTTTGGTGCTATTTGAAAATACTGACAAAATGCCTGATAAATCATTAATGTACCTTTCTCACGACCTTGCAAGCTATAGCCGGCTATATGAGGGGTCGCAATATCAACCAAACCTAATAAAGAAAGATTAATATTCGGCTCACCATCCCACACATCAAGAACGAGATTCAGTTTTTCATTTAATTCATCATACCTTTCGATTAAGGAGTTTTCGTGAAGCACACCACCACGACCCGCCGAAATGATACTTGAACCCGACTTTAGACCACTTAACAATGCCTTAGAGATCATATTTTTCGTAGGAAATGCACCACAATCAGTCAAAGGAGCATGTAAACAAATAATATCGCAAGCCATCACTTCAGCCAATTCAACGAAGGCAACCGCGCCTGCATCAGGCTCATTAAGCTCGCATTTAAAAGGATCATATACCACAAGGTCGCAACCTAAGCCCCTTAACCTAGCATGAACACGCTTTCCTACATTACCAAAGCCTACCACCCCAATCTTAGCATCCAACCAAGCCACTTCTTTATGCAAATACAAATAACTGAGTGCGCTCATCACATAATCAGCAACGGCCTCTGCATTGCAACCTGGAGCACTAGCAAAACCTATATTGGCTTGTTTTAAGTAGTCTTGATCTATATGGTCCACACCAATTGTTGCTGTCCCAACAAACTTCACTGACGATCCTTCCAACAGCGCTCTATTCACCTTAGTCACTGAACGCACTAACAATGCATCAGCATCACGCAGTTGAGATTGCGTTAATGTACGCCCATTTACATAACTAATATCTGCAATTTCTTTAAATAAATGCGCCACTTTTGGCATATTTTCATCGACAACAATTTTCAAGGTTAACCTCAACTTTCCATTCATTCTAATTTAACAAGTCTGTCGTCTACTTAATGCAGAACAGACAATGAGAGCCATTGATATAAAGCTTGATCATTTTGAAAATCATGACCTCTTGCTTGCGCTAACGCCTTAATAAAGCGGAGGGCTCTTGAGGGCATTTGATCACTCATTTGAGCACCAAGAAAACGCCTTGTTTGGGCGAAAACATCACTTTCAAAAGCACTGACATCGTATTCAGGCATACCAAGATTATCGACACTCACCCGAAAACTAAGCCCTGCTGCATAATGCAGCAACAACTCTATTGCCTGAGGCTTTATTTCAACTTGCTCGAAGGCTTTCTGCTGAATCAAATCTCGACCATCCGTTTCATACCAATATCCATAATCTTCTAATAGTCGACGTTTTTCACCAGCAATTACCCAATGACTAATCTCATGCATGGCACTAGAGATATAATCATGACGAAAAGAGACTTTAGCAGGCACACCATGACAGGCTGGCTCATAAAGAGGCTCATCAGCACCACCGATTAAGACAGTGTTAAATTCAGCGTTAAAAGTGTGATTAAATATGTCAATAATGCGCTGCGCACTGGGATCGTATTTATTTATTTGAAGGGTATGTGCCAAGCAACTAGCCTCTAATATCACCTAGTACTCAAAAGAAAACTAAATGAAAGATTGAAATGAAACCAAACTCATGACGAGCGGATTAAGAAAATGGATTCTAGCGTGAAATGTAAATTAGGTTAAGTTGTTGAATCAATTTTTCCTCGATCCTCAATATTTATTAAGCTTCATAAAGCAAAACACCCGCATATAGCGGGTGTTTAACAACTCTCAGTGATTTAGCTTAAATACTTAACCACGATAATAACGAGCAGTAACAAACGGCATTGCCGCTTTATCAATAGCCACTTTTTTACCACGTACTAAAGCAAATACGTTTTCTAAGTCTGCTGTAGTAGACACATAAGCCATTAAAATTGGTACAGACAAACTTGGTGCAAAACCACCACTTGTCACAACACCGACTACATCACCTTCTACATCAACGATTTCAACACCTTCACGTACAGGCGCCTTACCTTGAGCAATAAAACCTAAACGTTTGCGAGAAACCTCCACCTTATTAGTAGCTTGTGGCAATTGCGGCAAAATTACACTATCACCTGCAAAGCCACCTTCACGCTCACCCGCTTCACGGCGCACTTTTTGTACAGCCCATGTTAATGCCGCTTCAGACGGTGTTGTTGTGGTATCGATATCATGACCATATAAACACAAACCCGCTTCTAAACGTAGAGAGTCACGTGCACCAAGGCCAATCCACTCAACCTCTTCTTGAGCTAACAAAGCATTCGCAAACGCTTCTGCTGCATCGTTTGCCACAGACACTTCATAACCGTCTTCACCTGTATAACCTGAGCAGCTAACCCATAATTCAGTGCCATTCCAATCGAATTTCAGGCTTTGCATAAAGACCATGTCAGAAACTTGCGGTACCAGCTTAGCCATTGCCTGACGCGCCTTAGGACCTTGAATCGCTAATAAGGAGCGATCTTCAATAATCTGAACCTTATCTTGACCTAATGCATTTTGCATATGCGCAATGTCTTGCTCTTTACAGGCTGCATTAACAACAACAAATACTTGATCACCCCAGTTAGCGAACATCAAGTCATCTTGAATGCCACCCTCTGCATTGGTAAATAGACCATATCGTTGAGTCCCTTCTGCAAGACCTTCAACATCGACAGGCATTAACGCTTCCAGACCTGATTTGACACCTTCACCGGATAAAATAACTTGCCCCATATGGGATACATCAAATAATCCGGCATTTTCACGCACCCAAAGATGCTCTTTTTTCACACCTAATGGATACTGAACTGGCATTTCATAGCCTGCAAACTCCACCATACGGGCGTCTGCTGCTAAATGAAGGTTATACAATGCTGTTTTATTCATCTCTACCTCTGGGTTGTTTGTTTCCAATAAGAAACAAGGTAACCCGTTTGCAGTCCCTTTATCAAGCAAAATTTTCTAATCGTAAACTTACTCAAATAGCAATAAAGCCTCTATATATCAGTGGCCACACCACCTTGAAACAATCATTTCTCAGTGAAATAAACTTTTTTTAAAAAAATGTTTCCTATTAGAAACTTTTTTCGTATTATGACTGCCATAGGACGTTAAACAGACATTCATTGACGCTCATAGAAACATGATGATTTTTCATCGAATTAGACTGCCTAGATGGTATGATATGGCCCGCCAAATCATGCATTCTTGAGCACAGATGATAATTAAGAGGAAATTAAACATGGCCAACACCGAAGCTTTTTTCAGCCAATCTTTGGCTGAACGCGATTCAGACCTTCTGGCAACACTAAAAGAAGAATTCGTTCGTCAGGAAACCGGTATCGAGCTTATCGCATCAGAAAACATCGTTTCTAAAGCGGTAATGGAAGCACAAGGTTCTGTTCTTACTAACAAGTATGCTGAAGGCTACCCAAACCGTCGTTACTACGGTGGTTGTGAAGTCGTAGATATAACAGAGCAGCTTGCTATTGACCGTGCAAAACAATTGTTCGGCTGTGAGTTCGTAAACGTACAGCCTCACTCAGGCGCACAAGCAAACGGCGCAGTCATGTTAGCCTTGCTACAACCTGGTGATACCATTCTTGGTATGTCTTTGTCTGCCGGCGGTCACTTGACTCACGGTGCGCCACCAGCGCAATCAGGCAAATGGTTCAACGCAGTTCAATATGGTGTATCTAAAGAAACACTGGATATCGATTATGATGAAGTTGAAGCTAAAGCAGTAGAATGCCAGCCTAAACTAATCATTGCCGGTGGCTCTGCTATTCCACGTGAAATCAACTTCGAACGTTTCCGTGAAATCGCAGACAAAGTTGGCGCTTACCTAATGGTTGATATGGCTCACATCGCAGGTCTTGTTGCGACGGGTGTTCATCCTTCTCCATTACCACACGCTCACATTGTAACTACTACTACACACAAAACACTTCGTGGACCACGTGGCGGTATGATTTTAACCAACGACTTAGATCTTGGTAAGAAAATCAACTCTGCTGTATTCCCAGGTTACCAAGGTGGCCCACTAATGCATGTTATTGCTGCTAAAGCGGTTGCATTTGGTGAAGCACTACAGCCTGAATTCACAGATTACATCAAACAAGTTGTTGCTAACGCTCAAACACTTGCTGCTGTCATGATTGAACGCGGTTGTGATGTTGTCACTGGCGGTACTGATACTCACCTTTTGCTTGTTGACCTTCGCCCTAAAGGCTTAAAAGGTAACGTTGCAGATAAAGCACTAGAACGTGCGGGTATTACATGTAACAAAAATGGCATCCCATTCGACACAGAAAAGCCTATGGTTACTTCTGGTGTTCGTCTAGGTACTCCAGCTGCAACCACTCGTGGTTTCGGCACTGAAGAATTTACAAAAATTGGCCACCTAATCAGTGATGTATTTGACGGTTTAGTAGAACAACCTGAAGGTAATCCTGAAGTGGAAGCACGTGTACGTGCTGAAGTAATGGAATTATGCCAACGCTTCCCACTTTATCGTTAACCAATAAATTTGGTCATCAAAGCTTGGGGTAGCTAATACCCCAAGTTCTAATATAAAGAGGCAATATTATGAGTAATACTCCAGCTAACCTAAAATACGCGGCATCACACGAATGGGTTCTTGATAATGGTGACGGTACCGTCACTATCGGTATCACTGAACACGCTCAAGACCTTCTAGGTGATGTCGTATATGTAGAACTTCCTGAAGTCGGCGCGCAAGTGACTGCAACTGAACAATTTTCATTAATTGAATCTGTAAAAGCAGCTTCTGACATCTATGCACCTGTTTCTGGTGAAGTTGTTGAAGTTAATGAAGAGCTAGATGACACACCTGAGCTAATCAATGACGAGCCTTTTGGCGGCGCTTGGATTGCTAAAGTGAAATTATCTGATACTTCTGAACTAGCTAACTTGCTTGATCCTGCTGGATACGAAGCAACTATCGCTTAGTCCAAACTGACGTCCTGCCTATTCGCAAGACCTTTCAGTTGTACACACCCTGCTTTTACAGGCAGGGCGCCCACTCTATTAATTTACAAAGGTATCAGTGCCATGACATCGTGCATCCGCGATTTATTAGGTAATGACGAGTTTATTGCGCGCCATATTGGCCCAGACGAAGTCGAACAAGAGAGCATGCTTAACACCATTGGCATGGACAGCTTGGAACACCTAATCGAAAAAACCATCCCTCAAGCCATTCGTTTATCGAATCTTGATATGAGCCAACAGCCGGTTTCTGAAGCCAACGCCCTTAACGAGTTGAAAGCCATCGCATCGAAAAATACCGTTGCGCGATCTTTTATAGGCATGGGATATCACGATACACTTGTACCTGCCCCAATCCTAAGAAACCTTCTTGAAAATCCAGGTTGGTACACAGCCTACACCCCTTATCAGCCTGAGATATCTCAAGGCCGTTTGGAAGCACTACTTAACTTCCAACAAATGATTATTGATTTGACTGGCATGGAAATCTCTAACGCGTCTTTGTTAGATGAAGCAACAGCTGCTGCTGAAGCCATGACACTAATGCTTAGATCAAATCGTAAAAAATCTAATTTATTGTTTTTGGCCGATAACCTTCTACCTCAAACCATCGACGTTATCAAAACACGTGCCGATTTATTAGAAATCGACTTTGTTATTGATGCGGCTGAAAACGTTTCAAACTACGACATCTTTGGTGCTATTTTCCAATATCCAGGAAAAGATGGCGAAGTTACAGACATTTCCACTCTAATCAAAGCATGTCATGAGCAAAAAGCACTTGTCAGTGTTGCTGTTGATCTACTTTCACTAGTACTTCTTAAGTCACCTGGCGAACTGGGTGCTGACATCGTTATCGGTTGTGCACAACGCTTTGGTGTACCAATGGGCTTTGGTGGTCCACACGCTGCTTATCTAGCCACTAAAGATAAGTTCAAACGCTCTATGCCGGGCCGTGTTATCGGTGTTTCAATCGATAGCCATGGTAACAAAGCACTGCGTATGGCAATGCAAACTCGCGAACAACATATTCGTCGTGAGAAAGCCACTTCTAACATTTGTACAGCACAAGCACTACTTGCCATGATGGCCAGCTTCTATGCGGTTTATCACGGTCCTGTAGGCTTACGTCAAATCGCCACTCGCGTTGCTAGTTTGACACATACTTTTGCACAAGCTCTAAAGCAAAACGGCTTTAAAACAAACGACTCACATTTTGATACCTTGGTTGTCGAAACGGGTAGCAAAACTGACGCTATCTTCTTGGCTGCTCAAAACAAGCTTATCAACTTATGGCGCGCGACTGATAGCAGCTTGTCGCTATCGATTAACGAAACGACGTCTTTATCTGACCTTGCTGAGCTAGCTGAATGCTTTGGTATCGAACTGACAGAAGAATCGCTTGAAAATTCAAGCACCGATCTAGGTATCGATGAAAGCTTGTTGCGTACTGATGCTATCTTGTCCCACCCAGTATTCAACAGCCATCACAGTGAAACTGAGTTGATGCGTTATATGCACCAACTTGAAGTAAAAGATATTGCACTTAACCAAAGCATGATCCCTCTGGGTTCTTGTACTATGAAGTTGAACGCAACCTCTGAAATGTTACCTGTTACTTGGGCTGAGTTTGGTCGTATCCATCCTTTCGCACCACAAGAACAAGTTGCAGGTTACAATCAACTGCTTGATGAATTGATTGTAATGCTTTCAAAAGCAACCGGTTATGACACTGTGTCCCTACAGCCTAACTCAGGTGCACAGGGTGAATATGCAGGTCTAATCGCGATTGAGAAATATCACAAATCATTAGGCCAAGGTCACAGAAATATCTGTTTGATCCCAAGTTCTGCGCACGGCACTAACCCTGCATCAGCAGCGCTTGCCGGCATGAAAGTGGTTATCGTTAAATGTGATATTGAAGGCAACATTGATCTTATTGATTTAGCTGAAAAAGCGGAATTACATAAAGATAATCTAAGCTGCATCATGGCAACCTATCCATCCACTCACGGTGTATTCGAAGAGCACATCCGTGAAGTATGTGACACGGTACATAAGTTTGGCGGTCAGGTTTACATCGACGGCGCTAACTTGAATGCAGTATTGGGTATTGCACCTCCAGGCCAGTTTGGTGGTGACGTTTCTCACCTTAACTTGCATAAAACATTCTGTATCCCTCACGGTGGTGGTGGTCCAGGTATGGGTCCTATTGGTGTTAAATCTCACCTAGCGCCTTTCTTACCGGGTCACTCAGTGACAGACGTTAAAGGTGCCAACTCAAATACTGACCAGCAAAACGGCGCAGTATCTGCAGCACCTTATGGTAGTGCAAGCATCTTAGTTATCACTTGGATGTACATTAAAATGATGGGAGATCGTGGTCTTAAAGACGCGACCTATACTGCTATTTTGAACGCTAACTACATTGCTAAGCGTTTAGAAAATGATTACCCAATCTTGTTCACTGGTGTCAATGGCACAGTGGCGCACGAATGCATTATCGATATACGCCCTCTTAAAGAAGAGTCTGGTATCAGTGAAGAAGACATTGCTAAGCGTTTGATGGACTTTGGTTTCCATGCGCCAACCATGTCTTTCCCTGTGGCAGGCACCTTGATGATAGAGCCGACTGAATCTGAGAACCAAGAAGAGATTGATCGCTTCTGTGATTCTATGATTCAGATCCGTAACGAAATGAAAAAGGTACAAGCAGGCGAATGGCCTCTTGATGACAACCCACTAGTCAATGCGCCACATACAGCAGATTGCCTATTGGATGCAGATTGGCAGCATGCTTACACACGTAAAGAAGCCGCTTATCCGCTACCTTGGATCAAAAACCGTAAATACTGGCCGCCGGTAGGTCGTGTTGACAATGTTTATGGCGATCGTAACTTGATCTGTGAGTGTCCGCCAATAGATAGCTACGAAGACTAACAAGTCTTTTGCTAGTCGCGCTTGCTAGTATTTAGCAAGCGCGCATTAAAGAAGCGAGCCACAAGCTCGCTTTTTTTTCGTCTTGAATTCATGTTAATAAACTTGATCAATGCCCTAACTAAGGCCCTTCATTTGCGATAGATAAAGTCCGATAAAGTAGACACGGCTTGTATATCCATAGGAGCCTCATTATTTATATAAGGCATATCATTACGATTCAACCACACACCTCTTAACCCTGCAGCACTTGCCCCCAAAGCATCTTTATTTAGATTATCACCGATATAATAGGTCTCTTCTGGCTTTACGTTTGCAAGCAAACACGCCTTATGGAAAAGTTCCACATCAGGTTTACACAAACCGGTGGATTCGGCTGTCATGACAAAGTCAAAGTGATGATAAATATTCATCGCTTTCAATTTTTGTTCTTGATGTAATTGTGAACCGTCAGAAATAACCGCTAAACCATGTTGTTTATTCGCCTTGATAAAATCCATGACATCCGGAAATAACTGCCAAGCGGCTTCATAATGCGTCAGCACTGTTACAAACATCTCATCCGCATCTTCTGCAGTCACACTGTCATCTAAAAAAATTGCTCTGAGACGCCTTCTACGCTGCTCTTGATAGCTAATATCGCCATCTAAGAAAGATTGAAAATGAATTTCAGCAACGTTTTTCCATTTATCGGCAAAACAATTTGCATCATAGTCAGGAATTTTTTCTGAATAACACTCACCAAAACGCGCAGCAGCAGCGCGTTGCGCAAGTGAGTGATTTATCAAGGTGTCGTCTAGATCCACAATTATCATTTACACCTTACCTTTAACTTATTTCAATGGATATCCATCATGCCAGAAAACCCCGTTTAAATGAGACCAAACGATGTACAAGTTTCACCTTTTAGAGTTAATGAACATGGGAACGACTAAACAATGACTTACCGACGCCCAATGCATTGCCTAATAGTGAAGTCCCGACATAGCCAAATATGCCAATTTAAGAAAATAAATTACAGAATAATGAAAATTTCAAACGTAGAGTCGCGGATTTATAGTGTAAATATCAAATTATGAAATTTAATTACAGGATTTTCATTAATTTTACCTGTTTGTTCCTTGTTGTCGCATGTCCTTAGGCGTAAACTGCCGCGAAATTACACTCATATTTCGTAAGGATATAATTTTCCATGGTTGCAGTAATAAGTATATTAGCTTTCATCGCTTTTTTGATGGTGGTTTTAGAGGATGTAATCCATATCAATAAGGCGAAATCGACCTTATTTATCGGTACCTTATGTTGGATTTTAGCCTATGTTTTCCCTATTCATGGCGTACCTCCTAGCGAAATTAGTGAGCAACTCAATGAAAATCTATTAGAGATTGCCACTCTTTGGCTGTTTTTAATGTCTGCCATGACCTTTGTCGCTTACTTAAACAGTAAAGGTTTCATTTCAAGCTTGGTGCAAAGATTGTTACCCAGTGAGATGCATGAAAGAACCTTAATGGTATTATTGGGTTGTTTTGCCTTCATTTTTTCGTCTTTTGCCGATAACGTCACCGCTACCTTGGTCTCTCTCGCGGTAATTACCAGCCTTAAAATTGAAGCGCGTAAACGCCTAAAATATGCCACCTTGATCATCTTTGCGGTTAACAGCGGGGGGGTGTCTTTAATTACGGGAGATGTCACCACCTTGATGATCTTCTTGGCTGGTAAAGTCAGTATCCCTAATTTATTACTACTCGTTGGCCCGTCTTTGTGTGGCGTTATTGTATTAGCTGCCATGATGTCTGTTCGCATGCGTGGACGCATCTATTTTGATACTGAGAAAAAACCCATTGAACGCAAAGATATTATTATTTCACTTATCTTTTTAGCGACCATTTTCTCCACGCTATTACTAAATGCCTTCTATCAAGTTCCGCCTGTACTGACCTTTATGTTCGGCTTAAGCTGCATGTTCCTTGTTGCTCAATATTTATTACGTAAAACAGATCGAAGTATTTTAAATTATATTCGTGAGATTGAATTCGATACCCTATTATTCTTTGTCGGTATCCTGTTGATTGTTGGTATTCTGAAAGAAATTAAAATGTTGGACTACCTCACCAGCTTGTATGACGTTATGCCAGTTGAATATGCTAACTTCCTATTAGGTATCTCATCGGCACTCATTGATAACGTGCCATTAACCGCTGCCGTACTAAAAGCGAATGTCGATATGAATATGGCGTCTTGGTTATCTATGACCTATGCAACCGGTGTGGGTGGTTCCATGTTAGTGATAGGCTCTGCAGCCGGCATCATTGCCATGAGTAAGGTGAAAGAACTTAACTTTATTAGTTATCTGTCTATGTTTGGTTACTTATTGGTGGCCTACTCTGTCGGTTATTGGTTAAGCTTTTTCTTTGCGGCAAGAATGCTTTAATGAAGCTAGCCCAACAGAACATATGAAATAAGAAAAACGGCTCATTATTGAGCCGTTTTTTTCTAATCATAAAATGTCGTCATTTAAACCAAACTGATAAATACTGCTTTTCATGATGAAAGGAACTCCCTGGTCGGTAAAATTGCCCCCCTGTTTTTAAAAAATCGGTATCCACTAAAATGGGATAGGATACAAAGTTACTTGTCGGTACTTTTGCAAAAGACCGGTTCAATTCATCGGCTAATTGCCACCCCTGTAACGCTAAAGGTTCAGACACTGTGGCGACTTGCTGTGACTGACCACTCTTCATTCTAGAGAAAGCATTAATAGAACCATCTCCAGCGGCCACATTTTTAATGTCCTGACGTTTTATTTGCTTTAGTGGGAAGTCAATATCATCAAAATACACATCGTTAATCGCTAGAGTATGAGTCCATTCTTTACCGTATTTATTATTTAATTTGATTATCAGTTGAGGCATTTTTGCTCTTGCACTGCTAATACTGACATTGACAATTTCCAACAATTTACAGTAACTGCAGGCAAGCACTAAGTCTGCCATTTTTTGGGTCTTAGCATTCGCAACGGCGAAACGTTTATCATTGATAATCACTACGCCCTTCTCTTTATTTGATTCATTTATAATATAATCAGCCGCCATTTTTGCCACATCTTTGCTTTTCGTTGCAATATTAAGTACGGCATTATCATAAACACCAGGCTCTGCAAAAATATGCCACCCCATAACAACAACCCCCTCTTTTTGCAGGCCTAGTATTTCTTCTTCAACACTGGAAAATGCGATGCCCCCTAATACGAGGGCATCATAATGACGTGCTTTAGTGTTTATTATGGATTTAATGACCAGAAGATCATTAAATCCATTTTCATGCTGTAATTGCCACTTAAGATGATTGGTTGCGGTTTGGAAGTTACGATATAGGGTAGTAATACCCCCATTTTTAACATCTTGAGATATAAACAAAATGGATTTGTTTGTTTGAGCCTCAGGCCCTGTTGAGGGAACAGCCAATGCAAAAGAAACATTGAAAAAGATTATTATAAAACTTAAGAATAATGATCGATATGGGCTAAAACTAGACGCCATGACATACCTCAATCCCGTAAGATATTACCTATACATTTCAGTATAGTTCCTATTTCAACTGCTACTAAAACGAAAACATTTCATGTCTTTAAATTTTTAATGTCATGTAAGGTCCAAGCACTATTGTGTGCATCAAAACCTACTTTAGGATAGTAACCCTGAGCTTGAGGTGCAGATAAGAGTACCAGCATGCAGTTTGGCGCTAAGGCTTCCTTGGTAAGTTTAATCAACTTTTTGCCTACTCCTTTAGCTTGAATCGTTTCATCTACCGCAATCTCGGATAGGTAACAGCAAAAATGAAAGTCGGTGACAGATCTAGCAACTCCGATTAGTTGATTATTAAGCCAGGCGGTAATAGTCAGGTCAGCATGATCTAGCATACCTTGCATGAGGTTAATATCATCAATCGGACGCCTGACACCTAAAGAGGTTTTCTGCAAAAGCTGAACAAAGTCTTCAGCTGTAATTTTCTCATTTACCCTGTATTCAACGTCCATTACCTTCCCTTTATATGATTGTTTACCAACAAAGTGCCTTTAAGACAGGTCATTTGCAAGGCAAACATGTACAAGTACTTGCGTTATATACTATTAATAGCCTGGCTTTTAAGCCGGCACAGCCCATTATTCAATGCTTATTGAATATTAACAAAATCTAATTGTTAACTACTTTTATTTGGTTAAAACTTAAATCAAATCAAGCATTTATTTATCATTAACAGTCAAAAAACAGTCACAATGCTTTAATTGCCTTTTTTTTTCCTTAATTTTGTAAAGATATTTAGATTTAACAAGTCATTAGACCTCAAATGGAAATAATGATTTACCAAACAAGCTGTTAATGAATAATTAAAATAGGGATATGATTAATCTAGATTTTTTGAAGCTAATTTATTAAGAATCCTACCTAGCAGTAGGGTTTATCTTAATACAGATGACAACGCTATTTTTAGCGGAGAGATACATGAGAAACACAGAACATCATTATGGTTGGTTTGCGATTAGCGCACATTGGCTTGCTGCCATCATGATTATTGGCCTTTTTGGGTTGGGTTTTTGGATGGTAGATCTAAGTTATTACGACCCTTGGTATAAAACAGGCCCTGATTTACACAGAAGTATCGGTATCATTTTATTTACTTTAATGGCATTGCGTTTAGTTTGGAAATTTATACAAGTCCAACCTAAACCTTTGGATCATTACACTAAATTTGAGCGTATTGTCGGTCACTGGGTACATAGAATTTTATATATATTGGCATTTGGAATCATGTTCAGTGGCTATCTTATTTCCACTGCTGATGGTCGAGGTATCGATGTCTTTGAATTATTTCAGGTACCAAGTTTAGGTGAGTTATTTGCTGACCAAGAAGATATATCAGGCTTAATACATAAGTATGCGGCTTACACTCTTGCTGGGGCGGTTGTTTTACACCTTCTTGGCGCTTTAAAACATCATTTTATTGATAAAGATATCACCCTTAAACGTATGTTGGGTTATCGCAAACAAAAATAATCATAGAGGATTACAATGAAAAAATTACTATTGGCTACTGCCCTAGCAGGCGTGATGCTTGCGCCACTTGCAAATGCTGCAGACTATGTTATTGATTCTAAAGGCGCTCATGCGTCAATCAATTTCAAGATCAAACACCTAGGTTATAGCTGGTTAACGGGCCGCTTTGATGATTTTAAAGGTAACTTCTCTTATGACGAGAATAACGTCAATGCTTCAAAAGTGAATGTGACCGTTGATACTACTAGCTTTAACTCTAATCATGCTGAGCGTGATAAGCATATCCGTAGTGATGACTTCCTAGATGCAAGTAAATTTGGTACAGCAACCTTTACCAGTACATCATTTAAAGACCTCGGCGATAATCAGATCGAAGTTAAAGGCTCGCTAACACTTCATGGTGTCACCAAAGATATTACTATCGATGCTGAGAAAATTGGTGAAGGTAAGGATCCATGGGGTGGATACCGCGCTGGTTTTAGCGGCACAACCCGTGTTGGACTAAAAGAATTTGGAATGAAAGAGATTCTTGGACCTCAGTCAACTCATGTTGAACTTGAATTACATATTGAAGGTGTTCGCCAATAATATCGCGTTATTTTCAAGTAACTAAAAAGCGAGCTTAGGCTCGCTTTTTAGTGTGTTAGCGTCATGACTCACACTAGATTTTCAACGATGAAAAGCGTGATTTTTCTCAATCGAATTCAATAAGGCACAGACCTCTATAATCTTCTCGCTTGCATGGGGCCAGATAATTTCGACACGACGTTCCAATGCAACCGTTTCATGGGCAACACTGAATACCTTTAACTGGCCTGTTTCCAGCTCTTTCAACACAGTTTGTTTAGGTAAAATAGCAAAACCAGCCCCTTCTTTTAATAAGGATAATAGCAACTCAAAATTGGACAATTGCAAATAGGTTTGTTGGCTATAGTGGTCATCTTCATCATCCGCTACGCTCAATATGAGTTCACGTTGCGATTCTATTTCCGTCAAACTCAATATGCCTTTCCTTTGTTGTGCGAGCCATTTTTGTGAAGCGACATATACGTCTTCATAAAATCCAATACGTTTAAAGCTTACTTGATGATGAACCTCATCAAATTCACTTATTATTCCCACATGTATCTCTTGGGCTTTAACCGCGTCAATAATGTCATCCCGACATAATGTTTGTACTTCTATATTTAGTGTTGGAAACTGAGCCATAAACTTTGCTAATGCATTGTGTAAAGGCTGAGCAGGAACCCATTGATCTAATGCTATGACAATATGCTGAAGCTCTCCCCGTTCAATATTATGGGCAGCTAAATTAAACGCATTTTGAGCATTCAATACTTTCAAGGCGAAGGGTAAAAGGTCAAAGGCGTTTTGATTAGCCGTCACTTTATTACCTGTACGACTAAAAAGCTCGACTCTCAAATCCACCTCTAATTCTTGTAACCACTGACTTATTAATGGCTGACCTTTTTTTAATTGCCTAGCGGTAGCAGAAATAGAACCTAATTCCAATGTGGCAACAAACGCCTCAAGGTGCTTAACATCCATTATTTTAGAGCCTTTATATTGTGATAAAAAACGATAAAGTTTCGAGATTAGTGCAATCTTACCTTAACAAGGAGAAGAAACTTACTGTATGCCAGCGTTCTTCTAATGATCATACTTTTTTTCTTTAAACCCTAATTTAGCAACTAGTGCAATAAAAGCATGAGTATTCAAATGTGCAGTTGCTGCAAAACAATAAAGAATTATCGGGAAAAAGTTGTTCTATATATTTATTCATTAAAGCGGAAAGCGTTTCGACTGCGGTACTTACCCTCTAAGTATTTAATACTACTAAGCAGAATAATTCATTTTTCGGGGTGAGAAATAAGGCCTGATTGACGCAACAGATAACACACTTGATAAAATTGCACCTTTACTCACTTCTTCTTAGTAGTATTATTAGTAGTAATCAAAAAATTTATACCGCCTCAGTAATGGATATATCATGTTAGACAACAATACTTGGTTACTAGACCAAGATACTCAGCTCATTTCGTTAAACAAATGGCAGAAAACCGTCGACATCATTGCCAGTATCTTTGAAACGCCTGCGGGATTCATTGTACAAAAGACTGAACAAGGTTTTCAAATTGTGATTGCCAGTGAAGGCGATAAGAACCCTTATAAGCCAGGTGATACGACCTCGGTTAACAGCAATATTTTTTGTCGAGAAGTTGTCAAGTCGCGCCACCCTCTGTATGTACCAAATGCAAAATTAGATACCATGTGGGATGACAACCCGGAAGTTGAAGATGGTTTTAACTCTTACCTAGGTGTCCCTATCATGTGGCCTGACGGCACGCCGTTTGGTACTGTCTGTGTACTTGACTTTACCTCGACTAACTATCATCAAAATTACATTGAACTGATAAAACAACTAAAAGATCTGATAGAAGATGATTTAGGTTTTATTGATAACTTTTCTAAAATGCGTCAAATTGCCATGCTTGATGATCTAACAGGCATCTATAATCGACGAGCCTTTATGGTGTTGGCAGAACAAAAGTTAAAACTTTCAAGCCGTATGGGCTTTCATACCTATATACTATTTATCGATATAAACGATTTTAAAGAAATAAATGATAATTATGGCCATGATGTGGGAGATCTGGTGTTATCTACCATGGCAAATTGCCTTAAGACATGTTTATTAGAGGAAGATGTTATTGGGCGTCTGGGCGGTGACGAATTTGTCGCTACTATTAGCCTTCCTAACGCTGTGTCTATCACGCAAAAAATCACTGATATCAAAGATTCATTCCAACAGACCTTGCAGCAGAAAAATTTACCCATGATAGGCTTAAGCATCGGCTACACCAGTGTGACTGAAGTGACACAAGACATAGCCAGCTTATTATCCTTGGCCGATGAAAATATGTACCATGAAAAAAACAGTAAAAAAGGACCTCGCTAACCTTTTACCCCCTATCTCACCGCTTACATAGCTTACATAACTTAATCTCTATTGAGTTTTAAGGTATTTATTGAAATCTATACATTAAACTGTAAATACAGTGTTTTTTCTCCAGAACATCATTAACCAGATCAATTGCCGCTTGGCTTGACGTACCACTACCATCTATTGCATCGTCTAAGACTACATATTTTGCTAAGCCAAGCGCTTGCGATTTTCCTTACCTATTACCCAAATCTGTCGCTATGGCGATATCTAAAACAAACAAAATTGTCATGATATATTCCTTTAGTTTTAATAACGGTTAGGAAAAAAATAGACCCTTTGAGTTCTCAAAGAGTCTATTTTAAAGTTTGGATGCGAGTAACAGGGTTTCAGTTATATGGGGTATTTCAATTAGTAAAATCAATGAAGCCATTATTCTTTACAGCCGTAAAATTAGCTGCACACCCTTTCGTTTGATAATCAAATACACTGGTTCGCCCTCTCGCTCTGGCAGATTTTGTTTCAATGAACTGACCATAACAACTGGCATTACAATAAAAAATGCTACCCTCAAGTTGTTTTATTCTTTGTACTTTTGCATTGCCTTTTAACAACTGCTCATCCGATAAAACACCTGTCATCACATAACATGTTTTACCCTCTATCTTAGACTGTTCATATTTGGTTACTGCTAATTTAACAGGCATACCTTGAATTTCTTTGCCTTTAGCATTTTTCCTATGGGTCCAATTATCGCGCGCAAATCGCTGCTCTTTTCCTTTCAAGCAATCAAGAATCGCATAATCACCCTGATGCTCAATATTATAAAAGTATTGGCCCGTGCCATCCGTCGCACCACGACACTCATCTAATTTGGCTTCAATATTGTTCGCTTGATCAAACCAGCCCAATGCCAATATGGGGAAACCATCGGCGGCATATCCCACAGGCTGTTTTCTTTCATCAATAGCCGCTTCACCTAACTCTTCAATCAAACATTTTGGCGCAACATGATAGTGGTAATCATCACCACGACCTGCATGACCACCACATTCATCCAACTCTCCCGCTTGTGCAGCGGTTACGGGTTTACCCGATGATTGTTTCGGACCTTGGGTACTCGGGTCAAAAATAGGGACGCCATTCACAGCGATCCCCACAGCACCTGGTTCAGTCTGTGTCACTCTTGATGATTTTTTAGGGTTTAAAGGTAATCTTATCTCCATATTATGCTCAGAGGGGAATTGTTGATTATTCCCTGTTATCCCTAACATCAGGGTGTGGCTTTCGTCAGGGAGACTCTTTGATTTAAATGAAAAATTAGTACTGGTGCACTTTAGATCGGTGACTTCATCTGTATAACAGGCTTGGTCGCATTTACAATCCGCTATGGTTTCTTCAATCGTATGTGCCCAGCTAAATGACGATATGCCAATCACTGTCACCGCATAGGCTAAAAGTAAGGTTTTAGAGTGCTTATTCATTACATTAACCTTTAATCGTTTTTTATTAAAAAATTGAGTATAAATCATATTTTTAGGCAATCCATTTTTATTGGATGAAGCAACACTCAACTGACATCAGAGTACCAAGATGACACGTTCGAATAGCCAATAACTCGCCATTAAAGCAATCAATAAAGTACAGGCTTGGTAATACCTTTCTATTTGATTTTGGGCTAATTTATTCACTAGGCAAATCAGACCTAAACTTAAGCAGGCAACCCCTAATTGGGTTAATTCAATTGCAACCGTCAATTTTACTAAGGCATTTGCCCATGAAATCAGATCACCCAGGGTATCAGTTAATGCTTGAGCAAAACCCATTCCGTGAATGATGCCTAATCCCCCTGTTATTAATGATAGCGACTTTACATTTTTAGCGACCCGCTCATAAACCAATATTAATAGAATACTGGCGGCTATCGCCACTTCAATGCACCAGGAGGGGATACTATGGGTAAAACCCTGAGCGATTAAAGCCAAGGTAATACTATGACACAATGTGAACGAGGTTAGAGGGAGAAGTAATGCCTTAAGCTTTCTAACCACTAATACCAGCGCCAGAATAAATAAAATATGGTCGGCCCCTTTTAGAACATGCCAAACGCCAGTTTGCCAGATGCTTTGAACTTTCACTGCTGGGTTTTGAGGGTTTGTTGTGTCAAGAACCGGGGTGTCTGTCGATTTAATACGAATAATATTATTATCTATCGCGATATCTGAGGTTGTAAGTACTTTCTTAGATTGATCAAGAATCTGTATATGAATAGGTTCAGCTGACTCAAACAGGTTGTACCTAAGGTCAATGCTTTTGGGTGTACTAGGCCAGGTGTAATTAAATATGAGTTTGATATAAGCCAAGTCCGTTGAAACCGCTTTTTTTGAACCCGCCCTGTCTGCCTCTGAATGGTTTGAATAGCCTTCTAATTCCGTTAAATCTGACGATAATCCAACAAGATGAGTCTTAGTTAAATCTGCAATAAGTGAATCTTGATCTAATAATAATATCTTCTTTTTAGCATCATTAAGTAAACTATTAAGCCGCGCCTTGAACACTTGAATAGACACCTTACCATCATCTTTTCCCTCGAGTATTCTGCTACCGTCCACATTAATAAATGCGTCTACCGGTACATTAGCAATGAGCTGAACCTCATTATCTTGATAACGCACGGACAATCCGACTGATGAAAGCGAATGAGGCCATGCCTGGGCACTGAACAATACCGTCATAAGCAATAAAACAACACATACGCAAAAAGACTTGATCATTTAACAGACTCTATAAAGGTAATATCTCTCTATATTAAAAGAGCGTTTAAAACAGTCTAATACCTTACCTCAGCCATGATTTCATTGTTACTTGACACAGTCAGCTTGGTGTTAGGAATACTAAAAGAAGCTGTAAATTTACCCAGAAATAAAAAGACACCATAAATTGGATAATGAGTCATACCGATACAGGATTTTGAATGATCAAAGCACTCGAGTACTTCCACATCAATATATAGGGGGAAAGCAGGCTATTGGCTAGTAGACTTTGAACACATAATTACCCCTAAATACATTAATAGCTTACTGTTATTACAAGTAAAAGCCCTTCATATTCTAATAAGTAACTTGCTATCTTTGTTGCTAAATTCTGTTAAGCTCAAAGCATATCAAAATGCTGATATGAGGCTTTCAAGTTAACGTCATACCTCTGGGGTCATGTGCATTTGAAGATGTCTCATGATTAACAAGCCTTTAAATGAACTCTCTTTCATAAAAAGAGTCCTATCAGCATTCATTCTCACCTCTTTGGATAGTTTACCTATGTCTTTAAAGTCGATTAGAGTAAAAAGCTCAATCCCTGTTTTTATCCTCGCTATGACCTTTATTCTCGCCCTATTCATGTTCGACCATTTAATCGTGCTTGAAGAAACGGCACTAGAAGAGCAGTCAGGCCGCTACCAAGGCGCTATCTCAAGCGTACTAAAGGCCGATAGTAACCTTTACCAAGCTAAGGTTGCTGAGCTTAATTTGTTGAATCAAATTGGTGACGTCCCTACTCAACATAAAATTCATGGTGCTAAGGTACAAGAAGCGAGTGACCGGATTGAAGAATATCTAGACTTCATGTCCGTTAACCCTGAAATACAAAAAGAATTTTCGGACCTTAATCTAGAACTTACCGCTTGGCACCATGCCACAAATAAATTAATTAAATCGGGCACCTATGATCCAAACTATAAAACCTTGGAAGCGGATGCCTCTAAGTTATTTGATCATATTCGTAAGCGCCTTAAAGTTGCGGGTGAAAAAGCCATTTCCACAGCACAGAAATCAAGAGAAAAAGTATTAACGGAAGTACTTGAATTCGGTAATTTCACCTTCGCAATTCTTGCCATTGCCAGCTTGATTGTCATTTTTATCAGTTACAGAATGCCAAAACGATTAACCCAAAACATTAACAATGTGACCTTACGAATTAGAGAAATTGCAGACGGGGACGGAGACTTAACCGCTCGTATTGAAGCAGATAGCAATGATGAGATTGGTGATCTTGCCCATGAGTTCAATCATTTCGTCGACAAATTACAAAAATTAATTGGCACAGTCCAAACTCAATCAGTCGCCCTAGGTAGCGTAACAGGCCATTTAATTGAAAGTGCAAAACAAACCGAATCCATTACCCAAGCACTGGGCCATGCCTCTGATTCAACAGTAAATGCCGGTAATGAAATGAGTACTTCAAATCAAGAAATGGCAACCATGGCAGAAGCAACATCGGCAGAAGCGCGCCATTCAGATGACATAAGTAATCAAGGGATTAGCGCAGTTAAAGCATCACATACCGCTATCAAGGATCTGGTCACTGATATCGATGGCGCCCTTAACCAATCTCAATTACTGGAACAAAGCTCAGAAAACATTGCCAGTGTGCTTGAGGTTATTCGGACCATTGCTGAGCAAACGAACCTACTTGCCCTAAATGCAGCAATTGAAGCGGCACGTGCGGGTGAGCAAGGCCGGGGGTTTGCTGTGGTTGCCGATGAAGTACGGACACTCGCAACACGCACCCAAGATAGCACCAATGACATACAAGATATGATAGAACAGCTTAAATCCAACGTCGGCCATGCGTCTTCTGCCATTATCCGCAGTAAAGAACGTGCGGATGAAACTGTCAGTCATATTGATCAAGTCAATACTATCTTTAATGAGTTACAGGTATCGTTTGCTAAAGTTCAAGACCTGTCATCTCAAACTGCCAAAGCGACCCAAGAACAGTCCGATGTATCCAATATGATTAGCCAGAGTATGGCATCTCTTAATGAGCAAACGAATGCAGCTAAAAATGTCGTTGATGCCAGCCGTAAACAAGCCGATGAAGTGGAGAATTTGTATCAGGCACTTGACGAAGTAGTGGGACGCTTTAAAGTATAAGCCAATTTTAAAAGCGTCAGATAAAAACAGCCTATAAGGGCTGTTTTTTTATCTGAAATTTGCCCAAGAGCCACAAGCCCCCTAGTTTAAGAGTCCCTACCCAAACATTTATTCTCAGTAAATCGTTCTGTTCCCTGCCACAAAGCAAGCATCAATACGATTAGGTTCACACTCATAATGATTAACCAAGCTTGGGCTGTTAGGACTGCATTAAAATAAACAGCACTCAGTAACGTCATTATAATCCATGCAAAGTCTGAATGAATAACATGTTTAATAAGCTTTTGAGCCCATGTCTGATTGAATGCCAAAAATGTCAGCTGCAACGAAAATATAAAAAGCCCTGCCCCAATTAGGACCCACAGATCTTCACTTAACGGGATATGCGTTGATAACCCGCTCACATTAAACAAAATAATGCTTGATGACACGATAGAAAAAACAGCATTTGCTAACAGGGATTTAACGATTGTCATAATAGACCTCATTTTTGCTTTAAAAATATATAGCAAGACTATCACTTTAAAAATATATAGCAAATATTGACTTTAATAAAATATAGTAAGTGTTATTCTTGCCAGCTAACTCTTTGGAATAAATATCAATGAAACGAAGTTACAAGCAAAACTGCGCCCTAGCACTGACATCGGATTTACTGTGTGAGCGATGGACTCTCTTGATATTTCGCGAATTACTGATTCAACCTTGCCGTTTCAAAGCATTGAATCAAACACTGGAAGGTATGGGGACTAACCTTTTAACAAATCGACTAAAAGAATTAGAAAGCGCAGGTTTAATAGAAAAACAAGCAGCGACTGAAAAGCGTTCAGCCTACCAACTGACCCAACTAGGATTGAGTGTAGAACCCATTGTTATGAGTTTAATCCGTTGGGGGAATGGTCATTTATCTGGTGATGAAGACTTTAAACACCAAGATCATTGGGACTTATTAGCCATGAAAGCACTGTTTAAGGCTGATAATAATGCCTTTACGGATCAAGTATTGAAGGTACAGTTTAAATCAGAGCAACTTACTGCTTGGTGTATAGCGAGTGAAAACGGGCTTGAAATTGGCCTAGGTGAAATGACATCTGCAGACCTTTTATTGCCTTTCACAATAAAAGATCTTCAATCATTTATCAAAAACAAAACCCCGATAGAAGTGAATAACCCGAGCGCATTGCAACAATTAATAGGCTGTTTTAGCTCACTTTAATAACATTCACTTAATCATAAAGAGGTGAATCCTTATCATCAGATGACGCATGGTCACCTTTAGTGGCTGAGGTAACAGAACTGGTCGGGTAACTAAATATAACTGCAAATTTTTTCTTAAGGCCTTTTGCTTTTAATGCCGTTTTAAACATATGAGACCATTGATGAAAGCTGATTTTGAGAGGGTTGTAAGTATCAATTTGACCCACTATGCCAAAACGGCACGGTTTGTCATCTTGCTCTTCAACATAGGTCCCAAACATTCTGTCCCAAATCACAAGAACACCTGCAAAATTTTTATCTAGATAACCCGAGTTCACAGCATGATGCACCCTATGAGTTGAGGGTGTATTAAATAGTTTTTCAATTATACCCAGCTTACCGATGATTTTGGTATGAACGAAAAATTGAAACGCTAAATTTAAGGCAACAACAGTAAAAACAATTTTAGGATCAAAGCCAACTAATATCATCGGCATCCAAAAGAGCCACATACCCGCTATAGGGTACATAATACTTTGTCTAAAAGCCGTCGAGAAATTCATTTCAGTCGAACTATGGTGTACGACATGGGCAGCCCATAACCAGTGAACGTGGTGAGACGCCCTATGAAACCAATAATATAGGAAGTCTTGCAGTAGAAAGGCACAAAATAAACTGAGTATACTCAGCTCAATATCAAATAAACGAAATTCATATAACCAATAGAAAAAGGGCATTAAAAAAAACAGTGCTATTGCATCAGCACCTTGGTGCATCAGAGCTAATGCGGTATTAGCCAAACTGTCTTTAATAACATAATGCTGACGATATTTTAAAAACTCATAAGCGATACAGATTAAAAAAATGGGGCTTATTGCAATTAATATTATTTCTACGTCCATGATTAAGGCCTGTTGTTATATATGGCGTTATAGCGCTATTTGTAATAACCATTAAAAATAACACAGCTAATTAACATTACCAAAAATCATAATTTACTACATATCTCGCAGCCTGCCTACGCTCTTTCATTTTTTAAGCTGTGTAAGTGATATAAGCGTTTATTTTTGACTCACTAAAATACCGCCACCAAGTAAAATATACGCTCCTCCCGTCACTCTATTTAGCCACTTTTTAACGTTTTGAAGGCTCGATGGCTTAAATGAAAGCTCAGTCATTTTATGTTTAACACTGACTGCAAAATATGAATAGACAAGATGTACCGTTAATACACATACCGCCATGCTGAGAAACATAATGGCAAACTGAGGAATAACAGGGTCACTATGATTCAGGAACTGAGGTAAAAAAGCCGACAAAAATAGCAGGGTTTTAGGGTTGCTCATTGACACTAAACAACCGCTTTTAAATAAAGTAAAAAATGACACTCTGCAAGAATTCTCTTTTAGGGTTTCTACATATTCTGTCGGTTTACTTTTTTTCTTTAAGACGCTAGTTAGTCCAAGAAAAATCAAATAGCAGCCACCCAAAATTTTCAACATCAAAAATAGAAAGGGAAATTTCTCGATAATAGTGCCTGCGCCAAAAGCAACTAGGCAAACAACAGCGAGTTGACAACATAAGTTGGCAAATATAGAAATCATTCCAGACTGATAACCATATTTAAGCACATTTTGTAATACTAAAATCACATTGGGACCCGGTGATAATGTAATAAGGAGATAGCTTGTAAAGAAAACTAACCAAGTATTAATATCCATATATATCCTTATAGATGACCAAAATTCATGTTTCTAAAAAAACACTCGAGTTTATCATGTTAATTTTTCTTTAAATGTTGTTTTACAATTTTTTTTCACGTAAAAGAAGGAAAATTATTATCAAGGTTTAATCAGAATGAAAGTAAATTTCCATAAATCCTTTTGGGAAGCCGAATGTAATACCGAGCAAGATTTAATCAGCCTTTTAGAAAAAATCAAAAAGGAAGGCTATCAAGGTTCGGAACTATTCCTCCCCTTTTACGACATTAACAAAGATGCCAGTCTAGCAGCACATCAGGCACTGGATTTATCCATTATTACAGGGATTGGGACAGAAGGTCGTACTGCTGAAGAGCATATTATCTCGATGGATACACAAGTTAAAAAAGCCCTGACATTTAACCCTGTCTTAATTAATAGCCATACGGGGAGAGATATTTTTAGTTTCAAAGATAATGTTAAAATTTTTGAACATGCCTTATCTCTAGAACAAAAACACGGCATTCGTATCACCCATGAGACCCATAGATTCCGCCCTACCTTCAGTACGTTAGGTACAGAGCTGCTCATCAAACACCTGCCCGATTTATCACTAAACTTGGATATTAGCCATTGGATGGTGGTACATGAATCTGACTTATCTGATCAAGCTGAGCGTCTTGAAACCTTATTTGAACATGTACATCATATCCACGCACGAGTTGGTTATGAAGAAGGTCCTCAAGTGACAGACCCTGCAAATCCTCAATGGTCTAATCAGTTAGAAAATCATATTTCGCTTTGGCAAAATGTACTTAAATCTGCAGGTTCTAGAGGTAAGAGCGTATTCACTATTACACCTGAATTCGGCCCTTTCCCCTACGCTCATACAAACAATGAGGGCAAAACATTATCCGATATATGGCAAGCAAATTTATTCATGAAAAATACGCTTGCAGACCGATTTAGCTAATATCATCACGGGGGCATTAGCCTGTTAATGAACCCGTAACCTCATCATGCATTAAGTTTTAATTTACTCATAAGCCAGCACGAATAAAAATGTACTAGACTCTAGTTTACACATTGATTTATGTGCGCCTTTTATTACGTTTTTATGCATTGTAAGAAGGAACTTATGAAGAAAACAACTTGGCAGTCTTATAAAAAACCGAGCAAGATCGCAATTTTTATCTTTATTTTTTCTCTGTTGGCAACTTTTTATTTATCGTCCAATATTAAAGATGAAATTGTTAAAACGGGTCGTAATGCGGTCCTTGCTAAAAGTGAAAAAATATCAGTCTATTTACAAGAAACCATGAGTCGAAGTGTATTTGATTTATATACCTTGCAATCACTTTATAACACCAACAAAGAGATTAATTATGCTCAATTCCAGAAATTTACCGAACTTTTATTGAAGGATAATGATTATATTAGAGCGCTTGAATGGATACCCAGAATTGAGAGTGATTCTAGAATATCTTTTGTTGCTAAACAAAACCTTCAGTTTGATGGTTTTCAGATTAAAGAGTTAATGCCTAATAAGTCACTCCGCCTGAGTAGTCATAAAAAAGAATATTTCCCTGTTAATTTTATCCAACCATTAAAAGGTAATGAGAATGCACTCGGTCTAGATTTAGGCTCTAATAAATCACGTCGATCAACCCTTGAATATGCAAGGGATACGGCAGAAATTACTGCAACAGAGCAAATTAGCTTGGTTCAAGATAAAGCCTCTTCCAAAGACTTTTTAATGGTTGCGCCCATTTACGAGAATGGCACAATTCCAACAACGCTTGAACTAAAAAATCAGACATTAAAAGGGTTTGTATTGGGCGTATTTCAGATTAATAGTTTAATAAATCGCGTCAATGTTCAAGCACAAGAGGAAGGCTTACTATTGACATTGGTAGATTTAGATTCTGATGTGAGTCCTCTCTTATTTGGCCAGGCCTTAAAGCATGATTATCAATTTGATATATTTGTGCCACAAAGATCTTGGCAATTGCAACTCACCATGTCGGACGCATTACGTACCCAAGTACTCTCTCCTCCTATTTATAATTGGGCAATTTTTGTCGGTATCATCATCAGTACTTTATTAGCATTATCAGCTTTTGCTTTATCTCGAATTTCATTAGACGCCTTAGAGTTAAAAATACTGAATACTAAAATCAAAGATCATAATCAAAATTTAGAAGCTAAAGTACAAGAAAGAACGCAATCGATAGCTAAAAAAAATGATGAGTTAAAAAGTAACGTTAATCAACTTACCCAGAGTCGAGAGGCTCTTAACAAGTTAATGCATGAACTTAAACATCAAAAAGAAGAAGCCGAACAAAAAAGTATCGAGTTAGCTAGATCCAATAAAGAGCTTGATGAGTTTGCTTATGTGGCATCCCATGATTTAAAAGCCCCATTACGAGGTATTGATCAATTAGCTAGTTGGATTGAAGAAGATATGGCGTCCAATGATATGGATGAGGTACCTGAACACCTCGCAGCCATAAGACAAAGAACATCCCGATTAGAAAAATTACTAATCGATTTGCTTGACTACTCTAAAGTAGGTCGACATGAAGAAAAATTATCCGAGATAGACAGTAAAAAGTTAATTGAAGATATTTTCATCCTTAATGCACCCTCACCTTCATGTAAATTAAGCTTTAATAACCACTTCCCAAAAGCATTGACCGTGACAGCTCAATTCGAATTAATAATTCGTAACCTTATAGGTAATGCTATTAAGCACTCTGATAAAGAGGAGCTTCATATAGAGTTTGATTGTGAAGAAGAAAATAACGCATATATGTTTTCTATTAAGGATAATGGGCCAGGTATAGACTCCATGCACTTTGATCAAATTTTTCAAATGTTTAAAACGCTTAAACCCAGAGACAAGGTTGAAGGTAGCGGAATGGGACTGGCTTTAGTCAAGAAGGTGGTCAATAGTTATGGTGGAAATGTGTATGTCGAGTCGAGCCTTGGTAAAGGGACAACCTTCTTTTTTAATTGGCCTAAAACCCTTATTAGCGAATAGCTTAGTCATGCAATATTTTTAGAATAGGGATTTATGATGCAAGATTATCAAGAAATAAAAATTTTACTTGTCGAAGATGATGATATTGATGCAAAAGCTGTCACAAGAGGTTTTAAAAAACTAAAATTACTCAACCCCATTGTCAGAGCGACTAACGGACAAGAAGCCTTAGACATATTAAATGGGAAAGATGGTGAAGCATCTATTATTAAACCTTATATCGTTCTGCTCGATCTCAATATGCCAATTATGGGAGGTCTCGAGTTTCTTAGCCATATAAGGGATGATGATAACCTACAAGATGCAGTCATATTTGTTTTGACGACCTCGCAAGCAGATTCAGATAGAGTTAGCGCATACAAAAAGCATATTGCTGGGTATATTTTAAAGTCAAATGTCGGAGATGGTTTTAAAAATGTTATTGATCTAATCGATCAATTCTGGCGTGTTGTTTTATTGCCGAAATAACATGACTCATTCTTCAAACTGGTTTAGAGCGACTTAAAATACGTCACTTCTACTTAATATTTACAGAGGAAGGTTCAAACAAACTGTTTCTTTGAGGTTATCTTGCTGCTCTAAGGATGATAATACTTCACCTATGTGGACTTTGCTCAAACTCATATGCTAGGTCAATAGGCTCGGCGATAAGCCTCAACTCTGAGTCCAAGGCATGACTCAATCTAAACTAAAATTAATGGGAAGATATCGATAGCTTCCCAAAGATCGGAGCCCATTGTTCACTGGCTCTAGCCCAATAACTACCTTGCCCAAAATGACAACCAACCTGAGTAAGAAAGTCTTTTTGCTCTTGGGTTTCAACACATACAGCAATCACTTTCATATCAAATGCCTGTGCTAATGCAACAATCCCCTTGAATAAATTTTTCTTTTTTAAATCATCTGTTTCATCACATATTAAGCTTTTATCCAGCTTGATAGAATCAATTGGTGAAAAATTAATTTTATTTAAATTTGATAACCCGATGCCAAAATGGCACAAAGTTAATGAGAAACCAAACGATTTAAGGTCCAATAATCTGTCATAAATCTTATCATTATCAATCAAAATAGATTCATTAATTTCAATTTCTATATTCTGCCCTTTAACACCATATTTTTTAAACATGGGCGCTATTATTCCTGTAATAAGGTCAACATTATTAAGACTAGAAGAGGATAGATTGACCGCTAATTTTAATGCATCTTTTTTATCCCCCCAATTCACTAATGTTTTACATGCTTCTTCTAAAATCCAGTTATCAATCACACCTCTTAATCCTATTCTTTCAGATAAGGGCATAAACTTATCGGGGTAGATTATCCCTAAATCTTTATGATGCCAGCGAATAAGCGCCTCTACACCCACCAAAGTGTTGTTTTCCAACGCCATCTTAGGTTGGAAGTGTAATTTAAAACATTCAGTGCAATTATCTAACGCTTCTCTTAGCGAGTTTTCAGTTTCAGTCAAATCATTATTTTTTATAAAGAGTTCATAATTAAAGAATTGAACCTGATTACGGCCTCTTTGCTTGGCATGATACATGGCAATATCGGCATTTTTAATAAGATCTTCACTTAAATATCCATGTTCAGGATAATAGGCAACACCAACACTAGCACCAACAGAACATTGTTTATCTTCAATTATTACGGGTAAGTTTATTTCCTTAATTAAGGCATTACATATTTCATTAACGTCCTCATTACCTGAGGTATTAGGTAAGATGATAATGAATTCATCGCCCCCAAACCTGGCAACAGTATCACTTTCTCGTAAAACACCTTTCATTCGGATAGCAACACGTTCAAGTACTTTATCACCTGCTGCATGCCCAAAACGATCGTTAACCTGCTTAAATCTATCAAGATCAACAAACAATAAGGTAAAGGATGCCGTAACTCGCTTTGCATGGGAAATTGTTTGCTGTAGACGGTCAAAAAATAAGGCCCTATTAGGCAAAGAGGTACACTGATCATATTGTGCAAAATAGAGTTCTCTCTCACGCGTTTTCTCTAACCCTATTTTTAGTTGAAACCGCTCCATTGCATGCCTAATAGTCCGTGTAATCAAACCAGCATCACTAAGATATTTTTTAGGTAGATAATCTTGAGCACCACAATGTACTGCTTCAAGTGCAATATCGTCATTATCAGTGCCTGATAACACAACGACAGGAACCTTAGGAAATAAGTGAACTAATGAGCGAATTGTTTCCATTCCAGTTGAATCAGGCAAACTCATGTCCGTTAAAATGACATCAAATATACAGTTATCGATTAAAGACTGCGTATCACAAACGAGGTAACAAAATTCGATCTCATACTTTACTCTTTGATGCTTCAAAGCTCGTTTAATGGCCAACCTATCAATATCGTCATCTTCAACGACTAAGATCCTGCAAATTTCAGTTTGATTATCATTGGGTTTCACAGCTAAACATCCCTGTATATAAGTTAACAAAATGACGTTGGACTTATCGCCACTAGTATTGATTAATAGTTCATTTCTTGCTCTCATGCCATTAACACTGGAGGAAACCGTCATGGATAAAAACAACGTACAGATAAGTAAGTATAGTCAACAAGATGAAGCAAACCTCATTCAATTTTGGCGTAATGCATTCCCCAATGACCCTGCCCATAATGCACCCGATAAAATGATTAAAGCTAAGTTAGCGGTCGATGATTTGATCTATCTTATGAAGTATGAAGGACGCATAGTTGGGGCATGTATGGCGGGTTATGATGGACACAGGGGCTGGTTATATGCGGTTGCGACTGCAGCAAGTCATAGACGTTTGGGGATAGGTAAACAGCTTGTCACCCATGTTGTTCAAGAGTTAAAAAGAAAAGGTTGTATTAAACTGAACTTACAAATACGAGCCGAGAATACTCAAGTCGCTAGCTTCTACCAGTCATTAGGCTTTGAGGTTGAAGAGCGACTCAGCATGGGACGATTTATCTAACAAAGGTGTCAATACTAGGTTGCAATAACACCCAATATTTTAATACTGGCTCGCTACTTTGAGGCTATCTTGTAGCACAAGTTCTCGCCACCAAGCCTGAGTTTGATGAGGCGACGTAATTGAGACAGATTCGCCAAATATGGGCGTTACCAGCTTAATACCTTTTTCATTGGCTAATGCCATAATACTTTCTAAGGGCTCAT